>OLOU01001762.1_pt1 | contig 14001 bp, 8 predicted proteins | sample 1672101 | NCBI WGS metagenome assembly OLOU01 (sample SAMEA3136645, study PRJEB25190) | human gut metagenome | biome: human gut; feature: human-associated habitat; material: faeces | place: Austria | collected 2013
TTCCCGCGACCGCATCGCGTCAGGAGACCCCCGTGTTTTCATATCTCAATATGTATTGGAACGGTTGGGGCTCTTACAATGACGATAAAGGTTATCCGAATACCGTTCAGAATTCTTACGGGATTATGCCGCAGTGTTGTCACGGACTTTACCGGTTCTCGGAAGTCAATGTTATGGGTAAGCAGATCTGCTATACCGATGAGGATATGTATGAGTTGTGCCGCGACAATATCCGCAATTATATCGAGGCTCAGCTTGCCTCCGGACTTGTTATCGGAAAAGATTTCTTTGCTGTAGATATTGCGCAGAACGACAACTCTGATTACTGCACATGTCGGGAATGCATGAAGGTGTTCAGCGTCGAAGGCTCGAATTCGGGCGCAGTCGTCCGTTTTGCGAACCGCCTCTCCGAGGAGCTGAACGAGGACTATCCCGGGCTTTACTACCAGATCTTCGCATATGCCGAATCAAATGCGGCACCGCTCAAAACCAAGCCGAACGAGTTTGTTCACATAACCTTCTGCTCCGACATGAATTGCTCGAACCACGTTTTCGACGGCTCGGAGTGTAACGGCAAATCGACATTCAATCAGCTTAACAACAAGAACTATGCATCATGGCTCGAGAGCTGGTGCAATGTTTCCGACAACGTGTATGTGTGGTTCTACGCGCTTGACTCAAAATTGCAGCAGTACACGACGATCGGCAATATGTACCGCGATTTCCGTTATTTCCGCGATCTCGGCATCAACGGAATGTTCTGGCAGTGCCAGTTCTACGGTCTCGGAATACAGAGGGTGCAGCATCAGCTTCTCGCTGAATTCCAGTGGAATATGGACATAAGCGAAGCGGATTTTGAATATCTGCTCTGCGATATCCTCAAGAAGGAATTCGGCAGCGGCTGGACGAGCGTGCGCGAGTACATCAGTATGTGGGAGGAGTCGCAGAAGAGGATCAAGTGCTGGCACTGCTGGGGCGGATGGGCTTATCCGTGGGATACCCGCTACGACGGCAACTACTACGACGATCATTTTGAGACGATGATCTCCCTCCTTGAGGATGCCGTGACGCGCGCCGACAGCAAAGATCAGCAGATCCGCGCGGAGAACTTTACCTGCCATATGTATTACGAGGGCTGTTACTCGCTCTACTACAAGGCGGAGGCTGCGGGCGACACCGCGCTCATGAAAACGCTCTCCGACAGGTACGATCTCATGATGGAGCGCCTTTACAAGAACGGCTTCGACCCCTGCGGGATCGGAATCATGACGGTTGACGGAAATCACCACCGATACGACCGCACAATACAGGAGGCAGCCGCAAACGGTTGGATCGGCAATAAAGAGAATGTTCTCAAGGGTATAACCGGAAAAGAATTCTCCGGATATGCAAACGAGGATTAATCCGCAATACGAAAGATACAGAACAGCCCGTCATCCGAAAGGATGACGGGCTGTCTTTTCGTGTGAGCTTATCTGAAATTTTTCGCGCTGCGGGCGGTTCTTTCACGGATCGTCCGTATGTGCAGCCGGACTTCGGAAGGGCAGCTTTAATATTTCTGCCAATCGTACCAATCGGAGACCCTCGTGGGACTTCCTTCAAAGCGGTCGACCATCGCTCCGATATTCTCGCTTATGTCAAAGTCGGAGAGCACCGCGCACTTTCCTCCGGAAAGGATGTACGATGAATTGACGGCGAGATTGCGGAAGTATTCCCAAAGTTCGGTGTAGCGTGCCTTCTGCGCGTCGTTTCCGTTCTCATACCAATCGTGATAAACGGAGATCAGTCCGCGTACGTACATCGAGCGGCTTGCAAGACGCACTCCGTACTCCGCCTTCGAGCTCGGCGCGTACTTTATCGCATCGTCAAACATCGAGAGGCAAAGCTCGAATCCGTCGCGCACCTTCGCAAAGTCCGTGCGGCCGCAGGGATTGCCGAATGCGATCATGAACGGCCAGCAGCCGATGCGGTCGGTCGTTTCAAGCCATTTGTAATAATCTCCGACAAATTTTCCGCCCTCGCCGTAGAGGACATAGAGGTAATCGTCGATCACCGCCTGAAATTCCTCTTCGGTCATTTCCGCATTCCAGAGAAGCCGCTGGAACAGGTACAGTCCGAGGATATCGATACTCTCTCTTGCTCCCTCGGAAGGGGGATTCGCACAGCATATCCATATACCGTGCACCCCGTTGTCGCTGAAGAAGCGCATATCTTCACGCATCGTCTTGATCGTCGAATTCGTGATGGAATCAAGAAGCCAGTTGCCCGGATAATACCAAACCGTAACGCGCTTGGAAATTCTGCACCACTCCCTGAATTCCTCGGCATAGGTGTGATTCGACGTGCCATAGCCATCTGCCGCATGTTCGGTACATTTTTCTCCGGAAAGCGGGTGATTTCCGCAGGTAAGCTTTCCGATATCGTTGTAGAAGCAGTACGATATGTTGACATTGTCTCTCGGCACTGTCTTTTTGCACGGTTTGGAGGTTCCAAAATATGCGAGCATCGAGACCCACAGTCCGGGATACTCTTCGCCGATAGCATCTGCCATTATGTTCGTAAAATAGAGTACGGGCGCCGCATCGGAACGTTCCGTTGCTATCGCGTTCATGCAATTTTTGCATTTGCAGAAGTCGCCGCTGTCGATCTGCGCAACGTCAACGGCGCTGAACTCTTTTCCGATCTCATACCCTGCCGCAAGAAGTCTTGCGACATCATTCAGGTAATATTCTCTCGCCTCTTCGATAAATGTCTCATCGGTAAAGCACGGCTGCGGTGCCCCGAAAACTGAATACATATCGGGATCATAGTTCGAGAAAGCCCCCGCCTGAATCGGGAACTGCAGTCCGTGGCACGCACCTCTGCAGGTAGCCTGACCGTATCCGTTGTATTTCGCAATGTTATTCACCGAAGAGCTTTCTTTGAGCTTTACAAAGTGATTATAAGCAGTCTGTACATGACGTCCCGTACGGTATGTAAATTAAGGAACCTGTGTATCGCCGAGACCTGCGGGAATGTCAACATGGTCGGAGTCGTAGAGGTAGTAGGAGCTTTCCTCATTCGCCTCGGTATATTTTTCGGTCTGCCAATTGAAGAAGAACCGCCAGCCGATGTAGCGTTCGAGAAGCTCATACACGCCGTACATGCAGCCGCGCCACTTGCCGCCCGTGATGTAGAGATTTCCGTCATCCTTCACTGAAAGCGTATAGCCTTCCTCGCCGAGCGTCGGATCGTCGAGCAGCCGCTCGAGCACGATCATGTGACCGCGCTTTTCATTTACGATGTTCGGGTAGTATCCGCACGCAAGTCCGATGTACTTGCGCAGCTCCTGCGCCGCGAAGGTGTGGCATTCGTCCGCATCGGGGAAAAGATAGATCGAATACTCGGAGATATCGCGCCCGGCGATCGTGAGTTTTTTCACTCTGAAGCCTTCGCCGTAGGTCACGTCGATCTCGTCCTGATCCGCGCAGTAATTCGCAAAATAGCGCGCGCCGCGATCAAGCCCGTCCTCGGTGCTGCCGAGAATCACGGTATCCCCGCCGTTTCGGCGGATGACGTATCCCTCATCGCGCAGCGACGAAGTGTCGATCCCGAAGCGGTCGGCATCGTCCGAGGTCGCAAGGAAGATGTCCCCGTTTACGCTGTCGCCGAGGCGGTCGCGCAGCCACTTCGCCGAGGTCTCGGCGGAGGACGATACCGCGTGGATCGGGCTTGCATCCTCGGGAGAACGCTGCGCGCATCCCGCGAATACGGAGGCGGCGGTGATCGCCGCGAGTGTAAGTGATAAAATTTTCTTCATTTTTGTTTCCTTTCAGGTAAATCGGCTGAGATTATTTCTCCCACCACTTCCACCATTCGCTGACGACGCTCTGCGAGTCGGACAGACGCGCAAGCATCTCTCCCGGATTCTCTTCAATATTGAAATCCGAAAGCTTAAGTTCGCCGACAGACGCTCCGTACCCTCCGGCAAAGTAATACTGCGTATCGACGGCAAGATCGCGGAAGTACGTCCATATCTCGGTGTAGCGCGCCTTCTGCGTCTCGCTTCCGTTCAGATACCGATCGTAGTAGGAAGCAAACAGCCCCCTTGTGTACATTGCGCAGCTTGCAAGGCGGACGGCGTATTCCGCTTTCGCGCTCGGCGCATACTTTATCGCGTCCTCGAACATCGAGATGCAAAGCTCGAAATCGTCGCGCGTTTTTTCTATATTCATTGCGCCTGCCGGACTGCGGTAGCACGCCATGACGGGCCAGCATCCGTCTGCCTCGGATGCTGCGATCCACTCATAATAATCGTAGATAAGCTTTCCGCTCTCACCGTAGAGGACATACATATAATCGTCGATCATTCCCCGGTATTCTTCGTCGGTCATATCCGCGTTCCAGAGAAGACGCTGAATAATGTACATTGCAAGGATATCGATGCTTTCGCGCTTGCCGTCATTCCACGGGCTCGGGTCTGCACAGCAGATCCAGAAGCCGTGCACGCCGTACTCGCTGAAGAATTTGAAATCGTCGCGCAGAGTTTTGATCGTGGAGAATGTCAGAGATTTAAAGTCCCAATTAAGCGGATAATACCATACGGTCACGCGCTTGGAAATCCTGCACCACTCCTTGAATTCCTCGGCGTAGGTGTAATTCGTCGTGCCGTAGGAATCCGAAGCGTGCTCGGTGCACTTTTCTCCGTTTAGCGGATGGTGACCGCAGACAAGCTTTCCGATATCGTTGTAGAAGCAGTAGGATACGTTTACGTTGTCTCTCGGCGCGGTCTTCGTCGGCGGATCGGACGTGCCCCAATAAGCGAGCATCGATACCCAAAGCCCGGGGAAGCGCTCTGCCATGACGTCCGCCATGATGTTCGTGAAATACAGAACGGGAGCGGAATTTGCTCTTTCCTTCGCAACCGCTTTCATGCATTCCTGACACTTGCAGAAATCCATGCTGTCGGGCTGCGCCACGTCAACTGCGGTAAAATCTTTCCCGATCTCAAGCCCGGAGGCGATCATCTTTTCGACCTTATCAACGAAGTATGTTTTGGCTTCCTCGATAAAAAGCTCGTCGGTATAGCACGGCTGCGGATCGCCCATCTTTTCAAAGGTGTATTCCGAAAACGCTCCCGCCTGCGCCGCAAATCCGACCCCGTGGTTGGCGGCAAGGCATGTGGACTGACCGTATCCGTTGTATCTTGTCGTATTGCTGACCGACGTGCTTTCCTTCATTTTGACGAAATGATTTCCCGAGGAGCGGAATCTTCCGTAGCGATACGGGAACGTCGGAACCTGTGTATCGCCGAGACCTGCGGGAATTTCAACGTGCTCGGAATCGTAGAGGTAGTAGAAGCTTTCTTCGTTCGCTTCGGTATATTTTTCGGTTTGGTAATTGAAGAAGAACCGCCAGCCGATGTATCGTTCGAGAAGCTCGTACACGCCGTACATGCAGCCGCGCCATTTTCCGCCCGTGATGTAGAGGTTTCCGTCGTCCTTCACGGAAAGCGTAAAGCCTTCCTCGCCGAGCGTCGGATCGTCGAGAAGCCGCTCGAGCACGATCATGTGACCGCGCTTTTCATTTACGATGTTCGGGTAGTATCCGCACGCAAGTCCGATGTACTTGCGCAGCTCCTGCGCCGCGAAGGTGTGGCATTCGTCCGCATCGGGGAAAAGATAGATCGAATACTCGGAGATATCGCGCCCGGCGATCGTGAGTTTTTTCACTCTGAAGCCTTCGCCGTAGGTCACGTCGATCTCGTCCTGATCCGCGCAGTAATTCGCAAAATAGCGCGCGCCGCGATCAAGCCCGTCCTCGGTGCTGCCGAGAATCACGGTATCCCCGCCGTTTCGGCGGATGACGTATCCCTCATCGCGCAGCGACGAAGTGTCGATCCCGAAGCGGTCGGCATCGTCCGAGGTCGCAAGGAAGATGTCCCCGTTTACGCTGTCGCCGAGGCGGTCGCGCAGCCACTTCGCCGAGGATTCGGCGGAGGACGATACAGCGTGGATCGGGCTTGCATTCTCGGGAGAACGCTGCGCGCATCCCGCGAATACGGAGGCGGCAGTGATCGCCGCGAGTGTAAGTGATAATATTTTCTTCATCGTTTTTCCGTGCAAAGCCTTTCTTTTAAGGTTAAACCGATTTTTGTGAAAATCACCGCAGCCGTGTCATATTCGGCTTTTTTTCACATTTGGGGCAATTTTCATTAAAACTATTGTCTTATTATAACATTCCGCACATCATAAAGTCAATGAATATTGAACTTTTTTCGTGTGCTTTTTACATATCGGCGGAAAATACGGAAAATAAAAAATACTCCGAAAAATCTGCGATTTTCGGAGTATTTTCGAAAAAATCTTATTTCAGCGTATCATTCTTGCGGTCTCGGGCGATACCTGATGAAGGATCGAGGTCAATTCCTCGTTCGACATCGTTGTGTTTCTTCCGTCGTCGTAGATCTTATCTACGATTTCCTTCATCTTTATAACCACATCGTCGGTCTTGGAGAATTTCACGTCGCCGTATCCCGACAGACTGAGCATGTTGTTGAGCCAATGAGTTATTCCGGCAAGTCCCGAGTGGACATCGACCGCGACCGAAACGGGGCGGTTGAGAAGCTTCTCGGTGTCGAAGATGTTGTATATTTCCTCATCCTTCAGAAGTCCGTCTGCGTGGATTCCCGCGCGCGTTACGTTGAAATCGCGTCCGACGAACGGGGTGCGCGGAGGTATCTTGTAGCCGATCTCATGCTCAAAGTATTCGGCGATCTCCGTTATGACGGGCAGATTCATGCCGCCGTTGTTTCCGCGCAGCGAGCAGTATTCCATGACCATCGCTTCAAGAGGGCAGTTTCCGGTTCTCTCGCCGATCCCGAGCAGTGAGCAGTTGACACCGGACGCGCCGTACAGCCATGCGGTCGATGAATTGGTGACGACCTTGTAGAAGTCGTTGTGACCGTGCCACTCGATGTTTTCCGACTTGACACCGGCGTAGTGACCGAAGCCGTAGATGATGCCGGGGACGCTTCGCGGAAGCGCCGCGCCCGCATACGAAACGCCGTAGCCCATCGTGTCGCAGGCACGGATCTTTACGGGAATTCCGTATTCCTCGCCCGCGCGCTCGAGCGCTTCAACGAACGGAACGACAAAGCCGTAGTAGTCCGCGCGAGTGATATCCTCAAAGTGGCAGCGCGGGCGGATACCGTGCTCCATCGCGGATTTCACTATGCGGAGGTATTTTTCAAGGGCGCTCTTTCTCGTGAGCCCCATTTTGTTGTAGATGTGGTAGTCGGAGCAGGAGACGAGGATTCCCGTTTCCTTTATACCGAGGGATTTGACAAGATCGAAATCCTTTTCGTTCGCGCGTATCCAGCAGGTGATCTCGGGGAATTCAAGTCCGAGGGACATGCATTCCTCAAGCGCGCGGCGATCCTTTTCGGTGTAGACGAAGAATTCGGTCTGGCGGATGATGCCGTTCTTTCCTCCGAGGCGGCTCATCAGCTTATACAGATCGACGATCTGCTTGACGGTGAACGGCGCGGTGGACTGCTGCCCGTCGCGGAAGGTGGTATCCGTGATCCAGATCTCCTTCGGCATATTCATCGGCACAAAGCGATGGTTGAACGATACCTTCGGCACCGATTCGTAATCGAAAAGATGACGGTAGAGATTCGGCGTTTCTCTTTCCTGAAGGGAATAGTGATACGCAGACTGCTCTATCAGGTTCGTTGTATCCGAAAGCCCTATGCGGATATCGTGATCGTTTATTACTTTTTCCGAATTGTCTTGCATATTCTTCGGCTGCCTCCTTCGCCTTTTGCCTTTGTCGGGCGACACTGACTTTGATTATATACCGAAATTTGCATTTTGTCAATACAAATCCTGCATTATTTTGCTTCCGGCTGTTCGGACTTCTCCGAACCGAGCCCGAGTGCGGCGAGCGCCGAGACAATCTCGGCGTACATGTAGAGCGATCCCGCACAGAGCACGGGAGATGACGTGCGCGCGGCTTCTTCGACGGCACCGGAGAGCGCTTCTTCAGCGTTTTTGCACGGAGATGCGTATATTCCCGCCTCGGAAAGAGCATCGGCATACGCCGCCGCACCGAGCGCGCGCGGATTATTCGGCGAGATCGTGAACGCGCGGTCGCAGATGCGTGAGAAGGAATCGGCAATGTCGCGGTAATCCTTATCAGCCATTACACCGGTGACGATTACCGCGCGCTCTCCGGGATAAAGCGCGGAGAAGGTCTTTTCGGTGAAGCGCGCGCCGTCGGGATTGTGCGCGCCGTCGAATATGACGAGCGGAGACGTGCTCAGGGTTTCGAATCTGCCCTTCCAGCGGACGGAGGCAAGTCCGCGGCGCAGCGCGCCGTTTCCGATGCAGTATCCCGCCTGCCTGAGCAGACGGAGCGCGCACAATACGGTGCGGATGTTCTCGGTCTGGTACATCCCGCAGAGCGGAACATAGAAGTCCTCTCCTTCAAAGGTGAACGAGATGCCGTCTCTCCCGAGTCGGACGTCGGAAATGTCCGCGTCGCGCGAGAAGACGAGCGGCGATCCCGCGTCGGCGCATTTTTTTCGTATCACGTCCTCGGCGCCGCTGCCGACAGTTCCGCATACGACGGGCGAGCCTTTGATTATCCCCGCCTTTTCGGCGGCGATCTTCTCTTCGGTATCGCCGAGATATCCGGTGTGGTCGAGCGCGATGTTCGTGATCGCGGAGATCACGGGAGCACCGATCACGTTTGTCGAATCAAGCCTGCCGCCCATCCCGCATTCGAGAACGACCGTGTCGCAGCCCTTCCTTACAAAGTATTCGAATGCGCACGCGGTTATGAGCTCGAATTCCGTCGCCCGATCCTCCATTGAGTCTGCGGCGGGGCGTACCGCCTCAACGACCGATGCAAGCTCGCTGTCGGAGATATCTTGTCCGAGCGCGGACATCCTTTCGTTGAATTTCACGAGATACGGCGAGGTGAAAAGCCCGGCGCGTACCCCCGCGGCGTTCAGAACGGAATAAAGCATCGCCGATACGGAGCCTTTGCCGTTGGTTCCGGCGATGTGAATGAAACGCAGCTTTTTCTGCGGATCGCCGAGCCTTTTGCAAAGCTCGGTTATACGGCTCAGCCCCGGAACGCTGCCTTTCCATGATACCGAATGTATGTACTCAACAGCCTCGTCGTAAGTCATTTTCTCTCTCCGATCGCTTTTCGATCACGAATTTTGCCGTGACGCGCGTCTTTTTCGCGGTCGTTTGCGGCAAGCTCCTTCTTTACGGCGCTGTTCTTCATTATAAGTACGCACAGATACGCCTCGATCGGAGCGATCGCGGCATAGGTCAGTCCCCGCTGGGCGAAGAGCGCTCCGAGCGGAGCCGCATACGCGATGTGCAGGGCAAGCGTTTTCAGCACCACGGAGCACACGGCGTGCGATGCCAGCGCCGAGGTCGCAACGGGAAGCGCCGTGCGCGAACGGAACACATATTTCGTCAGCGTTCCCGGCACGATGCCCATCGCGGCGGCGGCAAGCGTGATCAGCGGATTGATGTCGTAGCCGCGCAGGATACAGCCGAGCAGATCGGCGACGGCGCCGCACGTCCCGCCGACAGCGGGACCGAACGCGACCGAGCAGAAGATGATCGGCAGATTCTCGAAGCTTATGCGGATCGTGTTTCCGATCGGTATCGCGGCGAATTTTCCGAGTACGATTGAGAGTGCCGCACAGACGGCGGCACAGGCGATCACCCGGAGGCTTTTTGTTTTCTTCATAAAAAACTCCCTCCGAAGATGCCCGTCAGCACAGGCCCGGAGGGTAATGTCCGAGTATGCGAAGCGGGATGCGGACACCGAACCGCAAGGGCAAGCCCTTTTCGTCCGACCGGCAACTCCCCGTCCGGCGGCACTTCACGCGCGGTGTCCTACTCTTCTTTTTATTTTACATCGAAAAGTATAGCACATTACACAGCCGTTGTCAATCCCCGCGGGAAGAATGAATGTGAATAATTATAGACTTTTTATTCATAAATTACGGCGTATATGCAAATTACCGCCTCGCGGACGGGTAAGCAACGCATATTTGTGCAAATTTATTTTCGAAAGGTATTGCATTATAATTCAAATCGGTGTATAATATTCATCAATAACGGATAAAAACCGTATTATTATGCAAAACCGATGCATAAGCGATCCTCCCGAAAGGAGCAGAACAGAATGATAAAGGTATTCATCGACGGAAAAAGCGGTACGACCGGGCTGAGGATATACGACAGGCTGAATCTCCGCAGCGATGTCACGATCATAACCCTGCCGGAGGAGGTCCGACATGACCCCGAGGCGAGACGTGAGGCGATAAAGTCCGCGGATGCTGCGTTTTTCTGCCTCCCCGACGACGCGGCGCGCGAGAGCGCCGGACTTGCCGGAGATTCGGATACGGTTATTCTCGACACATCGACCGCGCACCGAACCGCTCCCGGATGGTGCTACGGCTTTCCGGAGCTTTCGCCGGAGCGAGAAGCCGAGGTGCGCGCCTCGAAGCGTATCGCCGTTCCGGGATGTCACGCAAGCGGCTTCTGCGCACTTGTTGCGCCGCTTACGCAGGCGGGAATCATAAAAAAGGACGTACACCTGTCGGCGTTTTCGCTGACCGGATACAGCGGCGGCGGAAAGAAGATGATTGCGGAATACGAAAGCGCGGCGCGCAGCGGACTTCTTTCGTTTCCGAGGCAGTACGCGCTTACGCAGAAGCATAAGCACCTCCCTGAGATGATGAAGGTCTGCTCGCTTGAAAACGCTCCCGCGTTTATCCCGGTCGTTGCGGATTTTTACAGTGGCATGGAGGTCACGGTTCCGGTCTTTGCATCGGAGCTGAACGGAAGCATTGAAAATATAAAGGAAGTATACCGATCGCTCTACTCCGGAGGCATCGTGAGATACGCGGACGCATCGGACGAGGGCGGATTTCTTTCGGCGGGAGTGTTTGAGGGAAGCGATGCCATGGAGATATCGGTTTTCGGAAATGATGAACGTATCCTGCTGTGCGCGAGATACGATAACCTCGGCAAGGGCGCGTCGGGCGCGGCGATCGAATGTATGAATCTTGCGCTCGGGCTCGAAGCGTCAAAGGGGCTTTCCCTTTGATCGCGTCGGAAATACGAAAGGAGATAACGGCAATGTATGATATAAAGAAGATAAGCGGCGGAGTCTGCGCCGCGAAGGGATTCAAGGCGGGCGGAATTCACTGCGGAATAAGAAAGAACAGAAAGAAGAGCGATCTTGCGCTGATCGTCAGCGAAAAGAAGGCATCCGCCGCCGCGGTGTATACGCTGAATCTCGTGAAGGGTGCGCCGCTCACCGTGACCAAAGCCAATCTGGCGGACGGATACGCGCAGGCGGTCATCGTGAATTCCGGGAATGCGAACACCTGCAATTCAAACGGCATCGAGATAGCCGAGGGAATGTGCGCGCTCGTCGAAAAGCACACGGGAATCTGCGCGTCCGATGTTGTCGTCGCATCGACGGGAGTGATCGGACAGAAGCTCGACCTTGCGCCGATCGCGGGCGGAATGGACGCACTCACCGCCGCGCTGAAGAGTGACGGAAGCTGCGATGCCGCCGAGGCGATCATGACCACCGATACGAAGGTGAAGGAGATTGCGTTCAGCTTCACGGCGGGAGGCAAGAGCTGCCATATAGGAGGAATCGCAAAGGGCTCCGGCATGATCCACCCGAACATGGCGACGATGCTCGTGTTCGTCACGACGGACTGCGCGATCACACCGGAGATGCTGAAATCGGCGCTCGACGCCGACGTTCCCGATTCCTTCAATATGATAAGCATAGACGGCGACACCTCGACGAACGATATGGTCACCGTCCTTGCAAACGGGGAAGCGGGAAATGACGAGATCACCGAAGCAGGGGAGGATTACGATGCCTTCTGCGCCGCGCTCGCCGAGACGACGAGGGCGCTCTGCCGCATGATCGCAGCGGACGGCGAGGGTGCGTCGAAGCTGCTCGAATGCAGGGTCAGCGGCGCGGCGGACGTAAAGACGGCAAAGACTGTTGCCAAATCCGTGATCTGCTCGTCGCTGCTCAAGGCGGCGATGTTCGGCGCGGATGCCAATTGGGGGCGCGTGCTCTGCGCGATCGGCTACAGCGGAGCCGATGTCGATGTGTCGAAGATCGGCGTTTCGTTTGAGTCCCCCAAGGGAAAGATCGAGGTCTGCCGCGGCGGTTCCGGGGTCGATTTCTCGGAGGAAAAGGCGAAGGAGATACTTCTTGAAAAGGAGATCGGCATCCTCGTCGATCTCGGATCGGGGGATGCGGAAGCCACCGCGTGGGGATGCGACCTCACATACGATTATGTTAAGATAAACGGAGACTACCGCACCTGATTAAAAATACCGCGAACGGCGGAAGAAAGGCAACACGGATATGGATGAAATGAAGCTTACCAATGCGCAGCGTGCGGGTGTTCTCGTGCAGGCGCTGCCGTACATACAGAAATACTACGGGAAGATCGTCGTGATAAAGTACGGCGGAAACGCCATGCTCAACGAGGAGCTGAAAAGCGCCGTCATGGGCGATCTCGCCCTGCTTTCACTCATCGGAGTGAAGGTCGTGCTCGTACACGGCGGCGGTCCCGAGATCACCGATATGCTGGCGAGAGTCGGGAAAAAGACGGAATTCGTGAACGGGCTTCGCGTGACCGACGCGGAGACCGCCGAGATCGTGCAGATGGTGCTCGCCGGAAAGATCAACAAAAGCCTTGTCAACAAGCTTGAGAACATCGGCGCGAACGCGATCGGGCTTTCGGGCGCGGACGGTCATATGATCGAGGCGGCGCCGCTCAGCCCCGCGCTCGGGTATGTCGGGGAGATCACTGCGGTGAACGTGAAGCCGATCACCGATATGCTCGAAAAGGGATATATTCCCGTTATCTCGACCGTCGGATGCGACCGTGAGGGAAACGTGTACAACATCAACGCGGATACAGCCGCCGCGCGGCTTGCCGGTGCGCTTGAGGCGGAAAGCCTGATCTGCATGACTGATACGGCGGGAATAATGCGAAACTGCGACGATCCCGATTCGCTGATCCCGGTGATCGACGTTGACGGCATAGGCAAGCTTATCACGGACAAAACGGTGTCCGGCGGAATGATCCCGAAGGTGGAATGCTGCGTCGAGGCGATACGGTGCGGAGTTCACAAGGTGTTTATCATCGACGGACGCATCCCCCACTCGATACTTATAGAAACGCTTACCGACGAAGGAATCGGTACAATGATAAAATGATCCCGCGCATAATGGGAGAAAGGCGGTACGGAAAATGGATATACGCGAAACCGACAGCGAATATGTCGCGGCGACATACTCGCGCTTTCCGCTGACCGTGACGGGCGGTCACGGCTCGGTGCTCGTCGGCGACGACGGCAGGGAATACATCGACCTCGGAACGGGAATCGCCGTGAATACCTTCGGCATGTGCGACGGCGAATGGGTCGAGGCGGTGAAGAAGCAGCTTGACACCTGCGGGCATACGTCGAACCTTTACTATACGGAGCCGTGCGCAGTCCTTGCGAAGATGCTTTGCGGGCGCACGGGAATGAAGAAGGTGTTCTTCTCGAATTCGGGCGCCGAGGCGAACGAATGCGCGATCAAGGCGGCAAGGCGTTTTGCTTTCCGCAAATACGGCGACGAGAGCCGTTCCACGGTGATAACGCTGAAAAACAGCTTCCACGGAAGAACGGTGACGACACTTGCCGCGACCGGACAGGATGCCTTCCATACCGAATTCGGACCGTTTACCGGGGGATTCGTGTATGCCGAAGCAGGAGACCTCGACGGACTCGAAGCGCTCTGCAAACAGGGCTGCTGCGCCGTGATGTTCGAATGCGTTCAGGGAGAGGGCGGAGTCAACGCGCTCGACGCGGATTTCGTGCACGGCATCTTCGGGCTGTGCGAAAAGTACGGCATGCTCACGATCGCCGACGAGGTGCAGTGCGGCGATCGAGA
>OLOU01001766.1_pt1 | contig 13944 bp, 8 predicted proteins | sample 1672101 | NCBI WGS metagenome assembly OLOU01 (sample SAMEA3136645, study PRJEB25190) | human gut metagenome | biome: human gut; feature: human-associated habitat; material: faeces | place: Austria | collected 2013
GCAGCGATACACGCCTGCGTGTCGGTCTGACGATCAGCGGCGCATCTACCTTTGCTGCGCCGCAGCTTGAAAATGTTAGCGGCTGCAGGACCGGCTACTCGGTCGGCACCGTCAGCGGCACCGCGTTCTCCGGCAGCAAGTCGATCACGAGCAGTGCGCTGACCGTCAAGCTGGTGAACGATGCCTTTCAGGTCAGCGATACCGACAGCGGCTCGGTGCTGTATACGTCCGCAGCGGGTGCAGACCATATCGCCATTCGTCCGAACAGCACGCTGACGTGGTTCAAGGGCTACAAGTGGTACGGCGATTTTGTGTACCGCCGTGCATCGAACGGCAGCATCACTGTTATAAACTATGTGGGTGTGGAGGATTATGTGAAGGGCGTGCTGCCGTATGAGATCGACCCGGACTGGCCTGCCGAAGCGCAGAAGGCGCAGGCAGTCTGTGCTCGTTCGTTTGCACTCGGCACACACAAGCACGGCAGTGATTACGATCTGTGCAACACCACGAACTGTCAGGTGTATCTGGGCGCCAACCGTGCGACCGAGGCCTCGGATGCCGCAGTGAACGCCACCAAGGGTGAAACGCTGTCGTACAACGGCAGCTCGGTCATCGGTTACTTTTATTCGTCGGACGGCGGCGCAACCGAGGACGCAGCGAACGTCTGGGGCGGCGATTACGCATATCTCAAGGGCAAGGCTGACCCGTATGAGGACCCGAACAAGGACAAGTGGACGGTGACGCTCACCGCAGATGAGATTCAGCAGAAGGTGAATGCCGCAGGCTACTCCATCGGCAAGGTAGCAAATGTGCAGGTCACAAAGCGCACCGCGACCGATAACGTAAACGAAGTCACCGTGACGGATACGAGCGGCAAGTCGGTTACGATTTCCAGGAGCAGCGTCCGCACAGTGTTCGGTCTCAAGAGCATTCGCTACACGATCACGCCGGTCGGCGGCTCGGGCAACAAGACCAGTCTGCAGGTCAAGGCTTCGACGCATAACGTCAAGGTCAACGGCAAAACCGTATCTCCGCAGGGCTATTACATTGTAAACGGCACGCAGTACGGCAACAATTACTTCAAACTGCGCGATATTGCCTATCTGCTGAGCGGCACCAAAGGTCAGTTCAACGTCCGTTGGGATAAGGAGAATGAACGCATTCTCCTGACCTCCGGCACGGCGTATGAGACCGTTGGCGGTGAGCTTGCGGATTCGTCCACGGCGGTGGAGAAGATCGGCAAATCCACCTCGACGATCGTGCTCGACGGCGAGGAGATCGCGCTGGACGGCTACATCATCAACGGCAACAACTACTACAAGCTGCGCGATATCGGCAAGGCGATCGGCTTCGATGTTGATTTTGACAACGCAAGCAGCACTGTGCTTGTCAAAACCACAAGTGACTATTCCGGCGATGACGAGGATGCAAACAGCGGTAATTCGGGCAATACCGGCTCGAATACCACGCCAACCGTTACCAATCCGACCGGCTATACGTTCAACGGCTCCGGCTGGGGACACAGCGTCGGCATGAGTCAGTGGGGCGCTTACGCAATGGCGCAGAAGGGCTTCACCTATGATCAGATTCTGAAATTCTACTTTACCGGCATTGAGATTGCCGAGTAATCTATAAAATCAACACGCAAGGGAGGAAAAACGGCAGGGGCGCTCAAGGCGATATTGTCTTAAACGCGTCCTTGCCTTTGTGATGAAGAAAAGCGATTTTTATTTTGATTTACCCGAACGCCTGATTGCCCAGCATCCGCTGGAGCAGCGCGACGCGTCCCGCCTGATGGTGCTCGACCGCAGGGACGGCTCGGTGACACACCGTCATTTCCGCGATCTGCTGGAGTACGTTCAGCCGGGCGACTGCATGGTGTTCAACAATTCCCGTGTCATTCCGGCGCGGCTGATGGGTCACGCTGTCGGCCATGTTACGCCGATCGAGGTGCTGCTGCTGACCGACAAGGGCGACGGCCTGTGGGAGTGTCTGACCCGTCCGGGCCGCAAGACCCGCACCGGTGTGGAGCTGACCTTCGGTGACGGCCTGCTGACCGCAACCGTTGAGGCTGTTCAGCCGGACGGCAACCGCCTGATCCGTTTCCACTATGAGGGCATTTTCCTGGAAATCCTCGACAAGCTCGGCACCATGCCGCTGCCGCCGTATATCAAGGAAAAGCTGGATGATCCCGAACGCTACCAGACGGTTTACTCCAAAACACCGGGCTCTGCAGCTGCACCGACCGCCGGCCTGCACTTCACGACCGAGCTGCTTGACGCGCTGAAAGCCAAGGGAGTAAAACTGGCGTTCGTGACGCTGCATGTCGGTCTGGGTACGTTCCGCCCGGTCAAGGAGGATGAGATCACCGACCACATCATGCACTCCGAGTATTATATCATGGACGAAGAGACCGCGGGGATCATCAACGATACGCGTGCCGCAGGCGGCAAGATCTGGGCGGTCGGCACAACAGCCACCCGCACGCTGGAGACCATCGCGGCTGACGACGGTACCGTGCGCGCACAGTCCGGCTGGACGGATATTTTCATCTATCCGGGCTATAAATTCAAGGCAGTCGATCATCTTGTGACCAACTTCCATCTGCCGGAGAGCACACTGATGATGCTGATTTCGGCATTTGCAACACGAGAAATGGTCATGAACGCGTATCAGGAAGCCATTAAGGAAGAATATCGTTTCTTCTCGTTCGGCGATTCGATGCTTTTGTACTAATAAAACAGGATAAGAGGGAATTATGGAAATCGGAAAATTTAACCTAATCAAAACCGAGGGCCGCGCCCGCCGCGGCGAGTTCTGCACGGCACATGGCGTGGTGCAGACGCCGGTATTCCAGAATGTCGGCACAGCGGGTGCGATCAAGGGTGCGGTTGACGCGTTCGATCTCAAGGAGCTTGGCTGCCAGATTGAGCTGTCCAACACCTATCATCTGCACGTCCGTCCGGGCGACCAGATCGTCAAGCAGATGGGCGGTCTGCACAAATTCATGCGCTGGGACGGTCCGATGCTGACCGACTCCGGCGGCTTTCAGGTGTTTTCGCTGGCGACTCTGCGCAAGATCAAGGAGGAAGGCGTAACCTTTCACTCGCACGTTGACGGCCGCAAGATTTTCATGGGACCGGAGGAGAGCATGCGCATCCAGTCCAACCTCGGCTCGGACATTGCGATGGCGTTCGACGAGTGTATCGAGAACCCCGCGCCGCGTGAGTATGTTAAAAACTCCATTGACCGTACCACGCGCTGGCTCAAACGCTGTAAAACCGAGCTTGACCGTCTGAACACGCTTCCGGATACGGTAAACCCGCACCAGATGCTGTTTGGTATCAATCAGGGCGGCACTTATGACGACCTGCGTATCGAGCATATGCAGGCAATTGCGGAGCTGGATCTGCCGGGTTATGCCATCGGCGGTCTTGCCGTCGGTGAAAGCACCGAGGTCATGTACCATATTCTCGATGTTGTTCTGCCGCATGCGCCCGAGCATAAGCCGCGCTACCTGATGGGTGTCGGCACGCCGAGCAACATTATTGAAGGTGTCGCTCGCGGCATTGATTTCTTCGACTGCGTTATGCCGACCCGCAACGCGCGTCACGGTCATCTGTTCACGCATAACGGCATACTGAACATTATGAATGCCAAGTACCAGACCGATGACCGCCCGATTGAAGAAGGCTGTCAGTGCCCGACCTGTCAGCGGTTCAGCCGCGCTTATCTGCGCCACTTGCTCAAGAGCGGTGAAATGCTGTCTCAGCGGCTGCTCGTCATGCACAATCTGTGGTTCTACAACCACCTCATGCAGGAAATCCGCGACGCACTCGATAACGGCACATTCGAGGCTTACCGCGCAGAATACAGCGAAAAAATGAGCAAACGCATCTGACTCGGATGCAAACCCGAGCGCCATTGTCCCGCGATGATGGCGCTTTCACTATTCATAAGGAAGGGGAGAACTGCTATGCAAAAGTTAAACCGAAGGAGCCTGCTTCTGGTAGGCTTTACGCTGTTTTCCATGTTTTTCGGCGCCGGAAACCTGATTTTCCCGCCGTATCTCGGTGCACAGGCGGGCGCTGACGCGTGGCTGGCCTTTGTCGGATTTGCGGTCAGCGCGATCGGTCTGCCGGTTATTGGCGTGATCGCTGTCGCGCGTGCAGGCGGGCTGTCCGAGCTGGCCGGGCGTGTGCATCCGCGATTTGCGCAGATATTTGCGCTGCTGGTCTACCTGTCGATCGGTCCGTGTCTGGCCATCCCGCGCACGGCGAGCACATCGTTCCAAATGCTCGCGCCGCTCATTGGCGGAGATGCAATGCGGCAGCTGATTTACTCTATCGTGTTCTTTGCGGCAGCGTTTTTCGTTGCACTGCACCCGGAGAAGCTGACAAGCTGGCTCGGACGCATTCTGTGTCCGACGCTGATCGTACTGATTTTCGTGCTGTTTTTCGGCTGCTTGTTTCATCCGGTGGCAGAGCATTACGGCGTGCCGACCGCAGCCTACGCTTCACTGCCGGGCCTGACGGGCATTCTGAATGGCTACCAGACAATGGATACGCTGGCGGCACTCAATTTCGGCGCGGTTATCGCGCTGAATATTCGGGATTACGGTATCGAGGACGAACAGCAGGTGCGCCGCAGCACCATCCGTGCAGGCTGGATTGCAGGCGCAATGCTGCTTCTGGTTTACGCGATGCTGACGCACGTTGGCGCACTGTCCGGCGCAGCATGGCCGGGCGGCTCGACTGGCGCGGACACGCTGAGCAATATTGCCAGAGGTCTGTTTGGCCCGGTCGGGCAGGTGCTGCTTGCCGCAATTTTCGTCATTGCATGCTTCAATACCTGTGTCGGCCTGATTGCCTGCGTCGGTCAGTATTTCCATGAGCTGCTGCCGCGTATTCCGTATCCGGCCATTGCGGCGTTTTTTGCTGCGGCCAGCATGATTATTTCGAATATCGGTCTGGCGGGTATTATCCGTCTGTCCACGCCGGTGCTGAACGCGATTTATCCGGTCGCTATTGTGCTGATCGTGCTGTCGTTCCTCCCGAAGCCGGAGAAACACGGTGCGGTTTACCGCTTCTGCATTGCCTTTACTGCGGTGCAGAGCATTGCCGCGGCATTCCCGATTCCGGTCGTGTCGCCGCTGCTGCGGGCACTGCCGCTGAACGCACTCGGCTTCGGCTGGCTGATTCCGGCTGCGGTCGGTCTGTTGATTGGCTTGCTGCTTCCGAAGAAAACTGAAAAGGCATAAGAAAACACCCGTCAAGATTCTTCTTGACGGGTGTTTTTGTTGTAAAATTGCGGTTTCGCGACAGCTATCAGAACAGAGCCAGAATTTTCGCAATCTCACCGCGGGTGATATTGCCGTTCGGTCGGATGGCACCATCCGAGTAACCGCCAATGACACCGGCGGAAACGCAGGTCTTGACTTGCTCGGTCGCCCACGACGGAATCACGGACGCGTCCGTATAATTCAGGCTGACCGCCGCATAGCCGCGCGGCAGGCAGCGGCCGATGACCGTCATAACCTCAGCACGCGTCATAGTGGCCTGCGGGTTGAAGTACAGCTTACCGTTGCTGCTCGAGCCGTTCATAATGTTCGCACGCGAAACTGCGGCAACTGCGCCGCGCGCCCAGCTCGGAATACTGTCCTCATCGGCGAAGCCGAGCGTGCCGGAGGTGCTGGAGGTATCCAGATTCAGCAGACGCGCCATCGTCACCGCGAACTCCTGACGGGTCAGGTTGCGGTTCGGGCGGAAATAGGTGCTGCCGTTTGCGGTTTCGCCCTTCATGATGCCGCGTGTGCTCAGCAGGGAAGCATAGCCGTTTGCCCAGTGCGACGCGGTGTCCGCGAACACGTTGGATGCCGAACCGGCGGTTACGGTCGCACAAACGCGCGTGCGGTTGCCTGCATCATCGGACACGTCGGCAGTCACGGTATGCGTACCGGCAGACAGCGTGCCGGTTGTAATGGTCATGGTCGAGCCGCTCATCACAGCTGCACCGGAAACGGCTTTGCCGTCCACCTTGACCGCAATATTGCTTGCGCGGACCGGATATTTGCCGTTTTCCATGGTGGCAGTGCCGGAAAGCGCGGCATTTGTGCCGATGCTGACCGTTGCCGAGGTCGTATTCAGCTTGACCGACGGCGCATCCGTATTCGTCACCGCATGATCTGCGCTCAGTACGATCTGGTCGAGGTACAGCGCTGAGCCGCCGGAGCCTGCGCCGGATTTGTCAAACCGCAGGCCGGTGAACTGCTGTGCGCCGTCCGGCACGCTTGCTGTCAGCTGCTTCCAGCTGTTGCCGGTTGCAGCGGACAGGGGAGCGGTCAGCTCATTGCCTTCCGCGTCGGCAAACACCGCCGTGAGCGTGCCTGCCGTGTTCCTGCTGTGCGCCCACAGTGTCAGGTGCTTCATGCTCGAAGCATCAGCCGCCGGAACGGAAATCGTAAAGCCGTCCGTGCCGGTGCCGTTCCACATCGCCTTGAGCGAACCGGTGCCGCGTGCCACCGAGGTGTAATCCGTTACCCGCGAGAGCGTCACGCCGTCCGATGCGGTCAGATTGTTCAGACCGCTTTCAAAATCCGCAACGGTATGAGCGCTCTGCGCGTCGCCCATGCCGACATTGACCGAAATGGACTTGCTTACGCTGCCATACGAGCAGGTGAGCGTGCCGGAGGCCATCCGGCTGCCCGCAGTGAACACGCCGTCCGCATTTACCGCACCGACATCGCCGGACACGCTCCACTTGAAGCAGGAATCCGCAGCGCCCATCGTATGACCGAGGTGATACGCGAGCGCATCTACGTTGATGCTCTGGCCCGGTTTGACCGAGATAGAGCTGAGCGCTTTGCCGCCGCTCTGCAGTGCGATCGAGTCCACACCGGTGGTGATGCACACGTTCATCGAGCCGGAAACCGCGCCGTTTGAGCCGGTAATGGTCGCGCGACCGGCCTTGCTGCCTGCGGTGAAGGTTTGGCCGGAGACCGTGCCCAGCTCATCATTCACCGTGTAGCTGAGGTCGGTCGGTGCGTCCGCCGAGGCGTAAGACGCATCTGCACCCTTGACCGAGAACCAGGTACTTCCGCCCGGGAGCACATAGCGGTGGCTGGGCGTGAGCACAGCATGAGCCGTCACGCCGTCCGACGCGATGTTGTTCACAAAGAAAATGTAGTTGGCGCACGCGCGCTGCGAGCCGTCCGACGGCTGGGAGATCAATGCTGCGGTGCTCTCGCCGGGATTGCGGACCGCCATCGCGGAGGAGCCGCCGCCATCCAGACAGATGGCGCGGACACAGCCGAGCTCCTTCAGCTCCCGACCGAGTTCTGCCGCCGTCAGACCGATGCTGTACGAGGGCTGGTTGCCGTCGATTTCATACAGAACAACCGTGCCGTCCGCCTTCACACCGACTGCGCTGCGTGCTCTGCGGGTTGAGCCTGCGTCAATGCCGTCGGTCGTGATCGTACTGTTGTCCATCAGCAGCTTGCCGCCGACTGCGTACTGCACGTCGCTCCAGCTGCTGTCATTCGATGCGATGGACAGCGTGACTTCCTCGCCAACCTCGAAATCCACCCACGAGGGCACATTTGCGCCGTCCGACTTGGTGAGCACCATCTGGTTTTTTGTGATCGTAATGGGACTGCTGCCCGTGCCCTTGTTCACGACCTTGAGCTTGACCGAGCCGTTGACCTTGACCGGTGTATCATCCACGCGCTCGAGAATAATGCTCGTGCCCTTGGCTGCAAAGTGCGTCGAGTCATCGTAGTTGTGATCGAGCAGGTACGCGCCAGCCGTCGTGCGCGTCTTGTTGAAGTAGGATACGTTGACCGTGCCGCTCTTGCCGCTCACGCGGATGCCCATAGTCGGGCGGCCGAGGACAGCTGTGCCGTCCTTCTTGAAGCCGACCGCGTACTGCCAGGCATCGGACGAAATGAGCTCGCCGCTGTCGATGACCAGACCGATCGGAATGCCGGTAGACATAACGAAAAAGTCGGCATTCGTGCCGCCGAGCACGGTTTTACCCTGATTCTGCAGATATTTCACCGCGTTTGTGATAGTGGCCTTGCTGCCGTACAGCTGCTCATCGGCGTAGACCATGATGGGCGTTACACCGGTGTTCGGCGAGTATGTCAGTACGTTCGCGCGCTGCAGACCGGCGCTGTTTTTGCCCTCGGTGCGGCTGTATTGCAGGCCGCTGCCGAGAGAGTAGGTGTAGCTGAAGCTGTTATCGAAAACGGCTCCGGCAGCACCTGCGCATAGCTGCAGAGCGGCAAGCGCGGCTGCAATCAGGCGGCAGGGATGTTTGGCTGATGTTCTCATAATCCTTTGAGTTCCTCCTTTTATTGCGGGTGTGAAAAAGGGACATACTTTTCAGTATGTCCCTAATTGTAAACGCATCTGGTGGATTTGTCCAGTGCTTTACACGCTTTTTACTACTTTTTCCAGAACCTCAGACAGCCTGGGACTGCGCACCGCGATATCGGCCACTCGATGGTAGAGCGCCTTGCGTGCATTGTACAGGCGGCGTGTTTCCGCCTGCTTGTCCGGCTTATCGAGCAGCGGGCGATTCGTGGAATAGGAAAGGTTCTTCATAATGCGGTAGAACGGCGTGTCAAGCAAGATGAGCAGACCGGTCTCCTTGACAGCCGCCACATTCTCCGGACGGAGGACAGAGCCGCCGCCGAGCGCAAGCACGATGCCGTCTTTCTGCGCCAGCTCTTTAATGTACGCGGTCTCGCGGTCACGGAAGTAGGCTTCGCCCTTTTCAGCGAAAATCTCGGAGATTTTCTTGCCTTCCTTCGCCTCAAGGTAGATGTCCGCATCAATAAATTCCAGTCCGGTCAGACGCGCCAGCTTACGGCCGATGGTGGTCTTGCCGCTGCCCATAAAGCCGCACAGCACCAGATTTTTCTTGCCATGCTTCTCGTGCAGACGCTTGACCGCCATTTTGCCGTAGGTGCGGCGCAGAATGGTTTCGCACGCCTGCGGCTCGAAGGTTACGCCGGTCCAGATGGTCTGCGCGTGCGCCGCCTGCATGACCAGCATGAACAGTCCGTCGCGTGTTTGGGTCTTGCGCGGATTGGCGAGCTTCATGGTCGAGGTCACCGGCGGATTGTAGATCGCATCGAACACATACTCGGTCTTGTGCGGCAGATAATGCAGCGGAGCCGCGTTTTCCTTCGGGTACATGCCCACCGGCGTGGAATTGAGCACGATATGAATATCGCGCGGAATGTGCCGGCGGCTGAACACGGAAATGCGTGCGCCCGGAACGGCATCAGTCAGCTGCTTCTGCAGTGCTTCGGCCTTCTCAAGATTGCGTCCCGTGATGGTCAGGTACGCGCCCTGCGTCACGCAGTGGTATGCCATCACGGAAGCCGCGCCGCCATAGCCGAGCAGCAGCACCTTTTTACCCTGAAGCGATACGCCGTCACGGTTCAGCGACTCCGCAAAGCCGAGGATGTCCGTGTTGAAGCCGGTCGCCTTGCCGTCCGCAAAGCGGACCGTGTTGACCGAGTGCAGGTCGCGGGCAGCAGTGTCAATCTCATCGAGCAGGGGGATGACAGCCTTTTTGTGCGGAATCGTGCAGTTGATGCCGCCGAGCTTGCGCTTGGCCAGCTCGAACGCTTCGGGTAAATCCTCCGGCGGAACGGCAACGCCGATGTAGTCCGCATCCTGACCGGAGGCCTCGAACAGCTGCGCGTGCAGCTCCGGGCTCATGGTGTGACCGAGCGGCCAGCCAAACAGGGCATAGGTGGTCTTTTTCGGCTCGAAAGCGCGAAATTCGTCCATGGAAAGCAGCATAACTCAGTCCCCCAGACGTTCGAGGGTGTTGAAGAAATCGGGGTAGGAGATGGCAACGACCTCCGGCTCGTCAATGCGGCTTGCGCCCTCGGCTGCCAGACCGAGCACGGCAAGGCTCATCGCAATGCGGTGGTCCTTATAGGTCTCGAACGATGCGCCGTGCGGCTTTGCACCGCCGTGAACGATCATGCCGTCGTCGGTCTCCTCGACATCTACGCCGGCCTTGGTCAGCTCTGCGACCATAGCGGCAATGCGGTTGGACTCCTTGACCTTGAGCTCCTGCGCGTCGCGGATAACGGTTTCGCCCTCAGCGAATGCAGCGGCTACCGCGATAACGGGCAGCTCGTCGATCAGGCGCGGGATGATAGCGCCGCCGATTTCCACGCCGTGCAGCTTGCTGTACTTGACGGTCAGGTCGCACATCGGCTCGGCCTCATCGCGGAAATTCGACTCGGTGATGTCCGCACCCATGTCGCGCAGAACGTCCAGAACGCCCGTGCGGGTCGGATTGACGCCCACGTTTTTAATCGTCAGTTCACTGCCCGGAATGATTGCACCGGCAACGAGGAAGAACGCCGCGGACGAAATATCGCCCGGAACCGCAATATCGACCGCATGGAGATCCTCCGGCGGGTCGAGCGTGACGGTGTTGCCGTTGGTCTCAATCTCAACGCCGAGTGCGCGGAACATGCGCTCGGTGTGGTCGCGGGAGGGAGCCGGCTCGATAACGGTTGTCTGACCCTCGGCGTACAGACCTGCCAGCAGGATGGCGCTCTTCAGCTGAGCGGATGCTACCGGCAGACGGTATTCAATACCGTGCAGCTCGCTCGGGAACAGGGTCAGCGGGCAGAAATTGTCGTTCTTGCCCTCAATGGACGCGCCCATTTCACGCAGCGGCTTCATCACGCGGCCCATCGGGCGCTTCTGGATGGACGGGTCGCCGCTCATGGTAACGGTGAACGGCTGACCGGCCAGAATGCCGCACAGCAGGCGGGTGGTCGTGCCGGAGTTGCCGGTGTACAGCGCTTCTGACGGCGCTTCGAGACCGTGCAGACCAACGCCTTCCACGATAACCTCGTCGTCGGTGATGTTAATCTCGACACCCATCTTGCGGAAGCAGTCAATGGTGGACAGGCAGTCCTCGCCCATCAGAAAGCCGGTGATGTGGGTGGTGCCGTTGGCAAGTGCGCCGAGCATAACGGCGCGGTGCGAGATGGATTTGTCGCCCGGCACGGTAATTTCACCGCGCAAAGGGCCGCAGGGTTGAATTTGCATGGGTTTGTACTCCTTTTATTCGTTAGGCACGCAATAGCTGCCGATTACTTTGATATAGGGAAGCTCCTCATGAAGCTGATACAGCAGGGACTGCACCGCATGGTCGCGCATGTTGCCGGTGAAATCCACATAGAACACATAGCACCACGGGCTGTCCTTGAGCGGGCGCGAGTGGATCTCCGTCATGTCTACGCCGTAGTGGGCGATGGTGTCGAGCACGGTCATCAGCGTACCGGAGGCGTTCGGAATGTGGAACGCGATCTCGATGCGGTTATCCTCGGGCTGACAGGTCAGCGTTCTGCTGACGGCGATAAAGCGTGTTTCGTTGTGCTGCATGTCGTTGATGCCCTCGGCGAGAATATCGAGACCGTAGCGCACAGCCGCCTCCTGCGAGCAGATGGCAGCGAGGCTCTTGTCGCCCTTTTTCTGCACGTTCTGGGCCGCGATGGCGGTGTTCGCCACCTCGATGGCCTCCAGATCGTGTGCAGAGATGAAACTGTGGCACTGCGGCAGCGCATGCGGATGCGAGCAGACACGCTTGACGTCCTCGAGCTTTGTGCCGGGCACCGCCGCCAGACAGTGCGAGATTTTCTTGATGTACGAGCGGTTGATGTACAGATCGTAGTCGAGCAGGAGGTCATAGACTTCGCTGACCGTGCCTGCGGTTGTGTTCTCGACCGGCACAACGCCGATATCGGCCTTGCCGTCGCGGACGGACTGGAAAACCTGCTCCCAGGTGGGTACGTTCTGCGGTTCGCAGCTCGGGAACAGCGCACGCGCGGCCAGCTCCTGATACGCACCCGGGACCCCCTGATAGAACACGGTTTTCGGCTCGATAAGCGATTCATTTGGCTTAAACGGGAACTTTTCCGGCGCCTGACGCAGAATTTCACTGTACTGATACTCACGGCTCGCGCGGATCATGCTCTGCAGAAGGGAAACGTACTTGAGCTGCAGCTCCTCCTCCATACCGGCGGAGCGCTTCTCAACGATTTCCGCTTCGCGGTCCGGCTTGTAGATTTTATCGTCCGACTGGGCTTTGGTCTTTGCGACCTCGAGCGCCAGCGACATACGCAGCAGGAACAGCTCTCGGATAGCGGAGTCAACGCGGTTGATATCCTGACGGATTTCGGGAAGTTCACGCATGATAACCCTTCGCCTCCCTCAGAAGATCTGCCAGTGCAACGGCACAGGCGGCCTCGACCACCGGCGCGGCGCGGGTGACGATGCACGGGTCGTGGCGGCCGTGGATGGACAGCGGCTCGACCTTGCCGGTGCGGATGTTGAGCGTATCCTGCACCATGCCGATGGACGGCGTAGGCTTGATGCACGCGCGTACGATGAGCGGCATGCCGCTCGTGATGCCGCCGAGGATGCCGCCGTTGTTGTTGGTTTCGGTCTTGACAACTCCGTTTTCCTCATAAAACGGGTCGTTTGTGTGCGAGCCGCGCAGAGCAGCGAAGGCAAAGCCTGCGCCGAACTCCACGCCCTTAACGGCGGGTACGCCGAACAGGATGGAGGCCAGACGGCTCTCTACGCTGTCGAGCATCGGGCTGCCGATACCGGCGGGGAGCCCGACTGCGGCGCACTCGATGACACCGCCGACCGAATCCTGTTCCTCACGCGCTTCCTCGATAGCGGCCAGCATGGCCTCAAGCGCACGCGGATTGTTCACCGGATATTCGGCGTTCCGCAGCGTATCCAGCTGCTCGGCGGTGACTTCTACATCATCAAACGGCATATCCTGAATCTGGGCGATGGACTGGATGTGCGAGCCGACCGTCACACCCTGATCTTTCAGCCACAGCTTGCACAGCGCACCGGCAAACACCAGCGGAGCTGTCAGTCGGCCGGAGAAATGGCCGCCGCCTCGCGGGTCGTTGCAGGAATCGTAGCGCAGCATACCCGTGTAGTCCGCGTGACCGGGACGCGGCTGAGCCGCCAGCTCGGCGTAGTCGTTCGAGCGCTGATTGGTGTTGCGGATGACGGCACAGATAGGCGTGCCCGTCGTTTTACCATTGTAGATGCCGGACTGAATTTCCGGCCTGTCCGGCTCCTTGCGCGCGGTGGACTGCTTGTTGCGGCCCGGTGCGCGGCGCTCCATCTCGCGCAGGACAAACGCCTCGTCATACATAACGCCGGACGGGAATCCGTCGATCACAACGCCGATGCCCGTGCCGTGCGATTCACCGAAAATGGAAATTTTGATTGTATTGCCCCAGGTAGAACCCATGCTTCTCCCTCCTTACAGCTTCAGAACGTATTCGTGCAGCTTTTCTGCATCGATCGGCGTAATTTCTGCCCGACCGGCTTCGCGCACGAGAATAAAGTTGACCGTTGCGCCGAATTTCTTTTTGTCCGACAGCAGAGCATTAAAGATGGACTCGCGGTCGTAGTTCAGCTCGGTCGGCAGACCGATGTGCTTCAGAATGTCGATGAGCGGCGCGGTCAGATCCTCGTTGCCCAGCAGGGCAGAGAGCCGCATCGCGGCCACCATGCCGATCGCCACCGCCTGACCGTGAGTGAGGTCGGTGTAGTTGCCCAGCTTCTCCGCTGCATGTCCGATGGTGTGGCCGAAGTTCAGTATCATGCGAAGTCCGGTGTCGTGCTCATCGATGGCGACAACATCGCGCTTGATCTTCACGCACTCGTAAATGATATTCTCAATGTTGGACTTGTAGTCCGGCTGAGAAACCATCGTCAGGATTTCCCGGTTGGAAATGTAGCCGTACTTAACGACCTCGGCCATGCCGTCCGCAAAGGTGCTGTCCGGCAGGGAAGCGAGCACGTTCGGGTCGATGAGCACGAGCCGCGGCTGATAGAACGCGCCGACGAGGGTTTTGCCCTCAGGCAG
>OLOU01001778.1_pt1 | contig 13845 bp, 17 predicted proteins | sample 1672101 | NCBI WGS metagenome assembly OLOU01 (sample SAMEA3136645, study PRJEB25190) | human gut metagenome | biome: human gut; feature: human-associated habitat; material: faeces | place: Austria | collected 2013
TCCAGAGGGTCGAAGACCCTTTGGCAGGGTCAAGGGGCAGCGCCCCTTGCGCCTCTCTATTGTACTTGCTTTTTTTGCGCGAATCAAGGGGAAAAAAGCAAAAAGATGTTGACAAATTTCACAGGAATGGGTATGATAGGGAGGACAATCGTATCATCCGCGATGGGAGCTGTGGGCGAGGGCTGCACGGCTGAGAGGGCATTTTGCCGACCATTTGAACCTGTGTAGGTCATCCTACCGTAGGGACAGCGGAGGGACACGCGCATTTTGCGGGGAATTTTTCCCGTGCGGACGGCGCGCTTGGGAGAAGAATCTCCCCCTCCTGTTTCCTGCGTGCAAACGCGGGATTTTTTCATTTCCGGAATACGAGCGTCACCCAATACGCCGAAATCGGCGAAAAACAGGAGGAAAATCAAGATGGCAAACTGGTTCTTGGGTCGTGCGCTGGCGGAGGAAGCCGAAGCGAAAAACGCGGCATGGTCGTTCCTTGGCGAGGGCGTGACGTTCTGGGTCACGGTGGCGGTGCTGCTGGTCGTTGGCGTGGCGGTGTACCTCGTCGCCCGCAAAAAGAGCAACAAGAAGTCCTTCTGGACGGCAAAGACGATGGCAGTCGGCGCAATGTGCATGGCGCTGTCATCCGTGCTGAGCCTCATCAAGCTCTGGTCGATGCCGATGGGCGGGTCGGTGACCCCCGCGAGTATGCTGCCGCTGCTGCTGTTCGCGTACTGCTACGGCGTTGGTCCCGGCATGGTGCTGGGCGCACTGTACGGCGTGATGCAGTTCCTGCTGGACGGCATGGCGTGGGCGGCGCTGGGCGCCATCCCGAACCTGCTGGATTACCCGATTGCATTCGGACTGCTGGGTCTGGCGGGCTGCTTCCGCGGCAGCAAGGCGAAGATGACAGCGGGCTTCGTGCTGGGCTGCTTTGGGCGGTTCATGGCGTCGTTCCTCTCCGGCTTCATCTTCTATGGGCAGTACGCGCCGGAGGGCGTGAACCCCGTCTGGTACTCGCTGACCTACAACGGCAGCTACATGCTCGTCGAGTGCATCATCTGCATTGCGCTGGGGCTGCTGGTCGGGGAGCGGCTGGCGAAGGAACTCAAGAAAGTCGCATGACGAATTTCCCTCGGAAGATGTTCCGGGGGATTTTTTCGTGCGCTGATTCAGCAGGATTTTGCCCATCCCGCGGCGAAATCAACAGGTGGAAAACGAATGGGGAGGCTAACACGGATGATTGACCTTTGCACGCTGGGCACGGGCGGCACGATGCCCCTGCCGGATCGCGCGCTGGCGAGCCTGTATGTGCGCGTGGGCGGCCGCGCGGTGCTGGTGGACTGCGGAGAGGGCACGCAAATCGGCATACAGCGCCTGTCGTGGGGCATACAATGTATTGATGCCATTTTGCTGACGCACTACCACGCCGACCACTGCTCCGGGCTGCCGGGGATGCTGCTTGCCATCACCAAAGCCGGGCGGACAGCGCCGCTGCACATCTACGGCCCGATCGGGCTGGAGCGCATCGTCAGTGGGCTGCGGGTGATTGCGCCGTCGCTGAGCTGCCCCATCGTGCTGCATGAAATCATCGACGATTATTCGCCGTTTGCCGCCATTGGGCTGACGATCACGCCCTTTCCGCTCAGGCATGAGATGCCCTGCATTGGCTACCAGTTTCATCTGCCGCGTCCGGCGCTGTTCGACCCCATCCGCGCGCGGGCGCAGGAGATTCCGGTGAAGCTGTGGAGCATCCTGCAGCGCGGCGAAACGGTCAGCATGGACGGGCAGACGTACTATCCGCATCAGGTGCTGGGGCAGCCGCGGCGGGGGATTACGTTCGTTTACGCGACGGACACGCGCCCTGTGCCGGGCATTGTGCGCATGGGGCAGGACAGCGACCTGATGATTTTGGAGGGCATGTATGGCGCAGAGGAAAAGCTGCCTTTGGCGCACAAAAACTGCCACATGCTCTTCCGGGAAGCGGCGCAGTTAGCGCGGGACGCCGGAACGAAGCGGCTGCTGCTGACGCATTTCTCCACATCCATCGAAACGCCGGAGGAATTTCTGCCGAATGCGCAGGCGGTGTTCCCGGAAACGACGTGTGCAACGGACGGCATGACGCTGACGCTGCGGTATCCGGAAGAAGAAAAATAAAACTTATCGGTAAAGCTCAATAAACATGGGCGTGCACCGAAGGAGTCCAGAGGGCGATCGGAAAGCCCTCTGGAAGCATGGCGATTACCAGAAAGATAGAAAAAACAACTATGCCATCATAAAAATTGTCATCAGCAAAATTGGAGGAATCATCACCATGCCAAGCGAATTGGAACGATTCAACGAGCGGATGCAAGCCTTTTTCGCGCCGCTGTGGCCGGGGGAGGAAAAGCCGCTGGTGCTGGGCGAGGGGTGCAGTGAACGCCCGCCCGTGATGCTCATCGGAGAAGCGCCGGGGGAACAGGAAGCCATGTCCGGGAGACCTTTTGTCGGCAAGGCAGGGAAGAACCTCGATGGCTTCTTGACAGTGCTGCAATTAAACCGTGAGGATATTTATATCAGCAACGTCGTGAAAATCCGCCCGACGAAGGTTAGCGAAAAAGGGCGCGTGTCGAACCGCACGCCGAACCGCGAGGAACTGGCGTTGTTCACACCGTATTTGCTGGAGGAAATTCTGCTCGTGCAGCCGAAAATGCTCGTCACGCTGGGGAATACCGCGCTTCACGCGCTGCTTGGCGCGAAAAGCACCATCGGGGCGTGTCACGGGCAGGTGCTGACGGCGCACGTTCAGGCGGACAAGCAGGCGGGGGATTTCCCGCTGTTCGCGCTGTATCATCCGGCGTCGATTATCTATAATCAGAAGTTAAAAGACGTGTATCAGGCGGATTTGGAGCGGCTGCACAGCGTGCTGGCGAGCGAGTGACAATTCAGACGAAAAAATGTATCTTTGAGACAAAAAGCATAGCCAAACGGCGAAAAAACTGCTATACTCAAAGTATCAATTCACGCGGAAGGAGGTACGGGACGTGATAGACTTCATCATGACAAATCTGCCCATCATAGTTTGCTTTGTGCTGGGGATTGGGCTGCTGATTGTGGAAGCGCTGATGCCGGGGTTCGGCATTGCAGGCTTCAGCGGCATTGCGCTGGAGATTGTCGCGCTGGTGCTGACGTGGCAGCAGCACGGCACGATGGCGACGCTGGGGATGCTGCTGATTGTGCTGTCCGTGCTGGCGATTGCGATTTCCACATCACTGCATTCGCTGACAAAGGGCAAGCTCAGCAAGAGCAGCATCGTCAACAGCCACACCGAAAGCACGGACGCGGGCTACCGCTCGGCGGAGGACATGCAGGTGTTTCTGGGGCGCGAAGGCACGGCGACAACTGCGCTTAGACCTACCGGGCTGGGCGAGTTCGACGGCGTTCGGCTGAACGTGGTCAGCGAGGGCGACTTCATCGAGAACGGGACGAAAATCCGCGTTACGCAGATTGAAGGCTCGCGCATCGTGGTCAAGAAGGTGTGAAAGACAGCGGAGCTTCCGCAGAAGGAAACGTTCTGGCGGCGGCTCATGCGGTACTTGGGAAGGGGCGAAAAGGAATGAAGCGGCTGACAAGCATTCTGCTGGCGCTGCTGATGCTGGTTGGCATGGCGTTGGCGGAAGAAACGCCGGACGCGGCGCTGGGCGACTGGTACGCACTGCCCTCGGACGAGACGGTGCTTCGCCTGACGCTCCGGGAGGACGGCACGTTCTGCTATGACAGCCGCGAGGGAACTTGGCGCAAGACGACGGACGGCGAATACTGGCTGACGTACAACATCCACGATCTGCCGGAAGTCATGGAGCGCATGGTGAATTCGCAAGCCGCCGAGCAGGACTTGACGGCACTGCTGACGGAAACCGGCTTGGACGTTTACTACGGCAGCACGGCGAAAGGCGTGGTGGCGCACATGGTGCGGGATGCGGAAGAATTGCAGAATGTGCGAACGCCGAAGACTGACACGCCGCTGGAAGCATTCGCGGGGACTTGGACGATGAAAACGGTGTTCGCCGGTGCAATGGAGATGACGTACACCCTGGACAAGGGCGAACGGCTGGCATTCTGCACGATTGACGGCTTGACGATGCTGCCCGGTGCGGCTTTGGGCAACTTCAAGGAAGGAACAAGCTATCCGATGACGTTGGAGGATGGCAAGCTGCACACGACCATTCTTATGCAGATGACGGAGGAAGAAACGCTGGATTTCGACATGACGTTCTTCCAGACGGCGGACGGCAGCTTGTACGCGACGCTGCGGTTGAACGATGTGCCAGACAATCCGGAGACGATGTTCCTGCTGGTTCCGATGGAAAAGGAGTGACCGATGATGAAGCGGCTGACAAGCATTCTGCTGGCGCTGCTGATGCTGGTTGGCATGGCGCTGGCGGAAGAAACGCCGGATGATACGCTGATGGGCAATTGGTACGGCTTGAACGCGCAGACCATCATTCGCCTGACGATGAAAGAGGACGGCGAGTTCAAGCTGGTCGTCGGCTACCTCTCGTACACGGGAAGCTGGCAGCAGACGGCGGAGGGCGAGTACCGACTGGAATCGCCCGACATGGCGACGGACATTCTGCTGCGCGAGACGGAAACCGGCTTGGAGCTGCGCTACGACACGATAGACAACATGCTCGTTCTCTTGGCGCGGAGCTTGGACGCATGGGCGACGCCTGCCGTACGCACGGACACGCCGCTGGAAGCATTTCAAGGCGTATGGTCGGCGCAATACGCCCGCAGCGGCTCGACATTGACGAGCTTGGGAACGGACGAGAACGGCGCGCCGCTGCCGTTCTGCACGGTGTTGGGGACGGACATCACCCTGTATACGATAACCGACGAGGTGGATCTCACCTATCCGGCGACGCTGAAAGACGGCGTCCTCAGTATGTCAGCGCAGGAGAAGGGACAGAACCTCATTGTCGAACTCTTCCAGACGGAGGAGGGGCGGCATGTACGCCACATTCAGCGTCAACATCGTGGGCATGTCCAATACACTGGTGCTTGAACTGTCTCCGGCAAATTAATACGTTTCCCTCAATAAACACGCGAGAGTAGTAGGAGAGTGTCACCAACTCAATCGCGCGAATGGGTCAAGGGTCGAAGACCCTTGTGGAGTCCAGAGGCAAAGCCTCTGGTAGGGTTAGGGGCAAAGCCCCTGTTAGGAGGATTGTAACATGGATGGCAATATGGCAATGATTCTGGGTATTATCGCTGTGGTGTTTGTGGTGGTTTGTGTGTTCCTGTCGTTCGTGCCGCTCGGACTGTGGATTTCCGCGCTGTCCAGCGGGGTGCATGTGTCGATGGGCGCACTCATCGGCATGAAGATTCGCCACATTAAGCCGCATCGCCTCGTGCAGCCGCTGATTAAGGCGAACAAGGCGGGTCTGGGGCTGAACATCTCCCAGCTGGAAACGCACTTCCTCGCCGGCGGCAACGTGGATCGCGTGATTAACGCCCTGATTGCGGCGCAGCGAGCGAACATCCCGATGGCGTTCGAGAAGGCGTGCGCGATTGACCTCGCGGGCCGTGACGTGTTCGAGGCGGTGCAGATGTCCGTCACCCCGAAGGTCATCGAAACCCCCGTTGTCGCCGCAATCGCGAAGGACGGCATTGAGCTGCGTGCCAAGGCGCGCGTCACCGTCCGCACGAATATCGACCGTCTGGTCGGCGGCGCGGGCGAAGAAACCGTTATCGCGCGTGTCGGCGAGGGCATCGTGACCACTGTCGGCTCGGCGGAAACCCACAAGCAGGTGCTGGAGAATCCTGATCTGATTTCACGCACGGTGCTGTCCAAGGGCTTGGACGCAGGCACGGCATACGAAATTCTCTCCATCGACATTGCCGACGTGGATGTTGGCCGCAACATCGGCGCGCAGCTGATGATGGATCAGGCGGAATCCGACCGCCGCGTCGCTCAGGCGAAGGCGGAGGAACGCCGCGCCATGGCTGTCGCGCACGAGCAGGAAATGAAGGCCGCCGTGCAGGAGATGCGCGCAAAGGTCGTCGAGGCGGAAGCCGAAGTTCCGAAGGCAATGGCGGCTGCCCTGCGCGAAGGCAAGCTCGGCGTGATGGACTACTACCAGATGCAGAACACGATTGCGGATACGTCCATGCGTGATTCCATTGCCAAGGCGAGTGCGCCGCAGAGCACGCCCACGCATAGCCTGGAGAAGAAGTAAGCCGCTGCTTGACCGAAAGGAGGGGCAGCAATGTCAATATCATCCTATTTGGCGCTGATTATCATCGTGATTGTCATCAACGCGTTGAAGAGCGCACAGAAGAAGAAAGAAGCCGAGGAAGCGCGCCGGATGCCGACCGCGAAGGCGCAGCAACTGAAGCAGTCCGCGCCGAAGGTGCACAGTCAGCCGATTGTGCCGACGCCCGCGCCGATGCCCGCCCATGCACACACGACCGTCCATGCCGCGAAGCCGAAGGTGCATGAGCATCTGGCGGCGGAATGCGACCTGGATGCGGAACTGCAGGGGAGCATAGGGTACGACAGCCCAGAGGGACGCGACAAATGCCACGAGGCCGAACTGTTCCCGGCGCACGAGAAGCGCCCGGAAACGCCGCATGAGGAGGTAAAGTCCGGCTTGAAGCTGGATTTCAGCCCGAATGCGATGGTGCAGGCGATGGTGATGCAGGAGGTGCTGACGCGCCCCTGCGAGAGAGGGAAGCGCTGATAAGCACAGCCCCTCTGCTATCGGTGATTGATGGCAGAGGGGTCTCTGTCGCAGGGGTTTCGCGCCCACAGGCGCGAAGTCCCTGCGTAACACGCGCATATAGCATGAAATCGCGCGCAACTCAATCGCGCGAATGGGTCAAGGGAGGAACTCCCTTGAAGGAAGGTGAACACCCATGGAGACACCAATCCGCGTGGTCATCGCGGACGATAATGCCGATATGCGGCGCATCGAACGCATGATGATCAGCCGCGCAGAGGGTTTTGAAATCGTGGGGGAGGCGGAGGACGGCGTGCAGCTGCTCACCCTTGTGGAGCAGAAAAAGCCCCAGCTCGTTTTCCTTGACGTTGAAATGCCCGGCAAAACCGGCGTGGAGTGCGCGCGGGTGATACAGGACATGAACCCTGCGATTGTGCTGATTTTCGCGACGGCGCACGATGAATATATGGGCGATGCCTTTGAGGTGTACGCCTTCGATTACCTGCTCAAGCCCTTCAAGAAGGAGCGCGTGATGCAGACGCTTGAACGCGCGAAGAAGCGCATCCGCCATCAAACCGACGGCGAAACGCCCCTGCCCGTGCACCCCACGCCCCACCCGGTCAGCGGACGGCTGATGCTGCACCATAAGGACGGCGTGTCGTTCCTGAATGTCAGCGACATCGTGCTTGTGCAGCGTGAAGACCGCACGACTGTGTTTTACACCGCGTCCGGCGAGCGATATGTTACGTCCGATTCGCTCTCTGACACGGAAGCACGGCTTGATCCATCCATCTTCTACCGCTGCCACAAAAGCTACATCATCAACCTCAACCACATCAGGAACATCACCCCCTATGGGCGCTGGACGTACATCGTCCATTTGCAGGGGACGGAGCAGGATGCGCTCATCACGCACGAAAAGTACGAGGAATTGGAGAAAATGTTCTCGTGACACCTTGACAGAATTGATGCTTTGTGTTACCATAGAGCTGCGGTTAGAAAACACTAACCGCAAATTTTTGACCGGATGGTTAGCGAAAACTAACCACAAGGAGGAAAACATGAAGCACCCTGTGAAGAAAATCATTTCCCATCTGCTGATGTTCGCCCTTGTGCTGTGCGTGGCGATTGCGCCCAGTCTGGCTGAGAGCAAACCCGATTGCCTGCAAACGATCAGCGGGGAAAACGGCACGACGTACAGCAATCTGTTCGATGTGATTCTGTCTGACGACTACAACAGCGTGTGGGAAGAACACTGCAAGGCGATTGTGGGCGAGGAGAACGCGGCAGAAGCAGTCGAGATGCTCAAATCCTTCATCAGCGGCGACGTGTATGGCGACGACGCGGTGGCGCTGTACGGCGACGGCTCGGAGGGCTTCATCTTCGACTGCTGGTATTTGAACGATGTCAAGTCCTTCACCATGAACGGCGACGAGATTACCATCAATAAGCTGGATGGCACGAGCGAAACGCACAAGTACCGCTGCATCGGCACCTACCAGATTGGCGCGGACGAAACGATGACGTGGGGCGGCAAGACGTTCTGCCCGGCGTTTGACTGCGAGGTGTATCAGGCAACTGACGACGCGGGCGACTTCACCTACTTCTTTTTCCGCGACGACACGATGGAAACGACCTACCACATCGAGTTCCGCTATGGCAGCGATTTGGCGGCGCTTCAGCAGTACATGAAGGGGCGGTATGCCTACTGGCTGGCAGCTGGCATCGACGCGAACGCTGATGCGGAAACGATTGACAACGTGATTGCACTCTTCTGCACCGAGAACCTCAGCGCGGAAGAATAATCGGTATCAAAAAAAGGCAGAAATCCGTTGCGATTCCTGCCTTTTTGCGTTTTGGGAATTACACCGCGCCGATATCCGCCTGCCACATGGCGAACACGTTGTCTGCCGATTCGCCGTTTGCAATCTCGGTGATGTAGTCCACCATTTCTTCCATCGTGTCCAGCGCCAGCGCCGTGTATGCCAGCACGTTGTTGCGATCCCAATCGGTGATGTTCTCCGGGTCAACAGAGAGGAAAATCTCGTACGCCGCGTACCACACGTTGTCCGACTTGATGACCATCAGCTTGCCGACATACAGCGTGCTGTTGACCCTGTTGAAGAAGGAAATCACCTGTGGCACAAGCGCCTCATCAAGCGGATTGGAGTAGCTGACGTTAATGGTGACGGCATCGCTGTACGCGTCAAAGATAACATCCGCGTCGCCCAGCGAGTTCTTGTCCAGCGCATAGCCAAGATAAATGCGGTAGCTTTCCTCGTCGGCGGTCATCTCCAAATCGACCGACTTCAGCTCATCCAGCAGCATGTTGTAGAGGTTCTGGCAGGCGGCGTCATCATCCGCCAAGGAGAGCGTCGGCACAAGCGCCAGCGCAAGCACAAGCAGCAGAGAAAACAGCTTTTTCATCAGGAAAGCCCTCATTTCCGGCGAAATTCGCCAAGTTTCTTCCATTATAGCATGGGTCAGTGTGACGTGCAAGGGATTTTTGCGGTCATTCCGCTGACGAATCGGCATACCACATAGCAAACACGTTTTCGGGCGTTTCGCCGTTTGCCAGTTCGGAGATGTAGTCGACCATTTCCTCCATCGTGCCCAGCGCCAAATACATGTACGCCAGCACGTTTTCGCGCGCCCATGTGCTGATATCATCCGGATTCGCCGACACAAAGATTTCGTACGACGGATGCCACCCGTCGCTGGACTGACTGACCACCATCTTGCCGACATAAACAGCGCAGTTGATGTCGTTGAAGAGGGAAATCACCTGCGGCACAAACGCCTCGTCAATAGGCTTGCCGTAACCAACACCGATAGTGAAACCGTCGCTGTGCGCGTCAAAGATGACGACGGCGTTGCCCAGCGCGTTCTTCTCCAGCATATAGCCCAGATAGATGCGGTTGATATCGTCGTAGGGGGTCATCGACAAATTGGCTGCCGTCAATTCTTCCAGCAGCATGTTGTAGATGTTCTGCGTCGCGCCGCTGCTTTCATCCGCGAAGGAGAGCATCGGCACGAGCGCCAAGGAGAATGCCATCAGCAGAGAAAGCAGCTTTTTCATCAGGAAAACCCTCATTTCCGGCGAAATTCGCCAAGTTTCTTCCATTATAGCATGATGGACTGCGCCGCGCAAGTATCATCCGCGGCATAATGGGGCAGAATGACCGCGGAGGATGAGAATATGCTGACGATTTTTCTGCGTTCGGTGATTTTGTATGCCGCGTCCCTGCTGGCGATGCGCGCGATGGGCAAGCGGCAGGTGGGGCAATTGCAGCCGTTTGAGCTGGTCGTGGTCATTATGATTGCGGAGCTGGCGGCGACCCCGATGGGCGGTGTGGGCATTCCGATTCTCTACGGCTTGCTGCCGATGGCGGCGCTTGTCGTGTGCCATGGGCTGCTGACGGCGCTGTGCATGAAGTCCGAGCGCGTGCGGGTGTGGCTCTGCGGGCAGCCGACGGTGCTGGTGCGCAACGGCGTGATTTGCGAGAAGCAGCTGCGGGCGTGCGCGGTGGATTTGAACGACTTGATGGAAGCCATACGTGCCGGCGGCATCCTTGACCCGCTGGAGGTCGGCACGGCGGTGCTTGAACCGGGCGGGAACATCTCCGTCTTTCCGAAGGCGGACAGCCGCCCGCTTATGCCCAGCGACTTGGGCAAGATGCCGCCGAAGGAGGGGCTTCCGCTGCCGCTGATCTTGGACGGCGAAGTGCAGACGGAAAACCTGCAGCGCGGGCAGCTGAGCCTCAGCTGGCTGATGGGGCAGATTCGCGCGCTGGGGTTTGAGGGCGCGCAGGACGTGCTGCTGCTGTGCCTGAACACGCAGGGAATGCTGCTGGCGCAGGGGAAGGGGCGGACGCAGGTGCAGACGCATCAGGCGCTGCCGCCGCAGAAGGTGGTGTGGTGAATGAAGACCGGGGTGTGGATTTCGCTGATTCTGCTTGCGCTGACGATTGGGCTGGGCGTGTGGAGCGGGGAAGAGGTGCGCGCGCTGTCCGAGGAATACGTGGCGAGCGCTGAAGAACTGCGGACACTCGCGGAAGCGGAGAATTGGGCGGGCGCGGAGGCTGCGCTGCAAAAATGCCGGAACGTGTGGAAACAAAAAGTGCCGTGGCTGCAAACGCTCATCAATCATGATGATGTGGATGCAGTGACCACGGCACTGAAAAAAATCGAAGCAGGGATTTCGTCGCGCGAACTGCCCTTGTGTCTGGAGGCGTGCGCCGAATTGGGGGAACACGCCGAGCATCTGTACCATCGCGACGCGCTGACATTGGGCAACGTGTTGTAAGCACCGCGGGTGCTTCATGGCTAAACACGCGGACACAGCATGAAGAAGTCACCCACTCAATCGCGCGAAAGGGTCAAGGGACAACGTCCCTTGCAGAGGCGAAATCCTTTACGTTCCCGACTGCACGGTAATCAAGTGAATTTCCGGCTGGCAGAATAACCGCGCCGGAAGTCCCGTTGTGCCGACACCACGCGAAATCAGCAGCCACGAACGGTTCTCCAGTAAAAGACCGCTCTCGTAGCGCGACGGTACGCCGTTGAAGTTGAACGCTTCTTCCAAAAACGGAATCTGCCCGCCGTGCGTGTGCCCGAACAGCCCCAAATCAAACCAGTTCCCGCGTCCGTTGCGGTCGGTCAGGAGGAGCGAGGACGAAATCACCGACGGGTTGTGCGCCAGAAAGATGACGAAATCCTTCGAGTTGACTTGCGCCGCGACGTTTTTCGCATCGTCCATCTCCGTGCTGACGTCGTCGATGCCCGCAATGTAGATGTCGCTTGTGCCGATGCGCAGGGTCGCGACTTCGTTGCACAGCAGCGTCACCCCCGCTTTGGACATTTTGTTCCGCAGTGTGGATGGCTCCTCGCCCTTCTCCAACGGGCTACGGTCGCATTCGCCCACGACGGCGTACACCCCGTAGTTGCTCGAAATGCGCCGCGGCAGATTCTCGAAAAACGCCGCCGCTGACCACTTGTCGCTTGCGTAATCGCCGCCCAGCAGCACAATGTCCGCATTCAGCGCATTGATGCGGTTGATGAGCGACGATAGCCGCGCGTCCGAAAACATCTGTGACCCATAGTGGATGTCGGAGACGTAGACGATGCGCAGCTGCCCAATGCTCGCAGGCAAATCCTCGCAGGTGATGGCGGTCTGCGTCGTCCGCAAGGTGTACGGCTCGACAAACGGGTACAGCACGCACAGAATCAGCGCCAGAATTACCAGCCGCTTTGTCCACCGCCGCCGCTTCTCGCTCTGCGGCTGATACGCGCCCGCCCGCTGGGAGACATAGGGTTCGTCGTTGTCGCCGGGAAAGAGCCAGCTTTTGCGCATGGCGGAAACCTCCTTTGTCGGGGGGGACATCATCAAAACAGCTTCGGAAACAATCAACGATGGGAGCGGAAACCGAAGGGTGGAGGGGTAATCGGAACCCCTCCTCGCGCCTGCAGGTGCGAAATCCCTGCTCACGCCAGCAGCAGCATCAGCGGCAGCGTCAAAATCGAGAATGCTGTTGACAGCGCCACTCCGCGCGATGCCAGCGAATTGTCGCAGTGGTACATCTCGCTCTGCATGGCCGTCGTCGCCGCGCAGGGCATGGCGGTGCAAATGTACAGCACGCTCACCACCGCCGCGGGCAGACCCGTGAAACGCAGCAGCAGCACCGCCGCTGGGAAGATAATCAGCCGCAGTGCACACGCCAGCAGCAGCTTCCAGTCCTGCAGGTGTGCGAAGCGAAGATCAATCAGCCGCGCGCCGATGACGAACATAGCAAGCGGCGTCGTCACATTGCCCATCATCGACAGCGCGTCGTTGATGAAACCCGGCAGCCGCCAGCCCGTCAGGAACAGCACAAGACCAACAATCACCGCAATCAGCGACGGGTTTGTCAGCAGCTTCTTGGGCTGAATCGCACTGATGCCGCCGAAGAAGAACGAGCCGAACGTCCAGCACATCAGGTTGAATGCGCCGACGAACACGACGGCGTAAATCAGCATATCCTCGCCCAGCGTTGCAATGACGACCGGGTAGCCCATATAGGCGCTGTTGGACAGCATGGACAGGTTCGTCAGCACGCTGCGGCGCTCGTTCGGCTCGCTGCGGTAGAGGAAGTAGGCAATCAGCCCGCTCAGAATCATGATGGCAAGGCTGATGAAGAACACGAGAATCAGGTCATGAATCAGCTCTGGACTGGCGTCCTTCTGCAAGCCGTAGAGCGTCAGGGCGGGGAGGGCGAAGTAGAGAACAATTTGTTGAGCGTGGAAATGCCGTTTTCATCAACGAGCTTCCCCTTCGCTGAGAAGAAGCCGCAGAAAATCAGCAGAAACAGGGTGATAACCTGCAAAAAGACAGCCATAAACTACATCCTTTCTGAAATGCGTATTGACAAGCGCAAGTCGATATTGTACACTATTTCAGAAGAATGTCAAGGGAATCATAGCATATTTCCTTGAAAAATGGAGGAAGAAAAAATGGCTGATTTCCGCACCTTTGACCCCTGCAATCTGCTTGCGCCCGTTCCGGCGGTGATGGTTAGCTGCCGTGCGCCTGAAGCGGATGCCAAGCCCAACATCGTTACTGTCGCGTGGGTCGGCACGGTCAACAGCGAACCGCCGATGATGTCCATTTCGGTACGCGGCAATCGCTTCAGCCATGACCTGATTGCGGGGAGCGGCGAGTTTGTGGTGAATCTGGTGGATGAAGCCCATTGCAAGGCGCTGGATTTCTGCGGCGTCCGGTCGGGGCGCGACGTGGACAAGTGGCAGGAGTGCCACCTTACGCCCATGCCCGCGCTGAACATGGATTATGCCCCCGCGATTGCCGAATGTCCGGCGTATCTGGCGTGCAAGGTAGTGCAGCAGCTGGAACTGGGCAGCCACACGATGTTCGTGGGCAAAATCGTCGGTGTGCAGGTGCGGGACGACCTGTTCGCGGCGGACGGATCGCTGCATCTGGAAAAGGCGGGGCTGGTGACGTACACGCATGGCACATACCAGAAGGCGGCGGATGTGCTGGGCTTCTTCGGTTACTCCGTCGCGCGCCCGGAGGTGCTCAAGCGGCGGATGGACGCGCTGACGAAGTAATACTAATTCTCATCTAAAGCATGTCATTCGCACAGCATCTTTTCCGCCCCGG
>OLOU01001780.1_pt1 | contig 13826 bp, 8 predicted proteins | sample 1672101 | NCBI WGS metagenome assembly OLOU01 (sample SAMEA3136645, study PRJEB25190) | human gut metagenome | biome: human gut; feature: human-associated habitat; material: faeces | place: Austria | collected 2013
CGCTTCAGCAGGCGCTCACGCGCATCGACGCGATCTGCCCGAACGCGTGGGACGACGCGGCGAAGATCCAGTGGCTCAACGAGTGCGAGCACATGATCCAGATGCGCATCCTCGACGCAGCGCCCGAGCAGTGCGTGATCTATGACGCGGACACCGAACGCGGCACCGTGCTGCTCGTGCCGGCGCCGTTTGACCGCCTGTACGTGTACTACGTCATCGCCATGTGCGACTACGCCGCGCACGAGACCGCGCACTATGCCGACAGTATGGCGCTGTTCAACGCCGCACTCGATGAATACGCAAAGTGGCATCAACGCACGAACGGCGCCGCCGTCCCGTCGCCGGGGCAGAGCCATCAGATCGCCATCAACTCCGCCATGCGCCACCGGCACGCGAACAAGGCCGTGCTCGATGGCATCACGGCAGAGCGGGCGGCGGCATGGGACCAAAAATCCGGACAAGCGGAGGCGACGCAGACGGCAGCCGGTCTGATGTCGGCAGCGGACAAGAAAAAGCTCGACGGCATGGCACAGCAGACGCGCATCCTTCACGTCGGCGGCGATCTGTCCGGCACGACGGCCGACATGACGCCGGCAGAGCTGCACGCCTACGTCAGCGCAAACCCGACGCACCGCGTCTATGCGCAGCTTTCGTTTCAAGGCGAGCACTTTCTGATGCTCTATCAGGGCGCGACAAACGGCATCCTCACATTCTCGTCGCTCGTGGCCGATTCCGAGCGGCACACGTTCTGCGCCGTCAAGCTTCAGGCGAAAACGACCAGCGATGTCTGGGATGTCCCGGTCAGGATCGAGCTGATGACGCAGAATATCGCGCCCGCCGTGCTGCCGAACCCGAAGGCGCTGACGATCCAGCTCGGCAGCACGACGGTTATGTACGACGGCAGCACGGCGCAGACCGTGACGATCGCCGACGGCACGGAGGTGGCATATTGAAAAAGCTCTACGAAGAAGCCTCCGTGCAGGACATCGCCGACGCCATCCGCGAGAAAACAGGCGGTGCAGAAACGTACAGGATCGCGCAGATGGGCGCGGCGGTGCGCAGCATCCCGGGCGGCGATCAGATTGCCCACGCTGACATCCCGGACTACGTGAAAAACGGCGTGCTCGCGCTGGCGCAGAAGGTGCAGGCCGTGAAGACTGCGTCGAGCATCGTCTTTGTGACGGTCGCTGATGCACACCACGCAACCGACGAATCCACGAGCTGGAAGGCAAACATCGAGGCCGGAAACATGGACGCCTGCCGCGCGATCAAGGCGCTGTCGCACGTGACGCCGCTGGATTTCGCGGCGTTTTTGGGCGATCTCACCTTCGGGTACAAGACGACCACGACGGCGCAGTTCGAGGCGCAGTGCAGGGAGTTTCACCGTTGGCTCGAGGAGGGACTGCGCGGCATACCGCAGCTCTGGACGCCCGGAAACCACGACACGGGCGAATACTTCGCGGCCGAGACCGGAAGCCTCACGAATCTGTACGGCGCGGCGCGGATCCGAAAGTATTTTTCAGACTACAACGCGGGCGCGGTCTACGGCAGCGCGGAGGCCGGATACTGCTACCGGGATCTTCCCGGAAAGAAGCTGCGCATCATCAATCTCAACACCGTTGAGGGCGAGATCACCGGCGGAGAAACCGCGGCCGACGCGCTCTCGGAGGCACAGCTGCTGTGGTTCGCACAGACGCTTGCCGACCTCGGCAGCAAGGCGGACAGCGCGGCGTGGGGCTTTGTGATCCTCGGACACTACCCGCTGGACTGGGGCAGCGCGCGGACGGGCGGAAAGGTGCTCAAGGCGTATCTGGACGGCGGCAGCGTCACGATCGGCGGCGAGACGGTCTCCTTTGCGGGGAAAAATGGCGCTGTCTGCTACGGGAATTTTCACGGGCATCTGCACAACTTCAAGACGTCCAGGATCTACGTTGTGCCGGACAGCGTTTCCCAGTCCGACCCGCCGACGGAGCAGATGGCGGCGCTGCGCATCTGCTGCCCGTCCGCCAACTATTACCGGACGAATGAGGTGGGTGAAAACGACCTGCCGGACAGCAACCGGATCGAATTCGGCGAGGAGACGACCTACAGCAAGGCACCGGGCGCGACCGACACGGCGTTCACCGTCAACGTCATTGATCCGGCGGAGAAAAAGATCTATTCATTCTGCTACGGCGCGGGCTATGACCGCACGCTGTCGTTCGATTTCACGGTGATCATGCGCGCCGTCAAGGCAACGCTCACCGGCTGCTCCGGCAGCAACGCCGCGACCGCCGTCGAAGACGGCGCGGCATACACGACCACGCTGACGCCGAAAAACGGGTACAGCTTCGACACCGTCAGGGTCAGCATGGGCGGCACGGACATCACGGCGACGGCATACAATGCCGAGACCGGCGTGGTGTCCGTCGCACGCGTGACCGGAGACATCACCATCACGGCAACGGCGTCGAAGCCCGTGACGTACACAAACGTCGTGCCCACAGCCGTGGACAGCAGCGGCGCATCTCTGCCGTATCAGGAGGGCTATAACCTGTCGTCATCCGGAGCCGTACAGGAGGAAAACGGGTTTGTGACGACCGGCTTCATTCCGCTGTCCGGGAATGTGACAAAGCACATCTACCGCATCGGCGGCGACGGGATCATATTCTCAAAGACGGAAGAGCATTCCCGCGTCGGATGGTACAACAGCACATTCCAGCTGCTCGGTAACGTCATGCCGGCAAAAAAGATCGATGCGAGCGTCTATTACCCGACCAGCATTCCGGAGAGCACCACGGCCATGACGTTTCAGGTGACGGAAACGGCGAGCAACGTGCCCGCCTCCGCGGCGTATTTCCGCGTGAGCGCAAAGGGTAAGGGCGAGAACCTGATCATCACGATCGACGAACCGATCGAATAAGGAGGCGATGGAATGCAGATCATTCCGGCGTTTGTGACGCAAAACCCACTGTATCAGCAGTATACAAGAATCCAGGTGCGCAAGCTGGTGCTGCACAGCGTGGGCTGTCCGCAGCCGAGCGCTGCCGTGTTTGCGCGGCAGTGGCAGACGGCGCGGTATTTTGCGCACGCCGTGCTGCAAGCGGACGGCACGGTGTATCAGGTCGCGCCGTGGGATTGCCGACTGATGCACGTCGGCGCGGCGAACGCATACAGCATCGGTGTGGAAATGACCGAGCCGGACTGCATCCGCTACACCGGCGGCGCGACATTTGTATGCTCCGACCGGGCGCGTGCGGTCGCGCAGGTGACCGGCACGTATAACACGGCGGTCGCGCTGTTCGCGCAGCTCTGCACGCAGTTTGGGCTTGATCCAAACAAAGATATCATCTCGCACGCGGAGGCGAGCGCGATGGGCATTGGCACGAACCACGCAGACCCGGAACACCTGTGGCGGCAGCTCGGCATGGGCTTCACAATGGACGGTTTTCGGCGCGACGTCGCCGAGGCAATGGCAAAGGAAGATCGGGAGGAGGTGCCGGATATGCCGCGCTACGATTCCGTGGCGGAGATGCCGCAATGGGCTCGCGCCGACGCGCAGCGGCTCATCGACCGCGGCGCACTGCAGGGAAACACGGACGGAAAACTCGACGTGTCGGAGGATATGCTGCGCACGATGATCGTGTGCCAGCGCATGGTAGATGAACAAAAGGAGACATAAATGGACAGACTCACAACGATCAAAGCGGCGGTCTCAGCGGCCGCCGCAGCGCTGACGGCATTCTGGGGCTGGACCGGGTGGCTTGCTGCCGCCTGGTTTCTGGCCATGCTGCTCGACTATGCCACCGGCAGCGCTGCCGCTCTGCGCGCAGGCACATGGAGCAGCCGCTGCGCCCGCGAGGGACTGTGGCACAAGGCGGGCAGCGTGGCGGGCGTGCTGGTGGCGGCACTGCTGGACTTCGCGCTGCGGGCGCTGCTCGGCAGCGTGCCGGGGCTGGGCGCACACTATGACGTGCTGCTGTGCCCGCTCGTGACGGCGTGGTATCTGCTGACGGAGCTCGGCAGTGTGGTCGAAAACGCCGGTGCGCTCGGCGCGCCGCTGCCGCAGTTTCTCGTGCGGGCGATCGCCGTGCTGCGCGCAGACATATCGCAGCGCGGCGGAGGGGATGACGACGCATGACGGACTATTCCCCGCTGGAGCTTTCCCTGCCGGAGCGCACCGGCCACGAAACCGTCGAGCAGCGGCTCGCGGCGCTGGAGGAGACCGTGCCGCGGCTGCTGGAGGCGCTGCAGTATACGCTGTCGAACCTCGGCGCGGAAAACTTCAACGCCGCGGCGCTCTCGCGGCTGCTCTCGCCGATCCGCGCGCGCATCGACGGCGCGGACGGCAGCATCACACAGCTGAGCCTCGACGCCGGCACCCTGCAGACACGCCTGACGTCGGCCGAGGGCAATGTTGCCGCGCTCGAGCAGACCGTGAGCGATCAGGGCGCGCGCATCGCGCTCGTGACCGACGCCGACGGCGTGAATGCGGCAGCCATCGTCGCCGCCATCAACAACGGCGACAGCAGCATCGCGCTCTCGGCCGACAAGATCGACCTCAACGGCATCACGACCGTGGCCGACACGCTGCACATCGGCAGCCAGAACAGCCTCGAGCGCAAATATCTCATCTTTCACAAGAGCGGCGCGGTGATCTCCGCAACGCGCGGCGATCTGCCGGAGCTGATGCTCTCGGCCGGGAAGATCGACCTGTGCGGCGAGCTGTATCACAACGGTGAGCCGCTCAACCTGTAAGGAGGCAAGGCATGTATCTACCCACATTTCCGCGGCGCATGGCTGCCGTCCGCCATGTGCAGACGGACTTTCGCGGCTACGACCACCGCCCGTCCTGCCCCGAGGGCGGCATTTACGAGATGACCAACGGCTCGGCAGCGGACAGTCCCCTGTTCTCGACACGCCCCGGGCGCACGCGCATCTACCCGTGCAGCGGCACGCCGAACGGCCTGTTCGCAGCCGGAGACGGGCTGCTCTGGTGCGCCGGCACGACTCTGTATTATAACGGAAAGGCCGTGCCTGGCTGCACGCTCACGGACACACCGAAGGTATTCGCAGCGCTCGGCGGTACGGTGCTCATCTGGCCGGACAAGATCTGGTTCCGGCCGGCAGACGGCACGTTCGGCAGCGCCGAGCCAAGCTGGAGCGGCAGCGTGACGCTTGCGGGCGCGGACACGGACGGCGACGGGCGCGCGAGCATCCTCGTGGCCGACGGCGCTGACGCAAGCTTTCGCACCGGCGATGCCGTGACGCTCAGCGGCTTCGGCGACGTGCGCAACAACGGCACGTACATTCTGCGCGGCATCGACGGGGCACGGCTGCGCTTTGACCCGGACACATTCGTGCGCGCGGGCGCAGTCAACGGCGTCACGATCACGCGGCGCGTGCCCGATGCGCAGCACGCGTGCAGCTACGGCAACCGGCTCTGGGCGTGCGCACACGACAGCGTGTGGTGCACAAAGCTTGGCGATCCGCTGAGCTGGTTCTGGTATGAGGCGGACGAAAACGGCGCGGTCGCTACGGCCGCATGGAGCGTGGACGTCGGCGCGCCGGGGGATTTTTCCGGCTGCGCGGCGACGGGCAGCGGCGTGGTGTTTCTCAAGCCCGGCGGGCTCTGGCGGCTCTACGGCACGCGGCCTACAAACTTCCAGCTCGTGGCCTCGGCCGCGCTCGGCACGGAGCAGGACTCCGGCCGCTCGCTCGTGACGGCGGCGGAGACGCTCTACTATCTCTCCCCCGTCGGCGCGGCGCGCACGGCGGGCGGACGGCCGGTACGCATCGGCGACGCGCTCGGGCGCACGCTCACGCACGGCATCGCCGGCACGGACGGGACGCGCTGGTATCTCTCGGCGCGCGACGAGCGGAGCGTCCGGCACCTGTTTGTATACGACACGCGCAGCGGCCTGTGGAGCCGCGAGGACGATTTTGACGCGCGCGGCTTTGCGCAGTGCGGCGGTGCGCTCTATGCACAGGATGCGCGCGGCGTGTGGCGCTTCGGCGCGGGCAGCACGGCGCAGATGCAGAGTCTGCTCGAAACGGGCGACTTTACCAGCGGCAGCCCGGACTGCAAGCGGCTGCTGCGCGTGCAGCTGCGGCTGGAGGCCGAGGCGGGCGCAAGCATCACGGCGGCGGCGCAGTATGACTCCGACGGACAGTGGCACACGCTTGCGAACGTGACGGCGGGTGCAAAGCGTTCGTTCACCCTGCCGGTACTGCCGCGCCGGTGCGACCACTTTCGTCTGCGGCTGACGGGCACGGGGGCGTGGCGGCTTTTATCGCTCACGCGCACGGAGGCCGCCGCCGGACCGCAGCACTGAGGAAAGGAGAACCTATGGCGACAAAATATAAATACGACAAGGACACCGACTACGCCGCACTCATGGAGCAAGCGGCCCGGCGCGGCGACAACGCGGCTGCCGCCGTCTATGAGCAGCAGCGCAACGCGAAGATCCGCGGCGAGGGCATGGCCGGTCAGGAGCAGACGAGTGACTATGCGCAGTACCTGCCCATCGAGGACGTGCCGGACTATGACGATGCGCACCGCCGCGAGGCCGAGGCGCTGCTGACCGGGAGCGGCACGGCAGACCGCCGCGAACAGATCGACCGGATGCTCGACGCGCTGCTCGGCGAGCAGTTTGACTACGACCCCGCGTCGGACAAGCTCTACGCCGCCTACCGGCAGCAGTACGAGCGGCAGGCGGAGCTTGCGGCGGAAAACGCCCTCGGCAAGGCGGCCGCGCTGACGGGCGGGCAGGCCTCGACGGCGGCCGTGGCGGCCTCGCAGCAGGCGGGCGGCTATTACCGCGCCATGCTCGCAGGCAAGCTGCCGGAGCTGGCGCAGCTGGCCTACGAGCGCTACAGCAGCGAGCACAAGACGCGCCTGAGCGCCATTGACCGGATGCTCGACGCCGCCGACAGCCGCGACAGCGTGACGAAGGCGCAGATCGCGGCGCTGCTCGACATGGACGACGCCGCCTACGACCGCGCAGACAGCAAGCTGCAGCAGCAGGCCAGAGACGCAGCCGCCGCCAAGGCCGCCGCCGAAAAGAAAGCCAAGGCCGAGCAGACCGCAGCCGAAAAGGAAAAGGCCGCGCGCGACAAGGCACAGACGGCCGCGCGCAGCGATGCGCGGCGCCAGATCGCGCTCATTTTGCGCAACGGCGGCACGGTGCCCGACGACCTCTGGCAGCAGAGCGGATACAGCGCCGTGACGATCGCGGCGATGCTGCGCGGCAGAAAGGGATAATCTTATGTAAACCTTTTCAACAAAGAGCGCTATCATCAGGCAGCGCAAGAAAAGCATCGCGCAATTATGTAAACTATGCAGAGAGCAAAAAGCTCCGGAAGCGTTTTTCGCTTCCGGAGCTTTTTCTATTGGCTTGACCTCAGCCCAGCGCCTTCTCGTAATTCATGAGAATGGTCGCGACCTGCGCACGCGTGGCGCAGCCCTCCGGTCTGAGGTACGAGACGCCGTTTTCACCGACGCCGGAGATCAGACCGTTGCCGACGGCCCACGCCATCGCCGTGCGCGCCCACGACGGGACGCTGCCCGCATCCGGGAAGCCGGTGAGCGAGCCCGTCTCTGTCAGGCTGCCGGGCGCAAACTGCTGGGTGTAGTTATAGAGGATGACCGCAAGCTGCGCGCGCGTGATCGGATCGTCGGGCGCAAAGGTGCTCGGGCTCATGCCGGAGACAACGCCCGTGAGCTTCGCCCACCAGATGGCGTCGGTATACCAGCGGCCGCGCTCCACGTCGTCAAACGGCGGGGCGAGCTTTTTGAGCTCATAACCGTTGACCTTCGCGGGCTCGCCCTGCACGCGGTAGAGGATGCTCACGATCATGGCGCGCGTGCATTCGCCGTCCGGCGTGACGGTCGTTGCCGACGTGCCGGCAATGTAGCCGTGGGTAATGCAGTAATCCAGCCCCGCGTGCGACCAGATGCTCGGCGCGGGCATATCGCGGAAGGCGTAGCCCGGGCAGGCCGGGCCGCCGTTGCAGGTCTCCGGCACGCCGGTTGCGGGGATGGCCTCCGTCCTGGTCTGACCGCAGACGGTGCAGGTATAGGTCCTGACGCCGGGCTCGGCCGCAGTGGGCTTTTGCGTCACGACGCCGGCATCCCACGTGTGGGTGTGCAGCTTCGGGATGTCCTCACCCTCGCGGTAGCCGCAGCCGTCGCGGTTGCAGACATGATAGCGGTAGCCGACGGTCGAGACGGTCGGCTCGATCGATGTGACCCACTCGCCCCAGTCGTGGCCGAGGGCGGGAACGACATCGTCATAGTCCTTGCCGCAGGTCGGGCAGGTGCCCTTGTAGTGGCCGGGCTCGGTACAGGTGGGCGCGACGCTGGTCTCAGCGTAGCTGTAGTCATGCCCCTTGGCGGGGATGACCTCGTCGATCTGCACACCGCAGCGCGCGCACGTGCCGACGGCGCGGCCGGGCTGCGTGCAGGTGGCGGCCGGCTTGAGATCGCAGCGGCTCAGGTCATGGCCGAGCGGAGCGATCTTCTCGGTGCGGGTCGCGCCGCAGACCGAGCACTTATAAAACTGCGTGCCCTTTTCGGTGCAGGAGGGCGGGTTCGTCTGCGTATTGACCCAGGTGTGGTCGGTGGCGGCGACATAGGTGTCGTCCACGGGGGCATAGGTGCAGCCCTTCACCGTGCAGACGTGGTGCGTGTAGCCCTGCTCGGTGCAGGTGGGCGCGACGACCGTGTCCGTGAACGCGGCGATGTGGTCGCCGTGCCAGAAGCCGGTCTGATAGCCCTGCCATGTGCCGTCGTCCTTGAGCTCGGCAAGCCATGTGTAGCTGCCCTGCGGGTAATAGACCACGCAGTCATCCGGGAAGGAGCGGTTGGAGTCCGCCGCGCCGTAGATGCTCTTAGCGGGGTCATTTTTAAAGACGGCGCGCTTGAGCTTCGTGACCTTGGCGATCATGTTCAGGGCCGTGCTGATATCACCTGCCTGATCGGCGTTCTGCTCGGTATCGTCCGGGCGGAGGATGCCGTTGAGCACGCCCTCGACGGCGATCTTCATGGCGTTATCCAGACTCGTGAAGGCGCGGCCCTCGATCGTGTCGATCTTGTCGCCGAAGTAGGCCTCCTCGAGCATCTCGCAGCCGGCGAAGGCGCACTTGTCGATCTGCGCGACGCGGTTGGAGAGGTCGACGGACTTCATGTGGTTGTCGCCGAAGAAGGCCGCCTTGCCGATGGTGAGCTTCTTGTCGCCGGGGCTGAAGGTGAGGTTGTTCATGTAGTAATCGCACATGAACGCAAAGTCACCGATGCTCGTGACATTGGCCGGAATGTTGAGGTTCTTGTGGTGGTTGACGAACGCGAACGCACCCGTGCTGATCGTCTGCAGGCTCGACGGCAGACCGAGCGTCGTGTCCTCCTGACCGAGGATGCGGTCCCACGCGAAGGCCCACGGACCGATGTACGTCAGGCCTTCCGGCAGGCGCAGCTCGGCGAGCATGGTACAGCTGTAGAACGCATGGTCCTCAATGCGGCGCAGACGGCTGCAGTTGCGCGCGCGCACGAACGTGAGCGTGTCGCAGCCGTAGAAGGCGTACTTGTCGATGAGTTCGAGCTTGCGCGGCATATTGATGGCCGAGAGGTACTCGTCTTTATAAAATGCGCGCTCACTGATGGTGGTGATGTCGTCATTGAGGAACATGCACGTGAGATAGCGGCAGTCCTTGAACGCATACGCGCCGACATTCGTAACGCCGGAGTAGCGCTCGGTGCGGCCGTCCCACTCCTCGTCGGTGCCGTCGGCGATGTAGGCCAGCGCGAGATACTCCTCGCCGAGGTTTTCCACGACCGTCGTGCCGAGGACCTGCCCCTTGTCGTTATACTCCGTGATCTCCACGTTGCCCATCCACGGCGCTTTCTGGCCGGTCGCCGCGTAGTCCGCCATTTTCCCGTCGCCGAAGATGTACACGCCGTAATACTGCGCGTCCTCGCGGTAATCATGGATCTGCCAGATCTGCTGCAGGAAGGGGTTGTCCTGCACAACGGTGGGGTTCGTGACTTCGTAGATCTTATAATGTACGCTCGCCTCGTCCCCGGCGGGGCCGCAGTCACCGTGGGCGACCTCACGGCCGAAGAGCTTTTTGATCTGACCGGGCTGCTTGATAAACAGTTCAAACGCGTCCGCGATCGTGCCCGCCTGCGCCGGCGGAGCACACACGCTCAGCAGTCCCGCCGCGAGCACAAAGCACAGCAGCAGTGACAACACTCGTTTTTTCATATGGTTCCTCCCTCCTGGATCCGACACTTCAAAAAACATGTCTACAGAGCAAGTATACAGGACGCGCCCCGCCATTGCAACCGCCCGAAAGCGTTCACAGGCAAAAAAACGTGTAAAATTCTTGCTCAGATTTGTGGTTTCGTAACAAATCCGTCGGTTTTTGCGTCCTATCCATTGCACACTTTGCCGGGAGTATGCTATATTTTCAACAGAGAGATATTCCCGTTGTACACAGGAACATTACCGCAAGGAGGAAGAAACTATGAAAAAACGCCTGCTCTCGCTGGCGCTGTGTCTGGTTCTGGTCGTGGGACTGTTCTCCGGCCTGACCGTGAACGCATCGGCCGGTAAAATCGACGATCTGAAAAAAGAGATTGCCGAAAAACTCATCAAAGAGAAGATCGAGCAGTTCAAGGAGGAGTTTGAGATCCCCGATCTGGACATGGATGCGATCCTCAGCAGCTTTGGCACCGCGGCCACCTCGGGCGACTTCGGTGAGAACAACTGCCTGCACTGGGAGGTCTCCACCGGTGTTCTCAGCGGCAAGACGCTGACCATCTCCGGCACCGGGGCCATGCCCGACTTCGACTTCCCCAACGGCAATCTTGCCCCGTGGTGGAACTATGAGGCGCTGGGTATGCTCACGAGCTTCGGCAACTTCAAGCTCGAGGGCGAGCTGAAGAAGGTCGTCATCAAGGACGGCGTCACGAACGTGAGCAACTATGCGCTGTTCTTCCTGCCGGCCGCCACGCAGATCACGCTGCCGGAAAGCGTGACGAGCATCGGCCGCTATGGCACCGCCCTGTGCTCCAAGCTCAACGGGATCTCCCTGCCCAGGGCCATGACCGCCATCGGCGATTTCGGTCTCGCCGGCAACAGCTTCACCGCCGTCTCGCTGCCCGACGGGCTGCAGACCCTCGGCCGCGGCGCATTTGACGCCTGCGCGAGTCTCAGCGGCATGACCCTGCCGGCCGCCATTACCGCCGTGCCCGCCAAATGCTTTAACGACTGCACGAAGCTGCTGACCGTCGACTATAAGGGTGAGGTGACCGCCATCGGCGAGCGCGCGTTTGAGGGCTGCAAGTCGCTCACCAAGGCGCCCATCCCCGCGACGGTGACGGAGCTCGGCAACTCCGCCTTCAACGGCTGCATCGCACTGACGGATGTGACGCTGCCCGGCGGCGTGACCGCCGTCCCCGACGCCTGCTTCCAGGACTGCACCGCGCTGGCGGATATGAAGCTGCCCGCCACCGTGACGAGCGTCGGCCACAATGCCTTCACCGGCTGCAAGGCACTCAAGGACGTGCGCTGCTACGGCGCACCTCCGACGGTCCAGCCCGGCGGCGCAGCCGAGCACAGCTTTGAGCCCGGCATCGTCACCATCCACTATAACCCCGACCCGGTCTACGGCTGGACGCTGGATACCGACGGCACATGGCAGGGCTACAAGGTCAGCAGCAAGGGCGCGTGCCTGCACACCGGCTACGGCACGACGGAAACCACCGTGCCCGCCACCTGCGGTGCTGACGGCCGCATCGACACCGTCTGCGCCAACTGCGGCGACGTCATTGCGACCGAGGTCATCCCCGCCACCGGCGCGCACACGTGGGACAACGGCACCGTGACCACCGAGCCGACCGAAACCACCCCCGGCGTGCGCACGTTCAGCTGCGCCGTCTGCAGCCAGACCAAGACCGAGGTCATCCCCGCTACCGGCGCGCACACTTTTGTTTTCACCAAGAACGTCGCACCCAGCTGCACGGAGGCAGGCTATGACCTCTACACCTGCAGCGGCTGCGGCGCGACCGAACAGCGCAATGTCAAGCCCGCGCTCGGCCATAAGTGGGACAGCGGCACCGTGACCGCCGAGCCGACCGAGAAGGACCCCGGCACCATGACCTATACCTGCACCGTCTGCGGCCAGACCAAGACCGAGGTCATCCCCGCCACCGGCCCGCACACCCACGTCTGGGGCGAGGGCACCGTGACCGTCGCGCCGACGGAGACCACGCCCGGCGTCCGCACCTACACCTGCACCGTCTGCGGCCAGACCAGAACCGAGATCATCCCCGCCACCGGCTCTGCGGTCTGTCCGGGCGGCGCCGCGTGCCCGAGCTTCCGTTTCCGCGACGTGCCCGCCCCGTCCAACTGGGCGCACGAGGGCATCGACTACTGCGTGCGCCACGGTCTGATGAGCGGCTTCGACGCGACGACGTTCTCGCCCGACACGGTCAGCACGCGCGCACAGATCGTGATGATCCTCTATAACCTCTCCGGCGACACGACCGACTACAGCAAATACTACGTGCCGTTCACGGATGTCAAGCCCGGCACATGGTACTACAACGCCGTCGCCTGGGGCTACGACAAAGACATCGTCGCCGGTATGACCCCGACGACCTTCGCGCCCGACGGTCTCATCACCCGCGAGCAGATGGCTGTCCTCCTCTACGGCTACACCGAAAAGTATGCGCCGGCCTACCTCGGCGGCGCGGCATCGCTCAACGGCTTCCCCGATGCCGCCAGCGTCTCCAACTGGGCATACGCCGCCATGAGCTGGGCCGTCGGCAACGGTCTCATCTCCGGCATCGCGAGCAACGGCGCCGACTATCTGGCCCCGAGCGGCGGTGCCACACGCGCGCAGATCGCAGCCATCATGATGCGCTACTGCCGCCTCACCGGCCTGTGACCGACGCACCGCCGGCCCGCAAAAGCCATACACCTGCCCCGGGAGCGTTCTGCTCCCGGGGTTTTGCGCACTTGCAGAACACAGAGCGGACGGCGGCGGGTTTGGGCGCGTGCAGGGCAAACGCGCGGCAGGATGCCGCTTTGCCGTACACTTGTGCGCGCAGGGAAGAACAGCGCCGAAAAATGGGAAAATCAAGTCAAAGTTAACATAACATCGTTAATTGCACCCCGTTTGTGTTGAAAAGTCTGTTGATAATGTGGAGAACCGGTTTCCATAATGCCGTTTCACCCTGTGAAAGCCGTCGACCGGTGCGCAATTATGCAACATTTTGTCTGATTACGCGGCGCTGGTTGAGATATTCCAACCAGAAACAAAGTGGTTTCGGGAAACTGGACAAAAATGTTCAAAGTGTTACACTCTATAAGATTTGTCACTTGCGTTTTGGCAATTTTTCCGGTACAGTATTACCTGTAACCGGCAATACCAACCATCCGGTGCCGTCTGTTGTGTGGGACGGCGGCGGAAATCTGACGAAAGGGGTAAAGGAATATGACCGAATTCAGAGGACCCATCCATATCGGCCTCGACCTCGCCTCCGACATCCTTGAGCGTTGCGGCGAAGAAAAGGCAAAGGAAATCGCAGATGCGATTGTCTATCGCAGATAACAAAGGGAGGAACGTATGTCCGACCACGAAGAAAAAAACGTCAATCAGCCGGAGGACGAACAGTTTGACTTTTCGTCGATGTCCATCGATGAGCTGATTGCATCTACCAAGGAAGAAATTGCCCGCGTCGACGAGATGATGGGCACGTCGCGTCTGCCTGACGCGGAGGAAGCGGCGGAAGAGCTGCCGCAGGAAGCACCGAAAAAGGAACGGGAGCAGGCAAAGGGTGC
>OLOU01001789.1_pt1 | contig 13781 bp, 18 predicted proteins | sample 1672101 | NCBI WGS metagenome assembly OLOU01 (sample SAMEA3136645, study PRJEB25190) | human gut metagenome | biome: human gut; feature: human-associated habitat; material: faeces | place: Austria | collected 2013
AACACACATCAAATTGTTTGAAAATAATGTGTGAATGTCAGAGAAGCTACAAGGCTTTGTCCTGTTCCTGCCCACGATTGGGGGTCAGGATGCTGTCGATGTTCTGCTTGACGGCATCGTATTCCCGCATACGTTTTTTCAGGCTTCCGTACTCAGCGTACAACCGGTTCTTTTCTTCGGAGAGTCTGGAATATTCCTCGCGCAGCTTGGCAAGGTCAGGGAGTTTATCACCGACGCCTGCCGTTTTCAGCGCCCGTGCCGACACTTCAAAGAGAATGATTTCACGCTCACGTCCGCGCAGATACTTTTCCTTGTCACGAGATTTTCTGTATTCGCTATACAGCGGCTTTAGTTCTTTGTAGGTGGCCGGATGCTTTATCAGCAGCGCCAGATCAGGCAGGCGGTGTTCCGCCGTTTTCAGCGCAGCGGCCGTGTGCTCATTGCTGTCCTGAAGCTCTGTGATCTTCTACTCCAAATCGGTATAGTGGGAAATAAAGTACCACCAGAGCAATAGTTTTATATACAACTTCCGAGGCAAATATTTGTTTAAAATGATAGGATTCTAAAAATTGCAAAAATATTGCAAGGAAACGTCTTCTGTTTGCATTTATAAGATAGAATCTAACCAAGTTTATAAAATAATTGAGTTAACGAGATGTAGCCGGTTCGCACTGCTTAGATAGGGAATCATTAAATTATAACTCACAAATATTATTCCCTGAAGTCTTTTTGTAAAACAGAGGAGGAGATTCCAGTGTGGTACATCTAATAGTCGCATATCAACACATAGTCTCATGCCAACAAGTCATATGAAAAGGAGGAAAACCATGAAAAAACTTTTGAGCATCATTCTATCTCTGACGCTGATGTTATCAATGAGTGTCTTTGCATCCGCCTATGACAGCGAGAGCGTTTCTTATAACATTAATGGAGAACTTGTGACCGTGCAGGTTCTCGGTGAAAATGCACTACTTGTAACCGAAGGACGTGAAGAGTCCCTGATTACATCCACCGAAAAAGAGGGCATTGTAACTACTACATTAAAAAACTTATCGAATGGTGAAGAAGCTGTATTCGTTAGAGACAATAATGCCGGCACACTATATTCTTCAATTACTGGCTATACTGGGGCAGTACAGGCAGCCAAAAGTGAACCCGGAACATATCGTATCTCGTATGCGACCCTGTCGTCGTACGTTGAAATTGGTTGCGGCGCAGCTGAAGTTGTAGCGGCGATTTGTACGATTGCTGGACTTGGAGCCGTAGCTGCAGTATTAGCAATTGTAGGTGGATTACTCGTTGTAATTCATGGCGGATTATCACTTGCAAGTAAAAATTCTGGCGTTACATATACAGTTGATTATGTAACAATTCACAAGACTCAGAGTGGTCATGACTTTTATGTAGATGTGCTTAAAGTCGTGGATGTAGGTACCTACTAAAGAAAGCCATTACCTCCATTCAATAACCTGTTATTATAATCGTGTTTCTTCACTCTGGCTTTTTGGGTCACAGTAGATATTATCTTACGTCTATTGCATTTTATAGAAAGGAGGCGGTGAGAATTCTCTCTTGCTTACGGCAGGAGAACGGAATCTCACAGCTTTAATGAAGCTCTTTGGACTAATGCAGTTGCTCAATGTAGCCCTATATTTCCTTGTAAAAAGCAACACATTTGGCTCAAATATGAGTTCGATTTTTTACATTATCGCACTCGTGTGTTGGCTTATAGGGGCCTTCTCACTAAATCATTCGTGGGAACAAGGTAATGTCTCACATAGAAACCTAATGATTCTTACTAATGCATCATTGTTTTTTGCAGCAAGTATGCCTTATTAGCACGGCTCACAATTAAACCACAAAAAGCGCTTCCAGACAGCAATGTTTGGAAGCGCTTCTTTCTACTTAGTAGCTTGCCACTTATTCTCATAATCCTTTCGACCGTCTCAAACCTTCCTTTATTACAACTCTGCGTTAGCTGCATATTCGCTTGCAATGCTATTATTTTTTAGGAAGTACTGTGTGATAATCGCAGTACTTCAGTATGTGAATACGCCGCCCTCCGACGGACACTTTGACCGCACAGGTCAGACAGCTTGACGCGATCTCGGTCTTGTTGAGTCCCAGGCTATGGAGCCTGAGGATCTCACGGTAATTGGTCATACAGGTGACCTCCTTGCAGATATTTACACCGTAAAATACGGTGCATATCTACATTTTACCGTAGTACTCAACGCTGGCGGCGAGGGTGCTCAATTCCGCCGGAATGGATGCTCAATTTGAGCGGTCGAGGTGCTCAATCTCGCGCGGAATACTCAGTGAAGGACCTTAGCTCTGAGGAAGTGGCCCGTAAGCTGTACCCTGCCACATCTATGGGGCAGCAGTACAGTATGCCGGACTACGAGTGGGTCCACAAGGAAATGCAGAAGAGCGGCGTCACGCTCAGCCTGCTGTGGGTGGAGTATTGCGAACGGTGCCGCCAAAACGGTGAGCTCCCCTACAAGTCCACGCAGTTCAACAAGTACTACGCCGGCTATGCAGATATACAGGCCAGCGTGGAGAATATCGAGTATATTGCCGAACGGCATCTGGACCGGGAGCAGATCCTCCGCTTGGCATCCTGTTCGTACATTCAGGAGGCACGAAATGTGATCATCCTGGGCGCTACCGGTGCTGGAAAGACATTCCTGGCCTGTTCCCTGGGTGTGGCAGCCAACCGGAACTTCTACGCCGCTCGGTATCTCCGGCTGCCGGATCTTCTGGTGGAGATCGCTGTAGCCCGGAGGGATGGGACCTATCGGGAATATATGAAACATCTGAAAAAGGTGAAGCTGCTCATTCTGGACGGGCTGCTGTACCCGCTGAAGGAGGCAGAAGCCCGGGATGTACTGGAACTGGTGGAAGCTCGGAACAAGGTGGCGTCCACCATCTTCTGCTCCCAGTATGGCACCAGTGAGTGGCATGAAAATCTGTATGATCCAACTCTGGCGGACGCGATCTGCGACCGGATCATCTACAACGCGTACACGGTTCAGATCGAGGGCGAGTCAATGCGCAAGCGCATGGGTATGACAGAGTAATTTCCCCGGCGGCCGGGTGCACCATGTGCCCGGCCACTGTGCACCATTTAGGCGGTGTCCGTGGACCGACGTGGTGGTGCATGCACCACGGCCTCGGTGTAGGACCAGCGAAAAGGGTGTCCGTTTTCAGCGGTCAGGGTGTCGGACGGCTAACGGTCAGGGTGTAGTTTTCGGCCGGCATATTCAGTATGAGGTTGTTATGATGATAAATGATCGTATGCGACTACCCTGTTCACAAATGGTGCACTATAATTAAATATATACAATTTGTATGAAATGAAAATGTTCCCTCCACGTTTGACAGTGCTTTGTCACAAAGTCTCATGCGGAGGGAGCATTTTTATTTACCACTTACTCAGGATCTTCCCGAACATCTGAAGTTTTTCTTCGTTGTAACGCTGCACAACCAACATTACGTTTTCTCCCACCATAAAGTCGGAGTCTTCGTGCTGGAAGGAGTAATTGCACATACAGACTACGCCATCCGGCAGATTGCAAAACACCCCCCCGCCATACTTTCCCGAAATGACCGCGAGACGACGCGAGCCTACAGGATGGCGCTGTTCCGCTCCAAGGATGGGATTCGTTTCCGTTTCCTTGATGGAGATAATCAGTTCGTCTTTGGTGGGATCATAGACCTTAACAACGCTCTCTAACTCCATGCCGGGATGATATTCATCCCGCAAATCAGGAATGGCAGCGTAGCGCATTTCGCGCTGAGTGAGGTCAAGATCATGTCCATAGCAGTCAACAAGGCAGCGTCGAGGGCCGACCGCCAGCATCCGACACTTTACGCGGCTGCCGATACGGTGAAGATCCTCGCGGTGAGCGAAGAAATATCGTTGACTGCGGCTTGCGAGGCGACGAGATCCAATAGCAAAGCCCGCCTCACGTTCGACCTTGATGATAACAAGATCGATACTCGCACCGACCATATTCTGCAGCACATAGTCAGGGCGCTCATTTCCTGCTTCCCACATTTCCAAGGCTGGAATTACAATGCGTACACGGTAGGGCACTACAATGGCGCAATACATGGTCTTCTTCTCTCGCCTCTCTGTCTCCGGGTTCCACACATAGATAGAATGCGGGTCTACGCCGATAATCGTACCGGCGATAGCGCTGCGTCCGCGGTAGGAGGCATAGATGGAGTTCCATTCCTGCCGCTCCTCCGGGCTCAGTCCGCGATCGAGATTATTGAACTTCAGCTCGTAGAAAAGTTGCCGATCACTCTTAGGTACAGCCTTCGGAGACTCAACGGACGCGGGCGTCTCCAGCGTCGGCTCGAGTACTTTCTCTTCGGTAATTTCTCTCTTTGGCTCCTGGAAACCCCAGTCACTCTCTTCGGCGCTGGAAATAGGTGTGCTCTCCGAAGGCACCGCCTCCGATTCTTCAGAGAGATCTACGCTGTACTCCGCCGCCTCCTCTGCCTCGTCGTGCAGTTCTGAAATTTCTCTGGGCACCATGTCCGAGACGTTATTGCCGTCTTCGCCTGCATCGTGCAGAATCGCTGCTTCACTAAGGGCGTCCGATGCACTTTTCGGCTCAGTAGTCACTTCCTCAATAGATGCATCTTCACGTTCACTTTCTACGGACAATTCCTCCTCCGAGGCAGAAGCGGCCTCTGCCGACATTGTTTCTTCCAAGGCTTTCTCTGCTGAAGCGCTCTCTGGCTTTTCCGCCCGTGCCGGCTCTTCGGTATCATTTTCGTTGATGCCCTCAAGCGAAGTCTCTGTGGGAACCGCTTCTAAAGTGATACTTTCTTCTGCATTGCTGTCAGGCATCAGATCAGCGGGTGCTACATCGTCCACGTTGGCTGCTGTTGTTTCTTCTGCCATGGCAGGCTTGGAAACTTCCTCTTCGGGAACGATCTTTTTTCTTGCCATAATGTTATCCTCCTGTTGTTATATTTTTTCCGGCTCGTGTGAGCCAAAAAAGCGATGGGTACCATCCTCCTGACGGACGGCAAAGATATGATGGCGGGGAAGCGCAATACCGCGGCTATCGCGGCGGTCAGAAATCCAGATGATCCGCTCTCCCTTCATGCGCGATGTCGCACGGATACGCTCAGGCGTGTCCAGCCATGCGACCGTAAAAAGATAGGACAGCTCCTCGCCGCTGCCTGTGAATCGAAGCAGGAAAGGGCTTTCCAACCGCTCTGATGAAAAGAACGACGGAGCACAGCCACTCAGTTCCAGCATGACGTCGATGGCCTCTAAGTACTGGGGATCTACCGTGCGCTTTCCGTAGCACACTATGTCTTCCTGAAGCCGTACAAAATTTGTTCCAGCTCGCAGCTGACGCAGCATAACGTCCATGCGGTGCTGAGAGATCTCAATCCCCTGCGGACGGTAATGCTGCGCTGTAAGCGCGCAGAGCTGACATGAGCGGATATATTTGATCTGTCGGAGCACTGAAATGATGTATTTTTGCTGATTGGACAGCAGCATTTGCTTACCTCCTCTCACGCCGTTGACGAAAGCGCATTGAGGTATGGATCAACCAGTAAATCGCTCTCACTTTCGGCAATACAGTTGAACAGCACGGCCATGGTGTAGGCCGTGCTGTTTTTCACGTCTTGTTCCTGATTTTCATGGAGCTTTCGCTCTGCCTCCCGCAGGATCATACCATCCAGCCGCCTCAGCTTCGCCCGCACGCGGCTTTGCGGCAGTGTGGCGTTTCCGATGCGATAGCTGTCGGAGTAATAAAGGCGCTCAATGGCATTTTCAAACACCAGTGCTGTTCCCGGCGTAAAGCCGGTAAGCTCACAGGCATCCAGAATGTTCAGAAAATCATCCTCTCTTTCTTCGTCTGTCAGTCCGTCATGTGCGGGTTTCAGAACGGACGGACTGACTTCTATCTGACTACGATCAATCTTTCTTTTTTCTTTCTTACTTGGCATCACTTTCTGCGCTTCTGCAACCACGCTCTCTGCGGTTCTAAAATCGCAGAATTCACGGTTCTTGAAATGCAGATCCTGCGGGTCTTGCAGAGGTGCGGATTTTTCCGCACTTTCAAGAGACTCAGAATCAGAGGTTCTTGAACCGCCGCTCTTCTCCGGCACGGTAAAAGGCGCACTGGTGTAGTTGGGATCATCCTGCGGCGTCACATAGGCAAGATATATCTGATTGGCATCGCCGCGACCGCAGCGCTTTTCCCAGACGAGCTCCAGCTCCACCAGCTTTTTGAAAGCTGCCGTCACACGCTGCTCGCAGATTCGCAGCTCTTTGGCAAGAGCCTTGCGGGGAAAAATCACAAAGACCTCGCCGCGCTCATTGACCCAGCCGTTCCTGCGCGAGAGCTGGAAGCGGTTCAAAAGAAAGGTGTATGTTACTTTTGCATCCAAGCTCATCTCACAATAGCGCGGGTCTGAAAAAAGCCAACGAGGCATCTGCATGTGATAGATGCTTTGCACATCTGTTTGGACCATCAGCTGAAAGGATGGCCGTTCCTTCATTTTCGCTGCCCTCATCGCAGGTACCTCCTTATTGAGTGTGCGGGCATAGTCCGCACGATGGTTTCTCTTTTGCGACGTAGGGAAAAGACGCAGGCATTGTGAGTCAGTGCCTTTTCCCTTTCATAAAACATATCCAGCAAAACTTTCCCGCTAATTTCATGTAGGATATTAGCAAGAACGCACATTTTCTATTGCAATAGCTTTCGTTGCCTTGCTATATGCCGCGGCCGGGCGGTATCCGGCTCGGGTCATCCAGTTCCTCTAAATCGGACTCATCTTCTCCAATGACGGCAGAGCGGGTCATTTCCACAAGTCCAATGTCCTCCGGCAAAGGCCCCTCCTTCATGTCTGAGAAATCGTAAATACACTGTTCACCCGATTTCTGTCGAGGCATCGCTACCGCATGTGACTTGCGTGTGCAGTTTTTTTCTCCGTCAGGCACCTGCTTTTTCTCCGACGTGTTCTCCTGCGGCACAAAATGTACAGCCACCTGAGAAGAGTGTCCTGCAGAAGACTCGTGCGGGACACTCGCAGTTTTTTGAGACGTACGCTTTTTGTTTTCATCCTCTCGCCGTTTCCACTCCGGCACATAATCAAAAACGCTGCACTTTACAAGTTCCTTGTACGCCGGCAGCTCCTCCAGCATGATTTTGTAGAGCTCGGCAGGCTTATAGTGGTTGAACATTACAATGCACTTAAACTTGTCCAGCCGTAAGAATTCATCGGGCTGGAGAATATCTCGCTGAGTATTGCTGCGAGTCTGCGAGTATGGACGGGTCGTACTGTAAACGGGAGAGAAGAGCGGAGCTAAGGGAAACTGGTTGTTGGTGACGGAAATCGTGACCTTACCGCACTTTTTAGCAAAGTATTCAGCACTCGTCATATCGTTGCAGCCCATGTAGAGGGTCATGTCAAAGGAACCAAGCTGATTTTCCCACTCCATCCCCGGATACTTTTCTTTCCATTGAGAGAGGCTCTGTACGGCCACCTGAACAGACATATTGAAGCCGCGGATAGAGTTGAAAACATCGGAGATCCCCTCCATGTAGCCGATGTTGAGGTATTCCTCCAAACAGAAGTTTGTCAGCACCGGAAGGCGCCCGCCGTGGAGACGCGCGTAGTTGGATAGCTGCGGAAAGGTCAGGGAGAAAAAGAGAGAGCTTAGAAAGCGGTAGGCGCTGTCCTGTGCCGAGATGATAACAAAGTAGGCGCATGGCCGCTGTCCTGGAAGCAAAAGATCAACATCATGGTTGCGGGTGATCTTGTCCACCAGCGGGTTCTGAAAGACCGCAAGGCGGTTGCCAAGGCCGATGATGATGTTGCCCCAGAGATTTTCCCGAGCCTTCAGAAAGAGGCCGTGAGAACCTTTGGCCGGATGCTCGGGCGGGAGCTCCGCTAAGGTACGGTTGATCTCGTTGACGCTTTTATAGGCGAGGATCTTATAGACGTCGCCGAGGCTGCGCTGCTCCAAGGGGAGAAGATTGCCTCGATCATCCTTCTTGTTGCAGACATAGTGGATGAGTGCCATGAGCAGATTCAATTCCGCACGGCTCCAGAAGTCATCAGCTTCCTTGGGGCCGGAGGTATTTTGAATGATGGTATTTGCCACGGTGGTCACAAGGTCAGGATTGGTGTCCAGCCCTGCAAGGCAGTTCCAGCCATCCGAGTGCGCCATATCGAGGAAATTGACGGCTTTGACATAAAAGCCATTCTTTTCAAAGTATGGCGCTGTCATTTCAAAAAGCTCGCCCTTGGGATCTGTCGCGATTACGGACTCAGGGTGCCGCCCTCCATCACTGCTGCTGCGCTGTGCACAGCCCATGAGGAAAGGAATGATAAAGCCTCTCGACTTATAAGAACCAGGAGCGCCGATGCAGAGGATGTTGTTGTTCTCGCCGGGCTTCATACGGTGGGCGACATAGGTGGAATACTTCTCCGGATCGTCGGGACGCTCCTTGATGCGTCCAAGGAGCATCCCTGTGACCTCCCGGGCGCTTCCCAGTTCCAAGTGCTCGGCAAGCTCCTTTTTTGTTGCAAAGCCGGAGGTACCGTGAGTACCATCAGGAAGAATATCAAAGCCGCGAGGGTCTCGTGTGAAGTGATAGCCAGAAAACCAGCTGTAACCTTTCTTGGTGATCAGGCATATCAGCAAAAGGATCACGGCAGTAACACCAAGGCCAAAGGGCGTAAGTACGACAAAGAGGTTTCGGAAAGGGTTCAGCACCCAGATACTCTCCACCTCCTCACCGGTGGTGTTGAATACGGACTCTCTGCCCAGCTTCAGCGAGTTGAGCAGCATCCCATAAAAATACCACCCCAAGGCACCGAGTACGGCATAGAGCGGAACACGAGCTTTATTGCGTTCGTACCAGCGTCCCCATTTATTTGCGATGCGGTCCTCCAGCTTTTCCAGGAGCTTTGATAAGCGGGGCATCGACAACATCTCCTTTCTCAGTGATGAATTGTGTGCGCGGTGGAGTGTAGAGGGAGGGCGTCCGGCCAAGCAGTTCGGCCAGCACATGATCTGTGACCTTGTAGACGGTGGCGTAACCGGGGTCTGCATATGGAGAATCTGTACCCACTCGTCCATATGACGAGGAACACTTTGCTGCAAAAATCGAAGTCGATCCAAGCAGCACCTTTTACGGCTGGGTCTTCAAATTTATGGGCGGTATTCAGATCATAGCACCCCAGAAGTGTGTGGAAGAAATGAAGCGGATCGCCCGCAGTTTTCTCTAAAACGGAGGTCAGGTGTTATGAAATTTTAACACCTGACCTCCGTTTCCTTTTTTATCCTTGTATCGAACAGATGTACTGGCTATAATATGAACAAGATGTTCGCAAACCAGCGAAACTCTATGAAGGAGGGATACCAGTGACCTTTGGAGCTTTCATCAGCACACGGCGCAAAGAGGCCAAATTAAACCTCCGGGATACCGCGAAACACCTCGGTATCTCCAATGGGTACCTGTGTGATATTGAGCAGGGGCGCCGGCCGGCGCCAGAGGAAGCGTTTGTAGAGCGTATCTCTTCTTTTCTGGAATTGGATAAGCAGGAGCATGAAATACTGCTGGATTTAGCCGCAGATTCCAGGAAGACAGTTCCGGCCGATCTACCTGACTATATCCGCCAACATGACATCGTCCGCGCAGCATTGAGAGTGGCAAAAGAAGTAGATGCTACCGATGAGGAATGGAAAGCATTTATGGAAATGTTGCAGAACCGCCAGAACTAAGGGGGGATTTTCTTGTCTGTACCAAAGTATCGATTGGACGCAATTGAAACCATTGGACGGAAGATCCTGCAAGAGTACGATCCCGCTTTGTTGGACGGACCTCCCCAGGCAGTCCCCATTGAAACTATCCAGATTCTCCTGTAGATCGCCCTGCATCAAGTGTTGGGCAATGGCTTGGTTCAGTGCCTTATGGGGGTGATAGGCTGCCTGCCCTACATCGTGGAGGCACTCCGCCATCAATACCTCTGGCGAAATGCCTTCCCGTTTGCCATAAAGATGGCCGAAGGCATAGCACACAGACTTTAGAAAGTCAAAAATGTAGTCGTGATTTCCGCGCATACTGGGCAGATCATTGAATGAGCCCATACCACCGTATGCCCGAAGATGATGGGCAACCTCCCGCCGCTGGTTCCAGTCCTGAATGTCCCGTTCCAGCCAGTCGATCCAGTTCTTGAATTCCGGATGGTCTGCCTGAAGGATTGAGCGCAGACAGATCAGAGCCTCGGTATAAACATCTGTCTGTTTCATAGGTTATCATCCCTTTATTTCAAATGCTATCCCATGTTTTGGATTGTGCAGGTTTAGAAAACCGAAGGGCTCCAGAGCGCGCAGGACCATCTCAATGTCCTTCGGAAGTGTGTCCTTCTGAATGGGCAGACGGCAGATGATATAGATAATCCCGTCTTTTCCCGCTGGACAGATATCCCCGGTTTTCTCCGTACTGTTGACAAGCCGAAGTAGGTACACATCATAGTTCGATTGTAAGTAAAAGTCGAATTCCCGATTGATTGGTATCACATCAGGAATCATGTGGACTGGGGCAGCCAGACAGCCGTAAACACGGAAACTGCCGCTGTCAAAATGCACCCTGCAGCGGCGTTTTCGCTTGATTCGCTCGATCCATTCCATCCTCTGTTGCGCCCCCATTCATCTCGTGAAGTTGAGTGTCTTTGAAGAACTCGTTTGTTTTGGTATGTTTGCCATTACCGGCCACTTGTTTTTCCATCATGGGTACGGCTCTCCCAGATGGCCTCAAATTCTGCTTTCTCTATTACACAGGCGTGGAATTCCCCGCCCCAGACATGAGCGTTCAATTCCTCCACCGTGGGGATCGGCGTGATTTCGATGACACCGTCGTAAAGGTCAGGGATGTTACGGGTGCGGCAATCTGCAAAGATGTCGATGGAGCGGAGGGCCAGCCGCTCATTTTCGGTATCCACTTCATAGAGGATGACCGCTGGTTCACCCTCCGGAGCACCCTCCCAAAAGAGCTTGATGTACTCGATCATTCCGTTTCCCTCATTTGAACCAATGCCACCCCGTCATGGTGCCGGTTACCTCATCTATCTGTATTGCAATATCATAATTGCCGCGACAGCCCAGCAAGGCCGCGAGATGATCGTTTTCCATAATCAAATCATAAAACTCAACCGCTATGTCTTGGAATTCCTTCGGAATTTCCAGTGCAGAGAAGAAATCCACTGATTGAGCATTTTGGAAAAAATCAATGGCCGTTTTACTGCATTTTACTATAATCCCTGTTTGAGTGGTCAAATCTTTCATGCTTTCGCAACCTCGCTCATGTTCAGATACATCCCCATCGTTTTTTCATTGTCACAGGCCGCCCGGATCATTTTGGACAGCAGCATCAAATCGTCGATGTATTGGGAGTACACGCAGAACACATCCTCGTCAGAGTCGAAGTGAAACAGATCCACGCCGCTGTTATTTTCCTCGAACTCCTGGATCACGCCCCGGACCAGCCGCTCCCAGTCTCCGCTGCTTCCAGTCAGTCCCAGCCGACGGAATACTTCCGTCCGGAATCCATTGTTGATTTTCAGCAGAAGGGAGAGCGCATAGGGGTGGTGGGGAATGAGAAAGAATGGCGCAATCTGCTCCGGCTTCACCCAGATTTTGAAGGGCGGACGCAGGTCAGGTATCCAGGGCAAGATTTCCCATTCGTCCTCCGGCCGGTTTCCGTATTGGCAAAGGTCTTTCATAGTGTTCTCCTTTGTTCTGTCACATTTTTAATCCTGCTCTCGATAACTGGCTTCAATGTCAATGAACCGCACATACACGGCGCAGATTTTGCCCTTGGCGTCATACCCGAAGTAGACAGGATAGTAACCATCCCCCCAGCCGGAGGCAAAGATGGGCAGGTTTCAGTCCGTGCCCGGCACTGTCCAGTTGAGCCAGTCGCCGCAGTCCCCCTGATATTTGGGGTAGGCTTTGGCGTTTTCTTCCAGAAGATCGCAGAACAGGTCGTTGTAGGGGTCGATGTCCGGGTCTTCTTCTAAACGCTTGGCCCAGTATGCCTTGAAGGCCGCCTGGGTCTGGATGTCCGCGACACAGCCCATCCCGGCGTCTACGCCAAAGCCAAAATACTCGTCCTCTCCCAGTTCCTCGTCCAGATCCTCGTTGCCCACCATGCCCAGCTCATAGCGGACAGGCTTTTCCTGAGAAACCTCCACCTTGACGCAGGCATAGCGGTCGCCGTATTGTTCGCTGGGCACCACGCAGATTTTTACGGGATAAGTTCCGGCGGGGATCGTTTGAAGGAACGGCAGAGTGTCCTCCAGTTCCACCAGCGGATCACAGGCGAAAATCTGCCCGGTGGGGAAATGGACGGTGCCGATGTCCAGCACATCCACCGCCATGTTCCCAATCACTTTCTCTATGAAATGGGCCTCCAAGTCATCTTTACAGGTCAATTTATCCTTGATTGCTTCGTATTTGTTCAGCCATTCAGTTGTAGGCATATCAGTTTCCTCCTGTTGATTCTGCTTCTTGATGTACACACTCTTTGAGCCGTCCCAATAGCAGTTCACACACCGGCCATCCTGAAAATGATGGTCACAATTCGGGTAGCCATAGAGAACATGGGCACATTCTGGCACAGCCCTATCATCTGTGAGGAGCCTTTGAAAAACAGGCTTCCGCACTCATCACAAAGGGCCAGTTCTTTTTCTGCCATAGGGTTCACCAGTCCCGTTCCCGGATGGCCTCCTCGGTGTCAATGGGGATGCCAAACCACTCCAGAATGTAGGCCACGGTTGCCGCAATACATTCCCGCGCCACCGTTTCGATCTCGCTGTCGTTCTCGTCAAACTCCTCCTGGAGATCATTGATGCCGCAGACCGCCTCGTCCAGCGTTTCCTGCACCACTTCGGTGTCGGTTTCGCCACTCTCCAGCAGGGCGATGACCTTCTGAAGCTCGTCCTTTACCTTGTCCACCAGAAAAGCAGGATAGTAATCGTCCTGATACATCTCGTCCAGCAGCTTGTAATTGGGGTCAAATGCTTTCATAGGGATTGCTCCTTTCCTCGTGTATGTCAGTCACGCTCAGCTCTCATGTGTGATACAGAAAATCTCCTTGTTCAAATCAAAGTAGATTACCATCAGTTCGTCGGTAATCTCCGGGTTAAAGGACAGATCCAGAATGAAAACTTGCTGGTTCATCTCGCTATCCACCAGACTGCCGAACCGCTTGAGCTTCAAAAAGTCAACCATCTCAGCAAAGGACAGTTTGGCTGGGTCGGTTCCCGGAAAAAGTTCCGCCACAATATCCGGGCCTACATCGTCCCGATGGAACTCCATGAAAAATGTCACAACGCTATGGTAGCGGCTGTCCTCGTCTGCCAGCGCCGCTTTGATGGCGGCTTTGGCCTTCTCCGCCAATTTCTCCGCCTCATCCAGCATTTCTCCCACCGCATCCATGACAGCAGGATCGCCGGTCAGTTCTTCCTCTACATCGAAGATAAAGGGTAGTCCCGATTCCTCGGGAAAGTTGAAGATTTCCTCACCGGGTGTATATGTAAAATCAATGCGTTTACAATTCAGTTTCATAGATATACCTCTTATTTCAATTTCAGCACAAATCCCCAGATGCTCACCACGATCAAAAGGACGCCCAGCAGGAAGAACACCACCCGCCGGTATCCTCTGCTGTGGCGGTGGGCATCCCGCGTACCAGTGGGGTCGCAGAGCCAGTTCCAGTTGCGGATCGCCC
>OLOU01001790.1_pt1 | contig 13781 bp, 9 predicted proteins | sample 1672101 | NCBI WGS metagenome assembly OLOU01 (sample SAMEA3136645, study PRJEB25190) | human gut metagenome | biome: human gut; feature: human-associated habitat; material: faeces | place: Austria | collected 2013
AAGGTGATTTTCTTCCGCTTTTCAGCGTAAAATCACCGAATTTCAATAAGCTGCCAGAGATAACCATACGCTGAACTTCTGAAGTTCCTTCGTAGATTTCTGTGATTTTTGCATCACGCATCATACGCTCAACGTCATATTCTCTGATGTAGCCATAACCACCGTGTAACTGAACTGCTTTTGTTGTTACTTCCATAGCAACTTCTGCTGCGTACAATTTTGCCATAGCAGCTTCTACGCTGTAAACTTTCTGCGTAGCTTTTGCCATTGCTGCACGATACACAAGCATCTTAGCAGCTTCCACTTTTGTTGCCATATCAGCAAGCTGGAACTGTGTATTCTGGAACTGTGCAATCGAACGACCGAACTGTTTTCTTTCTTTTACATAATCGATTGTTGCCTGCAAAGCACCTTCTGCCAGACCAAGTGCCTGAGCAGCGATACCAATACGTCCACCATCCAGTGTATGCATGGCAATTCCGAAACCTTTGCCCTGTGCACCAAGAAGATTTTCTTTTGGAATACGGCAGTCCTCGAAGATTAACTCGTATGTGGATGAACCACGGATCCCCATCTTCTTCTCCTTTGTACCAAAAGTAAATCCAGGAGTATCTTTCTCAACGATGAAAGCAGAAATTTCTTTTACTTTTCTACCACGTTTTTCGATGATACCGGTTACAGCAATGATAATATAAATATCTGCTTCTTTACCATTTGTGATGAAGCATTTAGAACCATTGAGTACCCATTCGTCACCATCTAAAACAGCCTTTGTCTGCTGTCCCTGTGCATCCGTACCTGCACCCGGCTCAGTCAAACCGAAAGCGCCTAATTTCTCACCACTTGCAAGTGGTACAAGATATTTCTTTTTCTGCTCTTCTGTACCGTACATCATAATTGGGTCAGCACCAAGAGAAGAATGAGCGGATACAATAACGCTTGTTGTACCACAAACTTTAGCTAACTCCTCAACGCACATTGTGTACATCAATGGGTCACAGCCCTGTCCGCCGTACTCTTTAGGAATCGCAATTCCCATGAAACCAAGTTTCATCATTTTGTCAACAGTCTCACGAGGGAATACTTCTGTTTCATCGGTTTCCTGCGCAAGTGGCTTTACTTCGTTCTCAGCAAAATCTTTGAACAACTGTCTCGCCATTTCATGCTGTTTGTCTAATTTAAAATCCATGATAACATGAACTCCTTTCTATAATATTATTTGGAATAATCAAAGAATCCAACACCAGTTTTACGTCCGAGTTTGCCGGCACGTACCATTTTACGAAGCAATGGATGTGGACGGTATTTCGGGTCACCAGTCTCTGCCTGAAGAACTTCCATAATAGCAAGACAGATATCAAGACCAACCAAATCACCAAGTGCAAGAGGTCCCATTGGGTGGTTTGCACCAAGCTGCATAGCAGCATCGATACCCTCAGCAGAAGCAACACCATCAGCAAGGATGCCAACTGCTTCGTTAATCATAGGAATCAAGATACGGTTTACAACAAATCCGGCAGCTTCTTTTACCTCAACCGGTGTTTTACCAATTTCTTTTGCAATAGCAACTACTTTATCGTTTACTTCGTCTGTTGTGTTCTCGCCACGGATAACTTCAACAAGCTTCATAACAGGAGCCGGGTTGAAAAAGTGCATTCCGATAACCGGATGAGAAATACCTGCACCGATTTCTGTAATTGACAAAGAAGAAGTATTCGTAGCAAAAATGCAGTCTTCTTTCTTTACGATATCCTGCAATTCTTTGAATGTCTGTTTTTTAACATCCATAACTTCCAAAGCTGCCTCAACAATCAAATCACAATCAGTACAAATGTCTTTTACGCCAGTTGTAATCTTAGCTAAGATTGCATCAACATCTTCCTGTGTTTTCTTTCCTTTTGTAACCAGTCTCTGAAGACCTTTTGCAATCTTGTTTTTACCGTTTGCAGCAAACTCTTCATTGATGTCACACAAATAAACTTCATAACCTTCTGTCTGCGCAAATGCCTGCGCAATTCCGGAACCCATTGTTCCAGCTCCAATAATACCAACTTTCATTGTATTTACCTCCATTGTATTTGATTCAAATCCCAGACGGGATGTCGTCACGAATTAACAGTTTTTGAATGGTACCACTTTTAATTTTTTCTCTTTATCTTTCTCTAAGAAGTTACCCATTCCTGCTTTCTGGTCTTCTGTCTCGAAGCAGTCACCGAACAATTTCTCTTCGATTACAATTGCCTCATCCATATTTACCTGAAGACCTTCGTTAATTGCCTTTTTGCAGTTGCGGACAGCAATCGGTGCATTCTTAGCAATACCGGATGCCATCTTCTTTGCTGCATCCATCAGTTCTTCCTGTGGATATACAGCATTTACAAGACCAATGCGGTAAGCTTCGTCTGCTTTAATATTTCTTGCTGTATAAATCATCTGTTTTGCCATACCAGGGCTTACTAAACGAGCAAGTCTCTGTGTACCGCCAAATCCAGGAGTAATACCAAGACCTGCTTCCGGCTGGCCAAATACGGCATTGTCAGAACAGATACGGATATCACAGCTCATGGAAATCTCGCATCCGCCACCAAGAGCAAATCCGTTTACTGCAGCAATTACAGGAATCGGGAATGTCTCTAACTTACGGAATACATCGTTTCCTTTTTTACCAAAGGCTTCGCCTTCTGCTTTTGTCAATGTGCTCATCTCTCCGATGTCTGCACCGGCAACAAAAGATTTCTCTCCGGCACCTGTCAAAATCAGGCAGCGGATTTCATTCTGGTCAACTGCATCCAAAGTCTGATTCAGTTCATCCAAAACAGCACTGTTTAACGCATTCAATGCTTTTGGGCGGTTGATGGTAATAATACCAACTGCACCTTCTACTTCATATGTTACAAATTCCATTGAAAGTATCCTCCATTTAAAATTTCTTTTTTACATCACAGGAACGAACCGATAGAATACCGGCTCGTCCCAAAAGTAAAATTAGTCTCTCTCAACAATTGTGGAACATCCCATTCCACCACCGATACAAAGTGTTGCAAGACCTTTCTTTGCATCGCGTTTCTGCATCTCATGAAGCAATGTAACAAGGATACGGCATCCACTTGCTCCAACCGGATGTCCAAGTGCAATTGCACCACCGTTTACATTCAATTTGCTAAGGTCAAATCCAAGGTCACGGCCTACTGCTACAGACTGTGCTGCAAATGCCTCGTTTGCCTCAATCAAATCAAAGTCATCAATGCTCATGCCTGTTTTAGCAAGAACCTTCTTTGTAGAAGCAACTGGTCCAACACCCATGATTTTAGGATCCACACCGCCAAGAGCACCGGCTACAAATGTTGCCATTGGTGTTACACCAAGCTCTTTCGCTTTTTCTTCGCTCATTACTACGATAGCAGCTGCACCATCATTAATACCGGAAGCGTTACCAGCTGTTACCACGCCGCCTTCTTTACCGGAGCAGCATCTAAGACCGCTAAGGCTCTCAGCTGTTGTACCAGGACGTGGTCCCTCATCGGTATCAAATACGATTGTTTTCTTTTTAGACTTGATTTCAACAGGAACAATCTCATCTTTGAATTTACCTGCAGCAATAGCAGCTTCACATTTCTGCTGGCTGTTTGCAGAAAACTCATCCAACTCTTCGCGAGTAATTCCGTACTGCTCTGCTACGTTCTCAGCAGTAATCATCATGTGATACTGATTGAAAGCATCCCACAATGCATCGTTTACCATGGTATCCACAAATTTACCATTGTTCATACGGTAACCAAAACGAGCATTCATAGCTGCGTAAGGAGCCATGGACATGTTCTCCATACCACCGGCAACAACAATATCAGCATCTCCTGTCTGAATCATCTGAGCTGCCATATTTACACAGTTCAAACCTGAACCACAAACAACGTTTACAGTAACTGCTGTTGTCTCGATTGGAAGACCAGCACCGATGGATGCCTGACGAGCTACGTTCTGACCAAGACCTGCCTGGATTACACATCCCATGTAAACATGGTCAACGGCATCCTTTGGCACGCCTGCTCTCTTAAGAGCCTCCTCAATAACGATAGAACCTAATTTTGGTGCTGGAGTTGTGCTTAATGCACCACCCATTTTACCAATTGCCGTACGGCAAGCACCTGCTAATACAACTTTCTTAGACATGAATATATCCTCCTTATAAATTTTTTACTAATACTACTTAATTTATCATCACTGCTTTCGCAGTTTCTGATCATACTTTTCTCTGAATGCCTTCTGAACAACTTCCGGCACCAGTTTCGATACATCCGAGCCATAAAAAGCAACTTCTTTCGCAATGGTGGAACTTAGGAAAGCATACTCAAGACTCGTAGTAAAAAACATCGTATCAATCTCCGGCTCAATGCTGTGATTAGTCTGTGCAATCTGCATCTCGGATTCAAAATCCGTCACGGCACGGAGACCGCGGATAATCAGCTTTGCATCATTTTGTTTGGCAAAATCAATTGTCAATCCGGTAAATGTTAAAACCCTCACATTTGGAAATTCTTTCGTGGTCTGCTTTAACAGTTCTACACGCTCTTCCCTTGTAAATAAAGGCGTTTTTTCCTGATTCACAAGCACTCCGATAATCAATTCATCCACTACTTTGGATGCTCTCTTAATAACATCTAAGTGCCCATATGTAACGGGATCAAAACTACCCGGATATATTGCTTTTATCATATCTTTTTCCTATCTGTAAATCAAACTACAATTTACCACTTTTTATGATTCAATCCTTACTCATAATAACAAACGAAAACGATATTGTCAACAATTTAACAAACTTTTTCCATGAACATTTTGTGAACCGACTGGCTACTTGACCGCACCATGCGATAATGCTAAAATAAACATATTGCAAATATAGTTACCAGAATGGAGGTTTTACCAGATATGAACGAATTATATAAGAGTAAACTTGTGACTGCCAAAGAGGCAGCCGAAGTGGTAAAGTCAGGAAACTGGGTGGATTACGGCTGGACCGTGACAACACCTGTGGATTTCGACAAAGAACTTGCCAAACGTCTGCCGGAGCTTCACGATGTGAACTTCCGTGGCGGTATCCTGATGTGGGAACCGGAGATTTTCAAAATTGAAGATCCGGCTGCACACATGACATGGAACTCCTGGCACATGAGCGGAATCGAACGAAAAGCTGTTGCGAAAGGATTTTCTTTCTACTCTCCAATCCGCTATTCGGAACTGCCACGTTATTACCGTGATTTGGAAAATCCTGTAGATATTGCTGTTATGCAGGTAGCACCGATGGATGAACACGGATACTTTAACTTTGGACCAAGTGCTTCCCATTTGGGAGCTGCCTGCGAGCGTGCGAAAACCATTATTGTTGAGGTAAATCAAAACATGCCACGCTGTCTTGGCGGATTTGAAAATGGAATTCATATTTCTAAAGTAGATATGATTATTGAAGGCTCAAACTCACCAATCGCAGAAATGGGCGGCGGTGCTGCAGCAACAGAAGTTGACCACGCAGTAGCAAGACAGATCGTTGCTCAGATTCCAGACGGTGCCTGCCTTCAGCTTGGAATCGGCGGTATGCCAAACGCTGTCGGCTCACTGATTGCTGAATCCGATTTAAAAGATCTTGGTGTTCACACCGAAATGTATGTCGATGCTTTTGTTGACATTGCAAAAGCCGGAAAAATCAATGGTTCTAAGAAAAACTTAAACAAAGGCCGTCAGGTATACGCTTTTGCTGCCGGCACAAAGAAATTGTATGACTATTTGGATAACAATCCTGAATGCATGAGTGTTCCTGTTGATTATGCCAATGAAATTGATGTCATTTCCGCACATGATAACTTCATTTCAATTAACAATGCTGTTGACATTGATTTGTTTGGACAGGTTAATGCTGAATCCGCCGGCATAAAAAATATCAGTGGAGCAGGTGGCCAGCTTGATTTCGTATTAGGTGCTTATAAATCAAAAGGCGGAAAGAGCTTTATCTGTCTCTCTTCTACCTTTAAAAATAAGCAGGGCGAAGTACAGTCCCGTATCCGCCCAACTTTAGCAAACGGTTCCATCGTTACCGATACCCGTGCAAACACAATGTATGTCGTAACCGAATACGGTATGGTAAACTTAAAAGGACTCTCCGGCTGGCAGAGAGCTGAAGCATTAATCGGCATCGCTCATCCGGATTTCCGTGATGAATTGATTAAAGAAGCTGAGAAGATGCATATATGGCGTAGAAGTAATCGATGATTAATCTTTTTGGGGGCCGTAATTAAAAAGAAAAGTTTGTGATTCGTGGGCACTCCCGTTAAACAAACGCGTAAGGGTATCGGCGTGCAAAACACGCACGCCTGATACCCACGTGTTTGTACCCACTCATCGCAAATCTTTTCTTTTTTAATTACCGGAAACCAAATAGATTAGCATCGAATACATTCTTACAAACAGAATCACTTAGTTACTTGAGGGTATCGCATAATGGCAAGTTTACTCTGTAAACAAACAAAAGCTGTTTCATACGAACTAAGCATAAAACAACAAAAAAGAGGGTTCCTTTGTGGAGACTATAACGCAAAGCGTTATCCCGTCTCTCACAAAGGAACCCTCTTTTTTGTTGTTTTATTTAGTTAATGACTAACCGCTTTTTGTTATTTTACAAAGTAAACTTATCAGCAATCTTCTCAAGCTGCTCTACAGAATCCATACAGGTATCAACAAGTTCTGCATTCTGTGCTGCCTCAGTTACGACACTTCCGGTCTTTTCTGCAATATCTGTCACACCAACGGTTGCTTCGTCAATCGTTGTGTTAATACCGGTAATTGCGTCAGCAATCACACCAATCGAATCGGTAAGTGAAAGAATAGCATGCTCTACATTTTCCATGCTTGTCTTTACAACATCTGCATCATTATTATACTGGTTGCTGATAGCTCTGAACTGGTCATAATCTTTTAATACCACTTCGTCTAAGAACTTCGTTGTTCCCTCCATACTCTGAACCATTTCATCCACAGAAGAGTTTACTTCAAGTACAATCTCATTAATACTTGTTACCGAATCCGATGTTTCGTTCGCAAGTTTACTGATTTCCGAAGCAACGACAGCAAATCCTTTTCCTGCCTCACCGGCACGAGCAGCTTCAATAGACGCATTCAATGCCAAAAGGCTTGTCTGAGAAGAAATCTGCATAATGGACTCCGTCATCTCATTAATCTGTTTTACACAATCAGCAGCGCTTACTGCTTTTTCTACCTGTGTCTTAATTGTATCGTACATAGAACCGGCACGATCCATCGCTGAATTTGCAGACTCACCAAGTGCGGTTGCTCTCTCCGAAATCTCATCGGAAAGTCTCACACCATCTTTGGAAAGCTTTGCGATATCGGATGCACCTTGTCGCATGTCTCCGATGTTCTGTGTAATTGTTCCCGTCGTTGCAGAAGTTTCCTGCATGCCGGCTGCTAACTGCTCCGTAGTTGCAGAGTTATCCATACACTGCTCACGAATCTGTTCACTGACATCATTTACTTTACTTACTTCTTTGCAAATCTTCTGACTGGAATCCTTCAAATTCACAATACTCTGTCGAAGACTTTCTCTCATATCAGCCACGGATTTACCCATCAAACCAACTTCATCACGGCGAAGTGCAATCTTCTTCACTTTATCATCATTTGTAAAATCCAGTCTAGCCGTCTCATCAATAACATCCGTAAGCCTTACCAGCGGACGAACAATCAAAACAACTGCAAATAAACCAACTAAAACACTTAAGATAATTCCAATGCCAGCAACTGAAATTCCACGTACCCACATGGAATTTGCAACTGACATCACATCTCCCTTGTCTGCTGTGATAACCAAAATACTTTTGTCATTAAGTACATGATATGCAGCATATTTCGTTTCGCCCTTAAATTCATACATCACAAAATCGTTTGTGACTTTCTCCCCCTTTTTCATGCGGCTTACTGCGTCTTTTACAACAGCATTTTCTACTGACTTACCAACCTTTGATTCCGTTGGGTGAAAACGCATAATGCCTTCTTTATCAACCAGATACGCATAAGAAGTATCTAACCCGGAAATTTTAACATTTCTTAAAATATTAGCATAACCATCATAAGATAAGACACGTTTTTCCATCAACTTGTCATTTAAATCTGTTGAATACGCTTGTGCCAAATTTGTCATCTCATTCTTTGTCAAAATTTCAATCTGTTTGGTGCTGCGTGGAACAATCATTAACATTGTAACAGCTGAAATTACTGCTCCTGCCAAAGCAATAATTAGCACCATTTTAAAACCGATTTTGTTAAAGAAACCTACCTTTTTTCTGCTTGCCTTTTCCATGCTCAATTCCTCCATATTATTTAATAATCTGTTTTTCCATTACAGTTTTTGCACACGCAAGTGCTTCCGGAATCTTTTCCGGTAACTTTCCACCAGCCTGCGCCATGTTCGGACGGCCGCCACCGCCGCCGCCTACAATGGATGCAACTTCTTTAATCAAATTGCCGGCGTGGGCGCCCTTTTTGATCGCTCCATCAGTTGCCATGGCAATTAAATTCACTTTTTCCCCAACCTGGCTTGCAAATACAATAAATGCCTCACCAAGCTTCTGTTTTGCCTCATCGCCCAAGTCACGCATGCCGTTCATATCAACATCTGTAAGCTGCTTTGTCAGAATATAGATTCCATCTACTTCTTTGGCCTCGGACAACAAGTCTCCTGCGGCTTCTTTCGCAAGTTTTGCTTTTAATTTATCATTTTCTTTCTGAAGTTGTTTTACTTCATCCTGCAATGAAACAATTTTTGCACTTACCTCTAACGGCACTGCTTTCAAAAGTTTTGCCGCCTTTTGCAGTTCACTCTCCATCGTATTGTAATACTCAAAAAGAGCTTTTCCTGTCAGTGCTTCAATTCGACGTACACCTGCTGCAACACCGCTTTCTGAAATAATCTTGAAAGCAGAAATATTTCTGGTGTTACTTACATGAGTACCACCACAAAGTTCAGAACTAAATGTTCCCATCTGAACAACGCGGACAACCTCGCCGTATTTTTCACCAAACAGAGCCATCGCACCGGTCTTCTTCGCATCTTCTATCGACATTTCATTTGTCACAACATCAAGTCCTGCCGCAATTTCACGATTTACAATTTCCTCTACTTTTGCAATTTCCTCTTCCGTCATTGGCGAGAAATGTGTAAAGTCAAAACGAAGCTTATCCTTGTCCACTAACGAACCTTTCTGCTCTACATGGCTGCCAAGCACCTCACGCAATGCCTGCTGCATCAAATGGGTCGCACTGTGGTTGTTTGCTGTCAGATTTCTCTGTTCTTCATCCACCGTAAGTTTTACGGTTTCACCTTTTTTGATAACACCTTTTGTCACACGTCCAACATGTCCAATCTTCGTTCCCTGAAGTTTGATGACATCTTCAACAACAAATGTACCATCTGCTCCTTCAATCACACCGGCATCTGCTACCTGACCACCCATCGTTGCATACATCGGGGTCTCTTCTACAAGAATCGTTCCCTCTTCGCCTTCTTTCAGCTCATCAACAATGGCATCTTGGGTTGTCAAAACTGTAACCTTCGACTCATGTGTCAAACGATCATAGCCGACAAATTTACTTTCGACAGAAGCATCAATGGACTGATAAATCGTAACATCTTTTCCCATGTAATTGGTTGTCTCTCTGGCATCACGTGCTGTCTGACGCTGGTTCTCCATCGCTTTCTTGAACCCATCTTCATCAACAGAAAATCCTTTTTCCTCTAAAATCTCAATCGTCAAATCAATTGGGAAACCATAAGTATCATACAGCTTAAATGTATTTTCACCGGAAAGAACTTTTTCACCGCTCTTTTGCAAATCTTCCATCATCGTATTCAAAATAGCGAGTCCCTGATCGATGGTCTTATTAAAGTTCTGTTCTTCCACGGTAATTAACTTAATAATATAATCTTTACGGTCTAACAATTCCGGATATCCTGTGTGAGACTCTGCCATCACTGTCTCGCTTAATTTAGCAAGAAACTCGCCCTGAATACCAAGCAGTCTTCCATGACGTGCGGCACGGCGGAGAAGTCTTCGAAGCACATAGCCGCGTCCCTCATTAGATGGCGTAATACCATCGGAAACCATAAAGGTTACAGAACGAATATGGTCGGTAATAACACGAATGGAAACATCTGTTTTGTATTCCTCTCCATAAGATACACCGGCAAACTCACAAATCTTATCACGAATTGCTTTGATGGTATCGACATCAAAAATCGAATCCACATCCTGCATTACCGTAGCCAAACGCTCTAATCCCATACCGGTATCAATGTTTTTATTTTCCAATTCTGTATAGTGGCCTTCCCCGTCATTTTCAAACTGAGTAAATACATTATTCCAAATCTCGATATAGCGGTCACACTCACAGCCAACCGTACAACCGGGCTTTCCACAGCCGTATTTTTCTCCACGGTCGTAATAAATCTCAGAACAAGGGCCACAAGGACCGGCACCATGTTCCCAGAAATTATCTTCTTTTCCAAAACGGAAAATGCGGTCTTTTGCCACCCCAATTTCCTTATTCCAGATATCAAATGCCTCATCATCTTCTAAATATACAGACGGATACAGACGGTCCTCCGGAATCCCCAAAACTTTCGTCAAAAATTCCCACGACCAGGCAATTGCCTCATGCTTGAAATAATCACCAAAGGAGAAGTTACCAAGCATTTCAAAAAAAGTACCATGTCTAGCCGTTTTTCCTACATTTTCAATATCTCCGGTTCGGATACACTTCTGACAAGTTGTCACACGTGTTCTCGGAGGAATTTCCTGTCCGGTAAAATATGGTTTCAGCGGTGCCATGCCGGCGTTAATTAACAACAAACTTTTGTCATTTTCCGGCACAAGTGAAAAACTTGGCAACGCCAAATGTCCTTTACTTTCAAAGAATTCTAAATATTTTTTTCTTAATTCATTCAATCCATATGATTTCACGCCACTAGCCTCCTAAATGTGTCTTCAATAGCACAATTATAATTTTTTTGTAGCAAAATGTCAACCTTCTGACATTTGTCTGAGTGCAAGAATTTCGTCTCTTGCCATATCTGCAATTTTGGCGGCTGTCGGGGTTCCTTTTTCAACCTCGGACGGTGAAAAGAACGAGCCGATAAAAACAGCCACTCTCCCCTTTGGGACAATCCATCTTCCAATGCTTGAGAGTCGTTCCGGTTTTATATAAACCGGAACGATTGGCTGCTTTGCATCCAGCCCGATAAAACCGCCCTTTCGGAACTTGTGCATCTGCTCATCGTAATAGCTGCATTCTCCTTCCGGAAATAAGACAAGATTTCCCTTGGCAAGTGCCTGATGCATGGAAACAATATTGCTTTTTATCGTTTCCAGTTTTTTTGCTCCCCGTTCGAGTGCCACACACCCAATTGAATCCAAATAACGGGATAGAATCGGATAATGCCAAAGCTCTTTCGCCGCCACAAAACTAATTGTATCTTCAATTGTTGCCAGTAGAAAAACCACATCAAAAAAACAACGGTGGTTTGACACAAGCAAAAAGTTTTCCAATTTTGGAAATGCCTCTTTTTGAACAATCTCTAATTGAATTTTGGCAGATTCTACAATCTTTTGACAAATTTCTTTGCATATTAGGAAATTGTGGTCCGGGTCATTGTTCAACTTCTTATAATTCCGTATCATTTCAAAAACAAGTCGAAAAAACACACGAATTAACCGCAAGCCATTTCCTCTCATCTTCATACGTCACCTCAAAAACTCATTTTTTTACTGCCTGATTTGTCCATCTCCTAAAATAATATATTTAGTCGTTGTCAGTGCCTTAAGCCCCATTGGTCCCCTCGCATGGAGTTTCTGGGTGCTGATTCCGATTTCCGCACCAAAGCCAAACTCAAAACCATCGGTAAATCTTGTCGAGGCATTGACATAAACCGCCGCTGCGTCTACATCATTCAAAAATGTCATCGCATTGTGATAGTCGGATGTGACAATTGCTTCCGAATGTCCGGTATTATAGTGATTGATGTGCTCAATCGCTTCCCCCAGGGAACCTACCGTTTTGATGGAAATAATGGCATCCAGATATTCGGTTCCATAATCTTCTTCTGACGCTTTAATAATTCTACGATCACACTGCATCGAGTATTCATCACCACGCATTTCCACACCATGTTCTGCTAAACGGTCAGCAATTTTTGGCAATACGTCCTTTGCAATTTTTTTATGTATAACCAGCGATTCACAGGCATTACACACACCATAACGCTGCGTCTTTGCATTTTCAATAATATTTACTGCCATATCAATGTCTGCACTCTCATCGACATACACATGACAATTTCCGGTTCCGGTTTCAATGACCGGTACGGTACTTTTTTCCACAACCGTCTTAATAAGTCCTGCACCGCCTCTTGGAATCAGCACATCAATGTACTCATTCAGACGCATAAACTTCTCTGCTGTCTCATGGGAAGTATCCGTCAAAAGTTGAATACTGTCTGCCGGCAAATTACACGCAGAAAGTGCCTCTGCAATCACTTTTGTAATCGCAAGATTTGAATTTAGGGCATCACTTCCTCCCCGCAGAATGACAGCATTTCCTGTTTTAAAACAAAGCCCAAACGCATCCGCTGTTACATTTGGTCTGGATTCATAAATAATACCAATCACACCAAGAGGCACCCTCTTTTGTCCAATCTGCATACCAAGCGGTGATGTCTTCATCTCCGACACCTCGCCAACCGGGTCTTCGAGTGCCACAATCTGGGTAAGTCCCTCTGCCATTGCCTCGATTCTCTCTTCTGTCAAAGAAAGTCTGTCCACTAACGATTCCTTCATCTGATTCTCTTTTGCCTTTTTCACATCTTTCTCGTTTGCAGCAAGGATTTTATCCTGATGTAAAATAAGTGCTTTCGCTACCGCTTCGAGCCCCTCATTTTTTCTCTTTACACCAAGTCTATTTAACTCACGGGACGCTTTTTTTGCCCGCACTCCAAGCTCTTTTAACATCTTTTCAGCTGATTCCATGATTTACCTCCTGTCTGTCAAAATCCGGTTTACCCGAATATCACATGCTTCTGCTTCAACTTCTTTCACCCACTGCATTTCAAATGCCAGCATAAAACGGTTTCCAATATATCTCCCCATCTGCGATAAAAAGCGGTCATAATAACCGCCTCCATAGCCGACACGATTGCGGTTTGTATCAAAGGCAACTCCTGGCATGATCATAAGTCCGTCGTCTGCCGATGCAGGTATTCCGGCATCGGGTTCGAGAATACCATAAGCACCAGGTTTTAATTCATCAAAAGAAGTAATTTCATAAAAATCCATTGTTTCGCCGTGAACTTTCGGAACCCAGACAGTTTTTCCGAGTTTCCAGGCTTCCAGCATAAGTGGCCGAGTCCCCACTTCCCCTCCGAAATCTATATAACAATAAATATCTGTTGCTTCCCGGAATACATCCAGTTCGCATGTCTTACGACAGATTTCAGCCGTCTGTGACTGCCAGATAATTGGATCCAGTTCTTTGCGTTGCTTACGGATAATCTGCCTAATGGACTTTTTTGTTTCCATATTTTTCACCTAGATTCGTAATACTTCCATCTGCCTCTTTGACAGAAATGTTGTCAAGCTGTCCCCTAAGATTACGGCGGACGCTGTCAATATATTCTTTTCTTAAGATAAGCTGTTCTTTTAATTCTGCATCACTTAATCCGACCT
>OLOU01001806.1_pt1 | contig 13676 bp, 12 predicted proteins | sample 1672101 | NCBI WGS metagenome assembly OLOU01 (sample SAMEA3136645, study PRJEB25190) | human gut metagenome | biome: human gut; feature: human-associated habitat; material: faeces | place: Austria | collected 2013
ACTGCTTTAAGTATTCAAATAAATCGGCTACCCCTAATAACTTTTCTAAGAGTACTGGGTCAAATTTCTTTAAAATGATACAGAAAATTTCATAGACCGGATGTCCTGCGTTTTCTGTATCTCCAGTATCACAGCCGGTTGTAGTGGCTGCAAAACTATTTGATTGTCTGTACTTCTTCATTTCTGAAAGAATTTTCCCTTCAACTACGTCTTTTACTGGATTCAACTGTATCCCCTCCTTTATGCCGATAACAACATCTGATATGTCTTATCTAAGACTGGCAGACCGTCAATCGTTTTCCTGAATAAATTCTCATTATAGTTCTTTGTCTGACGTAATGGTTTACCATGATAAGCCATATCGGATACCGCATTAATAAATCGATACCCATTCTTTCCTACTCCCTGCAGATCAGGTGCATCAAAGTAGCACATCTTTAAAGTTTCCTGCTGTTTCAGATTATTTTTCTTCTGCATCTCGCTTAAATCCTCACTGACTGGATACAGAGAATCAATCATAGCAAGTACTTTCTTATCCGTAAGCTTCTTCGCCTGTAATTCATTAATAGAGCGTCCTAATTGTGACATATAGGCATTGGCAAGCTGCAGGGTTTCTCTTGCTTCATCCATGCGATTCATTACATTGCCTGTATGTCTTGCGGACCATACACGACTTGCGCCTTTTAATGCGAGATTTAACGTGTTTTGACATACGACACGCACAGGTGTCATAGCGACACGGATTGCACCTGAACCATCATGAGAGTTGCAAAACACTAGATATGGTTCAATAGCATCTCCAGAGATAATGTATTTCTCTGGAAGTTTTGCAAGCATCCAGACGATTTTCCCTCCGGCAAGACTTCCGGCAGTTTCGTACTTTACCCCTTCTCCCAGCAATCCATCTGTAAAAGCGAAGGCTTCTTCATTCTGGACAATCTTATATCTGTCACCTACGATTCCTAATACGCTACGGTCAATATCTCGGATATTGGCTTTATATCCTGGAATTCTTTCTCCTGATGCCGCATATACATCGGTCTGCTCTACTTTCCAGTCAAGACCTGCCTGAATCAATGCTTCTTTAGACCCTAGTACTTCTTCTACTCTGACTCCTAATCCATGCCAGGGAGCCTTTCTTGTATAAAACATACTTTCTACATTTGCTGCCATCTTACTTTCCTCCCTTTCTTCCTGTAATGACAATAATGATAGTTACGATTGATTTAATAATTCCCATCGGCTTATCCTCCTTATTGTGATGGAATTTTTATCTTATTACAGAAAGATGGTGTATCATTGTGATTTGAGAATTTACGGATAAAAATAAGAAAACGGTTTATGATGTACAAGAAGTATAAGAGGTATAAGAAGTTAATCACGAATTATTTGGAAACTTACTACCTAATTTTCTCAAAAATCAGTTGATAATTACATTGAAATTGCGTATAGTTTGAATAAGAGAATTAAGTAATTTTAATTCTAAAAAGCTGGTGAGTCTCGACCAGAATATGAGAACTAAAAAAAGGCAAAGGAGTGAGAAATTACTCCTTTTTTTTATCCTTTTTTTCAAAAATGATAAATAGGAAAGACATTTGTGATATGATAAAAATATCCTGCAAATGATAAATATGCAAAAGGGGTTCATATATGGAAACAACAGAAAAGAATCGATTTAGTATTTTACTTGAGCAGCTGATTAATACAGGAGAAGTGAAGAATGCATCTTTGGCAGCAGCACTTCGATATGATGCAAGCTATATCAGCAAATGGATTACCGGTCGGATGATTCCGGCTGAAAAGACAAAACGGAAAGTACTCAGAGGTATCAGCCAGGAAATTGTCAGACAAAGTACACAGAGCGGATTGGAGAATTTGTGTGCGGACTATCAGATATCAGACTGTGAAGAACTCAAAACGGTGATCTATGATCATTTGGATGCAGAGTATAATTATGTTCTGGAATTGCAAAAAACATATGGTACACTCATTGCGCCGAAGATGAGCTTTTTTATGTCATTAAGTCCGACGCAGTATATTGCAAAAATGCATCATCCGGTTCTCAGGCGTGTGAAACAGTTAAATATTACAGCGGAAATGGATCTGCTGGCATTAAGGCATGAGTACCGTATGCAGATTGTACAAGGTAATATGAGGCGGGAAGTCTACCGGACCTATCCGGATGTCCACTTTTCACTTACTATTCATATCGAACCAGACAAAATGAATATCATCGGAGATACAGTATTTTTAATGAACATGATATCAGATATGTCCAGAATCGATTTTAGATTATACAAAAGCAGTCAGGCGGCAGGTAGAATGATTTTTTCAGTACAGGATGATTTTATGATCAGCGGTATGCTGGCAGATGATAAGCGCTGCATGGCCGTCAATATCAGCACAGAAGAAGATAATTGCCGGTGGATGTTTGAAAATCTGAGTGAATTGTGCACAAGGGATGCTTTGCTTTATCGTCCTTCAACAATCAGAAGATTGGTAGAGGAACAGGGATATCAATATTCCATGCTTTCTATGAATAAGCGATGGTATATAGGGCATATAACGGAGTGCTTTTTGCCGGATGAATTGTTTGAAGAATTGTTAGTGCATGCAACAAAAGAAATGAACTTGGAGATGGATGAGACACAATTGAGATATCTGCATGCATTAACCCAGAAGACATTGGAAGAAAGTCATACCCAGGTAATTATCTATGAAGATGCCCTGTCGGATCTTGTGATAGGCAGGACGATTATTTTCTTCGGATGCAAACTGAAGCTTTCATTGAGTCAGATCCAGACATATTTAAAATGCCTGAAGCATACATGTCTGAACCATTTAAACCTGGAAGTAAAATTGGCTATAGGCAAATTTGTGAAGGATTATCAATATGAAATGACACAATGTGTTTTTACTTCAGACAGTATTTCTTATCTTAGGCTCAATACAGAAAATAGGGAAAATAATCTGGCTTTATTTAATCATTCGGATATGACAGAGATTTTTGTCCGTTTTTTTGATGAAATATGGGAAAGCAGTGATGGAAAATGTCTGTCAGAATCTACAGAGATTAAGCATTTTTTTGACCATATGATTCAAAATACAGAAATTCAGTCAGGAATTTCATTCAGTTTTTAATGTATTTTGTCATGATGATTCAATCCCATTCATTTATTTTCATGTTAAACTGACCTCATCTTATAGAAAGATGAGGAAAATGTTATGAATCAACAAGTGACAGGAAAACCAAGTATTGATAAACCATGGATGAAGTACTATCCATCGCAGCTGATTCAGGGACTTACAATTCCTGAGCAGACAGTTTATGAGTATTTAATGGAAAGGTGTCCGGGAGATGATGTTGCAGCTATCCATTATTACGGCAGAGACATCAGATGGAGAGAATTGAAAGAGCAGGTGGACCTGGCCGCCAGATCGCTGCGTGCCATCGGATTTGGCGAGGGAGATCAGATACCGATATTTTTGCGGGCGGTTCCGGAATTTATTTACTTGCTGCTTGCTGCGGAGAAAATAGGAGCCTCTGTTTTGTGCAGAGACAATACGCTTGAAGAGAATATAGCAGCTGTTAAAAAATCAGGTGCAAAGATGATCATTGCCCACGACTTCCTTTCTCATGAAGAACTTAATCGTTACAGAAAGGAAGCCGGCATCAGAGGTGCTGTTTTATTAAGCCCAATCCGCAGTGCCATGAGAACGGGGCTGCCGGATTACTGCTGGAATTATCTGGAATCTCTTTATACAGATTATCCGGCATACGGTCCGTATACGATGTCCTGGGAGGCTTTTATGGCAATCGGGAATCAGTTTACAGGGAAAGTGGAGGCACCGAAAGACATTGACAGACCGTTATTTAGAGCTTATACAAGCGGCTCTACAGGTCCTTCAAAGCAGGTCATTCATTCTGCCCATACGATGATCGGCAATATGCATCAGATGAATTTTTATGGTGCATCTTCGGAATTCCGGCCGACATGGATGGTTACACAGTTAACCCCTTCTTTGGTGGCGGTAGTTGTTGCAATGTTGCTGATGCCACTGGCTTCAGATAAATTGCTGATACTTAGTCCTTTTGTGGCATCAGAAGATGTAGATCTGGAAATGATGCATTATCGTCCGAATTGCTGGCCTCTGATTCCGATGTTTATTGAGACAGTGATGAGAAATGGCCGTGTTCCGGATGATTATGATATGTCCCATTTGTTTTCAGCAGGTGCAGGCTGCGAGGCTTATAACAATAATCAGCTGAAGCGTGCACAGAAATTCCTGGAGGATCATCAATGTAAGGCACGTTTTACGACCGGCTACGGATGCAGCGAAGCGGGATCGAATATGTCATTGCCTTTAACAGCACATCCGATCAAAGACGGCAATGTAGGGATACCAATGCCACTTACAACCATTTCTATTTTTAAGCCGGGGACAGACGAAGAATTGACGTACAATACAATGGGTGAAATCTGCCAATGTGGACCAGGAACAATGGTTGGGTATGATGATCCAGCAGCGACGGCAAGAACGATCAAAATACATTCCGATGGCAGCCGCTGGCTTCATACAGGTGATATTGGTTATATGACAGAGGATGGAACAATTTATGCATTAACCAGAGGTGAAGCACCAAGATACGGCGGCGGTTCACTAGCGACACTGCCTATGGAGAATCTTCTTGCAGACGCGGAAGTAGAGGGTATAGATGATGAATTTTTTGTGATTGTCCCGGATCCGGAGCATCACAGATGTTTTGTTCCGTACCTGTTTGTAGTCCTGAATAAAGGTTATACAGTAGATGATATCAGGGAAAAGGTAAAGGAAAGTCTTGAGGAGTACATGCAGCCTGTTGATATTATTGCTCTTCCAGAGAGACCGTTTTTCCACTTTAAGACAAACCGTATCGGCCTGACACGGGATATTGAAGCAGGAAAATTTAATGTAATTCCTAATTAGATATTTAATTTTCAAATCTCTCTGCCCATAATGTTCTAAAAGAACAGAGGGGTGGAGAATCAATATAGATACCAAAAAATATTAAAAATCTCCCCACCCTGATGTTCTTTTAGAACATTATGGGCGGAGAGATTTGAATTTCTTATATGACAGAATTTAATCCGTTTTTATTGTTCCGTTTCTTTTTTATATTTTTCAAAAGCTGCTTTCTTTATTTTTAATACCTTATATTTTTTTCCATCTTTCATTTTATCAAAAGCATAGCCTCTTGGTTCTCCGGTCTTTTTTCTTATTGGTGTCTCTATTATTCCTACTTTCTTACAATTCGATAAGAAAGTTTTATGATTTGCTCCTCTATAATATCTTTGAAACATTTTATAATCTATCAGGAGAAATTCATCATCCTGAGCTTGATAGGCATTTTCATCTTCTAATTCTTCTCCATCCATTGGACGTATCGCTGATTCTTCTCATAAGCAGGAAACATAGAATCGAAAAAATAAAAAGATAGCCCTGTTTCCTCTTCTACCTTTTTAACAAAATCATTGAAATTTTCTTTTTCCTTGAATTTATTCCAAATTTCTTCTGCCAATACTTCCTTCCGTTCATCTATACTTTCTTTTATTTTTTTAACTCTTTCTGCCTTTTCTTGGCTGCCTTCCACAACCTCTACCGGCTGTTCATACTCATTTTTAATGGCTGAAATCATCCATGCAACAAAATTTACAATATCTTCTTGTTTTTTAGCTAATTCATATGCCGTTTCAATTTTATCGAGATTGTTATTGGACGCTTTTAAAAGCGAAATACAGTCTTTCCTAGATAAATTTACATCCTTTATAATTTCTTTTACCTTACCTACCATTTCGCTCCTTGTAGTCTCTTTGGATTTTACTGTATTAATTTTTTCAACTACTTTTCTTTGTAAATAAAATCTAACAGCGGTTGTCTTTCCTCCTCTTCCGGTTCGGATCGGAGCATAGGATATATTTAACTCTGTTGTCTGATTAATCTCTTTTATCGCCTTTTCTAAAACCCTACGCTTAAATTCATACCACGACTCAAATTTTTTCTCTGTATCTAAATCATTTACAATCTTATCGTAGTTAGGATGTGGCTTCATCAACTCTATTTTAACCTTTTTTCCTTCTGTATTTATGCAATTCAGCTGCAGTTTTAGGTCTGATAATGGATATACAATTTCTACTGGCTTATTATTATCTCCTATTTTGTATTCATGTACTTTTAGTATTTCATATAAACGGTATGCATGATTGGTCTTAAAAGAAAAAAGAGTATCAATCGACATGGAAGTAAAATTACTTTTTAAATCATACAATAATGCTTTACTCTCATTTGTAAATACAACTGTAAAACTCCCCTCTCGATATTCTGCCTTTTGAATAAGATTTATAAAACTGAACGACTGGGCCTGCTCATCTTCCATATACACCATTTTATTCATCAATCCTGCAGCTGCTATCTTTAACTGGTCATAAAATCCATTTCCTCTTACTCCAGTCAATTTACGTAATTCATTTGTTGTAAAAACCACTGCCGGATTTCCATTCTTATTTAGCTTCACTCTTTTAAATGATAAAGCCATTATCTTATTTTCCACTAAAGTTGCTGAATATCTCGACAATATCAATTTATTAGAACGACTCAATATTTCATTCGTCTCTGGAAGTTCCACAATTTTTGTTTTCTTCATATATCTTTCCTTAAAAGTTGCAATACGCACCAAAAAGGTTGCAACTTACCTTCTTATTTTGCTTATTATCTTACCAAAATCGGCCGTATCTTTCAATGTCTATTACCAAAATTGGCCGTATCTTTGATTTTTGCCTATTAATTTACCGAAATTGGCCGTATCTTTGATTTTCAACAGCATTTTTTGTTACCAAAAATGTCGTATCTTTTACCGAAATTGGCCGTATCTTTTACCGAAATTGGCCGTATCTTTTACCGAAATTGGCCGTATCTTTCTTTCAAGAACCGCATAAATACAGGCTATATTGCTTGTCTAAATAAATAAATAAATAAATACGTTGTGTTGAATATAAATATATATCTTTATTTATAGACTTTAAATTGTAAAATATTGGTTCGCCTTGATGGTGTAACTTGAGCATTGAATATGGATTAAAAAACTTCAATGCTTATAAAACACACTAAAATGCCCTCTAATTGATTTTTAATTAATACATGAGGAAATCTTCATTTAAAAATAAAAATGGATTTAAAGGCATAATATGAAGTTTTAATGCCATAGAGAAAAACACTTAAAAAATAGATTTAAGAGATATAGGATATTTGTAAAAAAGTAAAAAAACTACCTTGTGAGATAAGTCAGTTAAAAAAATTTGCTTCTTAATTAACTTATTTTTTTATACAAGTACATGATGTACAAGAAGTTTATGAAGTTATATCAACCTATCTTACAAAGAAGCTAAGAAGTTTTGGTAAGTTGCAAATTCTGAATCTTTGAAACAACAGAAGTAGACATGCATTACAATGTCCGGATGAGCATTAAACCATTCTACTACAGAGAGAATGGCTATTTGAGTAGCTTCTTGTATCGGATAGCCATAAACTCCCGTGGAAATACAAGGAAAAGCAATAGTACTACAATGATTTTCCAAAGCTATATCTAAGGATTTTTGATAACAGGAACGTAGTAATTCTGCATCCTTTTTTCGACCACTGTATATAGGGCCTACCGTGTGGATAATATAATCTGCATTTTTAATATTATAGGCTTTTGTTATCTTAGCATCTCCTGTGGCACATCCATGTAAAGTTTGACATTCCTTTAAAAGATTTGGGCCAGCTGCTTGATGAATAGCACCATCTACGCCACCGCCACCGAGAAGGCTATTCTTGGCCGCATTTACAATAGCATCTACGTGCATTGGAACAACACTTCGTTTTACAACAGTGAAAAAAGAAGTTGGTTTGTGAGTGAAAAGTAGTTCAATTACTTCCAGTGGTAATATTAATTTCTTTCCCCAAGGATTGAGAATAAATCCCTGGCAGAGTTTCCAGCCTTTTAGAGCATCGAATAAAGACTGTAGTGAACAATTTATTTGTTAGGTGGCCTCGCCTTTTTCAATCTCTTTCTGACTAGTAAAAAGAGGAATATAGTATTCTCCCTGTTCATTAATCACAAAATGTCGAAATTTTATTCTGGTGTCTTCTCCTAAAGTAAAACTGTCACCAGGTTTGATTTCATCAATATTTCCCATGTATTTTAGAAATGTATTTGGAGTTTCTATTGGTACAAGAACCTGCATATCGTGTTCCATACCGAGTTTAATGATATTGAAAATGGGAGTTGGATTTTCGTTTTCTCCGCAATCATGCCAGTTTGCAATTACTTTTTCTAATTCCTTTGTATAATAGTCCGCCGTCATAATGTTGAACATCTCCCTTAAATTTAATTATAAATAGTATACCGTATATAACAGTAATAGTGGCAAAATAATAAAAAATTTAGGGTTATTCATTAAGACAATATATAAAAAGTAATACTTATTATATGAAAAATAATAAAGGAACATATGAAGTACAAGAAGTATATGAAGTTTAAGAAGTACAATAGGTACAAGATATTTGATTGAAAAATTCAGAATTTATGATAAAATAGGTTTAAGAAGTATATGAAGTACAAGAAGTTTAGGAGGGAATGAATGAAAACAATTATTGTAGCGAATCAAAAAGGTGGAATTGGAAAAACTACGACAGCCACAGCAGTAGCAAGTATTTTGAACGCTAAAGGGTATAAAACATTACTTATAGATGCAGATCAGCAGGGAAATAGTTCAGATACGTATAGAGCAGCTATTGAAGGAAGTGCTACTTTATTTGATGTTTTATTGGATGAAGAGAGGATTTCTTTGGAAGAAGCAATACAACATACAGAATCCGGAGATATTGTTGCATCTGATCCATTATTACGCAAAGCAGATGAAATATTAAATGGTGATCCTGAGGGACTTTATCGTTTTCAAGATGCTTTAGAGGAACTAAAGGGATATGATTTTGTGATTGTTGATACAGCACCATCATTAAATTCTATTTTATATAACTGCCTTGTGGCAGCAGATGATGTTTTAATTCCTGTAACAGCTGATCGTTATGGTCTACAAGGATTATCACAATTGAATGATACAATTAATGCAATTAAAAGAAGGCAGAATAGGAACCTCAAAATTATTGGTTTACTTTTGATAAAATATAATAAGAGAACTTTACTTTCAAGAGAAGTAAAAAATTCTTTGGAAGAAATTGCAGAGTCTATGAATACAAAAGTGTTTGAAACAACAATTCGAGAAAGTACAAAAGCTAAAGAAGCACAGGCAGTAAGAGAAACTCTTATACATTATGATGCGAAATCTACTACAGCGCAGGATTATAGTAGTTTTGTAGACGAATTGTTAAAAGAAGAGGAGTTATAAAATGGCAAGAAATAAAACAAGTAAATTTGGGGCAGCAGAAGGATTATTTGTAACACAAGAACAAGAAGCATTAGATGTACAAAATGTTCATGAAGTACAAGAAGTACAAGAAGAAAAAAATATAAAAGGGACAAAAATGGTACAACAAGTGCAAGATGTTCATGAAGAAATGCCTGCTACTCAAGGAAAAAAGGGAGCAAAAGCAAAAAGGCTTAACTTGGCTTATTCTGATGCAAATTATGAGTATATCAGTAAAGAATCAAGAAAAAGAGGCCTTACAATGACCCAATTTTTGAATGATATTATTGCGACATATAGAGAATACAATATGGAGTTATATAAAACTCATAGCAAAAATTAGGTTGAAATGTAGAAAATGATTAACTATAACATTTGGAAGAATCCGGATTATTCAGCTTCGCTGTTAGTTTGTCAAGAGTTTTGATAAATAAATATAAAAGATAAGGGGAATAGGGGTTATGGTATCAGAATATGTTGATGGTTTTGATGAGTTTTATAAGTTGGATTTGTCTTTTGATGAATTTTATTCACAGCGTTATGGAGATTACCGTTATATGAATTGTGAGGTAGGCAGGCCTTTTGAGATTTTTGATAAGCATGGTTATAAGATAAAGGAAAAACATATTGGAAAAGTAAATATATGTTCTGTTGGTATAAAAAAGAAGGTACAATATGCCCCGATAGGGGAAACGTTAGAACAGAGAGAAGCACGTAGGAATCAAGAGATTCAGGGTAATTTTTATATGGTTATGCCAGTGTATGATATTAATAAAATTGAAATACCAGATTTTGTAGTGGAGTCCTATTTTGATGGTAGGAAGTTTTATTATGAGATTTATTTTGAGATGGATATAGATGGTGAGGATGAAGATTTAGAAATAACGTTGGATTCAAAAAAGGATATGGTTGATCAGTTGGAAGAGAAATTTAAGGAATTTTCAAGAGAATTTAAGAAGTTGACGGGAGAATATAAGGAAATTCATCCGTATCTTTTAATATTGCTTGGAAATTATTTTACTGAAGTGTGTGAGTATAGAACTTCTTATCTTATAGATAGTAATATAATGGTAGGTTGGGAAGGAAATGAAGGAGAACGAATATATAAGGATATATCGTTAGTGAAGTATGAAAGAGAAGCTGCCTCTCCGCTTATTTTTAAATTGAGAGAAGAAGTTTCATACAAAATAGATCGAGATAAACTAAGATGCATTTTACTGTTTTTGCAAGATTTTCCTGAATATATTTTTATTTTTGCGTATGGATTATTGTCAGTTAGTTTGAATGCTAAAATGGATTATAGAAATAAAGATGAAAATCTTTTAAAAAAAAGAAAAGAGAATGAAATTTATCAGATTTTACCATTTAGCTTGTGTATACATGGGACAAATGACTTTTTAAAGAAGAAGGACATTGCGATGATGTTTTTGGGATATTGTAGAGAGAGCAAAGAAGATTATCGTAGGAATTATAATAGGCTTCCCTATATTTCAGTGAAAAAAGTAGAAAAGAACATTTTTAAATTGTGTCTTTATAAGGACTGCCCATTTATTATATATCCTGCTGGAAATGTTCCTAACATATCTGCAACGTCTACTTCAGTGAAAAGAATAAGTCATCTGAGAGAGAAAAATATAATAAAAGGCTTTCCAGTATTTATATCAGAACGAAAAATAATCAATGATGATATGATAAATATTGATGTAACAAATATAGGAGATTGTAGAAAGATACCATATAGAAATGAGCAGGGAAAAGAAGATATATTTACATATAAAGATATTGCTGTATTTGTTGATGGTATCGTGTATGAGTATGTTAAATATTTAGAGCGTATCAATAATAATCTAATTTATCGGAGAGAAGAAGACTTTGAGAATGTGTCACATATAGAAAAATATAATAGAGAATCGGATAAATCTAAATTAAATGAGGAGATATTCGAACGGTATTGTAAAATGTTTGCTGACCCTAAATATAATTTAGAGCAAGCCTGTGCATATAGGGATTTGTTAACAGCACTTAGGCAATTTGCAACATTTGTTCATAGCCATTGGCCGGAATTTGAACCATTGATGAGAGATGTTCTTTTAAAAGCTGAAGAAATTGCGACAGAAGAAGCATTAGATTGCGAAATAAAAGCGCAGCAGAGAAAAAATAATAAGCAAAATACCTCTAAAGTGAGAAAAAACGACATTATAAAGAAGTTTTTTGATATTGTTTTAAAGGAATTAGAATTGAAGGATACATATATAATAGATGAAGGGGGAGATTTCCTGTTTATAGATTATAAGCAGTTTCAAAAATGTTATGGGGATGGAAATTATAAGTCATTTCTTTCTACTTGCAGGGATATTGAATTATTAGAAGTACCTAAAAGAGCTAGTAATGGTAAATTTAGAGGATATGCCTTTGATAAGATGAAAAATGGGAAAAAATATAAAGTATTGAAGGTAAATCGAAAATTTTATGATAAATATTGTAAAATGACACAAGAATCAAAAAAATGATTTAGATGAAAAAAGAGCGAATTTTCGCTCTTTTTTCATTTTTCAGGTATATCTTCTTCGCAGGATTGCATCGTTTTATTAATGGTATCCATCAAAGCGAAGATTCTATCTAAAATCTGATTATAATCTTTTAATGGTAGAATTTCAGCCATCCAAAATGAGTCACATCCTTTACGGATGGTCATAAGCTTATCAGATGCAACTTGTAGATTATGCATCTTTTTGAGATATTGGGTGCTATTATCGTTAAGTAAATTTTTCTCGATTTTACCCATCGCTGTTAAAATTTCGTTTTTCATAGAATCCTCTTTTATATTGATATTATATCTTTCATTATGTTACAATAGCAAGGCTACCACCCCTAGACTGGTACAGGAAGGGGGTGAATCCAACATGGAAACACTTACATCATTTTTACTTTCTGTTATGGCAAGTATAGTCGCCTACTATATTTGCAAATGGTTGGACAGGAATAGTAAAAGGTAGCCAGCCGAGGGATTAAGCCACCCTGCCAGAACGGAATAAAAAAGGTCCCAGAATTGCCGATTATCTGGGACCTTTTTGTTTTGTAGCATCCAACATGGATACTTACATCATTTTGCCTATTGGCATTATATCATATGTATTTTTGTTTTTCAATATACACAAGCTCGTATATTTTATAGTTACGAGTATTGTTTTTTTCATACTATTTGGTTTTTTTAGTTATCAGATTTTTCTTTAGAATCGTTGCTTCTGTTGGATAATTCCTTAATGTGCTTCTGAAGCTGTTCTATTTGAATAGATAATTTAGCATTTTCTTTATCTGCTTGCCGGAGCTGTTCTTGATATTCTTTACGTAATTCTCGTTCTTTTGAGATAACAGCCTGCTCTGTTGCCAATGCTGCCTGTACTTGTAATGTTTCTTTCTGACGTTCAAAGTCAGAGTGTGCAGCATTAAGAGAGGCTTCAGATTCCTTTTTCTGATTGGATAATTCCGTATCTTTTGCCTTTAAATCTGCCTGGAGAGAAGCAAAATTATCTTGTAAGGATTTATATTGTTCCTGCAGGGATTTATAAGCGGATAGGCTTTCTTTCATATCAGACAGTTGCTTTAATAGTAAGTCATTACTGGCAGTTTTTTCATTAGCGATTGCCCTGGCATCGTTTCTTTCTCGTATTGCTTGCTCACGTTCACGATTTGCAGATTCAATTTCTGTTTGAGTTTGCTGTTTTATAGTTGAAATCTCTGCCTGAGCTGTTGAAGTTACTGTTGCAATGTCTATTTTAGCCTGTTTTATAGTTTCTGCGGCTGTTTGAGCTTTTAGTTGTGCTTCTTCTGTTTCCTTTTTTGCCTGCTCTAGTGCGGCTTTTTTCTCTTCAATGGCTGAATCTAATTTCTCTTTTGCTTCAGTCAGTTGAGTATCCTGTCCGGCCACAATGCCATTAATCTGTTTAAGAAGAGAGCCAAGTGTCTTTTCTATGGCTTTAAGGTTTGGTTCTAGTGCCGGATGAGTCCCTTTTACGGATTCTGCTTCTGCTAAATCAAGGATACGTAGGAGAGTATCTTCTTTTTTATCTCCATTTTGGGCATAGATTTCCATGATTTTATTCGCTTTTTCGATTGTTTCTTGAGAAGCTGCAACTGCAAAATTTGCCATAATATATAATATCCTCCTTTGCTACAATAATCTGATTCTAAAACTACTAATAAAATTATAGCATATGCATTAATATTAAT
>OLOU01001811.1_pt1 | contig 13626 bp, 11 predicted proteins | sample 1672101 | NCBI WGS metagenome assembly OLOU01 (sample SAMEA3136645, study PRJEB25190) | human gut metagenome | biome: human gut; feature: human-associated habitat; material: faeces | place: Austria | collected 2013
GGGTGGAAAACCGTAGGTTGTCTACCCTCTTGTGCGCCCGCGCGGCGTCAGCGCAAATCCCCGCTGAGGTTCAGCGAAAACCTTCCGCCCGTTAGGGGCGAACACGCTTACGTGGTTCGTGTCCCCTAGGTCAATCGGTGTAGAGAGAAGAAAAACACCCGAGGCATTAAAAATGCTTCGGGTGTTACATTTTTGTCCGTGACGCGGGACTGGATGATTCCATTTTTATATGTTTCCTTTCAAAAACAGGTATAAAAAAACCACGCGGCTACTGTTTCTCTGCAAGCCCTGCGTGGAACCGATCAAAAAGTGCGGTTACTTTTCGCTCTGCGTCTTATGGTCATCACCAAAGATCAGATCGTCGATGTCCGGACGGTCGGGCTTCTGCGGAATAGAGAGTCTTCTCATGATGTCATGCCTCCTTGCTAATTTACTCTATATATTATTATAGCATGTTATTCTAAAATTGCAAATTAAATTCCTGTAAAGTTACACAAATTTCACAAAAGATAAGGGGCGGCTAACGATAAGCCGTCCCTTCTTTTGCCATTTCGTATGTAGTGCTTAGCGGCCGAAGTAGCTGAAGTGCATGTAGTCGCGCTTGCTGTGCCAGCCGTTGCCGCCCCAGGTGAAGCCGTACTTGGTGAAGGCATTGTAAACATCGCCGCCCTCGGGGATGGAGTACGGATCAATATACGGCGTCCAGTGGGTGCCGCAGGTCGGAGACAGAGAACCGTCCGAGTTGATGGTAGCTTCCATGTTCTCGTCCGGGTTGATATCAACTGCGGTGCCCTGCGAGTGCTCGCCGGTGCGCCACGAGTAGCAGCCTACATCGTAGATCGGGAACTTCTCGGAGCCGTTGAAGATCTCCTCAAAGATGGCCTGATAGATGGAAGCCAGCGAAGCGTTTACCTGCAGGTAAGCCTTGGAGGCCACCTTGGTGCCGTCGGACTGCAGATGCCATACCGGAACCACGATCTCGACCATGTGAGCCTCAGCCTCAGCTGCGGACTGGTACTTGCCGTTGCCTGCGCCGTAAACGTAGGTCATCTTCTCAGCCTCGGTCTGCGGCAGACCGGTGATAGTGGTTGCGGCAGAGGCGGAAGAACCGGCGGTGGTCGGCAGGTTAGCGGAGCCGTCAACCGCTGCAATCGGCGTCTTATCCGGCTTGAAGGCGGTGCAGAAGCGGTTTGCCATGATCAGCGCCTGCTCACGGGTGGTGGTGCCGGACGGGGCCAGAATGGTGGTGTCCGTGCTGGTATCGGTGATGCCGTTGATGACCGAATGATCGACCATGGTAACGACCGGCTGCATTGCGTAATCGCTGATCATGCTTACATCGGGGTAATCCTCGATGCAGGCATCACCGGCGATCTCGGTTGCTTCGATATCGGCAGCGGCGAGGATGTTGTCGAGTATGGCGCACATTTCTTCGCGGCTGATCTTGGCATCCGGATCAAAGTTGCCGTTGGTGCGGCCTTTTACAATGCCGAGCAGGTAAGCTGCGGTGACATTGGGGTCCGAGCAGTCCTCGAACGGCTTTTTGCCCGAAACATAGACAGCCTTGCCGCTGACAGCCTTGTAGGCGTTCAGCGCAACGGCACAGAACTCTGCGCGGGTGATAGAGCCGGAAGCGGCACTGTTGGACAGGGACGAAGGTGCCAGACCGGCATTCTGCGCAGCGGCAACACCTTCCTGCGCCCAGCTGGACACATCGGATAATGCTCCCGCGCTCGGCATGAGCATTGCGGCAGTCAGCGCAAGCATACCGGCACGGCGAGCGATAGGATGAGACATTGAATTTTCCTCCTGACTGGTTGTTGGTTTGCCGATAAAACAAACCAGTATGTTGAAATAAAAACGAAATGGTCGAATTCAGACGAAATTACAGTAATTGTAAATTTATGCACATAGTCCACAGACTTTTCCACAAGCTGTCAAGAACCCGCGGCTCTGTCGAGTGAACGGTACTGCAGAGCCTCGGCGAGATGCTCAGCCTCGATGACACTGCTGTCTGCCAGATCAGCGATCGTGCGGGCAACGCGCAGTACGCGGTCATGCGCACGGGCGGTCAGCCCCAGCCGCTGAAATGCGGCCGCAAACATACGAGACGCATCCGCGCTCAGCGGGCAGTGCTCGGCAAGCTGCGGCGGCGGAATCGCGGCGTTGCACACGTCGGCGCCCTGTCGGGCATACTGCCGCTCGCGCGCGGCGAGCACGCGGGCACGAATGTCGGCGGAGTGTTCCTCACTGGCCTGGCCTCGTGCGGCAAGCGCGGCGTATTCAACCGGCTGCACAGCAACCTGCAGGTCGATTCGGTCGAGCAGCGGACCGGACAGACGGTGCAGATACTGCTGAACGGCAGCCTTGGTGCAGGTGCAGCGTTCCGTGCCGTACCAGCCGCATTTGCAGGGATTCATCGCGGCAATGAGCTGAAACCGTGCCGGATACGTCACCTGACCGGCGACACGCGAGATGGTAACTCTGCCGTCCTCAAGCGGCTGGCGCAGGGTTTCGAGCACATCGCGGCGGAATTCCGGAAATTCATCCAGAAACAGCACACCGCGGTGCGCGAGCGTGATCTCGCCGGGGACGGGCAGCCGCCCTGCGGCACCCGAACCGCCAGCCATCGCGTTGGCTGAGGAATTATGATGCGGTGCACGGAACGGCCGTTCGGCACGTTCGACCGCCTCCTGTCCTCTGCCGATGGCGGACCAGACACGGATAACCTCCAGCCGTTCGCTGTCAGACAGCGGCGGCAGGATGGTGGAAAAGCGCTTTGCAGCCATGCTCTTGCCCGAACCGGGCGGTCCGGAAAGAAGCACGTTGTGTCCGCCTGCAGCCGCGATCTCGAGCGCGCGTTTGACCGCGTGCTGACCGAGCACATGCGCAAAATCCAGCGCATCGTCCTGCGGTTTGGGTCTGGGCGGAGGAGCACACGGCGTGAGCGGCTTTCTGCCGTTCAAATGTCCGAGCAGCTCATTTAATGTACGGATCGGAAACACCGTCACACCGGAAGCATAGGATGCTTCGGCGGCATTCATCGCGGGAACGAACACGGTTTTGAAACCGGCATCACGCGCGGCAAGCGCCATGGAAAGCGCACCGCAGACAGGCCGCAGCTCTCCGGTGAGGGAAAGCTCTCCGAAGAAGAGAGCGTTGTCGGGCGGTGCATCAATCTCGCCCGCTGCCGCCAGAATGGAAAGCAGAATGGGCAGATCGTATGCTGTTCCTGCCTTTTTTGTGTCGGCAGGTGCGAGGTTGACGGTCAGTCGGGACACGGGCCAGTCAAAGGCGCAGGCCTTTGCGGCGGCACGGACGCGCTCTCCGGCTTCGGATACCGCGCCGGTCGGCAGACCGACGACATCCAGCCGGGGAAGACCGCCGGAGAGGAAGCACTCGACGGTGACAATGTAGCCGTCAATGCCGCTCAGTCCTGCGGAGAATACGCGAGATACCATGCCGATCCCTCCGATACTTATGGCATAACCATATAACTATACATCTAATACTATACTATGTGTCATCAGATTACGCAATAAAAAACACGGAAAAAACACAGAAACTCCATGATAAAAAGTTTGCATGCGTTTTATAATATGAAACATCTTATCAAAATTTGAAAAATAGTGCGGAAAATAGTACATTTACTGTTTACAACTTTGTGCGTGAGTGCTACAATGAAGGGGCAGGTAAGGCTTAGTTTAGGTTAAAATACACCAAAACGAGGGCTTTTAATTCCGATTGAGAATTATAATTTTTTATAGGAGGACATCAACATGGCAAGAAAGATGAAGTCCATGGACGGCAACACTGCGGCCGCGCACGTATCGTACGCGTTTACCGAAGTTGCGGGTATCTATCCGATCACCCCGTCCAGCCCCATGGCAGACAGCGTTGACCAGTGGGCTGCCGCAGGTCAGAAGAACATTTTCGGTACTACCGTTAAGGTAATCGAAATGCAGTCCGAGGCAGGTGCGGCGGGTACCGTACACGGCTCTCTGGCAGCAGGTGCGCTCACTACCACCTACACCGCATCTCAGGGTCTTCTGCTGATGATCCCGAATATGTACAAGATCGCAGGCGAGCTGCTTCCGTGTGTATTCCACGTTTCCGCTCGTACCGTTGCATCTCATGCACTGAACATCTTCGGTGACCATTCCGACGTTATGGCTTGCCGCCAGACCGGTTTCGCTATGCTGGCTGAGACCAACCCGCAGGAGGTTATGGACCTTTCTGCAGTAGCACATCTGGCTACCATCAAGTCCCGTGTTCCGTTCATCAACTTCTTCGACGGCTTCCGTACCTCCCACGAGATCCAGAAGATCCAGGTTTGGGATTACGAGGATCTGAAGGAAATGTGCGACATGGATGCTGTTGAAGCATTCCGCAAGCGCGCACTGAACCCGGAGCACGCTATGATGCGCGGCTCTCACGAGAACGGCGACGTATTCTTCCAGCACCGCGAGGCTGCCAACAAGTACTACGAAGCTGTTCCGGGCATCGTTGAGGAGTACATGGGCAAGGTAAATGCCAAGCTCGGCACCAACTACCAGCTGTTCAACTACTACGGCGCTGCTGACGCTGACCGCGTTATCATCGCTATGGGCTCCATCTGCGACGTTGCAGAGGAAGTTATCGATTACCTGAACGCACACGGCGAGAAGGTCGGCCTGGTTAAGGTTCGTCTGTACCGTCCGTTCCGTGCTGACAAGCTGATCGCAGCTATCCCGGAGACCGCTAAGAAGATCGCAGTCCTCGACCGCACCAAGGAGCCGGGCTCCCAGGGCGAGCCGCTTTACATGGACGTTGTTACCGCTCTGGCTGATGCAGGCATCACCGATAAGGTAGTAACCGGCGGCCGTTACGGTCTGGGTTCCAAGGATACGCCCCCGTCCTCCGTATTCGCTGTATACGAGGAGCTGGCTAAGGCAGAGCCGAAGAAGATGTTCACCCTGGGCATCAACGACGACGTTACCTACCTCTCCCTCGAGGAGAAGCCGGCACCGAACACCGCAGCAGAAGGCACGACCGAGTGCAAGTTCTGGGGTCTCGGCGGCGACGGTACCGTTGGTGCAAACAAGAACTCCATCAAGATCATCGGCGACCACACCGACAAGTTCGTACAGGCTTACTTCCAGTACGACTCCAAGAAGACCGGCGGCGTAACCGTTTCGCATCTGCGTTTTGGCGACAAGCCGATCCGTTCTCCTTACTACATCAACAAGGCTGACTTCGTAGCATGCCACAACCCGTCCTACATCACCAAGCACTTCCCGATCGTGCGTGACGTTAAGCCGGGCGGCGTATTCCTCATCAACTGCCAGTGGTCTCCGGAAGAGCTGAGCAAGCATCTGGCAGCTTCCGAGAAGCGCTACATTGCTAAGAACAACGTTCAGCTTTACACCATCAACGCAATCGACCTCGCTATCGAGATCGGCATGGGCAAGCGTACCAACACCATTCTGCAGTCTGCATTCTTCGCACTGGCTAAGGTAATGCCGAGCGAGCAGGCTATCCAGTTCATGAAGGACGCTGCTACCAAGTCCTACCTGAAGAAGGGCCAGGACATCGTTGATATGAACCACAAGGCTATCGACATCGGCGCTACCGCATACCAGAAGATCGACGTACCGGCTGACTGGGCTGACGCACAGGACGAGGCTGATACCCGCGATCTGCAGGGCCGTCCGGAAGTTGTCAAGATGGTCAAGGACGTTATGGAGCCGATCGGCCGCATGGACGGCGACTCCCTGCCGGTATCTGCATTCGCAGGCGAGCATGTTGACGGCTCCTTCGAGCACGGCGCAGCTGCTTACGAGAAGCGCGGCGTAGCAGTTACCGTTCCGCAGTGGAACGAGGCTACCTGTGTTCAGTGTAACCAGTGTGCTTACGTCTGCCCGCACGCTACCATTCGTCCGTTTGCACTGACCGAAGAAGAGGCTGCTGCTGCACCGGCTTCCACCAAGCTGGTTGACATCAAGGCAGGCAAGGGCAAGGGCGTTTACAAGTACACCATGGCTGTATCTCCGCTGGACTGCATGGGCTGCGGCGTATGTATCGGCGTCTGCCCGACCAAGTCCCTCAAGATGGTACCGCAGGCAGAGGAAGCTGCTCAGCAGGATGCATTCGATTACTGCGTAGCAAAGGTTTCCGAGAAGGCCGACATGATCTCCACGAACTCCGTAAAGGATTCGCAGTTCAAGAAGCCGCTGCTTGAGTTCTCCGGTTCCTGCGCAGGCTGTGCAGAGACCTCTTACGCCCGCCTGATCACTCAGGTTTGCGGCGACCGCATGTACATCTCCAACGCTACCGGCTGTTCGTCCATTTGGGGCGGCCCGGCTGCTACCTCCCCGTACACCGTTGATGCAAACGGCCACGGTCCGGCATGGGCTAACTCCCTGTTCGAGGATAACGCAGAGCACGGCCTTGGCATGTACTATGGTCAGGAAGCTCTCCGTGAGCGCCTGATCTCCAAGCTGGAAGTTATGGCTGGCTCTGAGAACGCTACCGACAGCTTCAAGAACGCTGTTAACAGCTTCATGGATACCAAGGACAACGGCGCTGCTAACGCTGAGCCGGCAAAGGCACTGGTTGCAGAGCTCGAAAAGGGCGCAGCAGCAGGCTGCCCGGACTGCAAGGATGTTCTGGCTCACAAGGAATACCTCGCTAAGAAGTCCGTTTGGATCTTCGGCGGCGACGGCTGGGCATACGATATCGGCTTCGGCGGTCTGGATCACGTTCTGGCATCCGGCAAGGACGTAAACGTTATGGTATTCGATACCGAGGTTTACTCCAACACCGGCGGACAGGCTTCCAAGGCTACCAACATCGGCGCTGTTGCACAGTTCGCAGCTTCCGGTAAGACCACCAAGAAGAAGAGCCTTGCTGAGATCGCTATGAGCTACGGCTACGTTTACGTTGCACAGGTAGCTATGGGCGCTAACCCGGCTCAGACCCTGAAGGCCATCGCTGAGGCTGAGGCTTATCCGGGCCCGTCGCTGGTAATCGGCTATGCTCCGTGTGAGATGCACTCCATCAAGGGCGGCATGACCAACTGCCAGGCCGAGATGAAGAAGGCCGTTGAGTGCGGCTACTGGAACCTGTTCCGCTTCGATCCTTCCAAGGAGACCGGCAAGTTCCAGCTGGACAGCAAGGCTCCGAAGGACGGCTATCAGGAGTTCCTGATGAACGAGGCTCGTTACAGCCGTCTGACCCGCGAGTTCCCCGAGCGTGCAACCGATCTGTTCGCCAAGAACGAGGCTGCCGCCAAGGAGCGCTGGGAGCACCTGAACAAGCTGGTCGAGATGTACAAGGACTAATCGTCCAATATCTCCGATTCTGCTCTAATGAAAACTGCCCGTCCCCGGTAACGGGGACGGGTTTTTCAAACTTACCACAGGAGGAATCAAATGAAGGTACTGCTGCTCAACGGAAGCCCCAAAGCAAACGGAAATACGGCCTATGCCCTTTCCCAGATGGCGGAAGTCTTCACCGCCGAGGGAGTCGAAACCGAAATTCTCCACGTGGGCAATCAGCCCATCCGGGGCTGCATCGCCTGCGGAAGCTGCCGGAAGACCGGCAAGTGCGTTTTTGACGACGCGGTCAATCAGGCGGCGGAAGCGTTTCGTCAGGCCGATGGTCTGGTGGCCGCCAGCCCGGTCTATTATGCTTCCGCAAATGCTACGCTGGTGGCGTTTCTGGATCGGCTGTTCTACAGCACTGGCTTTGACAAGCGGATGAAGGTCGGCGCGTCCGTGGTGGTCGCCCGCCGGGGCGGCTGCTCTGCCACCTTTGACGAGCTGAACAAGTATTTCACCATCAGCGGAATGCCCGTCGCGTCCAGCCATTACTGGAACAGCGTCCACGGCCGCGCCCCCGGCGAAGCGGCGCAGGACTTAGAGGGCATCGCCACCGTCCGGAATCTGGCTAAGAACATGACCTTTCTGATGAAGTCCATCGCCCTTGGCAAGGAGAAATTCGGTCTTCCGGAGCTTGACCCGGTTACCCCCACCCACTTCATCCGGTAAAGGGGGTCACTATGCTCTGCACCGTCACGGACATTCGCGGCGATTACGCTTACGTCAGGTACGATGATACCGGCGTTGTCTCCGAGGTCGCCATCGCACTGCTGCCCTTTGGCGTGGATGTAGGCGATCAGCTGAAATTCGAAAATTACGAGTTCACCCGCGTCTAGGAAAATATCACAATGCCCCCAATATGCACGCTTACTGTGCATATTGGGGGCATTTGTCATGGAATCACATTTTCAGCATGTTCGCTTCATAGTACAATTTGACATACATGGCAATTTTCGCAAAGATGGGAACATCCTTGCCGCCGGTGGGGGTGATGGTGATGGTACACATATCGCTGGAATAGCTCCAATCGATATCGCCCTCGGCCAGCACGGTTTCGCTGTCGTCCCACAGCGTCTTGCAGTCCTCCGAAGCGTACAGCCCGGTGGGTGTAAAATCCGGGTCGAGGAAATAGACGATATAGGCGTTGTCCCAGTTCGCGTCCACCCGCTCCTGCGCATAGCCGAGGCAGTTGCCGTCCATGTCATAAAAGCCCAGCGTGGAGCCGGAATTGACGCCCTCCTGGTGGTTCACCGGTTCGCCGGTGACGTACTTGGCATAGAACCATTCCTCGTAGTTCGCCGAAATCGTCCATTTACCGTTGATAAGCCCCGTCTCCCGCATAAATCCGGCAAAACCGTTGTTCACGCGGATGTCGCTGGCCTGATTGGCTTCCGAAAAATCACCATTGATGGTGATCACGCCCTGTCCATTCAGCGCCGCCTTGGCATCGTCGGCGGTGGCATAGGTCACCGCTTCCTCACATCCCAGCAGCAAAACGCTGAGGACAAGCGCCGCGATCAGTGCAATTCCCTTTTTCATCTCTCTTTTCCTCCTACATCTGATACTCGTTTTTAATAAAACGGTTAAAAACCGTTTTATTCGGCTGCTGTTTCAGCGGCCGGCGGCGCAGCCGCAAAAAACGTAAGTCCATACATTTCTCGCCGCCACCGGCGGCCTGTGAAGGATTCGCAGGATAAAATGGTGTTAACCATTTTATCGAGAAATCGTATGAAGCAGATACATCCGCAGCATTTTCTCGATTCCCATGGGAGGACGGCCACGCTTCCCCTTGGGGTAGTATGGTTCGATTACACCAACCCATTCTTCCCAGGGGATAATCTCATCCATGATTTCCAGAAATTTTTCCCGCTTGGTTTTCTTCTTGCGGTAGCTGTACTCGATGTCTGTAAATGTTTCCTGCTTCATTGTCCGGCACCACCATTGTTTTGATGGTGTTATTATACCATATCTCGAACCTGTATGGTAGTGCGGATTAAATCAGAGGTTCCCTAATACAAAAATGCCTATCAAAAAATATTAAGTAGATTCATACATAGAAATTATCAATCGCTGTTTTTGTAGCAATATGTTGAAAACGCTAAAATATTTACGGTATAATCGCTGTCAGGATTAGATAGGAGGGCAACCATGAAACCTGACACAGAGAAGGTCCTGAGCATCCTTGCCGCGCATGAGAACAATGCGGCGAATCTTATTGCTATCTTGCAGGATGTGCAGGCGGAGTACAACTACTTGAGCGAGGCAAACCTGACGCTCATCGCTGATACGCTGGATATCAGCGTATCCCGCGTCTACAGCGTAGCGACGTTTTACGAGAACTTTTCGCTCGAAGCCAAGGGAAAGCACATCATCAAGGTCTGCGCCGGCACAGCCTGCCATGTGCGCAAATCCGGCCCGATCTACGATGCGGTGTATGAGTATCTGGGCCTTTCCGGCAAGAAAAAGACCTCGGACGACGGGCTGTTCACGCTGGAGACTGTGGCGTGCCTCGGCGCGTGCGGCCTTGCGCCGGTCATGACGATCGATGGCGAGGTACACGCGAAGATGGACCCCGAAACAGCGCTTGCGCTGCTTGAGGACATTCGTGCAAGGGAGGGCGCTGCAAATGGCTGAACTGACGAGAGAACGGCTCGGCGCTCTGCGCGTACAGGCCAAGGAGCTGCTCGCGGCGGACCGGCGCGAGGTCCTTGTCTGCGCGGGCACGGGCTGCATTGCGGGCGGCTCGCTGAAGATCTACGACTACCTAAAGTCCGAGTGTGAAAAGCGCGGGCTGAAAACGCGCGTTGCGCTGCGCCATGAGGGCGGAGACGACGCCATCCACTTCAAAAAGAGCGGCTGCCACGGCTTCTGCGAAATGGGACCGCTGCTTCAGATCGAGCCGGAGGGCTTTCTTTACACGCACGTCAGGCTCGAGGACTGCGATGAGATCATTGAAAGGACCATCCTCGGCGGCGAGGCGGTCGAGCGCCTGCTCTATGAGCTCAATGGCGTGCGGTACGCCAAGCACAATGAGATCCCCTTTTACGCCAAGCAGCAGCGCGTGGTGCTGGAAAACTGCGGCACGACGGACGCCGAGGACATTGACGAATACCTTGCCCACGACGGCTACGCCGCCTTTGAAAAGGCGCTCTTTGAGATGTCCGACGAGGACATCTGCCGTGAGATCCTCGATTCCGGACTGCGCGGCCGCGGCGGCGCGGGCTTTCCCGCGGGCAGAAAGTGGGACAGCGTCCGCCGCCAGCCCAAGGGCAAGAAGTATGTGGTCTGCAACGGCGACGAGGGCGACCCCGGCGCGTTCATGGACCGCTCCATCATGGAGGGCAACCCCCATTCGGTCATCGAGGGCATGATGATCGCCGCGCTCGCCGCCGGCAGCGACGAGGGCTACATCTACGTCCGCGCGGAGTATCCGCTGGCAGTCGAGCGCCTGCGCATCGCCATCGCCAGGGATGAGGAGCTGGGCCTGCTCGGGGACAACATTCTGGGCACGGACTTTTCCTTCCATCTGCACATCAACCGCGGCGCGGGCGCATTCGTCTGCGGCGAGGGCAGCGCGCTGACCGCATCCATCGAGGGCAAGCGCGGTATGCCGCGCGTCAAGCCGCCGCGCACCATTGAGCACGGCCTGTGGGCGCAGCCGACCGTCCTCAACAACGTCGAGACCTTCGCCAACGCCGCGCTCATCCTGCGCCGCGGGGCCGACTGGTACCGCAGCATCGGAACGCCCAAGAGCCCCGGCACGAAGGCCTTCGCCCTGACGGGCAACGTCGTGAACACGGGCCTGATCGAGGTGCCCATGGGTACGACCATCCGCGAGGTCATCTTCGACATCGGCGGCGGCATCCCCGACGGCAAGAAGTTCAAAGCCGTGCAGATCGGCGGCCCGTCCGGCGGCTGCTGCTGCGCGAGCGACGAGCACCTCGACCTCCCCCTCGACTTCGACTCGCTCAAGGGCATCGGCGCGATGATCGGCTCGGGCGGCCTCGTCGTCATGGACGAGGACACCTGCATGGTCGAGACGGCGCGCTTTTTCATGAGCTTCACGCAGAACGAGAGCTGCGGCAAGTGCGTCCCCTGCCGTGAGGGCACGAAGCGCATGCTCGAAATTCTCAACCGCATCATCAACAACGAGGGCAGCCTTGAGGATCTCGACATGCTCGAAAAGCTGTCCCAGACCATCACGGAAACCGCGCTCTGCGGCCTTGGCCAGAGCGCCTGCAAGCCCGTGCAGAGCACGCTGCGCTACTTCCGCAAGGAGTATCTGGCCCATGTCGTCGATCACCACTGCCCCATCTGCAACGGCCGCAAGCGCCATCTGGAGATCAATCCGGAGCTGTGCAAGGGCTGCGGCAAGTGCCTGCGCAACTGTCCCGTCGGCGCCATCGACGGTCAGATCCGCATGCCGCACACCATCGACACGGAAAAATGCATCCACTGCGGCGCGTGCTGGGGCGCATGTCCCTTCGGCGCCATCGACGCCATTGAAGAGGAGGGTTAAGTCATGGCCAAGGGAACAATGATTATCGACGGGCTGCGCGTGCCGTTCGACGGCGAGAAGAACGTCCTGTCCGTCATCCGGAAGGCCGGAATTGACATGCCCACCTTCTGCTATTATTCCGAGCTCTCCGTCTACGGCGCGTGCCGCATGTGCATCGTCGAGGACGTGAAGACCGGCAAGATCGACGCCTCCTGCTCCATGGAGCCGCGCGACGGGCTGGAGATCCGCACGAACACCTCCCGCCTGCTGCGCCACCGCCGCCTGATTCTCGAGCTGCTGCTCGCCTCGCACGACTGCAGCTGCACCACCTGCGGCAAGAGCGGCAACTGCCGCCTGCAGGAGCTGGCCCAGCGCTTCGGCGTGCGGCACATCCGCTTCCCGGATACCCGCCCGCGCTTTGCCACGGACAACACCAGCCACGCCATCTTCCGCGACCCGAACAAGTGCATCCTCTGCGGCGACTGCGTGCGCGTGTGCGAGGAGCTGCAGGGACAGGGCATCCTCAACTTTGCCTACCGCGGCAGCGACCTGCAGGTCATGCCCGCCTTTGACAAGAAGCTCTCCGAGACGAAGTGCGTCGGCTGCGGCCAGTGCGCCGCCGTCTGTACAACCGGCGCCATCACCGTCAACGACCAGATCGGCGACGCGTGGCGCGCGCTGCACGACGCGAAAAAGCGCGTCGTTGTCCAGATTGCCCCCGCCGTGCGCGTTGCCATCGGCGAGAACTTCGGCCTGCCCGCCGGGACGAACGTGCTCGACAAGCTCGTCACCGCGCTCAAGCTGATGGGCGCCGACGAGGTCTACGACACGAATTTCGGCGCGGACATGACGACCATCAGCGAAGCGGAGGAGTTCCTCGGCCGGCTGAAAAACGGCGGCCCGTTCCCGATGTTCACGAGCTGCTGTCCCGCGTGGGTGAAGTACCTCGAGCTGAACAACCCCCACTACCTCAAGAACATCTCCTCCTGCAAGTCCCCCATGGAGATGCTCGCCGCCGTCATCCGCGACCGCTACGCCGAGAAGGACGCGGCCGACGGGCGCACGACCTATCAGATCGCCATCATGCCCTGCACGGCCAAGAAGATGGAGGCCGCGCGCGATGAATTCATCCACGACGGACGCCCGGACGTCGACCTCGTGCTCACGACGCGCGAGCTGGTCGATATGATCCGTGAAGCCGGTATCCGCTTCAGCGAGCTTGAGCCTGAGTCGCCCGACCTGCCCTTCGGTCTCGGCTCCGGCGCCGCCGTGATCTACGGTGTGACCGGCGGCGTGGCGGAGGCCGTGGTGCGCTACTGCCTGCCCGACAAGAGCAAGAATGCCCTGCGCGCCGTGTCCGTCACCAACCTGCGCGGCACCGACGGCATCCGCGAGGTCGTCCTCCCCCTCGAGGGGCAGGAGCTGCGCATCGCGATTGTCAACGGACTTGCCAACGCGCGCGAGCTGCTCCGCCGCATCGACGCGGGCGAGGTGTCCTATCACCTCATCGAGGTCATGTCCTGCCAGGGCGGCTGCGTCGGCGGCGCGGGTCAGCCCTACGGCCTGACGGCCGCCAAGCGCAAGCGCGGCGCGGGCCTGTACGAGTCGGACTCCACGGCGCTGTTCAAGCGCGCGGAGAAGAACCCGATCGTGACGAATCTTCTCGCGGAGTACGGCGAGGAGCGCTGCCACGAGCTGCTGCACGTCTCGTACCTGTAACTTTGCTGCTTTTCTTCCTGTAAAGGCTCCCCGGCCGATCGGAAACGA
>OLOU01001812.1_pt1 | contig 13626 bp, 10 predicted proteins | sample 1672101 | NCBI WGS metagenome assembly OLOU01 (sample SAMEA3136645, study PRJEB25190) | human gut metagenome | biome: human gut; feature: human-associated habitat; material: faeces | place: Austria | collected 2013
CTCGGACAAGCCCAACGCACTGCTCTGCGGTCCTGCAGGCTGTGGAAAAACCAAAATAGTGGAGGAGCTTGCCTACAGGCTCAAAAACAGCGAGAACATCGTACCACAGCTCAAAGGCTATAGGATATATGCCCTCCAGCTCTCTGATATCGTGGCAGATTCAGGTCTTATGGGCGACCTTGAAAACAAGGTCAAAATGCTCATAAACTATATGAGCGACCAGGACGAGAAGCGAATTTTGTTTATCGACGAAATACATATGCTTTTTCAGGAAAAGGCATATCGGATCGTCGCTCAGATCTTGAAGCCTGCTCTGAGCCGTGGGAAAATAAAGCTCATAGGAGCGACAACGACCCAGGAAGCAAATCTCATCGACAGCGACCCTGCCTTTTGCAGGCGTATGACAAAGATAATAGTTGACGAAGCAGACCATGAGCAGACAGTGGAGATCCTTCTCAGCATGAACCAGCATTTTGCCAAACACTATAACATCTCATTCGCTTTGAGCAGAAGCAAGGCAGAGCACATTGTTGATATCGCAGACGAATTTTGCTACTCAGGCTCACACCGCCCTGACAATGCCATAACGCTACTTGACCGCTCCATAGCTTCCGCCGTGGTGAAGAACGCTTCTGACAAGAAGATGAAAATTACTCTCACCGACCGCCATATAAAAGAAACGGCTTTCCACATGACATCAGGTCACAGCACGCCCCACGCCTTTAACGAGAGAGCCTTTCGCCGTGACCTCTCAGCCGTCTGCGGTCAGGAAGCTATCATAGACGATCTTGTCAATGTGCTTAAGCTCCACTCTCTCCACATCAGGCCGACCAAAAAGCCTTTTACAATGCTTTTTATCGGACCAAGCGGGGTGGGCAAAACAGAGGTCGCAAAGATAATAGCCAAAAACTGTGCAGGCGAGAAACCTATCACACTGAATATGTCGGAATTCTATTATGACGCAGGCATAAACCGCATTATAGGCTCGCCTGCAGGCTATCTTGGAAGCGACAGCAATGTTGAACTGCCCTTTGATAAGCTCAAATCCCTATCAGGTGATACTCCTTGACGAGTTTGAAAAGTGCGACAGATCCGTGCAAAGACTATTCATGTCTGTCTTTGACGAGGGCATTCTCACCACAAGTCAAGGAAGTGTTATAGACTTCTCGAAGTCCATAATAATAGCCACCACCAATGCAAGCTGTACCGCAAAGAGCAGAAGCATTGGCTTCAACTCAGACAGCACATCAGACACACAGCTCATAAGCGACCTTTCCGACTATTTTGACGTTGAGCTTATCAACCGCTTCTCACAGAAATACACTTTCAGCGAGATATCAAGGTCGGTGTACAGAAAGATAGTGGAAAATAGACTTGTGAGCGAGATAAAAGTCATCAAAAGGCTTCGCCCTGAGCTGAATATGGACTCCCTGTTCAGTGCAGACGAGCTTGCAAAGGCAGTAGATAAGATAACAGCCGACACCTACAACATCAAATCAGGTGCAAGACCTGCCACCACAGCAGTAAGCAAGTTCATCGACAGCAAACTTCTTTCAAACTTCTCACGCATGGCAAAAACATACAGACCAAACCAAAACTAACGCTCCGCCACAAAATACTAATGACCGCACCTTTCACGGGTGCGGTCATTTTTTTACTTCTGACAATTTTACTCTTATTAAACAGATATAAAGAAAAGAAAGATAAAAAAAGCTCGAATTATGTTATTAGGATACGTCACACCCACAAAATATCACGCTAAACAGCCGATATCAAAATGTGATTTTTGCATTTGATGTGCGGGAATTGGATTTTTTCTATATGATCTTACCGTCAGACACTTCGATAACACGACTGCATTGTTCTGCGACTTTTGGATCGTGAGTAACGATAACGACTGTTTTTCCCTCTTTGTTAAGGCGTTTGAAAAGCTCCATTATCTCGGCCGAGGTCTTTGTGTCCAGCGCTCCTGTAGGCTCGTCCGCAAGTATCATGGCAGGCTCGTTGACAATTGCTCTGGCTATAGCAACACGCTGCTTCTGTCCTCCCGAAAGCTTGTTGCAAGGCTTCTTAGAAAGATCCCCCATACCAACAGCTTTTAATGCTTCAAGAGCTTTTTCTTTTTTATTCTTTATCTTTTTCTTTGCAAAATCCAATGGAATCAATACGTTTTCAAGGGCAGAAAAATCCTCAACAAGTGCAAAGTCCTGCATTACAATGCCTATCTTTTCATTCCTTATCTGTGCATACTGCCCCTCTGATAAATTTTTTACCAAAGTGCCGTCAATTGTGTACTCACCGCTCTGATAGCTGTCTATGCAGGCAAGGATATGCAAAAGTGTGGATTTTCCTGCGCCTGATTTTCCAATTATCGCTACCATTTCACCGTCTGATATCTCGCATGATACCCCATGCAAAGCCTCATATTCATTGGCTTTCTTTGGATTATATATCTTTATTATTTTATCAAGCTTTATCATTATAATGCCTCTCTTATTCATTTATCATCAAGATCTCATTTGGTGTATTTCGTCTCATTATAACGCCCGGTATCAAAAGTGAGATCAGAATGTTCAAGATAACGATACATACACAGCCAATCAAGTGCAGCCAACCAAAACTTATCACTGTATTTCCCATAAATTCGCTCATAGTAAGAACATTTGAAATACACACTGCAATGGCGGCTGCCATAACTGCGGTCATAAGATCACACACAAGATCTATCTTGATATATGCGTTCCACTTTGCTCCGCAGAGATAATAGATACCATAATCTCCAAGTCTCTTTTTTATGTTCACTGCCGAAGCCGAAACTGAGCTTACAATAACAAGAACTATCACGCATATAAGCATTGGAACAAGCTTGATAAGCTGACCATTAATATAGACAAGCGAATTTTCTCTGAAATCCTCAAAGTCAAAAACCCTGCCATAATCCCTCAGATATAATTCAAGCTCCTTAAAACGCTCATTGCTTACATTATCCTTTAACGTTACTATTTGATTGCCGCAAGGATATATTTTACAGTTTATATCTTTAAGACAGTCTGTCGGAACTATCAGCATCATGTTGCCATGCTTATTGACATTAGCATAAAGATCTCTGAAATCAGGCTTTTCTTTTATACTATCCTCAGTGCCTAAATATGCAGATGAAAATCCCAGCAACTGTGAGCCGTCAGCTATGACACCGACAATTTCCACCTTGTTCTTAACATACTCATACTTATAAGGATCAGCATAGTCAAAATCCTCATCATCAGGGGACATCTCCCCTACTTTCTCTTTGTGCATAATGGTAACTATGTCACCCGTTTTGTAGTTGCTGTTTTCAGTCACAACAGCAGGTATCAAATCTCCGTTAGCCGACGCATTAGGCAGCCATTTTCCCGAACTCATCTGCGGCGTAAATGACTTTATCATATCTTCAGATAAAGCATTAACGCTCATTCTATCGTCACCAAGTCCATTAGATAGATCTTTTGATGACGGAGAATAATACAAGCTTGTATCATATCCGCTTGTCACCGACTCCACATCATCAATATTTTTAAGCTCACTGTCAAGAGGAGCAGTATCATATATATTACATATAGTCCCTTGCCATCAGGAAAGTATTTCTTTACAGGAGTATACATCTCTATTCTTGAAAGAACAGAAGAAACAGCCGCCGTCATTATAATAAATGCAATGGCGAGCTGAACAGCGATAAAAATATTGCTGTAGATATTTCTTGCAAATTCTTTTAAACCATATTTTATCATATTATTTTCCCCTCTCTTTCATCATTTTCACAGGGGATCTTTTATTGGTAAACAATATCACAATGTTAAGGAACAAATAAATAGAAATAATATATATTCCAAATATGGTCATATATACCCTGAAATTATATGCGACCTTGATATACTCAAAAAACAAAGTAAGCTTAGGAAGCAGCGCATAATTGAATACCAATGCAAATATCACATATATCGTCACTGATATCATACCTATCTCGGCTATATACATCCGTCTTATTTTATTTGACGTGCAGCCACACAGCATGAATATAGCAGTCTGTTTAGCACGGGATCTTATTATGTATCTGAAAAGCATTGCAAGATTTATTGCAGAAGCTATCGCAACGGCTACGGACATAAATATAACGGAATTGTAGAATTTTATTTCAGTCATATCGATCGTGTCTATCGGAGGAAAATTAACATTACACGTTAGAACTTCGCTGAAAGCTTTTTTCAGCTTAAAAAAGCTTTCTGTATCTAGAGCATTGTCATCAAGAAAACTTATGCTTGAAATAGTGCAGTTATCACCCAACGTTTTAAATGGCACCTGAAATTCCTCTTGTACAGTATTACCGAATATGCCTATGACCTTATAGCTTTTGCCAAGCAGTTCAACATTCTTGCCGATCATATCGTCTTTTGCGCCGCTAGGCAGCACGACCAGATTTTCGTCTGAAGCATATTCTTCCTTAGTAAAATATCTGCCTTTGCGTATACTCATGTTGTCGACATACGATTCGTATAAACTATAATCATTCAGCTCCTCATCATATTGAATGCGCACCGCAGACATAAGATACGGTTGACCGCCGTCAAAACACTCATCAATTTTAAGCTCGTCTTGATCAAACATTAAACCAAAATACATACCCGGCATTGACGCTTTAGAATTATCATCAAGCTTGTCAAGCACCTCCCGAAGCTGAACAGGAGTTATAGAATCTGTTCCAAAATAAGACAAGATCCTGCCATCACTGTCTTCCTGAGTATCTATTATATCGCCAAATGAAAAAGTATAGTTAAATACATACTTCTTTTGCTTTTCAAAATCCTTGCTTGCTTTAAAATTCTGAAATGCACCATGTGAAAACAATATTATAAGCACATCAGTAACGGCGCAAACAATAAATAGAATAAAGATAAGTACATTCTTTACGGCAAAATTTTTCAGGTTAATAAAAACGTATTTCATTTAGTCCTCTTAATATTACTTATTTTGATTTATACGATAATAAACATCGTCTATAGTATACTGATTATCCTTATCGGTTTTAACTTTTACACGATGGATATAATAAGCATATGACTGACCATATACCTCTTTGGTTGCTGACGTAGTTGCTAATGCAGTAGTAACAGCCATAGTGCTTACAATAGCCAATGCAACAATTCCCGTAACAATTTTCTTAATAATCATACTTATTTCCTTTCTCGTTTCGCAATAAATCACAAATTTTTAATTTGTAGACTTAACTGAATTTGCCATACGAATTATGTCATCTTTGCACAAATTACCGTCTATTTCAAAAGCATAAGTTCCATCTGTCCATGCAATTATTGTATATTCACTGTCATATGAAATGAATGCTTTTTTGCCGTTAATATCTACCCATTCAGTCTTCATATTTTCGGTATCTACCTGATTAGACACTGTCAAAGAACTTTGCGAATAGTTTATGTATTTATCGCCTGATATATAATGTATTTCATGCCTTGTATCGGTAGTGACAACAGATTTGATTTCAAATTCGCTAGGTACGAATGTCGGTACATACTTAACAAAATTATAAATGCTAAAATCGTCCAAAGAATTATCTTTTATATGCGTTATTTCAGCGTTTCTATTATTATCCTGTACAAAAACTCCAACAAACCATTCACGCAGCGGTGGCACGGCGGCGACTGTAACAGAGCCGACTGCAAGCACCGCAGCTATTATCGCCGCAGCAAATCTTAGAGTGATCTTTATATGTCTGTGACCGCTTTTTCTGTTAGTTTTTATCAGCTCGCCCATTCTTTGTTCGTATCTCTCCGAAAAATCGTGCGATATCTCCTCGACAGCCAAATAATCCTTATAGTCTTCATCAATTATGCCTGTTTTTATTGCCCGTCTTAACTTATCATTCAAAACGATCACCACCGATCAAATCTAAAATTTGTCTTTTGGCTTTGTTCAGATAATTAAATACCGTTCTCTTAGAAATGCCCATGATCTGTGCGATCTCATCAGCGGTCAGATCATAATAAACCTTATATGCTATCACAGACTTTAGTTTATCATCCAGCTTTCTTACCGCATCTATAAGCAGATCTAAGTCAATATCATCATAAAAATCCTCACTCGGCTCATCTTCCACCTTAAGATCAAATATAGACGATGTTGGATTTTGATTTTCTTTATTGTAGATCGCATAACAGGCGTTTCTAATAGTTCTAATAAGATATGCGTCCATATCGTGCAAAGAATAATTGTGAATTTTTTTAAAACATTTTGCGATGCTGAAAAAAGCATTTGCACAAGCCTCTTCTGCCAGCGCAGAATTATTCAAGATCTTGTATGCAAAAGCATAGGCTATCTGACGATTTCTGTAATAAAAATCTTCAAAAGACGTCTGATCCTTATCGTTGTCTATCAAGGTCATACATACATCTAACATTTGATTCCCCCCTGAGTTACTTATGTTACTAAGCATAACACATATTGACATACTTTTCAAGATACCAACAAATAAACTTATAACCCGAAATTATAATACATTTTGCGATTTATACTTGTATAAAACTAACATGATTGAGCCATTCAATTTAGTTAAAGCTACAAAAATTCAAATATAAATCAACAATATGATGCACAAAATGGTGAACTTTTGTCAGATGAAAAACTGGTATCTTTCATTTACTTTTTCAACCATAAGATTTATGGCATTTATCAATTCAAAAAAATTGAGAATAACAAATTAGTTTTGGTCAAAGAAATAAGGAAGTCATACTATGATTCAATAATCGATCAAAAAAAGGTCTTTTCAGAAATTGAAGAAAACTCCAAATGCAGAATTATTCAATAAGATAGGCATTACCTTGAATCTAATAGCCAAACCTGAAAAAGCCAACCGCACCCAAACGGATGCGATCGGCTTTTTTATCTTATTCTATTTTTCTACCCCAGCTTCAAAACATTCAGCAGGAATATCCAGCTAGTTCCATAGTAAGCCACAACTGCCACCAGATCGTTCAGCGTGGTTATCATAGGGCCTGACGCAACGGCAGGGTCTATCTTTATTTTCTTGAAGAAAAGCGGTGTGAGCGTTCCCACTGCACTGGATACTATTATGGCAAGTATAAGTGAAATGCCTATACAGCCCGACATCGCAAAGGAGTATACCAGCCCCTTGCCCTTGAAGAAGAAAATATACAGCCCCACTGCTATGAACGACAGCACGCCTATAAGAGTGCCGTTTAGAAGTCCAACTCGCATTTCTTTTGACACAAGGCGAAGCTTATGCTTTGCAGTAAGGCCTCCGTCTGTAAGCACACGGATAGTCACTGCAAGGGATTGTGTACCAACATTTCCTGCCATGTCAAGTATCAGCGATTGAAACGCCACAATAAGAGTGAGCTGTGCAACAACTTTCTCAAACGCTCCCACCACTGTTGACACCACCATGCCAAGTCCCAACAGCACAAGAAGCCACGGCAATCTCTTTTTCACACTCTGCAACACAGGCTCGTTAAGATCCTCCTCTGCAGAAAGACCACCAAGCTTTGCATAATCCTCGCCCATTTCATCATCCGACGCCTCGATGATATTTTGCGCCGTGATAACTCCCAGCAGTCTGTTTGAATCGTCAAGCACCGGTATAATATACTCTGAATAATCCTTCAGTTTTTCGATACAATCGGCAGTCTGCTCGTTGGCGTAAACATATGGGAAAGAAGTTGCCGTTATGCTCTCAAGCTCCATCTCGCTGTCAGCCGTGATAAGATCCTTCAGATCTATAGCTCCGCTGAAAACCTTATTTTCGTCCACCACGAACAGCGTTGAGATGTTGTCATTTTTTCTCGCCTGACTAACAAGAGCGTTCATTGCCTGCTTTACAGTCATGTCTTCGTCAATGATAATGCAGTTCGTAGTCATTCTGCTTCCTATCTCTTCCTCATCAAATGAAGCGATAAGCTTGAGTTCACTGCGTACATCAGGTGCAACAGCGTCTATAATAAGGCTTCTCCTGTCCTTATCTGTTTCAGACAGAATATTCACCGCTGTATCAGTGTCAAGCTCCGATATAAGCTCCGAAGCCTTGTGGATATCCATTTCCCTGAGATACTCCCCTGCCTGCTTTTCGTCAAGATATTCAAATATCTCTGCCAGCATTTCAAGACTGCACACACGATAGAATTTCCTTCTGTTGAGAACAGAAAACGTACTTATTACCTCTGCGATATCACTGCCATGATAATCGTCAAGCTTGTTCATCATGGCTTTCGGGGAATCATTGCTGTTTATGACAGCGGTTATCTCGTCGCAGTGAATGTTCTTTACTGCGTCCTCGTTTAAAATTACATTTTTGTTCAGTTCATTTTTCTTCATTTGCTTGTCCTCCGTTTCATTTTTTTATGACGTGAGGGACAAACAGGCATAAAAATGCCCGTGCATGACAGGTCACACACGGGCAGATATATCAGATCACAACGAATAAAACGGCAACGCAAAGCGAAGCCCGTCGGCTGTGTTCACATATATACATAATCGCCCGTTAGACCCGCAACTGTCGCAGTTTGCCACTTTATTCACCTCCGTATTATCTTAGTCCTTCGATATTATACCATTTTAGCAAAGATCTATCAACACCCAAAATCTTATTTTAATATTAAAAAGCTGTTAAAGCAATGGAGCAAATATCCTTAGCACGCCGTCAATGAGCCGTCCAAAGAAACCACGCTTTGTGTCCTCCAGCGTGCGCTGTTTGCACTTGCTCTGAGTGTCCAGAATGTCCGCCTTGAAAGTCTTTATTATAGACGAATCATAGAATATAGAACTGCACTCAAAATGCAGGAAAAGACTTCTATAGTCAAGATTTACCGAACCAAGAACCGCAAGCTTGTCATCGCATATACAACCCTTTGCATGAACAAACCCAGGGGTGTATTCATATATCTTCACTCCTGCCTCGATAAGCTGACGATAATAGCTTCTCGAAAGCCTGAAAACCACCTTTTTGTCAGCGATACCTGGCATTATGATGCGCACGTCGACCCCACGTTTAGCCGCCCTTATAAAAGCGTCAAAAAGGCTGTCACCAAGCATAAGATACGGTGTGTAGAACCACACATAATCGCTTGCGGCATAGAGCATCTCAGAAAAAAACGTGTTGCTCACATTTTCGTCCACCATAGGGGAATCATAATAAGGCAAAACATAGCCGTCGCCGCCCTTGCCCTCTTTTTCAAAGCTCTCCCCCACAAGGTCATGAGGTATCATGTCATTTGAAAAAGCGTTCCAGAACTCCATGAACATATAGGTGTAGCTTTTTACGCCCTCGCCTGTTATCTTAAAGCCGATATCTTTCCAGTGACCATATTTCGAGCCTATGTTTATATACTCGTCCGAAAGATTTATTCCGCCGCTGTATGCAACTCTGCCGTCCACCACCATTATTTTTCTGTGGTCACGGTTGTTGAGCTGTGATTTTATAAAAAGGAACGGATTGAAAGGCACACATTTTATACCTTTCTCCCCAAGCTTCAAAGCGTCTGCAAGAGAATATGTTGCGATACTTCCAAGGTCGTCATACATTATCCTGACGTCAACGCCCTGAGCCGCCTTTTTCGCCATGATATCCACAACAGTGTTAAGGAACTTGCCGTTTTGCAAAATAAAATACTCCGCAAAAATATATTTCTCAGCCTTTTCAAGCTCCTTGCACATATCAGCGAACATTTCCTCGCCCACGGAAAAATACTCTGCGCTGTCAAGCTTCACCATAGGAAAACCCGTTGCGTCGCTTATCCTTTTCACCGATTGAGCAAGCCTTTTATCCTCACGTTCAAGCTCCCCTATGCACTTTTCCCCGTCAGAAAGCTCATAGTCCATGTGAAGCCTTGCCTTTGTGATATTCTTTTCAAGCTTTTTCGCAGTATTGTTATTGCCGAAAATTATATACATAACTGCACCAAGCACGGGAAAAGTAAGTATCACAATAAGCCAAAGGGTCTTGTAGCTGCTCTCCTCACGCTTTGTGTTGATATAAAGCACAAACAAAAATGACAGCACAGTAAGCACGATGCTGAGAAGCCCTGCCGCCTTGCTGAGCCATTTAAGTATGAGAAGATACCACAAAAACTGCATCGCCACAGGGACTATCACCGCCACCACTCTGCCTGCTATTTTCTTTACATTGTTCCACGTCAACTCCGTTTCGCTCCTTTCATTTATCATCTTAGGACAACAAAACACTATCATTATGCGATGTTACCATTATTATAACAATTTTTTTAACATAAGTCAACGCCATTGATTTTATTATTAAAAAGTGTTATATTAAATATGAGATATGTCCTGCTGATAGCTTTGTCTGTAGGCGGACGAACAGTGTTCGCCCCTACAAAAATAATATAATTGATAACGGAGGTAACAAAATGTGTACTGCGGCAACTTATAAAACGAACGATTTTTATTTTGGAAGAACTCTTGACTATGAAAGCTCCTACGGCGAGGAAATAGTCATAATGCCAAGAAACTTTCCCCTTAACTTTGTTAATATGGGCATGATAGCTACCCATTATGCAGTAATAGGCACTGCTCACGTTGCAAATAACTATCCCCTTTTCTATGACGCCGCCAATGAAAAGGGTCTTGCCATGGCAGGTCTTAACTTTGTTGGCAATGCCTTTTACCGTGATGATATCGACGGCAGGGACAACGTTGCGCAGTTTGAGTTTATCCCATGGATACTCTGTCAGTGTGCAAACGTGACAGAAGCAAGGACGCTTATAGAAAAGATAAACATAACCAAAACTCAGTTCAGCCCGCAAATGCCGTCAGGTCAGCTCCATTGGATAATAGCAGACAAGAACGATTGTATCGTAGTGGAATCTGTAAAAGAAAGCATAAACGTCTATAACGATCCCGTGGGAGTGCTGACGAACAATCCACCGTTTGATATGCAGATGTTCAGGCTCAACGATTTCCGTGGACTTTCCCCTAAACAGCCTGAAAACACATTCTCTGATAAGCTGGACCTTACTTCCTACAGCCGTGGCATGGGTGCAATGGGTCTGCCAGGTGACTTATCCTCACAGTCAAGATTTGTAAGAGCCGCATTTGTGAAAATGAACTCACGCTCCGCCCCCGACGAGCAAAGCAGTGTGAGCCAGTTCTTCCACATTTTAAACTCAGTTGACCAGCAAAGGGGCTGCTGCGAGGTGGCAGAGGGCAAGTATGAGATAACCATTTATACAAGCTGTTGCAATACCGACAAGGGCATTTACTATTACACCACCTACAACGGACATCAGATATCCGCTGTTGATATGCACAAAGAAGACCTTGATTCCGCCAAGCTTATTGCCTACCCTATGATAACCAACGAGATAATAAACTTTCAGAACTAGCAAACGCTCCGTACAAAATCTGTACGGAGCGTTTTTATTACTCAAATCTGAAATATTCAAAGTCAAAGTTGCTTCCCGGCAGGAACGCAAATGAAACCTTCTGTTTGCCGCTGATACCTGAGATATCAAAGCTCCTCTGGGCATAATTTTCGCTGTCATCTGTCCTGAACTCGCAGAGTATTCGGTTTTCGTCCTCGCTGCCGTTCAAAATAAGATGTATGCTGTTGAGTGCAAGCGGTGACTTTCCACTTATAACGAGCCTGCTCGGCTGTTTTTCAGAGAAATCGAACTCGCCGAAATCAAGCATAACATTGTTGCCTATCTCGGTCACATACTTTTCGCCCTTTGTGAACTTGTCACCATAAATGTTGTCAGCATCAGCCGCATTATTCACCGCAAACTCACGGCTCACCTTTTCAAAGTTGAAACCGCCCACTTGGAAACCGTCCTCAGTGAGGATACAAAGGGTCTCAATACCCTTGAGCTTTCTTGAAAGCTTGAAAGTTTCAGGCTTGAAGATCATCCACTCAGGCTCTTTGTGATAACAAAACGTGCCAAGAAGCTTGCCGCTCTCCTCAGGTATTCCGTCATAGAAGCTTATTTTAACAGGGTCAAGGGTGTTCGCCCATATCTGCACCGTAACAGTGTCAGAGCCTGCACTGCCGAAGTCCAGATTATCATATGCCGCCCATGATGTGACCTTGCCCATTGCAAAGCCTACACCCTTCTTCATGCCGCTTGAAACGTTGTCGCTCGCCCTTGTGAATAGTCCGCCGATAACAAACTGATATGGGTCGGTAAGTGCGTTTCCAAGACCCTCAGCAGTGAATTTGAGCATAGAAATGATGTGATAACGCTCAGTGCCGTTTTTACACATTGCACGAAGCCAGAAGCTTCCGTCACCCTTTGCTTTCACCTTAATGCTGTCTGCTATTACCTCGCACTCTGCAAGATTAGATGTTATGCCCTTTTCATTTGTTACCCTGAACTCTATATCCTCAGCATAATCCGAATTGACAGGAAGTGCCTTATATTTCACTGTTATCTCAGGGTTATCCTTGTCAAGAGTAAAAGTATCAGTATAAAGTTCTATCTTTCTCACAGGTATCTCGTCTGTCCTGCCGCATTCGGTAGGAGCAAAGCCCACATTCTCCAGCGATGATGTGCCACTGTCATATTCCGCCTTAACAGCATCAAGGGTAACAACACAGTCAGGCAGACCCTTTGATGTAAGCGTTACCTTTATCTCCCCCGTCTTATCAGTCGAACCGATAACAGCAAGCATTTTTCCTGAGAAAAGTCTGCGTGATGTGCCTTTATACTGGTCATAGTCAGTGCTGTCGCCGTTATCAAGACCCATAAGCCTTGCCGCACCCTCAACGCTCACGTTCACACGGTTGTTGGCATTTGCGCAGAAAGTGCCGTCCTTATCAAATGCGGATATCTCAATATAAACAAGGTCAGAGCCGTCTGCAAGTATCTCTGTCTTGTCAGGGACAGCTTCTATTCTAACAGCGTCCCCGAATGAACGCTGTATATCCTCTGCGATGATATTTCCTTTCTCGTCATATGCAACAGCTTTAAGCTCGCCCTTTTCATATGGTATGATATAGTTCGCTGTCAGCTCCTTGCCATGCTTGTGGTCTATATCATATGCACCCATTGAAACGCCGTCCTTGAAAAGCTCAACTCTCGGAGCATTTGAGCAAACTCTCACGTCACAAGGCAGTCCGTCGCTGAAATCCCAGTATGGGAAAATATGCACGAATGGCTCAGCCTTATAGTCTGTCCACTCTGCACGGAAAACATATGCACTGTCCTTTGCAAAGCCTGCTGTGTCGAACTGACCAAAGTAGGAGTTTTTCGTGCTGTATGGAGTAGGCTCGCCTATGTAGTCAAAGCCTGTCCAAATGAACTGACCTGCACAGTATTCAGCGTCACGGTCAGGGATAATGCAAGCCTCAGTATTTTTTGCACCCCAGCCTGTGCAGCTATTGCCCAAAGATGAACACTGCTCGTCATCGTCAGTTAGCAAAGTTTCAGACAGCGGGAAATGATAAATTCCACGGCTCTGAACAACAGAAGCCGTTTCGCTTCCGTATATCATCCAATCAGGGTGAGCGGCGTGGTGTTCCTCATAAAGTCTTTCACCGTAGTTATAGCCTGCAAGCTTGATCATATCTGCGCCCTTACACAGCTCGTCTAAATCACATGTAAGGAAAAATGA
>OLOU01001815.1_pt1 | contig 13608 bp, 9 predicted proteins | sample 1672101 | NCBI WGS metagenome assembly OLOU01 (sample SAMEA3136645, study PRJEB25190) | human gut metagenome | biome: human gut; feature: human-associated habitat; material: faeces | place: Austria | collected 2013
CATCGGTGCCCCGCGTCCGCCGGACGCCGCATCCCGCATTTTCGCGTCCGCGCTCAGTCTGCCGTGTCGTCTGCCGACGTGGCGTCGGTCGGCGTCGGATCGATGAAATTCACGATGTCCCGGAACACGCTGCGGCATTTTTCGTCCGCCTCCGCGCCCTTGCCCTCGCCGTAGATCTTCATCTTCGACACATCCCTCATGCATATGAGAGTATCCTCGGGCAGCACCTTCGCCGCCGTGAAGTACGAATAAAAATCCGTGTCGCCGAGCCTTACCGAATAGCCGTCCGCCGAGATCCGCGCCGCGTCCGCGCCGAACACCTCCGACAGCGGAAGAAGCCCTTCTCCGACCTCACGGTAGAGCTGCGGGCTGAGAAGCATGAGCACGCATTCTCCCGAGGTCATCTCCTCGCGAAATTCCATCAGCGCGCGCGCGTTCTCCGCCGCATCCACCGAATACGCATCTCCGAGAGCCTCCTCGTCCTCCGGCGAATACCACAGCACATCCGCGAGGTATATCTCCTCCGCGCCCTCTCCGCTGTGAACCGAACGGATCGCGGAGACTATCGCGCCGCCCGTGTCGGAGTAAAGCGGGACGGGACCCGCGTATATCATGCTGACATCGGCGAGCGCGCCGCCCGAGAAGAATATCTTCAGCGAAAGCAGCACAAGCAGCACGGCAGCCGTGCATATGATGAACAGCGCGCGGTGTCTGTACAGAAAATCGCGAAGGCGCCGGCGCGGGGCTTCGGTCTCCTCGGTCGCCGTTTCGCCCTCGGTCGCCGCGATCACCCTTGCACGGGCTGACAAAAGCTCACCGCCGTCCCTGCCGATTCCGCCGTCCCTGCCGTCGGATTTTTCTTTTTCGTCCGCACCGTCTGCGCCGGCGGAGCGTTTCGTTTCGTCTTTCACCTCCGCCCCTCCTTTCTTTACTCAACGCGGGCTGCCCCCTCGGAGGCAGCCCGCGCAGCGTTTACCGAAGACGGTTCATCTTCGGAATTATCCTATCAGAGTCCCGCCTTTGAGCGCTCGATGTGCTCAAGCTCGGTCTCGTTGATCTCGCAGACACGTCCCTCGATCGGGAGAAGCTTCTCGGATATAACGTCGATTATGCCGTCTGCCTGCGGGAAGAAGTATTTTTCAAACTCATATGCGGGAGTGATCCAGTTGCGCGAACCGAATACGACCGGCGGCGCGTCGAGGTAATCGAACGCCATTTCGGCGATGTTCGATGCCATATCGCGCATTACGGAGTTGCGGTCCACCGCGTCTCCGACGATGATGATCCTTCCGGTCTTCTTTACGCTCTCGAGAACCTTTTCGTAGTTGAACGGAACGATCGAGCGCGCGTCGATGACCTCAGCCTCGATGCCGTATTTCTCGGAAAGCGTCTTTGCCGCGTCAAGCGCACGGTAGAGCACCGCGCCGATCGTAAGGATCGTGACATCCGAGCCTTCACGCTTGATGTCGGGCTCGCCGGGCGTTACCTCGTAGTATTCCGTGGGAACGCCGCCCTCGTGGAATTTCTCTCCGATATCGTAGATTCTCTGGCTCTCGAAGAAGATAACGGGGTCGGTGCCGTTGAGCGCCGCGTTCATGAGACCCTTTGCATCGTAGGGAGTAGCCGGGAAGAACACCTTCAGTCCGGGGATGTGCGCGCAGAGCGCGGTCCAGTCCTGCGAATGCTGAGCGCCGTACTTGGAGCCGACGGATACGCGGACGATAACGGGCATCTTAAGTATGCCTGCGGACATCGCCTGCCACTTGGAAAGCTGATTGAATATCTCGTCTCCCGCGCAGCCGATGAAGTCGGCGTACATAAGCTCGACGATCGCACGTCCGCCCGCGACGGCATATCCTACGGACGAGCCGACGATCGCGGATTCGGAAATGGGCGCGTTGAAGAAGCGGTGATACGGCAGAGCCTCGGTAAGTCCGCGGTAAACGGCGAACGCGCCTCCCCAATCGCGGTTGTCCTCGCCGTAGGCGATGAGCGTGGGATCCTCATAGAATTTATCGAGTATCGACTCAAAGAGCGCGTCGCGGAGTCCGAGAACCTTGATCTTCGGGATCTCCTTGCCGTTCTCGTCGAATGCGAAGCGGCTCTTCGTCGCAAGCTGCTTCAGACGGGGATTCTCCTCCTTCGGCATGAGAACCTCGGGCTCGCGGCTCTCGTCCATGCTCCTTACATGCTGATTCGAGAACATGATCGATGAGATGATGTCGGGCTCCTTGGAGAGATCCATGCGGGGCGAGATCGAATCGTCGGTCGCCATGCGGCAGATGCGGGTCATGCGCTTTACGATCTCTTCATCGATAGCGTCGAACTCCGCCTCGGAGGCGATCTTGCCCTTTACCATCTTCGCTCTGTAAGCGGCGATCGGGCACGCTTCCTTCCATGCATCGATCTCCTCCTGCGTGCGGTAGGTGGAGGAATCGGACGGTGAGTGTCCGCTCACGCGGTACGTCATGACCTCGAGGAGCGCGGGACCGTCGCCGTCAACGAGGATCTTCTTCTTTCTCTCGGTCGCGTCGATCACGGCAAGCGGATCGTAGCCGTTCACGCGCTCCGCGTGCATCTGCTCGGTGTTGAAGCCGGCACCGAGGCGTGCGGGGATACCGAAGCCCATCGTTTCGCCCTGAGTCTGACCGCCCATTCCGTAGAAGTTGTTGAATACGTTGAAGAGGATCGGCATGCCGGAATCGTCGTACTTGCCGTCCATGCCCCAGAGCTTTCTGATCTGCTCCATCGATGCGAAGTTCATCGATTCCATGACGGGGCCGCGTCCGAGCGCGCCGTCGCCGGAGTTTGCGATAACTATGCCCTTCTTGTGGCAGCTTCTCTTGTAGAGAGCCGCACCGAGCGCAACGGGAGCCGCGCCGCCGACGATCGCGTTGTTCGGCAGGATTCCGAACGGGATAAAGAATGCGTGCATCGATCCGCCGAGACCGCGGTTGAAGCCCGTGGTGCGTGCGAAGATCTCCGCAAGTGCGCCGTAGAGAAGGAAGTTGATCGCAAGATCCTTCACGTCGCCCTTCTTATCCTCACTTCCCTCGACCGCGCGAAGCGTCACGCCGTCAAGGAATTCCTTCATTATGTCGTAAAGCTCTCCGTCGTCGAGCTTCTCGATCGAGGAAAGACCCTTTGCGAGAATTTCGCCGTGGCTGCGGTGGGAGCCGAACGTGAAATCGTTGATATCGAGGCAGTACGCCTGACCGACCGCGGACGCCTCCTGACCGATCGAAAGGTGAGCGGGTCCGGGGTTGTGGTACTCGACGCCGTTGTAAACGCTCTTTACCTTGATCTCGTTGAGCATCGTCTCGAATTCGCGGATGATGCGCATATCGCGGTAAATGCGGAGGAAATCCTCCTTGGTGTAAATTGCTTTCTCTTCCTTGAGGGTCTTGTTGTACTGACAAAGCGGGATCGGAGTGAATTCGGCGAACCCGCGCTCAAAGACCTTCCCGGGATCTACATACTGACTTTTCGGCATTGCTTTATCTCCTTATAATTATTTATTCTTTATGTGCACCCCCGGCTGCGCGGGGCTTTGCGTTCAGATCATGAACATGCCTTCGCGGATGACCTCGCACACCGTCGGATGCGGGAACACGATCTTTCTCACGTCCTCGACGCGCTTTCTCTCCGCGACATATCCCGCCGCGCCGTAGATGATCTCCGACGCATACGAGCCGATCATGTGTACTCCGAGGATCGTGCGGTGAGCATCGTCGATGACGATCTTCACTATGCCGTCGCCGCCCTCCGTCTCGGCGATATAGCGTCCGCTGTACTTCAGCGTGACGGTGTGCTCGCTCGCCTTGATTCCCTGCTTCGCGGCGCTCTCGACACTTTCGCCGACGGACGCGACCTCGGGCTTCGTGTAGATCACGGACGGGATCGAACGGTAATCTACGCGGTCGGATTTTCCGAGCATGACGTTCACGGCGACCTCGCCCTCGCGGTACGCGGTGTGCGCAAGCATCAGCTTGCCGTTCACGTCGCCCGCCGCCCAGATTCCGGGAACGTTCGTGCGGCACGATTCGTCGGTCAAGACAGCTCCGCGCTCCGTGTGAACTCCGACGTTCTCAAGTCCGAGCCCCTCGGTGCGCGCGCGGCGTCCCGTGCTCACAAGCACCGTATCCGCCGCCAGAGTTTCGCTCTTTCCGCCGACGTCCACCGTGACGCTTCCGCCGTTTTTCTTTCCGGATACCGATGTGACCTTCGCCGAGAGAAGAAATTTGATTCCCGCCTTCTCGAGATTCCTCTGAAGGATGCGCGAAATGTCCGCATCCGTCGGTCCCGCGATCTTCGGGAGCATCTCGACGACGGTGACATCGCTGCCGACTGCCGCAAAATACGATGCGGTCTCGAGTCCGATAACGCCGCCGCCGATTACGACAAGCTTTTTCGGAACCTCGCGCAGCTCGAGAACCTCGCGGTTGGTCACGCAAAGTCCGTTTTCGTAAGCCTCGCGCAGCCCCGCCACCGGCGGAATCACAGCCTCGCTTCCCGTGCAAATGAGAAGCTTTTCCGCAGTGTAGGTCTCGCCGAGCGCGGTGACGGAATATCCGTCGGCGCTCTTTCCGGCGATCGACGCGCGCGCGGAAACGACCGTAACACCCGCGCCCTTCATCTTCGCGGCGACACCCGAAACGAGCGTGCGCACGACTTTGTCCTTGCGGTCAACGACCTTTGCATGGTCGATCGACGCGCCGGATACGGTTACTCCGAACGCCTCCGAATGGAGCGCGCCGAGGTAAAGCTTCGCGGAATTGAGAAGAGTTTTCGTGGGAATGCAGCCCTCGTTCAGGCAAACGCCTCCGAGAGCGCGCTCCTCAAAGAGGATCACTTTCATTCCGCCGTGGGCGGCGCGCTCGGCGGCATTGTATCCGCCGGGACCTCCGCCGATTACGGCAAGATCGTATTTCATATGTTGTACCGTGCCTTGAATAAGGCATCCTTTCTTTATTTGTGGTACGGGGAACGGGCATGGGAACGAGCTAAGGAACCTTTTGAGAAAAGGTTCCTTAAACCTCCAAAACCTTTCAAACTGAAGGGGATTTGGAGTGAGGCTTTCTCCCGAAAGACAAACCGTGAAATTTCGGTGTGCTTCACAGACACAGGTTTTACGTCGGAGTTTGTCGCTATGCGTCAAACTCGGGGACACGGTAAGTTGATGTGCAATTACAGCCTTCATGTTATACCGTGCTTAACCTCCGCTTCACTTTGGAGAATGACGCAATGCGTCATTCTCGCGGACACGGTAAAATAACGTACAGGTACAACCTTTATGTCATACCGTGTCCTGTTGCCCGCGGGGGCTTCCCCGCCCGTGTCCTGTTCGGCTGCGGGGAAAGTCAAAGCTTCACTTTGGAGATTAGCGCAGCGCGCTAATCTCGGAAACACAGCAAGTGAACGTGCAAACCTCTGCCTGACGTTATGCTGTGTTTTTATTTCGCAAGAAGAAGTCCGAAGTTTTCAAGCGCCGTGCACAGATCGTGCAGGAAACGCGCCGCCGGCGCGCCGTCGAGCGCGCGGTGATCGAACGTGAGCGACAGCCCCATCGCGGGATATACGCTTCCGTCGTCGCGGAGACGGTTCACCGCCGCACATACGCCGAGGATCGCAACCTGCGGAGGATTGATAACGGGCGTGAAGCTTTCGATTCCGAGAGAACCGAGATTCGTCACGGTGAACGAGCCGCCCGACATCTCATCCGGCGTGAGCGCACCCTCGCGCGCCTTCGCCGCCGCTGCCTTTGCCGCTGCCGAAAGCTCGGCAAGCGTCATCTTATCCGCACCGAACAGCGTCGGTACGAGAAGTCCGCGCTCGGTATCGACCGCGTGACCGATATTCGCATGAGCGTATGTGCGTATCGAATCACCGATCATCGCCGAGTTTACCTCCGGATGCTGCATGAGCACACGGGATACCGCGAACAGTACAATATCGTTTATCGTTATCTTTCCGAGCCCGAGAGCCTCGCCGTTCGCCTTCAGCGACGCGCGCCAGCTCATCATCTCGGTCGCGTCGAACGATGCGTTCAGCGTGAGCTGAGCCATCTCCGACAGCGATGCGTGCATCGTTCTTGAGATCGCGCGGCGCACTCCCGACAGCGGCTTATCCGTGTATTCCGCCGCAGCCGCCGACACAGCCGGTGCCTCCGTCGCCTTCGGGGATGCCTCGGCTGCCTCCGTGCGGGGCAGCTCCTCGCCGCGCAGGAATGCCTCTACAGCCGCCGTTCCCGCACGCTCGCCCGCGTCGAGAACGCGGTCGATGTCGCGCTCGATTATGCGTCTGTGAGGTCCGCTCGCCGTGACCTTCGACATGTCGGCTCCGGTGGAAAGCGCAAGATTCTTCGCCCTCGGCGAAATGAATACGCGGTTTCCGCTCCGTGCGGCTTCCGTTCCGACGACCGCCTTCGCCTCAGCCTTTTCTCCGACCGCCTCGGCGGTCTCGGGCTTCGCCTCTGCGGCTGATGCAGATGATGCGCCTCCGACAACGGAGGAAATATCCTCTCCCTCCTCGCCGATCACGCATACATTCTCAAGGCAGTCCACGACGTCTCCCTCGCCGTACATTATCTCGAGCACCGTTCCCGATACCGGAGACGGCTCGTCAAATGCCGACTTGTCGGTCTCGTAGGAGAAAAGAATCTCTCCCGCCTCGACCCGATCCCCCTTCTTCTTGTTCCAGGAGGTAATGATACAGTTTTCAACGCTTTGTCCCTGACGGGGCATTATTACTGCTGTTGCCATTTATTCTCTTCCTTTCGGATTATTTATAAACCGTTTTACCGCTTACCGCACATCCGTGCATATCACGCGCACGCCGTGAGACTGCGCCTGCTCGCCGAGCTCCGCCGAAAGCGGACGGTCGGTGATGAGCACACTCACCCCCGCAAGCGTGCAGAAGGTGTACGGCAGACTGCGCTCTATCTTCGATGAATCCATCAGCATGATGACCCGGCTCGCCTTCTCCGCCACATAACGCTTCAGCTCGCATTCCGCGTAATTCCCTCCGGTGAAGCCGGATCGCGCCGACAGCCCCGACGGCGACAGGAACGCGGCATCGATGTTCACATCGGCAAGATACCTCATCGCCTGAAGCCCCGAAACCGACTGATAATCGCGGTCGAGACGTCCGCCGACGATGTTCACGGTGCTCTGACCGCTGCGGCACAGCTCGAGCGCAAGCGCCGGATTCGTCGTGGTGAAGGTGAAGCGTCCCGCGGGAACGAAGGACGCCATACTCTGCACGGTCGAACCCGAATCGAGGAATATCGATCGGTCGGTCTCGAGAAGCTGCGCCGCGCACTGCGCGATGCGCTCCTTCGGGAGCACGTTCGAATTCATGCGCGCGCTCATCGCCTCGTCGGTCGATGAGGTGATGAACCTCGCGGAGCGCGCCCCGCCGCGTACCTTTATCGCCTCGCCCGAATTCTCGAAGTATTCGATATCGCGGCGCAGCGTCATTTCGGAGACATCGGGGAAAAGCGCGCCAAGCTCTTCGTAAGACAGAAACGGTTTGATTTTGAGAAGCTCTCTTATCGCTTCCCGGCGCAGTTTAGTCAAGTGCGTCCCTCCGTTCTGTTAAATTCACATAATTTTAACACGAAAACTGTGAATTTGTCAACGGCTTTTGTGAATTTTTATCATGCCCGACGGGATTTTTTCACCAAAACGAAGAGCCCGCCGTTTCAAAACGGCGGGCTGTTCTTATGAAAGGATTCAAAACAAATGAAAGATGAGAAAAAACACATCGAATTTCTTCACGGACACTGTCCGCACGTCCCGCGGCATCATCCGCGAGAGCTTTTCGAACTCCGCAAAACGGCTTACCGTATGCGGTACTCATGCGCCGTATGCTCAACGGCTGAAATAATATTCTATATTTGTTCTTGTCTTTACCCCTGCGGCGAATTTTTTTGTGCTGAGACCCTTATATACGAGCACGTTTTCCGACTTATCGGTATTACACCAAATGACAACTACGTCCGTTAATCCGTCATTCGTTATATCCGCTGTTGTGACCCTTGCGGGATAAACCGACGAATTCCGTATGTTCGTGGTAACCGTAATGACCTTTTCCGCAAAAGTTCCCGATGAGGTTCCGGCATAAACGTTAAATGCGCGATTTGATCCGCTCTTGTATTCAACGATCACATCATCAATATTATCCCCGTTCACGTCACCTATCAAAATCGGATCGGCGGTAACATTACTGCTTCCGGTAAAGGTATTGACCCCTGCCTCAAATGAGCAGGCGGAATTTCCCCGATAAGTCACAAAGTATCTGCTTCCGCCGTTGCCCGTAGACCAATGAACCAAAAGGTCGTCCCTGCCGTCGCCGTTGAAATCGCCCGTAAAGAATTTGTATTCTCTCGACGGATAATATGGCGTGGAGGTTGTCAGATTAACGGGAGCGGAGAAAATTCCCGTAGTGTTGCCTTTGAACGTCAAAAGCTGCACTTTTCCGCTTCCTACCCAATGTACGACAATATCACAGCATCCGTCGCCGTTCACGTCCGCCGCAAAAACCGGATCGCTGTCAACATATGTTTTTGAAGATGTACTCTTTATCGCCGCGTTGAATCCGCCGCCCGAATTTCCCTTATAGAGGTGATTCGAACGGGTGCCGTCGGTGTCTCTGAACTGTACGAGAAAATCGTCCTTGCCGTCTCCGCTGAAGTCTCCGACCAAAAGCTTGCACGGATAGACCGAGGGATCATGCATGTTCGTCGTAACGATACGGATATTGTTGTTGAACCCGCCGTTTGACTTTCCGGTATATACCACAAAGCCTCTTTTTCCGCCCGTCACAAAATGGACTATCACATCAGCCCTACCGTCTCCGTTTACATCACCGATAAACACGGGATCACCGTCGATATACATATTCGTTGTATTTGTAATGACAGCAGTGCTGATGACGCTTCCGTCCGATCTGCCGAGCAAAGTCACAAGCTGCCGCGCGCCGTTCGACGCACGCATTTCAATAATATCGTCATACCCGTCGCCGTTCACGTCCCCCGTAAACGTCTCGGGAACCTGTTTATTGTATGAGCCTGCGCCTGCAAGATATCCCTCGGGATCGACCAGCGAACCGCCGGAAGTAACTTCAAAATGCAGGTGGGGGGCTGTCGTATTACCGCTTTCTCCCACATATCCTATGATCTGCCCCTGTGATACCGTCTCATTCTTCTCAACCAAAGGCTTTGCGTTCATATGTGCGTACAAAGTTGATACTCCGTCCGAATGGGCGATCTTCACACAGTGTCCCCACGATTGGTCACCTTTCTTTGATTGACCGTCCCATTCCTGAGCCCATTCCACCGTGCCGTCCTTTACCGCTCTGATCGGCTTGCCGGATATTACATTTACATTTCCGTTTACCTTAAAAATATCAATGCCGCGATGTGAGGCATCCCTGCTCTCCGAACCGCCGTAATTGCTGCCGAATCTGTAGGAAACATCCGTTTCAAGGTTTATACCGTCTATCGGCAAAATGAATCCGTAAGAGTTTGAAGCGGGGCTTACACCGAGTATTCCGGCATCCGGAGTATCCGGAGAAGTAATATCCGAAATATTCGACGGCTCGGAGCTCTGCGTTCTCTCAAGCAGCCGCGCCACGGTATATGTTCCGAACAGCTCTCCCGAATGATACACCCGTACCGTCATGCCCTCCTCTATTCTGCCTTCGAATATCTCCCGATCATCCGAAAACACCCGCGCACCGTCTCCGGAAAATGTTTCGATGTCGGATATCAGGTATTCCACCCTGTTGCCGTCGTATACTCCGTATATCATCATTGTTTCGTCGTCGAAAGTATAAAGAGCTCCGTGGTGATGAGAAGAAGCAGCCGCTTCCGTGCAGGTAGTTAATGTGGACGACCTTCTTCTTCTTCAACTTGATACAGTAAAATAGAAATTTCGCATTCCGATGTAAGATCGATCATATTCTTTTTTTCATGGTATATATAAATCTTCACATTATCATTGTTCCACCCATCGTAAGTAAAAATTGAACAGTATGCCCTCGGAGTAACTATGCCGTCTTTCCCCGTTTCCAGATAGTGAATCCCATCAAGCTTCGAGATCTCTTCTATGCTCAACGTCTCGTAGTCTCCGATAAACATTTTATCGGGGGAAATATCACGGATTCCCCGACACAGGCTTTCTTCGCCTGTCTCGCTTGCAGTCACGGGAAAATACTTAAAACCTCCCTCAGGATCAATTTTCATTTTGCTCGGATCCCAATCGGGCATACGAATAAAATAATCTCCATACCCGTTTTCGAACCTGTAAAAAGTACCTCCGTCAGGTGTGTAAAAATAAACCAGCTTGCCGTGCTTCGCCGTCAGCTCGGCATATGTCATCTTGTATTCACTCAGAAGGTCGGTGTTGAGCGTTACGCCGCGCTCCGGCACCGGGGTCGTGTCCTCCGGCTCCTCTGGGGGAGTTTCCGGCTGCGCCGCCGTAGTGCTGTCCGGCGCTGCCTCGGTCTGCGTCGGAATCTCGAGAGGCTCGGTGTCGCTCCCGAGTCCGGTCTCCGCCGCGGTCTCGGTCTGCGTATCCGTAACCGCTCCGGCGCTCTTCGCGCCCGCCTTTGACGGGTCTGCGCACGCGGCAAGCATTGCCGCAAGCAGAATCGCCGCCGTGAGAGTTGCTGTGATCTTTTTCATTCGAGTTCTCCTTTCGTGTACCCGGCGCACGCCGAATAAATAATGTATCTTTTGCCGCCCAGCAAATGTCCGCTCCGCCGCCCGCGCGCCGAACGGTAAATTTAACGCAGGCGGGATATATCTCCCTTCACCTATATAGACGGATTTTTTCGCCGCAGGTTGCACGAAAACAAAAATTCCCCCCAAAAAAATTATTTATTGAAAAAATGAAGCGTTATTCAAGGCGGGGCGCCGGGGCTCAAATATGAAAAACGTGCGGCGCCGGCTTCCCTCTCGCGTATGTCTCACCTGCCCCGCGCATGCTTCACGGAAATCTCCCATCCGCTCAATCGGGAAGCGAAAACCGCCGCAGCGGCGGCAGCACGCGGGCGGGCAAAAAATCCTTGACAACGCACGGAATCTGTGATATACTTTGAGTTACGAAAGTGCCGGATCGGGCGTACCGCGCCGCCGCTTTCCGAGGCCGATTGCGCGAAAGGAGCCGCGCGGCAAAACAGAATACGCAGGGATATCGAAGCGGTCATAACGAGGCGGTCTTGAAAACCGTTTGACGGCAACGTCACGTGGGTTCGAATCCCACTCCCTGCGCCAAAAAATCCTCATTCGTAAGAATGAGGATTTTTTACTTATTACCTTTTCACTTTTCACTTGCCGTTTCCATTTAGTGAGTATTTTTTGGAAGCAAGAAGTAAGAGTGAATAGTGAATAGGTGATCTGGCGGCTTTCAGCCGGGTGAGATTTGCTTCGCAAATATGAAATATGCCTGCGGAGTATGAGGAACGAATTTTGTTTCACATTTTGCCGCAAGGCAAAATATTTCATGATCCGCAGGATCATTTCATATCGCACAGCGATATATCATTTATACAGGGAATAATGCTTTGAATCTGTTTCTTTGTATATAACCGTTGCTATAACAACTTTATTTCGTCTGTATTCAACATTTTCCGTCCCTCCCATAAAAAAGATTTATTCTAAAAATACAGACTTCTTTGTGTGTTAAAATACTCGTAAAAAAGCCCTTTTGCGTTTAGAAGTTGTTTCGGTGTTCCTTGCTCGGCAACTGCTCCGTCCTTTATAACAAATACCCGATCGGCAATAGATGCAAATGTCATTCTGTGAGAAATAATAACAACCGTTTTGTTTTTATACCATGACAACAAAGTATTAATAAATTCCTGTTCCGCAAGCGGATCCAAAGCGGAGGTCGGTTCGTCAAAAATCAATATTTCCTTGTTCCTGAACATGATTTTTGCAATTAAAAGCTTTTGCCATTGACCAATGGATAAATCCACACCGTTTGTGTCATATTCTTTGTTCAAATATGTATTCTCACCATACCTCAATTGAGATACAATTTGATTGATGCCGCTGACAGAGCAAACTTTATCGTATAAATTCTGATTATCGGCATCGGCGGTATTGCCCATACATATATTTTCTTTTACGGTAAACGGATAGTGTGGACCATCCTGCATTGCATAACTGTAAAGATTTCTTATTTCATCTTTCCCGTATGAATGCCTCTCATTATTTTGTAAAAGAATCTTCCCTCTGTAGTCCTCGTACAAACCGCATATAAGCTTTATAAGTGTGGTTTTCCCTGCACCGTTATCACCGAATACACATACTTTTTCACCCTCTTTAATTTCCATACAGAGTGAATTTAAAACTTTTCTTTCCGCAGAATATCCGTAAGAGAGTTTATCGGTCAAAATATTTTTAGGATCCTTTTCGTCAAATTTCTTCGTTCCGTTTGCTCTTTCCGGGAGAGAAAAAAACAGTTCATGTTCATTAAAATACTCTTGATTTGTAACGAATCCGGATATGGCACCAATGATCGAACGAACGGAATTCATCACCTTGGAAATGTTACTTGTAAGAAAAATAAAATCTCCGAACAAAATCGATTTGCTGAATACCATAAATGCATATATTATATACTAAATAATACAAATAGAAATTATATTGAAGCGAGGTGTATACGGCAATAGCCAAATATACAATTGAGGTCAATAATGTAAGGGGTGTAGTAATACTTCCCACTACACTTTCGATGCCGCCGGCATTAATGGTTCCGATCTTATTGAAAAATTCAGGCGTTTCAAGCTTTGATACCGGGACTTCATCCGCTATTTTTCTTAAAAGATCAGATCTCAGCCTCTCCGAAAAGGCGGATGAAGTTAAATCCGAAAAGAAAAAAAGAATTCTGTCATAGACTACCGAAACAATCTCTAACACAATAATGGCGGACACACACAATACAACATACAGAAAAGATGAGTTGCTTTGCTCAATCCGGTTTATAGCATTTTTCGACAGTAAGAGTATAATATATGACAATATGGGCGCAACCGTCAGTGAAAGAATTTTCAGAATAAATACCGTTTTCTGTTCGTGAAAAATCAACTTATACGATCGGAGAATATTCCCCGCAGTAGTTTTATATGAAAAAAGTTTCTTTTCCAAATCGATGTGCCCCACATTTCGATTATTTCGCTATTTCGGTTAATACTTGATCAAAAAAATAAGTATTTTTCCGGCATCTGCGAACGCCTTTTCGCAACACTCCCTCCGGACAACCCGGACCGTAACATAACGGCAACATTTCGCATGCTTTGCATTGCTCTGATTCTGCAGAATAATTAATGTTCCATTAAAAGTATTTTAACATGCCCGCATTATGCTGTCAAGATAATGTCTTGAAAACACTATTGTAAAATAAGTTTTTTGCAATATAATGAGCAGGAAATCGAAAGTGAAGATAAAAATGGCGTGGAAAAAGATTTCGAATGTACTGCCATAGAATCAGAGATAAAATAAGAGCGGCGGGGACTAACAAACCCCAACTTTCTTGAAAACCGTGTGACGGCAACGTCACGTGGGTTCGAATCCCACTCCCTGCGCCAAAAAATCCTCAT
>OLOU01001816.1_pt1 | contig 13598 bp, 11 predicted proteins | sample 1672101 | NCBI WGS metagenome assembly OLOU01 (sample SAMEA3136645, study PRJEB25190) | human gut metagenome | biome: human gut; feature: human-associated habitat; material: faeces | place: Austria | collected 2013
CCGCCGTGGAGAAGACTGAACATGGCGGACGCGATCAAAGAGATCACCGGCGTTGATTTTGATACGATCGAAACCGACGAACAAGCAAGAGCGGCAGCCATCGCGCAGGGTATGGATCCGGAAGAAGTCAAGGACCAGACCAGAGGTAAGATCCTGGCGGAAATGTTTGAGGAATACTGTGAGGATGTTCCGGGCTATCTGGACGGACCGGTATTTGTCATCGGTCATCCGGTGGAGGTTTCTCCGCTTTCCAAGAGAGACCCGCAGGATCCGCGGATCACAAGAAGATTCGAAGCCTATATCAACGGTTGGGAGATCGCGAACGCGTTCTCGGAATTGAACGACCCGATCGACCAGTATGAAAGATTCGCAGAGCAGCAGAGACAGTTAGACTGTGGTATCGATGATGAAGCGCACCCGATGGATATGGATTTCGTCAACGCGCTGGAAGTCGGTCTGCCGCCGACAGGCGGTCTGGGCGTCGGCATCGACAGATGTATCATGCTCATCCTTGACCAGCCGTCGATCCGTGATATCATGCTGTTCCCGACAATGAAGACCCTGGAACCAAAGCGGGCTGAAAACAAAGCCGAAAAAGCAGCGGTAAATGGTTCTGCAGAGGATGCAACCGTGTCCGCGCCAAGCGTACAGATTGATCTTTCCAAGGTGAAAATCGAGCCTTTGTTTGCAGATGATGTAGACTTTGAGACATTCAGCAAGTCTGATTTCAGAGTGGTTAAGATCGAAGCCTGTGAGGCAGTGCCGAAGTCCAAGAAGCTCCTGAAATTCACACTGAATGACGGAACAGACCGGAAACGCACCATTTTAAGCGGTATTCACGAGTATTACGAGCCGGAAGAGCTGGTTGGTAAGACCTGTGTGGCAATCACAAACCTGCCGCCGAGAAAGATGATGGGTATTGATTCCGAGGGTATGCTGATTTCCGCAGTGTACGAGTATGACGGACGGGAAGGCTTAAATCTTTTGATGCTGGATGACAGTATTCCGGCAGGAGCAAAGCTGTACTAAAGAGGTCATTTACTACAAAAAATCGCGTTACTACAACTTTTCTACAACTTTTGCGCGAGACCCTACGAAACCGGATGAAGCAATATGAAAGGCGGATCTGCTTATAAAATGCAGATTCGCCTTTCTTTTTACATCAGCTTCATGTTCACACTAATGTTTTTTGCCTTCTCCTGCATATTCTCTTGTGTGATATGGGTGTAGATGTCCATTGTAGTAGAGAAATCGGCATGCCCCATGACTTGCTGAATGAATTTAACATCGTTGGTGCTTTCGCAGAGCCGGGTACAGAAGGTGTGCCGCAAGTTGTGAACACTAAAATGAGGGAGCAGATCCGGTTCACGGTCTTCCAGTTCAGCCTGATCCATTTCCTCCATGTTGTAAGTTACGCTGATTCTCTCAATCGCCCGATTGATATTGTGGGCGCTCATGAATGAGCCGGTTCGGTTGCGGAAAACAAAACCGTGAACTCCTCCTAACACCAGTTGATCGTCTGGATACAATGCGTCGATGGTTTCAATCTGGAGGCGAAGCTGCTCGGCCACCTCTGGATAGAGGATAGGGATAATTCGTGTACCGCTCTCAGTTTTGGGAGTGGTAATGTGAAATCCGGCTTTTCCGTCAATGACCCGGTAGATTAAGTTGTGGTTGACCGAGATTGTGTTTTCGCTCAAGTTAATATCGCTTTTGGTAATGCCGGTACATTCTGCTACACGCATTCCTGTTCCAAGGAGCACAGTCATGATGGGGAGCCAATGGCTGTATGTAGGGGACTTGGCAATAAAACGCAGGAAATTCTGCTGTTGCGTTTTAGTGAGTGCGATCCGCCGTTTAGGCTTTGGAGCGCTGCCGTCCGTCTTGAGCTTGCGGTAAATGCCCTTGCTGGGATTTTTGCGGATGTAATCGTCGTCCACGGCCATTTCAAGCGTAGGGTGAACAATGGTGTTGATGCTCTCCAGTGAGTTGATAGCAAAGCCGTGTTTCAGCAGTTTGGTATAAAACGCGAGAATATCACTTCTGTGGATTTGTGGCAGAGGCATGTTAGCGAAAGGCTCTTCTTTCACATAGAAGTCCCACAGGTAAAGATAATTTGCTCTGGTAGAGGGCTTCAGTTTGATGTTGTTATTCATGTAGACCTTGAACATATCATTCAGGGTAAGCTTCATGGCTTCCTGAGTACGGATGCCATCATCCTTATCTTTGTTGATCTGCTTTTCTTTGACACGAAGACTTGCGAGATCGGAGTCGTAAAGATATTTCTTTTTAGTGCCTAATTTGTAGACATACATATAGCTGCCATCTGCCCGTTGTGTTTCTCCAGGCCGAAGATTTCGTCCTTTGTTGTCTTTTCTCACTTTTGCCATTACTGGTACCTCCTGATTATAAAAGTGTAGTGCGCCTTACTGGCATGGTTATTTAGCCGGAAATATCATAAAGATATTCTTTGATACGCTGGACACTCCATAGGACACGGGTGTTCATGGTAATGCGTGCATTGGCAAGATCCCCAATCTGTACCGCAGTGTGTCTTCCACAGCACAACAGTTTGCAAAGGGTATCGGTATCAACAGCCAAGCACTGCTCCGGCGGTAGGTCATTCGGTTTTCTTTTCTCCATAATCGTCCTCCTTTTTTCGATTACAATGATCCCTTACGATTTGTAGAAGAAGGTTTTCAACAAAAACAATGAAAACGGTCTTGAGGTCAGGAGGTATTGAAAAACAAAAGAACTCTAATGGGGCCATTTCCTACGCCAGAACGGTTCTGCCGTGTATTTCAGGCTGCTGCTGTGCAGCACTTCGATTATGGGCGCGCTTCTGTGGTCATCGCACACTGTCCAGAATTCCTGTATAACTCCCCATAGAGGTTATGAACTTGTCAAGGTACTAAAAGAGCGTAGGGATCATCCGGTATTACCAAATGATCCGATACATCCTATAAATAGGCTGGGAAGAAAGAACTTCTGCAAAGAGGAAAGAAAATTTAAAGAAAATCCAAAAATCAATATATAGAATATTTGAATTGACAAGCACTATATATTGTGTTAGAATTGCAATGTAATTGATTTTTGTGCGTTGTCCGTAAGGACCGGCAGTAAGCTTCTGCATTGCACATATCGTTAAGTTTGCAGTATGTCAGTAGTATAACTGTGCCGTGAGGCCGGTTATGTACTGGCATTTTTTGTTTTTTCAGGATATTTATATCCTCTGCGAGAATGACACCTGTTCGTAATTCATTACGGACATGAATGCCCGAAAAGGCATCGGCTGTTGTTCTCGCTTTTTTTATGCCCAAAAAGCCTTCGTGCTTTTGGAATACATTTTTAGAAAGGCGGAAACCGAATGAAAAGACGAACCCATCGGCACTCGCACAGAAGAGTGTCCAGACCTGCTGTGTTCAAGCAGCAGGTGAAAAGAAAGGAGGCAAGAAAGCTTGCAAAGTACCCGCTGAAAACGGTATATGTCCCTCACACAAGGCTTTATCAGCCTCAGAATCGAGGTGCATAATATGCCGAACACAACGAGTACCTACGAACCGCTGGTTTTGGTTGACACGGCAGATCTGCCGGAGGAGGAATGGCTGGAATATCGCCGCAGAGGGATCGGCGGAAGTGACGCCGCTGCCATTTTAGGGGTATCCCCATTTGCGACCGCCCGCGACCTCTACTACGACAAACTCAAAGTCGTATCGTATGAGGACGGCGAAAGCAACTGGGTGCAAAAGAAGGTCGGGCATTTGCTTGAGGATCTGGTCGCTGAGATTTTCCATGTGAAAACAGGCTTTGAGATCTATCAGGTAAAGAAGATGTTTTATCACCCGGTCTACACCTATATGCTGGCAGACATTGATTACTTCATCCGATTGCCAAACGGCAAAACGGCGATTCTTGAGATCAAGACCACAAACTACAACGCCAAGGATCATTGGTGGTGCGACGGACAGGAGATCGTTCCCGTCAACTACGAGATCCAGGGCCGCCATTATATGTGCGTGATGAATATGGATGAGGTGTACTTCTGCTGCCTTTACGGCAACAACGAAAATGAAGTCATCATCCGGCACATTGATCGTGACCCGGATTACGAGGCGGAAATGATCGCTCTGGAGGGCAACTTCTGGAACGACCATGTTCTGACACAGACACCGCCGCCGTACACAGAGGACGGTGAGCTGACGCTTGAAAGCGTCCGGCGTCACTTCGGCCCTGCCGACGAAAACGCCCCTGAGATCGAACTGAGCGTGCCGCTGGCAAGCAGTCTGGTGCGCTACACCGAGCTGCAGGCGGAAAAGTCGGAACTGAACCGTGAGGTCAAGCGGGTCGAAAACGAGATGAAACGGCTGCAAGGGCGCATTGTAGCGGAAATGGGACGAAGCTGCACGGCTACGGCAAACAGCGGCGGCGTTTCCTATTCCATCAGCTACAAGCCTACGAGAAAGCCCGACATCGGCAAGGAAGGGCTGATACGGCTGAAAGCACAACATCCCGATATTTACGAGGATTATGTGACGGTATCGGAAAGCCGCCGCTTCTATGTAAAGCGCAAATATGACGAGGCGGCATAAACGGAAGAAAGGATGGTGCTAATGAAAAACGATGCACAGAAAGAAAATGAGAAAGGAGTGGTGAACCGTGGGGTATGTCGGGACTTATGACCGGACGATCTTCTACAATCCGGGCAATAAGTATTGCATTATCAGCGTGAAGACCTCCGACCAAAGCGTACCGCAGCAGGCACGAAGCGCTTACCGTCACCGGGACAATATGATTCGGTTTATCGCCGTCGGGTATGAACTGCCCCAAACCGATAAGGTGAGCATGATTTTGGACGGCGAATGGGAAAACGGAAAGCACGGCGTTCAGCTGCAGGTCGATAAATGCGAGGAGATCGTGCCGCAGACTAAAGAAGGCGTATACGGCTATCTTTCCTCCCGGCTGATCAAAGGCGTCGGCGAAAAGACCGCCGCATTGATCGTAAACCGCTTCGGCGCCGACGCATTGCGTGTACTGGAAAACGAGCCGGAGCGACTGCTGGAGATTCGAGGGATCACCCCGGATAAGCTGGAGGACATCAAAGCTTCCTATGCGGAAAGCCGGTGCGTGCGGGATCTGATGATCCTGCTGACCCCATTTAATGTCACGCCGGTAACGGCCATGAAGATCTATGAGCATTTCGGCTCCCGCAGCGTAGACATTCTGCAAAAGAACCCCTATGAATTGTGCCAGGTATCCGGATTTGGATTTAAGAGAGTCGATGCTATCGTCCGCAAAGGCGATCTGCCGCTGAATTCTCCTATGCGGATCCACGGTGCCGTATTTGCGGCATTGGATACGGGGCGCAACGAAAAAGGCCATCTTTTTCTGGAAGAAGATGCGCTTGCGAAAACGGGTGTGAAGCTGCTCAATGAGAATATTCCCGATGGGCAGGTCAAGGTCACGCCCGATGAAGTGGACGCCGTTGTTCAGGATATGATCCTCAAGGGCGAGATCGTTTCAAGCAACGGCAACATCTATCAGATCAATGTTTTCGTGCAGGAGGATGAAACCGCCCGGAAAATTGCGGAAATGCTGGCTGTACCGCCGGTCACGCTGGATATATCCGAATCACTCGAATATGTCCGCAAAAACCTCGGTCTTGCTCTTTCACAAAGGCAGAGCGAGGCGGTGTATATGGCTTTTCGCAGTAATCTGTCTATCATTACGGGCTCTCCCGGTACCGGTAAAACTACGGTCTTGCGGGCGATCATAGAGGTCTTTCAGATGCTCTGCCCCAAAGGGAAGATCCTGCTTGCCGCTCCGACCGGACGGGCCAGCCGAAGAATGGCAGAAAGCACGGGCAGAAACGACGCCAAAACGCTGCATAGCCTTTTAGGACTGCTGGGCGACAGTGAGCCGATCCAAAAGGATAAACAAAAAGAACCGCTTGATGCCGACCTCATCATCGTGGACGAAAGCTCCATGATCGATATGTGGCTGGCAAGGCAATTCTTCAGCCGTGTCCGTATGGGTACGAGAATTATCCTGACCGGTGACGTGGACCAGCTGCAAAGCGTGGGCGCCGGCGATGTCTTCCGTGAGCTGATCGACAGCGGACTTATCCCCGTTACGGTACTCAATGAGATCTTCCGTCAGAAAAAAGGCAGCCTCATTGCCTACAATGCAAAGCGCATCAATGAGGCCAACATCGACCTTCAGTACGGCGAGGACTTTCAGTTTGTCAAGTGCCAGACACAGGAGGAAGCCGCTGACCTGATCTGCAGGATCTTCTGCGAACAGGTCGCTTTGCACGGAATCGAAAAGGTGCAGATACTCTCTCCGTTCCGTTCGGAAGGACCGGCCTCGGTCGAGCAGCTTAACGCCGCTATCCGAGAGCTTGTCAATCCGGCGAGGGACGAGTTTGCCGATCTGAAGGTCGGCAGCCACTACTTCCGTGTGGGCGATAAGGTGATGCAGACAAAAAACAATGCGAAGGCATCCAACGGTGACATCGGTTACATTCGCAAAATGGGGCGCAATGCAAAGAACGAAATGGTCGTGACGATCGAATTTTCCGGCGACCGCATTGCCGAATACGGTATGGAAGAAATGAGCCATATGGAACTGGCTTATGCGACTACCGTACATAAGGCGATGGGCTCGGAATTTGATATTGTGATTATGCCTATTCTTCGCAGCCATTACATTATGCTGAATCGGAACATCGTCTACACGGCGATCACCCGTGCGAAGGAGCAGGTCATTCCGGTCGGTCAGAAGAAAGCGCTGATCATGGCGATCCTCAAAAAGGCCACCGGAAAACGAAATACGCAGCTTGGCGAGCGTATCGGCAAATATCTGAAAGCCTTTACCCGCCAAAATGAATTGAAAAAGGTCAGTTGATACGAAGCGGCTTGCAGAAAAGTGCAGGAGTGCTTCGTGTTTATTTATGAAAGGAGATTTCCCGTATGAATACAAATCAAAGTGCAACGATGTATGAATCTGTCCCTGTGGTTTCCGAACTGAACAAGGTGCAGGGCTTTGACCCGCTCAAATTTCTGCGCAGAACGACCAAGGGCGAAAAGGTTCTTGACCTCAAATACAAAAAGCTCTGGTTCCGCCTGAAATATCCGAACGGCAGGATCAAGCTGTCCTCCCTCAAGATTACGGATCAGCTGGCGATCATCGAGGCCCGTGTGTATTTCGACAAGAACGACGCACAGCCGAGATCCAGCTTCATTGCCCAGAGAGAGGCAAAAGCCACTCCGGGCGGTCTGTATATCGAGTCGGCGCAGCACGCTGCCATCGACCAGGCATTGTCGGACGCCGGTTTTGGCGTACAGTTTTCTGCTGCCGCTCCTACAGCGAACGCAGAGAAAGCGGCTGAAACCGTCAAAGAGCAGCCGACAGTAGCGGAAACCGCCACGGCGGAGCAAGTTTCCACAGAAGTGCCGGTTACGGTTGCCGAAGCGGCGACAGAGGTAATCAACGAGCCTGTGCAGGAACCCCCTGTTGTTCAGGAAACCGTTGCAGAAGCTCCGGCCGCAGAGGTCATGGAATCTGCGGCTCCTGTTATGGAAGATGCTGAGGGCGAAGAAATTGAGGAAGAAACTGCCGATACCGATACGGCAGCGCCGACTTATTCCTCAGATATGCCGGTCGATGAGATCTGCTCTATGATGACCTACGAAGAGGCCGGCAATGTGATCGTGCCGCTCGGCACCTGCAAGGGCTGGGCGATGTCGCAAGTGGCTGACCGCCGCCCTGCGAGCCTGAAATGGTACATCAACGGCTATTCCGGCAATGATAACATTCTTCGTGCGGCAGCTACGATCATGCAGGCGTCTTTGGATGAAATGCAGAGAGCAAGCTGACATTCACCGATATTTCTTTAGAAAGGAGGCTTGTTCATGAGCCAGCCGCATGATTTTCCGTTCGACATAACGGATGTGGCGGAACTGCTTCACTTACGGATACGGCGGCCGAGCCCGCAAGGGCTTTATGTGGATTGTCCTATCTGTAATGACAAGCGAGGGAAAATGCACATCAACACGCAGACCGATACCTGGCGATGCAATTACTGCGACGAAAGCGGCGGTATGCTGGCTTTATATGCAAAGGTGCATAGCATCAGTACGAGCACTGCCTATCGGGAGATCAGCGATGCGCTGCTCAACGGAGTGAACCTTTCGGATCATGCGGTCAAGTACCCGGATAAGCCGAAGGAAACGCCCGTAGAATCTGCGCCTGTTGCTGACATTGCTGTGCGCCATAAGACCTATACCGCACTTCTTGCTATGCTGACGCTATCCAAGGAGCACCGTGCGCATCTGCAAACGGTCAGAGGCTTGCCGGACGAACAGATCGAGAGGTTGGGCTACAAGACCATGCCTCCCTTTTATATGTGCCGTTCATTGGCAAACCGGCTTCTGCAAAACGGGCATCAGCTGGATGGCGTGCCGGGATTTTATCAAAAGGACGGTCAGTGGACGATTGCCAGCTCCAGCTTTACTGCCGGCATTATGATCCCTGCACGGACAAGGCAAGGCCTTATCAGCGGCTTTCAGATCCGTTTGGATGTGCCGCTGAAGAATGAGGATGATCCGCCGGAAAAGGACGGAGCCAAATACATCTGGTTTTCGTCTGCCGGTAAGCCGAAAGGCACCTCCTCCGGAAGCCCGGCGCATTTTGTCGGTGATCCGAATGCAGGCGTTGTCTATGTGACGGAAGGGCTTTTGAAAGCCGACATTGCCCATTATCTGATGAACCGCTCCTTTGCCGCTACGGCCGGCGTCAACAATATGGCGCAGCTGGAGTTTCTACTGAAAGAGCTGGCAGAGAACGGCACGCATACGATCATTGAATCGGAGGATATGGACAAATACCGGAATGAGGCTGCCTGCAAGGGCGCCTTGAAGCTGCACGAATTGGCAAGGAAATACGGCATGGTGTGCCGTGGACTCAACTGGAATCCGAATTACAAGGGCGTGGACGACTGGCAGCTTGCCTTAAAGCGAAACGCCTACGCAAAGGAGGATAGCAGGAAGAATTTCAGGCAAAGATTTATGTACGGTCTTTGTGACTTTGAAGTGATCGACGATGATATTGCACAGTGGCACGAAAGCACTGAATGTGCGTGCGAGCTGCACGAATATCTCGGGCTGACGGAGGAAGAGTATTCTTTGTTTGTCAGAAGCTCCGACGAGCTTGAAAATCGGTTGCTGTCGCAAAGGCAGGAGCAACGGTTTCGGATATACCAGTTGGAGGTTAGTCTTTACAAGGTCATTCCCTTTGCCTTCGGCGGAATAAAGGAACTGCAAAAAGCAGGTCACGAATACCCGCCGGCAGCGCAGTACAGGCTGATACATGACGGTATGCTGCATTGTGAGGAAATGGTGAGTGATACAGGGCGGCTCACACGCATTGCCGAGCTTTTCGGTGATGCTTTGCCAAAGGATTACCGAGGCAGGAGCGTCGCCCCATCCGATGTGATAGAACTGTATGACGACACGGGACGGCGTTATTTCTACCGTGACACAGACGGTTTTTGTCCTGTGAAGTTTTCTCCGATGCTCGCAAAGAAATAGGAACAGCCGGAAACGGCTATATCCGTGAGCTGAACGAAGAGCTGCGAAAGACCGGCTGCATCACCATTGCAGGCAGGATCGACCGCAAGTTCTTCCACGAGAAGTTCTACGGAACGAGAGAACCGAAGGAAAGAAGGGAATTGAATGGCAGCGTTTAAGGACAAGAAGAACGGCTCATGGTATGTGCAGTTTCGCTATACCGACTGGCGCGGTGAGCGCCAGCAGAAATTAAAGCGCGGCTTTGCGACCAAGAAAGAGGCTCAGGCATGGGAACGCGAGTTTCTGATGCAGAAGCAGGCTGATGTCAATATGAGCTTCGAGAGCTTTGTGGCGCTCTACGAAAAGGACGTCAAACCCAAGCTGAAGCTCAACACATGGCTCAGCAAGGAGCATATCATCCGCACAAAGATTCTGCCGTATTTCAAAAAACGCAAGCTCTCGGAAATCACCGCCCGTGATGTGATCGACTGGCAGAACGAGATACGGCAGCACACCAAGTCAAGCGGCGAAAGCTATTCCCCGGACTATCTCAAAAATGTCCATACCCAACTGAGCTGTATTTTCAACCATGCCATCAAGTATTACGGCTTGCAGATCAATCCCGCTGCAAAGGCCGGAAATATGGGCAGCCAGCAGCCGAAGGAAATGCTGTTCTGGACGAAGGAAGAATACCTCAAATTCATCGACGCCATGATGGACAAGCCCATGCTGTACTACGCCTTTGAAATCCTGTACTGGTGTGGCATCCGCGAGGGCGAGCTGCTGGCACTGACGCCTGCGGACTTCGATTTTGAGAAGAAAACGCTCCGCATCAATAAATCCTATCAGCGGCTACAGGGTAAGGACGTTATCACCACGCCGAAAACGAAGAAAAGCAATCGCGTAATCCAGATGCCTGACTTCCTCTGTGACGAGATGCAGGACTATTTCAAGCAGCTTTACGGACTGGAACCGGACAGCCGCATCTTCCCTCTGACCAAGCACACCTTGAAGCGCGGCATGGAGTTCGGGTGCAAGGCGTCTGGTGTCAAGGTCATTAGAATCCACGATTTGAGACACAGCCACGTTTCTTTACTTATCAACATGGGCTATTCCGCCGTTGCCATCGGCAATCGTGTGGGACACGAAAGTGTGGAGATCACCTATCGGTACGCGCATCTGTTCCCAACTGTGCAGAAGGAAATGGCAGATAAATTGAACGTCGAAAGGAGCAATTAAAATGTCACTGAAAAACCGAGACAATCACAACCGCTGGCGCAACAAGACCGTCGCGTTCCGAGTTTCCCCAGAGGAAGACGCGCAAATCGAAACCTTCGTCAAGCTCTCCGGGCTGACCAAACAGGACTACATCACCCGCCGTTTGACCTGTAAGGACGTGGTGGTACAAGGCAATCCGAGAGTTTACAAGGCACTGCGTGACCAGCTTGCCGCAGTGCTGAATGAGCTGCGGCGCATTGAAGCGGGCGGCAGCGTAAATGACGAGCTGCTGGATGTGATCGAAATGATCGCCTCCATCATGGACGGCATAAAGGAGGAAAGCGCCTATGGAGAATGATCTCTGCAAAAAGAAAACGACCGCCCCGGACACATCTGTTGGCGCAGATGATGGGCAGCCGCTTCACAATTCAACTGAGAACAGTATATCCGCTTTCGAAGAAGAAATCAACGGTGATTTTCAAAACAGCTCGGAAAGTCTGGACGAAATCTATCGCAGGATGCAGCGGTTGACCGATCCGCATTACCTGCACACGATCTCCATGACAGAGCTGTACCAGACCGCGTATCAGAGTCGGCCGCCGATCATCGACGGCTTGCTCTACGCGGGCGCGTACATCCTCGCAGGTGCGCCGAAAATCGGCAAGTCGTTTTTAGTGCGCAGATTGCCTATCATGTCAGCACGGGCGAAGCCCTGTGGGGCTACGAAGTCTATCCCGGCACTGTTCTATACCTCGCGTTGGAAGATGATTTTCAGCGCATCCAGAGTCGAATGTTCATGATGTACGGCGTCAACGACACCGACCGGCTGCACTTTGCAACCGCTGCTGGGAAAATCGGAAGTGGATTGGACGAACAGCTTGAAAACTTCGTGCGCGAGCATCCCGACACCAGACTCATTATCATCGACACCATGCAGAAAATCCGTGAAGTCGGCGGCGAGGCTTACAGTTACGCCAGCGATTATGAGATCATCGGCAAGCTCAAGCAGTTTGCCGACAAGCACTGTATCTGTGTTCTGACCGTCCACCACACCCGGAAGCAGCCTGCCGGTGATAGTTTTGAGATGATCTCCGGTACGACAGGGTTGCTCGGCTGTGCGGACGGATCGCTACTTATGCAGAAGAAAAAGCGCACAGCATTGGAGGCAACTATCGACGTGGTAGGACGTGACCAGCAGGATCAGATTCTCTATCTGAAAAAGGATGCCGACACGCAGATCTGGAATCTTGAAAAGGTAGAAAACGAGCTGCACAAAGAGCCGCCCGATCATGTTCTGGATGCTGTCGCTGGACTACTATCCGCAGAACATCCAATCTGGACAGGATCGCCCTCTGCGCTTGCCGATGCCGTCCATGTTGGCATGGCGGCAAATGCGCTGAGCAAGTATCTGAATGTGAAGTCTGGAAAACTTCTGGATGAATACCACGTCCGCTATGAGAACAAGGTTCGGCACGAAGGGCGACGCATCACGCTGACCTATGATGCTGAAAGCAAATAAGCCGCGCGACGGCTGCGACGGTTGCAACGGTGAAAATGATACCGCCAAAACAGCCGTCGCAATCGTTGCGACCGTCGCGGAAAGGAGCGAAGTAACATGAAAACTGTGCAAATCCCCTATGGCCTGTTCCTCGACCTCGCCATGTACCATCTGCGGGGCGAAGATGATTACGAAGAAGAAATCCGTCAGGGCTTGGAACAGAAGCTCGACGCCATGCTGAACCGGCAACTCTATTCCCGGTACAAAACGGCACCGACTGAGGAAGAACGCGAACAGGCACGGCAGGAATATCTTGACCGGCGCGGCGTTCCGCAGAGCTATCGTTGGACTGTTCCTCCGCGGGAGCTGTGATAGGAGCGTGCCACGCTCCTGTGGCTGGCAGACAAGGCAATGCATTGGCGGCTGTCCCCGCGCCCCCCCGTCCCCATCGAAAAATCCGCAGAGTTTGAGATGGATGTGGGCAGGAGATTATGAGCAGTGGTTGTCTGCAAATAAGCTGCTGACCACGCCGGTTTTTGCGGTTTGTATCCACACCGCAAACTGCAAAACCGGCAGAGGCATCCGCAGATGCCGCATACCCCCTCGGAGAGCCCACGATACTTTGCAGCCGCAGGATGAAAGTATCATAGTGGGTTATTACACTTCCGCAGAAGTGCCTCCCCGAAAGCTACCCGTCCTGCACAATCTGAAATCAGGAGGTAAACTGCCTATGGCAAGAGGCGACGGTATTCACCGTACCAGCGCAAGAAACGCAAGAATGAAAGATACAGACATCGGCAACGCGCAGGCACACAACGAGCGCGAAAAATCGTCGTATGTCAATCAGGACATCGTTCCTGAACGGACGCCATACAACGTCCATTTCAAAACACCAACCGCCGGGTATAAGGAGATGTTCGAGCAGATGCGCTCTGACGGCGTGATCTCAACACGCGGTCTGAAAGTGGATGCCGAGAAATTCGGAGAGCTGATCTTCGATGTCAACTCTGCCTACTTCTTCAACCACGGCGGCTATGAATTTGCAAAACAATTTTACGCCGATGCCTACAAAGCTGCAATCAAAATTGTGGGCGGCGAGCAGTACATCCTGTCGGCGGTCATGCACGCCGACGAGCGCAACCGCGCCATGTCCGACGCGCTGGGACAGGACGTGTACCACTACCACCTTCATGTGGTCTACCTCCCCGTCGTGGAAAAACAAATCCTGTGGTCGAAACGCTGCAAGGATAAATCTCTGGTAGGGACGGTCAAGGAGACGATTCAGCAGGTCAGCATGAGCAAGAAGTGGGCTTCCA
>OLOU01001818.1_pt1 | contig 13564 bp, 9 predicted proteins | sample 1672101 | NCBI WGS metagenome assembly OLOU01 (sample SAMEA3136645, study PRJEB25190) | human gut metagenome | biome: human gut; feature: human-associated habitat; material: faeces | place: Austria | collected 2013
CAGCTCTGGATCAGATCCGTGAAGCAGTCCGTCAGGAACCGGATAATATGCAGTACCGTATGCTGCTCCAGAGAATGGAAGGCGGTGGCGGCTGGTATCAGCAGCGGCAGGATCCCTTTGGGGGAATGCCGACTGCAGGAGGAGATATGTGTGATGCCTGCTGCAGGACCATGGCCTGTTTCATGTGCTGGCCGGGCGGCTTTTTCTGCTGCTGATGCAGGAAAAAGGTCTGTCATCGATGTCCTGAAACTGAGATCGGGGATATCATAAGGCAGCATATCCATATGTTTGTAAGGCGGATCCTGCAGATCCGTTTTGCGATATAGATCGCAGAAGGCTTTTTCTGACAGAAATTCACAATGCTGTCCGGAAAATGTCATACTGCAGAGAAAAAGAGGAGGAAATCGTTATGAGTATAAGAATTGGTATTTTAGGTTACGGAAACCTGGGACGCGGCGTGGAGTGTGCCATCAAGCATAATCCGGATACAGAGCTGGTTGCAGTATTTACCAGACGTGATCCAGAGACTGTAAAGATCCTTACAGAGACCGCAAAGGTTTATTCTGTAAAAGATGCGGAGAAGCTGAAGGATGAGATCGATGTCCTGATCATCTGTGGAGGAAGTGCTACAGATCTTCCTGTTCAGACACCGGAGTATGTAAAATATTTCAATGTTGTGGACAGCTTTGATACACATAAGAAAATACCGGAGCATTTTGCAAATGTTGACAAGGCAGCAGCAGAGAGTGGACATGTAGGAATCATTTCCGTAGGCTGGGATCCCGGAATGTTTTCTCTGAACCGTATGTATGCAAATGCGATCCTTACAAATGGAAACGACTACACATTCTGGGGCAAGGGTGTCAGCCAGGGACATTCTGATGCAGTCCGCCGCATCAAAGGCGTAAAGGATGCAAAGCAGTACACCATTCCGGTAGAAGCTGCACTTGAGGCAGTAAGAAACGGAGAGAATCCGGAGCTTACCACACGTCAGAAACATACAAGAGAGTGCTTCGTAGTTGCTGAGGAGGGTGCTGATCTTGCACGTATCGAGGAAGAGATCAAGACCATGCCGAATTACTTTGACGAGTATGATACAACGGTACATTTCATTTCTCAGGAAGAGCTGGATCGTGACCACAGCGGTATTCCACACGGCGGTTTTGTGATCCGCAGTGGAAAAACAGGCTGGAACAATGAGAACAGCCATGTGATCGAGTACAGCCTGAAGCTGGATTCCAATCCTGAGTTCACATCTTCTGTGATCGTTGCCTATGCAAGAGCTGCATACCGTATGAATCAGGAAGGACAGAAGGGTTGCAAGACAGTATTTGATGTTGCACCTGCATATTTAAGTGCCCTTGACGGAGCAGAGCTTCGCAAAAAATTTCTGTAAGGATCTGTAACAGATCTGTAACAGGCAGGAGCAAAACTGCATAAAAGATCATATCCCCGGAGCATCAGTGAATATTTCTGATGTTTCGGGGGCTTTTTCTGCATAAAATCAACATTGGTAATACCGTAATGACATTTTTTCTGAAAGAAAAGGAAAGAGTTGACGGACCGTAAAGAATGTTATATAATATGGACGTAAAATTGTAACAAAATTGTAACGTTTACGATCAGTCGGACTTAAGAAATAGTAAATATCAATGATCTATCTATCAAAGGAAGGTATGTATGCGAAAATTAAGCAGAAAATGGAAACTCTGGGGACTTTTTTTTGTTCTGATGTTCTTTGCAGCCGGAGCAACTGTACATACAACGGCAACAGATGTACAGGCTGCGACCAAAAACGGCTTTAAAACAGAAAAAGGAAAGTCCTATTATTATCAGAATGGCCAGAAGGTAAAAGGCTGGCTTACACTGAACGGGAAGAAATATTTTTTTAATAAATCCACAGGCGTGCAGATGAAGCGTTGGGCTAAGGATTCCAAGGGCAAACGATATTTTTATAATGTCAACGGTGCCAAGGGCTATATGGCTACAGGCTGGCTTACAGACAGTAAGAACAATACCCGCTATTTTAATCCCACCAGCGGATATATGACAACGAAATGGGCCACGATCAGTAATAAGAAATATTATTTTTACAGAGGCAGTGGTGCTGCAGCCAGAAGTGTATTCCTTACAGACAAGAAGAATGTGACCAGATATTTTACCAGCAAATGCTTTATGGCAAAGGGCTGGGCAACGAATAAGAAACAGCAGAAGCGTTATTTTGATCCAAACACGGGAGCTATGTATAAGGGCTTCAAGAAGATCGGCAGCGATACCTATTATTTTTACAGCAAGAGCGGCGTGATGGCTACCGGTTGGGTCACAAATTCCAAAAAAGGATATAAATATTATTTCGATCCGTCAACCGGTGTCATGGCTACGGGAACGAAGACGATCGATGGCAAGAAGTATACATTTGGCAGCAATGGTGTCTTGGATACCAACCCAAGTACTACTACAGCGACAAGCTCCAGGACTATCAAGAATTTCCTTGCCAATGCATTACTTCCGGTAGGAAAGACTCTTTACGTATGGGGCGGCGGCCACAACTGGTCGGATGCGACCAGAAAGGGCATCAGTCCAAAATGGAAACAGTGGTATGACAGCAATTCCAGCTCCTATAATTACAGATATTATATGGATCTCAGTGAAGCTACAGAACAGAAGGGCCTTGACTGCTCCGGCTTTGTAGGATGGTCTGTATATCAGATCATGCAGAGCAGATCCGGTGGACCTATGTACACGGATGTTTCCGGAAATCTTGGATCTTTGTATTCCGGCAAGGGAATGGGTACCGTTGTTTCCCAGGCTCAGCTGGCAAGCTCAAACTGGAAGCTTTATCCTGGGGATATCGGATACAACAGCGGACATACCTGGATCGTTCTCGGACAGTGTTCCGATAAGAGTGTCGTGATCCTCCACTGTACACCGAATGCCGGCGTACAGATTTCCGGAACACCGACACCAAGCGGAACTTACGGAAGCCAGGCGATCAAGCTGGCAGAAACTTACATGTCCAGGTATCCTGGAGTCAGCAAATATGATTATCATGAATCCAGTGGTAACTATATCCGAAACGGTGCATACTTCAGATGGAACAGAAGCACTCTTTCCGATCCCAACGGATATCTGAACAAGACAGCCAATCAGATCCTTGCAGATCTGTTCTGATCAGGATATGCTGAAAGAAATTTATATGTAACAAATAGCAATAAGAAACGTGAGAGGAGAATCTGAGATAACCCGGGTTCTCCTTTTTTAATGTCAAAATCATTAATAAATGTTACAAAGTTTTAAACTAATTAATAGAAAATCCTTGCAATCCAAATAACACTGTGTTAATATATAAAAAGATTGAAACAAGATATTGCAAAAGTATTACAAAGAAAACCAACGAAGCGGATGGTCAGATCCGCTGTATTAAATTAGAATCAGATTGCGAGGGTGAACAGTCATGAAGAAAAGGATATTATGTCTGACACTGGCGCTCATCATCAGCGGAGCACAGGTAGTCAGCGTAAGCGCAACAAGAGAAGATGAGGCAGCACTTCAGCAGGAGATGGATGCGACTAACGAACAGCTGAATGCGACTTATTCCAGATTGGATGAGCTTTCCTCACAGAAGTCACAGATTGAAGGCGAGATTTCAACTCTTGATGCCAATCTTGTAAACGTGATGGTTTCGATCCAGACACTGGAGGGAGATATCTCCAATAAGGAAGCCGACATTGCATCTACACAGACCAACCTTGAGAAGGCCAAAAATGCCAAGCAGAAACAGTATGAGGCAATGAAGAAACGTATCCAGTATCTCTATGAGAAGGGTGGAGATGATGCATGGTTCCAGATGATGCTGAATGCAGAGAACCTGTCTGACCTTCTTACAAGAGCAGAGTACACACAGAAGACTTATGAGCAGGACCGTAAGAGTCTTGAAAAATATTCCAATACGATCCAGCAGGTGGCAAACCTGGAGGCACAGTACACACAGGAGAAGGCAGAGCTGGAGGGAATGAAGCAGGAATATGAGGCAGAGTCCCAGAACCTGCAGGCACAGCTGGATGAGAAGCGTGCCACATCCGCAGATTATGATAATGAGATCGCCTACGCACAGCAGCAGGCTACAGATTATGCCAACCTTCTTGCAGAGCAGACTGCAGAGCTTCAGAGATTAGAGGCTGAGCGTATTGCAGCAGAGGAAGAGGCAAGACGTCAGGCCGAGGCTGAAGCAGCAGCGAGAGCACAGGCTGAGGCAGAAGAGGAAGCAAGACGCCAGGCAGAGCAGGAAGCACAGCAGGATGAGGCGGACGAGAGCGAAGACGGACAGTACGATGAGGACGGCGACGTGATCGAGAATGCAGATGAGGATACTGCAGAAGATGACACCGAGGATGTGGATGAAGATGCAGACAATGGTGAGAATGATGATGCGTCCGAGGATACTGAGAATACAGAGGATAATGCAGACGCAGATTACGATAACAGCACAGACGCATCTGAAGAAAGTGCAGAGGACACATCTAATGCAGAGGATACATCTTCAGACAGTGACAGTTCTTCTTACAGTAGCGGTTCCGGATCTTCTGTTGTGAATTATGCTACACAGTTTGTGGGAAATCCTTACGTATGGGGCGGAACAAGCCTTACCAATGGTGCAGACTGCTCCGGATTTGTACAGAGTGTCTATGCGAACTTCGGAGTCAGCCTTCCGAGAACCTCCTATGAGCAGCAGAATGCAGGTACAGAAGTATCCTACGCAGATGCACAGCCGGGAGATCTGATCTGCTATGGCGGACACGTGGCTATTTACATGGGTAATGGCCAGATCGTTCATGCATCGAACTCTCAGGACGGGATCAAGATCAGCAATGATGCTACATACAGAACAATTGTATCTGTAAGACGTCTTGTATAATAAGAACGTACAACAGAAAATAAAAATACAGCAGCCCGACAGTAGTTTGTCGGGCTGTTTTTGACGTCGGAAAAAATATTGAAAACCCATGGAACGGATTGAACAGCAATAAAATATGCTCAAAAATGTATAAATATTGAAAACAGTATTGACATATAATTAACAGGATGTTATTATAATGTCAGTATAATTCCATATTGAACATAGCAAGTGCTGAGGATAGCTGACAGTTATATATTGATTATCAGAAGTCCACAGAAAAGGGAATCAGGTGTGAAACCTGAGCGATCCGGTCACTGTAACGGAGGAGCGAATCTCATAGTCCATTGTACGTATGTATGAGAAGGAGAGAGGAGTCATGATCCCGGAGCCAGGAAACCTGCTTGGTATGGCGAGGTTAAACTTCCGTGTAAAGTGTAACAACCATTTCAGGGACTCCGCACCCCTGGGACGTTGTCTACTTTTTTACGAGAGTAGGCATTTTTTTATGGAATGCGCCTGTTCATATGAATTATACATGATTAAATGGCAGGCGATACTACTCCGGATACATTCGTTCCCTCCGCGCACTCATGAACGGATTATATTTCTACCCCGGGGTGGCATCGCTACCTCTTTTTTATAGGAAAAAATTATGTGTGGTTATGTCAGGAGAGGAGAAAAGAGCCATGGAGAAACCATACTGGGAAGGCAAAGAATACTCTTACTTCAGCCACAAAAACTGTGAGTATTTTCCGTGCCATAAAGGAGCAGATCCGGAGAACTTCAATTGTCTGTTCTGCTATTGTCCTTTATATGCACTGGGAGATAAATGTGGTGGTAATTTCCGCTTTACGGAAAGCGGGATTAAAGACTGCACCGAATGCAAGCTTCCTCACAGAAGAGAAAATTTCGGATATGTTACAGGTAAATATAGCGAGCTTGCGGAAATTGTACGGAAGCAGCGGGAAAAATAAAAAACAGGCCAGTTCAGATACAGGAAAATGTATATTCCTGTGTTTGAACTGGCCTGTTTTGTTTGGAGTGGACAATATCTGTTATCTGTCGGAAAAGATACAGAAGATCATTCTCTGGTTTGGAGAAAAACCTTGAGTCTGGGAATCTGGTTGTTGAGGATCAGCTGTTCCGGAAACATGGCCTGATGAACAAACTCAGCAGCACAGGTAAAATCTCCGATATGCTCCGGGCCATGGCTGTCACTGGAAAGAAGCAGCGGCAGATCATATTTGCGGCAGCATCGAAGGATCTCGAAACAGTTTTCTCTTGTGTCGCCACGATAGCCATAAGGTGCAAGAGAAGCTTCGTTGATCTCAAAGATCGTGCCGGTTTCCCTGGCAGCCCTTGCAAGCGCATCATAATTAACCGGGTAATGAGTGTTATCACTATGTCCGAGGATCTTTACACAGGGGTTTTTCATTACATTGATAAAAGCTTCTGTGTTTTCGGCTCTGGTACCGCAGCGGTAATTCCAGGCATGCATGCTGGCAATGGCGTAATCAAGTTTACATAATAATTCCTGATCTAAATCTACCGTCCCGCTGCGGTCAAGGATATTCAGTTCAATTCCGTAGAGTAATTCTACACCGAAATGTTTTTTGGGAGAATAGGTAAGGCTGCGGAAATAGGAGGAAGTTCCGGCTGCCAGAGTGCCGGGACCGTGATCAGTGATTCCGAGAAGCCGGAGACCTTTCTCAGCAGCTGCGCGTGCCATGTTGGTGATGGTACATTCCGTGCCGTGACCACTGGCGATGGAGTGGGTATGCATATCAGAAAGATACATAAAAATACACCTCTTTTACTGTTTGAGAACATGTGACAGAGCGGAATACGAATGTCCGCTTTGCATAAATTTTTTCTGAAAAACAAAGGAATTCCTATATAAATCCAAGTATGGCAGAGCAGAAAAACAAAGTCAATAGAGAAAAACATAAAAATACAAAAAACAAATAAAATCAACAGGGCGCAACCGATAAAAACCACAAAAACAGCTATAAACACATGTTGGATTTCGTTGACATCGAAGTAGGGGTAAGGTATAATAAAACTACATGAGCACATAGCCGGACAGGAGCGGTTCTGGAAGCGTAGAGGCAGACAGATCACCAGAAACAACCGGTTATGAGAAAGGAGAATCATGGAGAAATTTCATATAGCAGATGTTCCGAAAACAGACAGGATCACACATCTTGTAGATAATCTTTATGCAAAGATGCCGGTGATCGAATCTGCCAGAGCAAAACTGATCACAGAGTCTTACAAAGCAACAGAAGACGAGCCGATCATCACCCGCAGAGCCAAGGCATTTGCCCACATCCTGCACAACATTCCGATCATCATCCGTGATGAGGAGCTGATCGTCGGAAGCAGCACTTTGGCGCCGAGAGGATGTCAGACGTTTCCGGAGTATTCTTTCCAGTGGCTGGAAGATGAGCTGGATACAGTGGCTACCAGAACAGCCGATCCATTTTATATTGCGGAGGAAACCAAGGCGGAGCTCCGTGAGGTACATAAATACTGGAAAGGCAAGACTACCAGTGAGCTTGCAACCTCCTACATGGCACCGGAAGCGATTCTTGCCATTGACCACAATATTTTTACACCCGGAAACTATTTCTACAATGGTGTAGGACACGTAACCGTTAAATATGAAGAAGTTCTGGCGATCGGTTATGAAGGGATCATTGCCAAAGCTCAGAAGGAACTGGATGAGTGTAATGTAGGAGATGGTGATTACGCAAAGAAATCCCGTTTCCTGGAAGCAGTTATCATGAGCTGTCAGGCAGTTATCGACTATGCACATCGCTATGCCGAGCTCGCAGAGCAGATGGCATATCAGTGTCAGGATCCGACCAGAAAACAGGAACTCCTTCAGATCGCATCCAATTGTACACGCGTACCGGCGAAGGGCGCCCGTAATTTCTATGAGGCGTGCCAGTCCTTCTGGTTTGTACAGCAGCTGATCCAGATGGAAAGCAGCGGACATTCTATTTCTCCGGGACGTTTTGACCAGTATATGTATCCATATTACAAGAGTGATATGGAAGCAGGCAATCTTACCAGAGAATTTGCCCAGGAACTGATGGACTGCATATGGGTAAAATTAAACGACCTGAATAAATGCCGTGATGCTGCATCTGCAGAAGGCTTTGCAGGCTACAGCCTTTTCCAGAACCTGATCGCAGGTGGTCAGAACAAGGATGGCGAGGATGTGACCAATGATCTCTCCTTTATGTGCATCCAGGCGTCTATGCATGTGCACCTTCCGGCACCGTCTCTTTCTGTAAGAGTATGGAACGGATCACCACATGAATTCCTGATCAAGGCTGCAGAGCTTACAAGAACAGGAATCGGACTTCCGGCTTATTACAATGATGAGGTTATCATTCCTGCACTGCAGAACCGCGGCCTTTCTCTTGCAGATGCCAGAGAATATAACATCATCGGCTGTGTAGAACCGCAGAAGGCAGGTAAGACAGAGGGCTGGCATGATGCGGCATTCTTCAATATGTGCCGCCCGCTGGAGATGGTTTTCTCCAATGGTATGGATAAAGGAGTCCAGATCGGTGTCAGGACAGGCGATGTCACAGAGATGAAGACCTTTGATGAGTTTTATGACGCATATAAGAAACAGATGGAATATTTTATTTCCCTGCTTGTAAATGCAGACAATGCCATTGACGTGGCACATGCTGAGAGGTGTCCGCTTCCATTCCTTTCCTGTATGGTGGATGACTGCATGAAACGTGGTAAATCCGTTCAGGAGGGAGGCGCTGTTTATAACTTTACCGGCCCTCAGGGATTTGGTATTGCAAACATGGCAGATTCTCTTTACGCCATCCGTCAGCTGGTTTATCAGGAAAAGAAGTTCACAATGGAAGAACTGAAAGAAGCTCTTGCATGGAACTATGGCAAAGGATTGGATGAGCAGTCTGTGAAAGAGATCACAACCGGCATCTTAAGAGAGATGACCGAGAGCGGTGCCAAGGTTGATGCGGATACAGCAGCTGCAGTTTTGAAATCTGTTATGAATGCCCAGATGGCACCTGAGAAGATGGCTAGATATCAGGAAATTCACGACATGATCGCAGAAGTTCCGAAATTCGGAAATGCCATCGATGATGTGGATTATTTTGCAAGAGATGTTGCCTATACTTACACAAAACCACTTCAGAAATACAAAAACCCGAGAGGCGGACATTATCAGGCCGGACTTTATCCGGTATCCGCAAATGTTCCCCTTGGCGGACAGACCGGTGCTACACCGGATGGCCGTTATGCACATACACCAGTTGCAGATGGTGTTTCTCCGTCAGCAGGCAAGGATGTGAAGGGCCCGACAGCAGCAGCAACTTCCGTATCCCGTCTGGATCACTTTATCGTATCCAACGGAACACTGTTCAATCAGAAATTCCATCCGTCAGCACTTGCAGGAAGAGAAGGACTGGAGAAATTCGTAGCACTGATCCGTGGATACTTTGATCAGAAGGGTATGCACATGCAGTTCAATGTTGTCGACAGAGAGACACTTCTGGATGCTCAGAAACATCCGGAGAAATACAAACATCTGGTTGTACGTGTTGCAGGCTACAGCGCATTGTTCACTACACTTTCCAGATCTCTGCAGGACGATATCATCAGACGTACTGAGCAGGGCTTCTAAAGGAGTAACGAATGGACTATTTGGATACAAAGGGCAGGATCTTTGATGTTCAGAAATATTCAGTACACGATGGACCGGGTATCCGTACCATCGTGTTCCTGAAGGGCTGCGTTCTTCGCTGCCGCTGGTGCTGTAATCCGGAATCACAGGAATACCGGATCCAGAACATGAAGGTTCTGGGAGAAGATAAAGTGATCGGCCGCGACGTGACAGTTCGTGAGATGATCGAAGAGGTGGAAAAAGACCGTGCCTATTATTACCGTTCCGGAGGCGGGATCACCCTTTCCGGAGGGGAATGTATGTGCCAGGCGGACTTTTCCAGAGACCTTCTCCGCGCAGCAAAGGAGAGAGGAATCAACACAGCAGTGGAAAGCATGGCCTGTGCCCCATGGGAAAAGATCGAACAGGTACTTCCCTATCTGGATGTATATCTGATGGATATCAAGCATATGGATCAGGAAAAACATAAAGAATTCACAGGACGGGCCAACGGACTGATGCTGGAGAATGCAAGAAGGGTTGCGCTCTACGGAAAAACCAGATTGGTGATCCGCGTTCCGGTGATCCCCACATTTAATGATTCTGTGGAAGAGATCCAGGCGATCGCAAGATTTGCAGCATCCCTTCCGGGCGTAAACAAGATCCATCTTCTTCCGTACCACAGACTGGGGCAGGATAAATATGAAGGACTTGGCAGACCCTATTTAATGGAAGGAATCCTTCCGCCTACAGCAGAACATATGCAGATGTTAAAGAATGCAGTGCATGCGGTATGCAGCCTGGACTGCCAGATCGGCGGCTGAGAGATACAGGATTACAGAAAAAAGATCCTTTACAAACAGAAAATATAAAAAACAATAAAAACAACACAAAATACAACAAGAAACCAACATAAAACAACGGATTGTCCTTGACTTATTTTGTGGTATGGGGTAAAATGTTCTCAGAAACAAAATAGTGCAATCCAATGCTCAAGGAGGAAATTAAGCATGGTAAACGAGTTTGAAATCAAAAAACAGCTTTGTGACATCGGTAAGAGAATCTACAACCGTAACATGGTTGCAGCTAACGACGGAAACTTTTCTGTTAAAGTAGCTGAGAATGAATATCTTTGCACACCAACAGGTGTATCTAAAGGATTCATGACACCAGAGTTCATCTGTAAAGTAGATGGCAAGGGTAATGTAATCCAGGCTAACCCGGGATTCAAACCATCATCTGAGATCAAGATGCATATGAGAGTATATGAGAAGAGACCTGATGTAGGATCTGTTGTACATGCTCATCCAATTTATGCAACATCTTTTGCTATTGCCGGTATTCCGCTTACACAGCCGATCATGCCGGAGGCAGTTATCGCTCTTGGATGCGTTCCGATCGCTGAGTATGGTACACCTTCCACAATGGAGATTCCGGACAACCTTGAGAAATACCTTCCATACTTTGATGCAGTACTTCTTGAGAACCACGGAGCACTTACATGGAGCACAGACCTTAACGCTGCATACATGAAGATGGAGTCTGTAGAGTTCTACGCACAGCTTCTGTATCAGACCAAGCTCCTTGGCGGACCGAAGGAATTCGACAAAGAGAACATCGAGAAACTCTATGCGATCCGTCGTAAATTTGGTATGCCTGGTAAACATCCGGCAAGCCTCTGCCTGAACAAAGACGGCAAGAACTGCCACAACTGCGGTGGTGCATGCCACAGTGAGGACTACAAACAGTTCCCAGGATATCAGTATGATTTCGTTGGAAAAGACTGCGGAACAAGCGCTGCTGATCCTCAGGGTGAGGCTCCGGCTGCTGCAAACAACGATGCAGAACTCGTTGCTCAGATCACAAAACAGGTTATGGCTCAGCTTGGCCTGAAATAATTTTTTGACGGAATATTAAGGAGGACAATCTCATGCCAATAAGTGAGAATATGGTACAGGAAATTGTACAGGAAGTTATGGCAAAGATGCAGATTGCAGATGCTCCGGCCGGAAAACATGGCGTTTTCAAGGATATGAATGATGCTATCGAGGCAGCCAAAAAGGCTCAGCAGGTAGTTAAGACAATGTCTATGGACCAGAGAGAGAAGATCATCACCTGCATCCGCAAGAAGATCAAAGAGAATGCGGAAGTACTGGCACGTATGGGTGTTGAGGAAACTGGTATGGGTAATGTAGGAGATAAGATCCTCAAACATCACCTGGTAGCAGATAAGACTCCTGGTACCGAAGACATCACAACAACTGCATGGTCCGGAGACAGAGGACTGACTCTGATCGAGATGGGACCGTTTGGCGTGATCGGTGCGATCACACCATGTACAAACCCAAGTGAAACAGTTCTCTGCAACACAATGGGTATGCTGGCAGGAGGAAATACAGTAGTATTCAATCCGCATCCGGCAGCAGTGAAAACTTCTATTTATGCAATCAATCTTCTGAACGAGGCTTCCCTGGAATCAGGCGGCCCGGACAATATTGCTGTCACAGTTGAGAAACCAACTCTTGAGACAAGCAATATCATGATGAAACATAAAGATATCCATCTGATCGCAGCAACAGGAGGCCCTGGTGTTGTAACAGCGGTTCTTTCCTCCGGTAAGAGAGGCATCGGTGCAGGAGCAGGTAACCCGCCGGCACTGGTTGATGATACTGCTGATATCCGTAAGGCAGCAAGGGATATCGTAAACGGGTGTACATTCGATAATAACCTTCCATGTATCGCAGAGAAGGAAGTTGTTGCAGTATCTTCCGTAGTTGATGAGTTAATGCACTACATGCTTACAGAGAATGACTGCTACCTTGCATCCAAGGAAGAGCAGGACAAACTTGTTGAGACTGTACTTGCAGGCGGCAAGCTGAACCGTAAATGTGTAGGACGTGATGCGAAGACCCTTCTTTCCATGATCGGAGTTCAGGCACCGGCCAATACCCGCTGCATCATCTTCGAGGGACCGAAGGAACATCCGCTTATCACAACAGAGCTTATGATGCCAATTCTCGGAATCGTAAGAGCAAAGGATTTCGACGATGCTGTAGAGCAGGCTGTATGGCTTGAGCATGGCAACCGTCATTCCGCACATATTCATTCCAAGAATATCGATAACATTACAAAATATGCGAAAGCAATCGATACCGCGATCCTTGTAAAGAACGGCCCGTCCTATTCCGCACTTGGATTCGGAGGAGAAGGTTTCTGTACATTTACCATCGCAAGCCGTACAGGTGAGGGACTTACAAGCGCAAGCACATTCACAAAGAGAAGACGCTGCGTAATGACAGACAGCCTTTGCATTCGTTGATCAGGAGGAACATAAATCATGGATATGAACAATGTAAATATCGAAGAAATCGTTAAACAGGTTCTCTCCGGCATGACAGGAAACGCTCCGGCAGCAGCTGCTGCACCAAGCGCTCCGGCTGCTCCGGCAGGAAACACAATTCCGAAAAAAGCAAGAGTAGCAATGATGACAGAGAAGAAACATTTTGAGCTTCAGGAGTATGATCTTCCGGAAGTTGGCGACGACGACATCCTTGTTAAAGTTGAGGGATGCGGTGTCTGTGGAACAGATGCTCATGAGTACAAAAATGACCCGTTCGGTCTTATCCCGGTAGTTCTCGGACATGAGGGAACCGGTGAGATCGTAAAAATGGGTAAAAACGTTAAAGTTGATACAGCTGGTAAACCGGTTAAAGTCGGCGACAAGATCGTTACATGTATGATCTTCAAAGATGATCCGGAAATCACAATGTTCGACCTTAACAAGAAGAACGTAGGCGGCGCTGATGTATACGGACTTCTTCCAGATGACGATGTAAAATTCAACGGATGGTTCGCTGATTACATCTTCATCAGAGGCGGAAAATTCGGTTCCACATTCTTCAATGTAAGCGACCTGGATCTTGATTCCCGTATCCTCATCGAGCCATGTGCAGTACTTGTACATGCAGTAGAGAGAGCAAAAACAACAGGAATTCTTCGTTTCAACAGCA
>OLOU01001823.1_pt1 | contig 13526 bp, 12 predicted proteins | sample 1672101 | NCBI WGS metagenome assembly OLOU01 (sample SAMEA3136645, study PRJEB25190) | human gut metagenome | biome: human gut; feature: human-associated habitat; material: faeces | place: Austria | collected 2013
ATGCTCCTTTGATGTATCCTGCTTCTTTTAATATCTTTATTCTTCTGTCAACTGTCCTTTGACTTGGAAATTCTGCAAGTATTTTAATTTGTCTGCCTAACAAAAATCGCCATTTACTTATTTGTTGCATTAGTATATAATCTCGTGAAACTATCTTCAATAACACCACCTCTATATCAATAATATTATTCTAAATTTTAATTTATATGACATAATAGAGTGGCAAAACTGCCACTCTATTATATGTTAATAAAATCTACTATAAAATGCTTCTTTGTACATATTTTTAAATTTTGAAAATTGTTCATAATATTTTTTATTTTCATCACTTATAAGCAACAAAGAATTAGAAACATCTAACTCATCAAAATAATATGATAATGAATTAGTTATATCGTCTATTATATTTAAAAGATTTTCCAAGCGAACCACTGATATTTTATTATAATACAATATTTTATCCATATTATCAGAAAACACCTCAGGAATTTTTTGAACCATTGAAAATAGCTGATTTATTGCTTTATTCCTATAATATGAACATTCTATATAATAAAATATTTTTTCATTTGAATTGATATTTTTGCATTTAAGTAAATCCATATATGTTTTACTGGTGATAATATCGTAACAAATAATATCATTAAATATTTTTATCATATCTTCAGGAGTTTCACTTGATAAGGAAAAATTTTTCCATTCGATGAATTTTTTTATTTGTTCAATTAAAAAAATGATAAAATTTATAATACCAATAATTAAAAGAATTGTCAATAATATCATAAAATAAATCGACCAAAAATTATTACTTATATGTCCATCAAATAACCTATCTATAACTATACCAATCACCAAAAAAAATAAATCTAATAATACAAAAGTTTTTGCGTACTGTTTTTGACAAATTTTTTCATATATTGCTTTTATATGTTTTTGTGTAATAAATTCCTGCCAACTATTTGGTGAATAAAATTTCATATTAAATTCCTCCTTAATTTTATAATAAGGAGCTATCAAAAGCTCCCTAAACTTTTGATAGTAAATTATAACTATTACAATATAAAATCATTTTCCTTTATTTCATTTTTAATATTAATTGCATATTTCATAGTATTTTTGGATTTATTATTTTTTATTTTAGAACAATTGTTTATTAATAATTCCAATGCAATAATTTCATCTATATATATAATTTCTGAACATAAAATTTCTCCGTTTTCACAATTATCTCTTACAAGGTATAATAAATACTTGTCTTTTTTTATACAATCAATTAATGCTTGCGCATATTTTCCATATTTAAATTTATGCATTTTATAACAATATTTACTATGTTTTTCATTTATAATGCTATACTTATTTCTAATTACTTTAATCATATTTTTAACATGACATACTTTGCCACCAGGAACTTTTGATACTATATATTGTATACCTTTTTTCTCAAATTTTCATTGGATTTTCTTACGTAAATCCTGCCAATTTCTTCAAACAAGAAATTTAACAAATCGTTTCGTGTTTTTTGGCTTCCTGAGGGAGCATAAATATAATTCATAAGAACCTCTTTAAACATTATAATCATAATTTCTTAAACAAATTTATATATGATATGGTATCACAATGTTATAAAAAATGCAAGCCTTTTAATTAATTATTTATAAGACGGAGGCAATTAACTTATTTTATTAATTTTATCTGAAATTTAGTATATCAGATATAACAAAAGTCACATAAGAAAGAGATTATCTTTCTTATGTGATTTTTTATTTCTATACTTCCTAGATGTTATAGACATCATACTAACATCAACAACACTCTACCCTATATATTTACAACATTTATATTATGTACCTTTCAAATAAAAAGTCATATTAGTAAAATAATATTCTTTGTATGTAACAAAAGTAGTACTTACTATATATACATTTTTATCAAAAACGCATTTTAAATCATCATTTTTTAAAATATTTATCCATATTTCTCTATGATTTTGTATTATGATAAGAGAATTAGAAGATTTCAAATATTTATTATTCTTCAACTTTGTATTAGTTAAAAGATAAATTCAATCCAATCATTTTCAAAAACATTCATTATAATGCTCTAAAGTATAGACTCCAAGATTTCTTTTCTCGGCACAAGTATTTGTTTAAAATCGTATGCTGATTTCAACTGTTCATCATACCAATTAATTAATTCATTTATAAGATTAAGATTTCCTTCTTTTAAGTTCCATCCTCCAATTAAGTTTCCATCTTTATCATAATCATTAATTAACAACCTATTATCATCAAAAATCATAAAGTCATATAAACGAAAATTGTAACAAACGTCATAATTTTTACAATATATATTCTCTCCTAATGCACTGTTAACGTAATAAGAATAATATTCAAATTCAATATACTTAGAAATAGGATGCTTAATTAAATGAATTCTATTAAAAGATACTCCTTTAGACAATGGTTTAATATAAAATGGTTTTTCACTTTCTTTTGTTTTTAAAAGTTTTTTAGTAAAAGTACTATAATCTTCATTCAAGTAATCAACCATCGCACTATTTAAACCTTCGTTATAATACTGCAAATGTTCAAACTTGCGAAATTTATTGTTCAATTCATCCCAATAATTATCAAATAAACTTAAAAGAGATTTAATATCTATATATTCACTACAATTAATATATTTTTCAAAGTTAATCATTTCACTATATCCTTTTCATCTGAAGTAAGAATGTATCTGAGTATTTTTGAAATTCTTTCATAACCACAACACTTTGCGCCTAAAGACAAATTACGCTTCATTAAATCTGTCACATCTATACCATGATTTCCGTATTCCAATTCTAAAATATTTTGGCAAGGGGTTATACTTTAACTCCCTCTTCCACTAATTCCTAATCTTCTACTAAATTTCGCTCAAATACAATCTTTTTGTTTATATTATATCACATTTATCATTGTAATCAACATTTTTTCTAATAAAATTAACATTTGTATATACAAAAAATTCAAACAAATTTTTTATGAAACATTCTATTAAATTTAATATTTTACAAGATAGTACTAATAATTTAAAATTGAGTCACATATAAATTCATTTTTGCTATTATTTACAAGATTTAACAATGTTTCTATTTCAAAGATTATCATATTCCATGAAATTTCAAGTATAATTTTACTTTATTTAAGATTATTACCTTTTTTATTATATTAATTTTTAACTTTTTTAATAAAAATGGTTGTATTTTTTGAAAAACATGATATACTATTAATAGTTGGATATATTTTATTTGTATGATAATTTATGCTTTGTTTTGTTCGTGAAATTATTTTTCACTTTTTATTCATGTTCGTTGCATTAACTTCATCAGTTATCTTTTGTCTACAAAGAATTAATTACATTACAATATGTCACAATAATATTTGTAACTAACAAAAAAGCTGAGATATGTAGCTGGAAATGCATACCTCAGTATAATTCTTGGTAATATAATCATTCATTCTAAGAATTTGAGTATTGAATTACTGATTATATACCATTTTATTTGCTCAAGGGGCAGGAAAAAACTTATGCATATAAGTATTCCTGCTCTTTATTTTTTAATTTGCTACATTCAATTTTTCCATAAGGTATTTACCAACAGATATATCATGAACTATCCTTGCAATCTTAACATCAGTAGTCACAAAATCAAGGTTAAAAACATTTTTTGCCTTGTTTGTTGCAAAATACAAAGCAGGTACACCATAGAGCTTGTATGCTCCTTTGATGTATCCTGCTTCTTTTAATATCTTTATTCTTCTGTCAACTGTTCTTTGGCTTGGAAAGTCTGCAAGTATTTTGATCTGCCTGCCTAACAAAAATCTCCATTTACTTATTTGTTGCATTAGTATGTAGTCACGAGGAACTATTTTCAATAACACCACCCCTAAATTCTGTTATTATAGCTTATGATAAAAACATAAACTACAGAATAATATTACTGTAAAATTAAAATATTTCAGGAGTATTCATTAAATTAATTGACTAGTGAAGCCTAATTCAACCATATTATTATATGCTAATTCTACTTTCTCTGGCACATATTGAGGAATCTGATATCCTTTATTTGCATACACTTTAATTCTTTGAAAATCCCCAACAATAACATCTATAACTGTTTTTTCATCAAGACCTTGCTTAATTGAATTATTAATATATTCATTAATTGTCAATTGCGGTGAAGTTATTATTGCATTAATCTCTGGCCAATATACCTTAAGCGCCGCATATATTCTTCTTTCCATAAAAGGTTGGTGCACTCCAATAATCTTTTTTACTTTTAAATTAAGTAAAGAAAGTTTTTCTCTAGTAAACAATATATTTTCGGCCGTATTAGTTGATTTATTTTCAACTATAATATCACAACTCGGAACCCCCTCATTAATGGCAATTTTAGAAAATCTTTCGGCCTCACTCTGAACCCACAAATCACTGGTATTTCTACCTAGACCACCAGTGAAAAGAATTTTAGATGAATAATTTAATTTATATAATTCGGCCGCTCGTAAGGCAATTTCGTCATTATAATTACCAAACCCAACGATACAATCTGCCTTATCCATTACCATATTCATATGCATATAATCCCAAATAACTTTCAAATTTTCATAAACAATACTATTCACAATTAAACCCCCCTTTTTTAAATTTTTCTATCTGCTTAAACTTTTCTTCAATAATTATACTTTTTAAAACATCCTCCCCATTATATGCGATAAAGTCTAAAAAAGAATAATTTTGATATGTATTCAAGTTATAAATATCTGTTTTAGAAATCTTTGAATAGTCATAATAAATAACATTAATATTTGAATTATTAAATTCAGCTTCGTTAATATACGTTCGTCCGCCTGATCCGCAAATATAATTAAAACTATTGCTTTTATTACATATTTCTATTAATTTTTTATTCCTATCAATATTTAATTTTTCTATTTTTGAAGAAAGTAATTCTTCTACTTCTAATCCTAACATATCTAAAGCTATATCAGTGCAAATAATATTGTAGTTAGATAAATTGTTTATATTATTTGTCTGAATCATTAATTTTTCAATATATTCTTCAATCCACTTATAATAAGGTGATTGTGAATAATTGTATCGAAAATACTTACGCAAATTCTCATTTAAGATTGTAACATTACTTAATTGAACATTATTTATCCTATCATGAAAATCAGTCTTTTTAATTGGTGCAGTAAAAAGTTTTTCTTTTTGTTGTGAGTCTCTTAAATATACTCTGTTTTGCCATTCTCTGCGTACATACTGAACATCATCATATATAACCCAAATATCTGAAATTGCTATTTTAATAAATACTTTTAATCTTGGTAAAAAATTAGGTTGATGAATAACTACTGCTTTTATCATAATACTTCAACTTCTTTTATATTCAATTCATTAATATTATAAGAATATTGTTCATTATCTAATAAAATCATTTTTTTCTGACCGTCAAAATTATTATAACTAAATATCTCTAACGCTTTTTTAAAATAATACTTACTAAAATTAAGATTGTTCTTAATATAAAAATATTTTGCTAAGTCCCTATAATACATACCAATATATATCTTATCCAGTTTATTACCTAATAAATTTATTATTGCATTCAACTCATTTAATACACCTTTTGCATTATACATATCATGAATTTTAATATAAAATTGAAAAAGACGTCTCTTATTTTGAAAAATTTCAAATAAATCTCTTGTCGATGAGCTTTTATTAATACCAATTATTACATCCAAGCATCCATTGCAGCATCCACTTGTCCTCCCTCTACGTGAAAACATATTTCTTTATTTATTATATCTTTCTCTCCTGTTAATAAATATATCTGCCTTGATAAGGTATCAGGTTTAATTCTCGATAGATTTCTTTTTTCAATAAAACTTAGAGAATCAGCACAAATTTTATATGCTTTTTCAGTATCTCCCTTATGTTCAAATATTATTGAATATAAATAATATATTTCAGAATAATGATTAATAAATTCTTGAGAAAAATAAAACAAATTTTCTATTATGTTTATTGCTTTTTCTAAATAGTCCTTTGCTATATCAAACTTTTTGATATTTCCAGTATTAATAATTATATAAGAAATTTGCTTATATAATTTTGATAACTCTAAGGAAAAATAATTATTTGTCAAAACTTCATATTTACATATATTAAACTCATATAATTTATATATCCTATCATATTGTGGATATATTAAATATTCAGTTTGTAAATTCTTATTAATTTCCGCAATTTTTGATTCTAAGTTAGCATAATAAAATTGTAAATTCTGAATATTTTTTAAGGGATTTTCTTTTTTTTTAATTCATTAAGTAAATCTATTATACCCTCATGATATCCTGTTTTATTTTCATATTCAAGTATAATAATATTTTTATGTTTACGTAGATACTTCTTTTCTAGTGAAAAAATTTTTCCTTTTTCAATAGCAAGATAATGAATCCTATTATTACTATTACTTATTACATTAAGATAATTTAAAATATTATTTAAATCAGGATCTGACATACTATAACCAATAAACAAAAAAGTATTAGACAACAACAACGATTCCATAAGTTTTATCATAATCTTATTTTTATATATACTATCTAAATATCCTTGTGTTCCTAATACAACAGTATTTTGACGTTCATAGGTTCCGTGTAATTTCAATAAAAACCTTTCACCAAATAATTCCAAATTTTCATTAATATCATTTTGTGTCCACACTTTAATTTTTTCACAGGCATATTTTTGAAAAGCATCTTCAATTAATGTATCAATATTTGTTGTTATAATAGCACGAAATAACATATTACATATTAATGGGTATATAACATCATTGGCTTCTATATCATGAAAAATATCAACTAAAAATGCTTGAAACTCTGACTCTTTTATTTCATCAATAATGATTTGTGTTACATCGATTAGTTTATTATCTCTTACCATAGATAATAATTCTTGTTTTTCATCATTACTAATATAATCCCTACTATAAATAAAATCAATCAGCAAGTTAACTAATTCTTTCCAGTTAGGTACATTTGTTCCATTGTTTCTTTTAATTCTAGCTGATATACCTGCACCAACAAATAGTACACAATTGCCTTTTAAATAATCATTTTCTAATATATTTGGAATCATTTTTTTCATTCCTTTATATTCATTTCAAATTTTTATTTGTTGAAAATTGTATTTACATTTTAGTTTTATCACATTTTAGACGAATTAACAATACTTTTTTGCTAAAATAAATATTTTCGTGGAATCAAACAGAATTATGCAATATTATTTGTGAAATTTGTTCACTAAAATTGATTATAAATTATAGGATGTAAATAATTTAGAATAAAAAACAGTTTATGTCGAGCCACCATTTTGAAAATTCAGAGGTTCAGAGAAGAGAAAAATTATTTGTCTTTCCTCTGATTTATTTAACCTATCCCCCCACCATCACCTACTAATACTACACACATCACTCTAACACCAACAGCACACTACATTTAATATATTTACTACAATTATATATAGATAAATTTTACATGTAGCCCCAGCAAGGTCTCGGGAGTTATGCCGAGACCTTGCTGGGGCGTAAAACTTAATATAAGTGCAGTAAATTGCGTTCTTTCAACGTAGGCTGTTGTGTGTTTAGGTGTACTAATAATATGTACCTTTCAAATAAGATACGTTTACGTACATGTAATTAACATAATAAATTTCATAGTAAATATTGACTATTTGCAATTTTAGATGTATGATTTCATTATAATTCTAATAAAGAAATAATATGACAAGATAATGATTTTATTTGTAAAATAATGATATGCTTATTTTGAGAAATGTCGTTGTCCAATTACCAGATTGACTTAGTATTTCTTAGAAGCTCGTGCCGCGAGGCGTGAAGGTTCAAGTCCTTTTACCCGCACCATTTTTTATTTTTCATATATTTTTGAATAATAAACACATAAGTATTAAGCTTATGTGTTTGTTTTTGCATAAATTTTACTTAATAAAATAAAATTAAATAGGTGATTTTGTGGATAAAATATATTTGAAAAAATTTATATTATCATATAATGATATATGTAATCTTCTAAATGAATTTTGTAACAATAAAAAATATGAATGTAGATTAAAAAAAGAACCTACTTTATATTACAGCCATTTTGGTTATCCTTTTAATTCATATAGTATTGGAACCGGTTCAAAACATGTTGTTATATTAGCTAACACACATGGATGTGAGATAATAACTTCTCTTTTTGTTTTAGAATTTATTTTAACCCTTATTCTAAACGATAATGTATACTACTATTTTTCAAAACAATATACATTTCATTTTATCCCTCTTTTAAATCCAGAAGGTTTTATAATTTCATCATCACAGGTATATTTTAACTTAAAGGATTTAAGTCAAGATGAAATTCAAAAAATTTCAAAAATGTACCTAGAGGCATATAACATTGATGATAAAATAGCAAGTAAAAATGTAAAAAAAGGTAAATTATATAAAAGTATACTTAGAACTTCTTGCACATTAATTGAAAATAAAAATATGATAAGAAGTGTAAACAACATACTAAAAAATTGTAATTTAAATAGTAAAATTCTCCCTGTTTGGGCTGCTAATGCTCTAGGATTTGATCCAAATTCTAATTCACTACATAAATTTTGTGAAATGAAATCTTTAAGAAATGACTGGAAATTTTCTAAACTAAGGTATAATGACATTTCAGTTACGATTCCAAGTCCTATGTCCTACCCTGGAAGAAAACCTCTAGATCCATGTTGCCCTGAAAATGTATTTTTATATAAATATTTAACTAATCTATTTTTAGGATTACCAAAATATAATTCTAAATTAATTGCTATTTTTTCTTACCATTCAACAGGTGGTGAAATTTATGGATATCCTGATAAATGTATATCATCTAAAAATAATATAAAATTACATGATTTAGCAATGGATATATATTCAAGTGAAACTGGATATACCAAAATTGATGAAAAATTAAAATATGGTGTTATGGATTATTACAGAGCATATTTTGAAAATGTGGTCTCTCTTACTATAGAACTTTCAAAATTAAATGGAAATCCTATAGGGCCTTTTTCAGATTTAGATAGCTTATTTAATGAATTTTCTAATAATAAAAAAGCTATTTTAAAAACAATAGAAAATCTAGGCACATGCTAATATGCATAAGTCTAAATTTTTATTTAATTTTTTATTAATTTCATCAATAACAACATTAAAATCTTTTAAGAACAAATAACTAAATCATAATATTTTTTATATTTATTTTTTGTATTTTTAATTGACAAACCTATGTTTGTTTGATATAATTACCTCATATTGAAAAGAGGTATGTATATATGAATTTAAATTTAATTTTACTATGCATAATCATATTCTTAATTATAGTTTTAATGATTATGGTTATATCAAACAAAAAAAATAAAAATAATTCCAAAGAATTTAAAGAGCTCAGAATGGAACTTTCTTCCATGCTTATGCAAACACGTGAGGAACTAAATAAAAACATTGGTACAAGAATTGCTGAGACAGCTAATATTCAGCAAACATCTCTTGCTAACCTTACAAATATTAATGAAACAAAACTTGATAATATTCGTAAAGCTGTTGAAGATAATTTGTCAAAAATACAAAGAGATAATAACGATAAACTTGAAAAAATGCGTATAACAGTTGATGAAAAATTACAAGGAACTCTTGAGAAAAGGCTTGGTGAGTCATTTAAGCTTGTAAACGATAGACTTGAATCTGTATATAAAGGTCTTGGTGAAATGCAAAACCTTGCACAAGGTGTCGGAGACTTAAAAAAGGTTTTTTCAAACGTAAAATCAAGAGGATATTGGGGCGAAGTTCAATTAAGTGCAATTTTAGAACAATTTTTAACAAATGAACAATATGATAAAAATGTTAAAACAAAGCCAAATACTAATGACTTAGTAGAATTTGCAATTAAACTTCCAGGAAAAAATGATAACGAATTTGTATGGCTTCCAGTTGATTCAAAATTTCCTATTGAGGATTACTCAAGGCTTGTAGATGCGCAAGATATTGGTGATGTATCTCTTGTTAATGAATGTAGAAAGAAATTAGAAAACTCAGTTAAATCATTTGCAAAAGATATTTTTGATAAATATATTGAACCTCCTTATACAACAGACTTTGGTATAATGTTTTTACCTACTGAAAGTTTATACTGCGAAGTTTTAAGAAATACTGGGCTTTGTGAATTTATAGCTCAAAAGTATAGGATAACTGTATCTGGCCCAACTACTTTCGTTGCACTTCTTAACAGTTTACAAATGGGATTTAAATCTCTTGCTATTGAAAAACGAACAAGCGAAGTTTGGCAACTATTAGGTATGGTAAGAAGTGAATTTACAAAATTTGGTGACCTACTTGATAAAACCAACAAGAAGCTTCTTGAAATATCCTCTACTATGGAACTTGCATCAAGAAAATCTAGAACAATTGAAAGAAAATTAAAAAAAGTTGAAGCATTGCCTGTTCCAGATGAGGAAAAATTTTATGAAAATGAAATTCAAGATGTAATACAATTAGATAATTAATACATACTAATACTAGGAATTAATCCTAGTATTTTTTTACTTATGTATACTATTTCTTTACATTAAAAATATTTTGTGCTAAAATATTTTTGGTAATTTGTATAAAATGCAAATTTTAAGGAGGAGATTAAATGTCAAAATTAAAAGCAGTAATACTTGCTGCAGGAAAAGGAACAAGAATGAAATCAGAACTTCCAAAAGTTCTACATAAAATATATGATAGATGCGCTATAGATTACGTATGTGATGCTTGTGAAGGCGCTGGTATTAAAGATATTAACATAGTTGTAGGCCATAAAGCCAACCAAGTCGTTGAACACGTAAAAAATAGAAATAATGAAATAAAGTTTTGCTACCAGGAATCTCAACTTGGTACAGGTCATGCTGTTATGCAAGCAAAAGATAATATAGACGATGATGATTTAGTACTAGTTATAAACGGCGATCAACCACTTATATCTTCTAAAACAATTAAATCTATGATTTCTTTTTGCGAACAAGGAAATTATGGTGGTGTTGTACTTTCTGGAATTGTTGATCATCCAGGATCTCTTGGTCGTGTTATACGTGATGGTAAAGGAAACTTAAATAGAATTGTTGAAAGAAAAGATTGTAATGAAGACGAAGAAAGAGTTAAAGAAGTAAATATAGGTGTATACTGCTTTAATGGAAAACTATTAAAAGAATCATTTAGTAAACTAGATGATAATAACGCTCAAAATGAATATTATATTACAGATATACCTGTCCATATAAAAAATGCTGGATATAACTTTGGTGTTTGTACTATTGCTGATATGTCAGAATTTCAAGGAATAAATTCTCGTGAAGAGTTATCTCTTGCTACATGTACACTACTTAACAAAACAAGAAAACTTCATATGTCAAATGGTGTTACATTAATTGATCCATCTAGTACATATATAAGTATAGATGCAAAAATCGGTAGAGATACAATTATATATCCAGGAACTAATATACAAGGTGAAACAGTAATTGGTGAGAACTGTGTAATCGGACCAAATTCACATATAATATCATCAAAAATCGGAAATAATGTATCTGTTGAAACAAGTAAAATTACAGAAAGTACAATTGCAGATAATTGTAAAATAGGACCTTTCGCACATATACGTCCTAAGTGTGATATTGCAAATAATTGTAAAGTAGGAAGCTTTGCTGAAACAAAAAATGTTACTGTAGGAGAAAATACAAAAATTCCTCATCTAATTTATACAGGAGATGCAACAATAGGTAAAAATGTTGAAATTGCTTGTGGTGTTATTACTGCCAATATGAATACAAAATGGGAAAAGAATAGAACAGAAATTAAAGATGGTGCCTTTGTAGGTTGTAATTCTACTCTAATTGCACCAGTTACAGTTGGTAAAGAAGCAGTTGTTGGTGCTGGATCTGTTATAACAAAAAATGTTCCGGATAAAGCTCTTGCTCTTGAAAGAGGAAATGAAATAGTAAAAGAAAACTATAAAAAATAGTATTTAATTGCAAAAAAGAATTATGAATCACGTCGATTTTTAATTCTTTTTGCTTTTTTTTAACTTTCTCTTGTATATTTTTATATTTTGATATACAATGATATATGATATATAATATTTTTTTACGGAGGATAAAAATGATAAATTATTTAGATAAACTACAAGAAAAATGTAAAATTCCAGACAATTTTATGTCCATTGTATCTTCCCTATTTGATAGATTAATTGACTTTGGATATATAAATAGTTCTGGTGCAAAAAAACTTACAAAAAAGTTATATGACAACATTGACACATTAATACTTGGAAAAACAATAGGATTAGATTATAAATCAGGATACTATGATGCAGTTAAAAAAGAGTTATACATAAAGGATATACAAAATATTGAATCAATATATCTTCGTATTATTTATGTAATAACTACAACTGAAATTAGTGAAGGTGTATATGGCGTAGGTTATTCAACTTCTACCCTTTCACATTCTGATTATAAAATACAACATAAAAACTTTGGAATAAACAGAGCTGTTGTCTCTAATCTTGTTTGTCGACTTTTATACACAATTCCAGAAACTTTAAGCATAGTTCCAACATATCGAACTTTTAATAGTGATTTTTTAGGAAATGAAGTAAAAAGTGATAACGATATATATTTTTTAGAGGGAAAAATACTAAGTCAAATATGCTATTCATTAAATCTTAATGAAGAAGATCTATATAACAACTTATTCTCTCATTCTCCAAATAAATATTTATCTAGATTTTTCTCTAAAAGCAAGATCAAAAATTTAGATGAAGTATTAAAAGATTTAGACAATGTAAGTAGGGCTTATTCAAACTACAATAAGCTATGTTTTTTAAATAGTAAATTAAATACCAATTATATTAATATTAAGAAAAATATTTTAAATGAAGGAGCAAATGATTTAAAAAAAGAAAATCAAAAAATTAAACTTGCTATTGAAAGTGCTCTTATCAAACTTTCACCAGAAGAACTTGATGATGATGAAAATTCAGCAATAGAAGTTAGCCTTTCTGGTAAAATAAATGAATTGGAAGAAACTATTTTAAAAATTATTTCCTCTATACAAAATAAATTAGTTGATATTTTAATTAATGAAAAAGATAATTATTCAATAATTTCTTATTCAATAAAGCTTAAAACTTTGGATAAAATACTTATTGTTCCAAACAAAAAACTAAAGACTACTTTATTTGAAACAATAAGTATAGAGCTTTTAAGTAATGGCGAAAACAACGCCTCAAATTTAATTGAAAAAATTAAATATAGTATTGTAAATGAAATAATTTCTAGCGATAAATATATAAAAATATATAAAAATATGTACTTTAAAAAACTTGATGGTCTAG
>OLOU01001840.1_pt1 | contig 13429 bp, 10 predicted proteins | sample 1672101 | NCBI WGS metagenome assembly OLOU01 (sample SAMEA3136645, study PRJEB25190) | human gut metagenome | biome: human gut; feature: human-associated habitat; material: faeces | place: Austria | collected 2013
GGCCGCCTTCCTGTCCTCGCGGGTCGCATTGTCCTGAACAAACTGCTGCTTCTGGGACTCCTCTTCCTCCTCCTGCACTACAGGAATCAGGCTAAGTGAATCCATACGCGCATTCAATGCAGAGTCCACAGGGGTGTCATAGGCAGTCTGGAGCGAATCCAGCATCTTCCTGTGGCCGCCGTCCAGTGAATCCAGCTTGGCATCAGGGTTGAAGCCCATGGCGACTTTCTGCGAGTCGATGGAACTGCGCATCTGAACATTCTGCTTGACAGCCAGATCAACACCCTTCGTAAAGATATTGTGGATAGAGCGGACAAGGTTCATCTGCAGCGTGTCTATCTGCGCCGTGAATACAGGCACCTTGGTATTCTTGTACTGGGCCTTGCCTATACGGTACTTCCAGTTGTCGAAGTTACCGAAAATGTTTATTCCGAAGCGGAACGGAATCGGCGACTTGAGCACTGAAACGTGATACTTGAACGTCTGGTCGAAGTTCTGCAGTCCGCTCATTGCCAATGTATAACGGTCAATCTTAAGAACGAACGGGAACACCTCCAGCTTGTTGTCGCTGATAAGACCGCTAACTGACATGTCGGACACCTTGCCCATCTTCTTGTTCTTGAACATCAGCAGTTTGGCGAGCTTCATGAACTCAGGGCTCTCTTCCAGGACCACATCCCTGCCGCTGATTTTCATGATTCCGTTCATTGACTTGGTAACGAAATTCATATTGGTATCCAAGTCCGTGGTAGCCGCCATTTCGCAGTCGAGCATTCCCTTGAACGAAGTAAGCATCGGCATTATCGAATCCACCGCCGGGAACAGCTGGACCACCTTGTCCGCCGTGATGTCGGAAAGATTCAGGTCGAAACCGGCCTTGATGTCCTGCTTGCTCTTGGTGGAATAGAAACCCTCGAAGAAGATATCTCCCATATTGGAGGTGGCCAATGTATTGGTCAGCTGGATACAACGCTCTTTCATCGTCATGTCCGCAGCAAGCCAGGTCACATTCAGATCAGAGTAGTTCACCTCATTGGCCTGGAGCGAGATGTTCGCTATCAGGTTCGCCGGAACTACCACGAGAGCATAGGCACTGTCCTGGGCCGCTTCGTGGGCCTGTGAAACCTTGGCCAGATATGTGGCATCATCCTCTGAAGAGACATTGACAATGGACTCCGGAGTGAACTTGGTGCCGGCCGTGTATGCGGTAAGCAGTTCATTGGCATCAATCTTCTGCGACGTCAGCTTCAGGTCCAGTTTCAGCGGACCCCGGCCGAGCAATGCCCTGCGCAGACCGCTCAGGACGCCGTTTGCCGAGATATCAGACGCTCCCGGCCTGAATGTGAAGTTGTCCAGATGGACAGCATCATTGGTAACCGTTCCCCTCACATCCTCGATGACGTTCTTCAACGGGAAATATGGAGTGATCACCATACCTTTGCTGATATTGAGACTTCCGGCCAGATTCCACTCCTTCAGATACTTGGCCATCGTCTCATTGAGAGTTATGTCAATGTCCTTCTTCCGGAAATCCACCTCCTTGATGAAATCCGGCACCGGACGTCCTGCCATCCTCGCCCTTATCATCTTGACAAACAGCGAATCGCGAGGCGTTCCCGGATAAACCCTCTGCAACGAATCCAGGAAATGATGTCTGCGCTGGTTGCTTTCATACGCAGTCATCACCGCCGAGGCAGAGAATTTGGCATCCTTGAAACCGTATCTGTTCACGCCTTCACGGGCGAATATCCTCGAATTGGAACTTGACACTGACAATCTCGGCTCCAGCTTGTCCCCTCTGACTTTATGCGAGAAATTGAAAGTATTAGTCGAGCCAAGGATGCCTGCAAACAGGGAATCAGTACCATCGAACAGAAGTTCCTTCATGGAGACCGTTCCCACCAGCGGGTGCTTATCCCCTTCCAGCTCGCCTGAATTTATCCGTGCGGCATTCTGGGCCTCGGCATTGACACCGGTGACATTCACCTTAATATCCTTGCCGCATGTTGCGAACAGCGAATCCACCTTGGCCGTAAGCGCCAGAACCTCAGTACCTTTCGGAATACTTCTGTCCACCTTGTTCTTTATGGTGGAGATGGCGATTTCAGGGCCGCCTATCCATGCATCCAGGGTGTCCGCCTGAGATTTCACCACAATATTCCTGCTTCTGACATAGCCGTCAAGCCGTGCCTTGTAGAAATTGTACATGTTCAGCTGCGACATTCTGATCTTACCGGTAAGCACTCCGTCCAAATCTCCGGAGACGCTGTAGCCCAACGAATCAGGCACGAACGCCATCATTTCATCGAGCGACGCATAAACGATTCCCTCAATGTCCATAAGAGGGTCATCCCCCGCAAGGTCGGACACCGTTCCGGACACATCGAGATCGACACCGCCGAAGTTCAGACAGACATTGTCAATGTTGACATCCAGTTTCCCGACATTGTCCGTGGCTGCATTGATGTCCGCGGCTACTGTTCCGGAAGGGATTCCCGGATAATCCACAGCGGCTTTCGGAAGCACCAGTTCAGCTATCAGCTCAGGCAACGTGTTCCTTGTCGGGTTCCAATATCCGTCGCAGAGTGCCGTAAACGTGACTTTCGCATCCGTCTTGAGCCGCTCGGCCTCAGGGAAGAAATTCTTTCCGAAATAGTCTATCAGTTCCGAAACGCGGCAGTCATTGATGGATGCCTCAGCTCTTACATAGGTGCTGTCCCCATAGTATGCCACATCGCCCATTCCCTTGACATTCACCGTAGCCAGGGAAACCTCGAAGTCACGCCATGAGACCTTGGCCGCCTCATCCGATTTAGGGAAGCTGATGTCACCTTTGACTGACAGCGGAAGCATCACACGGCCATATTCGCTCATTCCGAGGAATGTCTTGGCGGTAGCGTCCACGCTCATGACCTTGTCCTTCTCATGAATATGGAAATGATCCATTGCCACAGCCAATGTATCGGCCGGCAATCTTCCTGACACGAAGAGGCTGTCCACCTTGAGGCCCAGCCGGTTGGCTGATGTCGAGACATTGGTCAGTTTGCCGTCAAACTTGAGCTGCTTGAGGAAGACCGCCGCATAAATGGTGTCGGCACAGTCAGTATAGACTATCTTCGGCCGTCCTGTCATATTGATCTTGTTCACGACTATCGGGGGCAATGAAGTGGCTGTAGTGTCGCTTTCCGCTTCCTCGTCCACTACCGCCTGCACTTTCAGGACATTCCAGTTCGCATCTTCACCACCATAGTAATGCGCGAAGAAATGCGGTTTGTCCATGCTGACTTCGCGGATATGGATTCTTCCGAACAACGCCTTCAAGTAATTGACTGACAATGTGGTCTTGCGGATAGCCGCCAATGTGTCAGCAGATTCCGCCCTGCCCGCATGGCGAAGGATTCCGTCAATGCCGACCGAGTCGTAACGTGCATACCTGTCGTGAGGGTATGTGACCACCACATCCTCCACATCGAGCTGAAGGTTCGGGAAACTTTTCAGCATGGACGCGCTGATTTTCCCTATTTGCACATCGGCGTCCACATATTCCGGAATATATTTCTCCGCCATTTTTGTCAAGAACGAAGAATTCAGCAGAAGCTGCAATACCACGAGCAGCGCCGCCCATATTCCGACCACTGTGGCCACTGTAATTTTAAGCCAGCGGAACCACTTGCTTTTCAATGACTTATTTTCTTTACCTCTATCCATATCCATTTATTGCCAGAAGTACTTTCATTCTTTTCCACAAATCTTACAAATATAGTGAAAGCCGAGTGAAGAAGAAAATTATATTATCCTCCAGTAGGCGGGAAACGAAAAAAGCCGGCTGGAAAACGGATTTCCAACCGGCGTATATCATTTTCAGATATATTAACTGTACAAGGCAGGTTTACTGCTCGTCCTCAAGCTGCAGATGCTGTACGTAGATAGCCTTCTGAAGCTGCTCTCTCTTCCTGACAGATGGTTTCACGAAGTTCTTTCTGGCACGAAGCTCGCGGATAGCACCTGTTTTTTCGAATTTCCTCTTGAATCTCTTGAGAGCTCTCTCGATGTTCTCACCTTCCTTAAGCGGTACAATAATCATATCTGAATCACCTCCTTTTTTTAATAAATTCCTAAAACCGAATGAGTTACGTGTACCCATCCTGAATTAGCGGGTGCAAAGTTACAACAATTATCCGGATTTCCGACAATCATTGACCGATTTTTTCCCGAAAAATTTTCATTCCGTCAGTGGCCTTGGCCATGATATGCTGGATCCTGCTGTCTCGGACATTGACCTGACCCGGGTCGATCAGATAAATCGGCGTGTCGAGCGACGCGTAGCGGTACAGTCCCGCTGCAGGATAGACACTCAGCGACGTACCGACAATCAGAAGGATGTCAGCGTCGGACACTATGTCGATGGCCCTTTCGATTTTAGGCACCGGCTCACCAAACCAGACGATGTGAGGACGCAGCTGGTGGCCGTTCGGGGCCTTGTCGCCAAGATGCACCTCCGAGTAACCGATATCGAAGACAGTCTTCTCCGAAAATCCGTCTTCTTCATTGCAACAGTTCTCCGGCCTTACTTTCGTCAATTCCCCGTGAAGATGGAGGACATTGGAACTGCCCGCCCTCTCATGAAGATTATCCACATTCTGCGTAATCACATTGACATTGAAATTATCCTGAAGCGAAGCGATGGCACGGTGTGCGTCATTGGGTCTTACCCCTTCGAGCTCATGCCTCCTTATATTATAGAAGTCGAGCATCAGGCCCGGATTCTTGTACCAGCCCTCGATGGACGCGACTTGCTGCGGGTCGTAATTGTCCCACAGACCGCCATTGTCACGGAACGTGCTGATTCCGCTCTCGGCGCTCACACCGGCGCCTGTAAGCACCACAAGTTTCTGTTTCATAACAGTTTACGAATTAAAATAATATTTTCTGAGCCAATACTCGAAAAGAGGGTCCTGCACGGACGGCTCGTCCTTGTCATTGAACGAAAGCACCTCTTTCTTCATAAGAGCTTCCTTGAGTCTCTTGACATTGGCCGAAGAGTTAAGTCTGTAGTTTTCAATGACTTCCGTCGTACTAAACTTGACATTGCCGTCGAGCACCGCCTTCAGGAAACGCTCCTGGAATGCTGTAAGGTCGTCCATAATGGCCTTGAACCTCGGCAGATTGGCAGAAACCATACAGGAAAGCGCATCATTGAAAGTGATTTCACTTATATAGCCCTTGGACAATGCATCGCAGATGAAGAAAAAGCTGTTGATATACCAAATGTTGTTACGGAACAGCCCGCAGACCACCTGTATCAGGTCGCGCTCGATGACCTTGCCGCCCACAGAAAAGCCTTTCAGCACATGATCCGCTATTTCGGCGTCGGAAATCATTGACAATGAATACTTTTCCACGCTCTTCCAGAAAAACTTCCGGCGCATGAAGATACTCTCCATCGCATTGGCCCTGGAGCCCAGGAAAATGAAGGAGCAGCGAGGAGTCCTTGCCTGGATGCGGGCAGAAATCGACGCGTCCAACACCCTGAAAAACTTCTCGCCCTCGTCCGAGTCAATGTTTTCGAACTCATTGAGGACAATGATGAACTGCACATTCTTTTCTTCGGCAATGCGGAAAGGCAGCTCAGCCACGGCGGAAATCTCAGCCGCACCGACCGGGGCATTGTCAGAAAAGACTCTTCCCGTAACAGAAAACGACTGCGCGTCAAACTCCAGAGATGTGCCGGCCAGATACTTGGAGGCATTGTCCTGATAGTCCTGCGGGACTGTGGAAACGGATGAAATCACGGCACCTGCAAACCGCCTTATGAACAGCTCTGCATCATGGATATTCGTGAGATCCAAGCTGCACATAAGGAACTGCTTGCCGGAAGTCCTCATATTGAGCAGAGTCTGCTGGACCGCGGACATCTTGCCTGATTTCAGAGGACTCCAGATGGCGACGCTTTCGCTCTGGGTCAAGAGATTTGACAATGTAATGCAATCAGAACGACGCCCGATGAAATACTTACCGGTCACATAGTCAGCAAACTGGAATGGAGTATCCATACGTTTAAATTTTTCGAGTTGCACAAGCAGGATTGCCCGGCAGGATTACCAAGCAATCGTCGAAAAAGTGCCCAACGGGTTTTGCACTAACGACTTCCGGAAAACAAAATTAGTAAAAAATTTTGCGGAATGGCAGAAATCCATTAAATTTGCAGTCCAAAATAAAATCAGATGACTGACAAGCCTTATAAGTTCCGTGCAGAAACGGACGCTTGCAGCCGAAACTTAATAAGTTTTTATATAATGTACGCAATCGTTGAAATTGCAGGCCAGCAGTTCAAAGTAGAAGCTGGTGCAGAGATTTTCGTAAACCGCCTCGCATCGAAGAAGGATGAGACGGTAGAGTTCGACAAGGTTCTTCTCCTCGATAACGAAGGAGCAGTAAAAGTCGGAGTTCCTTACGTAGAGGGTGCAGTTGTAAAGGCAACAGTTCTCGCAGATGACGTAAAGGCAAAGAAGGTTATCGTTTTCAAGAAGATCCGTCGTAAAGGATACCAGAAATCAAACGGTCACCGTCAGAAACTTACAAAGATCCGCATCGACTCTATCGCTTAATTTTTTACAGATCGCTAAATTAAAGGAGAATTTGAATTATGGCACATAAAAAAGGTCAAAGTAGTTCTAAGAACGGTCGTGAGTCACAGAGCAAACGTCTCGGATTCAAGAAATTCGGTGGTGAGGTAGTAAAGGCCGGTAACATCATCCTTCGCCAGAGAGGCACAGTCCACAACCCGGACAAGAACGTAGGTATGGGTAAAGACCACACTCTTTACGCCCTCGTTGACGGAACAGTTCTCATTACAAGAAAGAAAGAGAACAAGTCATACGTGTCTGTTGTCCCTTTTGAGAACTAAACTCGAAGGGTCTTGAAAGACATTGGAGGATTGCACTTCGAGTTTCGGTGTGCGGTCCTCCTTTTTTCATTGGAAAGCATATAGCAGACAAAATTAAATCATAAATATCATGTTGACACTTAAGATGCTTCGTGACGATCCGGATTTCGTAGTCAGGAAGCTTGCAGTCAAAAACTTCGACGCAAAAGCAATCGTCGATAAGGTTCTCGAACTTGACACACAGAGAAGAGCTCTCCAGACTGAGAGCGACGGTCTTCTTTCTCAGCAGAAGCAGAAGGCAGGTCTCATCGGAGGACTTATGAAAGAAGGCAAAAAGGCAGAGGCAGAAGAAGCCAAGAAAGAGGTTGCCGAACTCAAGGCACGTTCTACCGAGCTTCTTGCAAAGGCTGACGCTACAGAGAAAGAACTTGAGTCACAGCTTGTTCTCCTCCCTAATATTCCATGCGACCTGGTAGTCCCTGGAAAAGGAGCTGAGGACAATCAGGTGGTCAAGATGGGCGGCCCTGAAATCAAACTGCCGGAGAACGCGCTTCCGCATTGGGAACTCGCCAAGAAATTCGACATCATTGACTTCGACCTCGGCGTGAAACTTACAGGCGCTGGTTTCCCTGTATATAAAGGCAAGGGCGCGAAACTCCAGAGAGCATTGATCAGTTTCTTCCTCGACAACAATACTGCCGCAGGCTACAAGGAGATCGAACCTCCTATCATGGTCAATGCGGCTTCAGGTTTTGGTACAGGCCAGCTCCCTGACAAGGAGGCTCAGATGTATTATGTAGGTCTCGATGACTTCTATCTGGTTCCTACAGCTGAAGTGCCTGTAACCAACATTTACAGGGATGTCATCCTGAACAATGACCAGTTCCCGCAGAAGCTGACAGCCTACACTCCTTGCTTCCGTCGTGAGGCAGGTTCTTACGGAAAAGACGTTAGGGGCCTGAACAGACTTCACCAGTTCGACAAGGTAGAAATCGTCAGAATCGAGAAGCCGGAAGACTCTTATGCGGCTCTTGATGAGATGATTGCACACGTGGAGAGCCTCGTAAACAAACTTGGTCTCAAGTACAGGATTCTCCGTCTTTGCGGTGGAGACCTGAGTTTCACTTCCGCTATCACATACGACTTCGAGCTGTGGTCAGCAGCCCAGGGAAGATGGCTGGAGATTTCTTCAGTTTCCAACTTCGAGACATACCAGGCTAACCGTCTGCACCTCAGATACAAGGACGAGAACGGCAAGACCCAGCTCTGCCACACATTGAACGGAAGTTCACTTGCTCTTCCACGTGTCGTTGCGGCAATGCTTGAGGACAACCAGCAAGAAGACAGAATCGTCATCCCTGAAGTTCTCCGCCCATATACCGGGTTCGACTACATTGACTAAGACAAGTGAAGACGATATTGGGAATAGACCCCGGAACCAACATTCTTGGCTTCGGGGTCATTCGTACAGAAGGCAGCAAGGCCGAGTACGTGGAGATGGGGGTCATTGACCTGAGAAAGGAAAAAGACCCTTACCGGAAGCTCGTGCGCATTTTCAATGAAATAGGTGAAGTCTGCGACAGGCACTCTCCGGATGAAATGGCCCTGGAGTCGCCTTTCTACGGAAAGAACGCGCAGGTGATTCTGAAGCTCGGCAGAGCGCAAGGCGCGGCAATGCTGGCCGCATCCACCAGGAACATTCCCGTTACCGAATATGCTCCGAGAAAGGCCAAGGAGGCTGTTACTGGCAATGGGGCCGCTTCCAAGGAGCAGGTGAACAACATACTTCAGAGGACGCTCGGAATCGACATTGAGGAAAAATATCTCGATGCGACTGACGCGCTGGCTATCGCGATGTGCCATCATTATCAGTTGCTTTCACCATTGGCAGGAATAAAATCTTCCACTTCCTGGGAAAAATTCATTGCCCAGAATCCCGACCGGGTAAAATAACGGCATTTTATTCCATATTTTTTTCACCGGGCTCTTAAACTTATGCGGCGCCGGTGCGTCTAAATTGTCGTTTGGGTCTGATTGGTGCCCATCTATTTTGTAAAATGAACGAACAATGAAGAGAATCATTGCTATGGTGTGCGGGCTGGTTTCAATGCTCGTGCTTTCTTTTGGAGCGTCTGCGCAGACACGGACTGTGACAGTTGTGCTGCAGGACTCAGGAAACGGTGAGCCTGTGGGTTATGCCACGGTATCTCTCACCAAACCGGGAGCATCTTCTGCGAGTAAATACGCTCTCACGGACGACAAGGGCAAGGCGACACTTGAGAAGGTGCCGGCCGGGGCTTACACTTTCAAAGCCGAATTACTTGGCTACAAGACATTTACCAAGGATATCACGGTGAAGGACGCTGTAAACTTGGGTATTGTAAAACTCGATCCGGACAAGCAGGTGCTGGATGCGGCGAGCGTATCTGCAACCGGCAATCCTATCGTGATAAAGAAGGACACCATAGAGTACAACGCCACTTCGTTCAAGACCACGGACAATGACATGCTTGAGGACCTGCTTAAAAAACTCCCTGGAGTGGAAGTGGGCACAGACGGCTCCGTAACAGCCAACGGGCAGACTATCAGTAAGATAACGATTGACGGCAAGACATTTTTCCTGGACGATCCCCAGTTGGCTTCCAAGAATATCCCGGCGAAGATTGTAGATAAGGTCAAGGTGGTCCAGAAGAAATCCGACCAGGCTCAGTTTACCGGTATAGATGACGGACAGGAAGAGACCGTCATTGACCTGACTGTGCAGAAAGGCATGATGAACGGGCTTTTCGGCAATGTGATGGCCGGCGGCGGACACGATTGGCCAGAAAACACCACTAACGGAAACGGCGACTGGAGATACCAGGGCGCAGCATTCATCGGAAGATTCACGGACAAGAGCCAGCTCAGCATCATCCTGAACGGCAACAACACGAACAACCGCGGATTCAATGACCTTGCAGGGTCAATGATGAGAGGTATGCGTAGCGGCGGTATGGGCCGTGGCCGTGGCGGCTGGGGAAAGAACAACGGTATCACCACATCGTGGATGGGTGGCGTGAACGGTTCCTGGGACCTCTTCGGCGACAAGATGGACCTCGGTGCCAACTATCTTTTCAACGGCACCAGGGCTGACGTAAAGGAAAAAAGTGAGAAGACCACGTTCTTGGATGACGGCTCAAGTCTTATCTCCAACAACGACGGATACAGTCTGAACAACACCTACGGGCACCGTTTCGGTATGCGCCTGGAGCACAAGTTCTCGGACAACACGTCTATCCTTTTCCAGCCTCAGTTCAACTTCGGAAAGGGTGACTTCACCGAGTTCTCGAAATTCTCCACGGACAGCAGAAGCAGTGCCGATGCGGCTGCAGTGAACAAGAATGAAGGTTTCAACAACAATACGGGTGACAACAACAACTGGACTGCGAACGGATTCTTCCTGTTCAGACAGAAATTGGGAATCCCGGGGAGGACATTGTCCCTCAACATTGACTATAACTTCAGCAACAACGACTTGCGGGGACTGAACCAGTCATTGACAAAATCCTTCGGAACCGCAGGTGACGGCTCTGACGATGTCAATGAAATAGTCAATCAGCGCTACGACCAGAATTCCAAGTCGTCTTCGATAAGCGGCAGGCTGGTCTATACTGAGCCGCTGGGTGCCGGGTTCTATCTTGAGGCGAATTACCAATATAAATGGAGCCAGAACAAATCCACGAAGGATACTTACGATTCTGCTGATACAGGTGCGGAATTCAGCATCGCAAACCACCCGTACTTCACCACAGGAACAGGAAAGGACAGCAGCGGCAAGGATATCACGGTTAGCGAGACGAAGAATACGCAATATTCAAACAATGTCCTGAACCAGTACCAGACTCACCGTGCAGGTTTCAACTTCATGTACCAGAAGGACAAATTCAGGGCCCAGGTCGGTGCTTCTGTAATTCCTACGATTACGCACAATGAGACTAACGGCAAGAGTTATGACAATACTGTCGTGAACTGGTCCCCATCCGCCATGCTCTGGTACGATGTGAATGACAACACCAACATACGCGGTTTCTATTTCGGCCGTTCTTCTCAGCCGACTACGACACAGCTCATGCCTGTTCCGGACAATACCAATCCGCTTAACGTTTCGCTTGGTAACCCTTACCTGAAGCCGTATTTCTCTCACGACATTCGCTCCAGAATCGGATATTCGAACAAGAAGAAATTCTTCTCTGTCTATGGCCATATTGCTGGTGGCTTCGTGCAGTCCCCTATTGTATATGCGAGCTGGTACAATACCAACGGAGTTTCGTATTCAATCCCTGTAAACGGTCCGACTTCCGGCAACGCCAGCGCAAGGGCTTTTGTCAATGCCCCTATCGGCAAATCCAATTTCAGCATTTCTTCTGTAACCAGAGGAAGCTGGTCTGAATCGTCTTCTTATGTAGGAAAGACTTCGCTTGACATGAGCGCCTACGGAACCGGCGGAGACTTCGATTATGAGAAATTCCACACGGATTTTCCGAACTTGGACGAGAGTGACCTCTTCCTGAAGAACACGACTCAGACAATGAGTATTATGCAGAGGCTCAAGCTCACTTACCGAAATGATTTTGTGGAACTTACTGCATCTGGTCGCTCAAATATCGCCAAGTCTTGGTACACGATATCATCGATAAAGATGAATGTCACAAGGAACAACCAGTTCGCAGCATCTATGAACTGGACTATACCTGGTGGCGTAGGTCTGGTATCCGAGTTCAACTACAACTGGTATCGTGGATACGCGAGTGCACAGGATGATGAGTACATTCTCAATGCAGAGCTCACGAAACTGCTTTTCAAGAACAGATTCACGCTTTCGCTCAAGGCCTACGACCTGCTGAACCAGTCCAAGAACCTCTCCGTAAGCGATTCCGCGAACTATCACACCGAGACCTGGAACAACACGCTAGGCCGCTACGTGATTCTCTCCCTCACGTGGAGATTCGGCAACATGAACAATGCCGCCAAAGGACGCAGGGGTCCAGGTGGACCGGGCGGACACAGAGGCCCCGGTCCGGGAGGTCCTCCTCCGATGATGTAGTCACTGGGCCGCATGAATCCGGACCTGACATATACACCTCCGCAGTTCTCGCGGGGGTGTTTTTTTTCGGCAAGACCACGTTTGACGTGTGGAAAATGTTTATTACATTTGTGTAATCGGGCGAAAACACTACAACTTAGGACAATGCCCCGATACTGATTCACTCCATATCGGGTGAATCCACACAGACAAGCAGCAATGGGAAAGATCACAATCAAGGATATAGCGCGGGAGGCCAACGTTTCTGTCGGCCTGGTTTCGATGACGCTGAACGGCAGGAGCGGAGTCAATGCAAAGACGGCCAATGCCATCATGGAAGTGGTAAAGCGTCTCAACTATACCCCGAACAAGGCCGCGTCGTCTCTGAGAATCGGTTTCCAGAAGACCATCGGAGTCATCACGCCGGACCTTGCCAACCATTATTTTTCCAATGTCTCCAGAAATATCGAAAACATCGCGTATGACAACGGCTACACCGTCCTGTTCGGCAGTTCTGACGACCGCATTGACAAAATCGGCCGGCTGGTGGATGCTTTTCACGCTGACGGCGTAAAGGGAATTCTCATAAGCCCATGCGACGGATGTGAAGACGAGCTCCGAAGAGCTATCTCATTGGGCATCAAGGTAGTGCTGATGAACCGAAATCTGCCCGAGCTGGAAAATGCCGGGCGTGTGCTGCTGGACAATGACAAGGCCATCCGTATGGGTCTGGAGCATCTGCTTGCAAATGGCTACAGGCATATCGAGATGATTTCGAACAATATACAGCTCTCGACATTGAACATAAGGGAGGACAGTTACAGGCGGGCAATGAGGGAGATGGGGATGGAGCAATCCTGCCGAGTGACTTTCGTAAATGAAGCGGATGACAATGAAGTGGACGCGGCATTGTCCGAAGCTGTCAGCCGCGGGGCCGATGCCATTTTTGTTCCGCGTGGCTACCTGGCGCTCTATGTCTGCAAGAGTGCGAAACGTCTGGGCATTCCGATTCCGGAAAAGCTCGCTCTGATGGGTTTCGACGGCGGTGAAACCTACCACATCATCACCCCGACCATCACGCAGCTCTCCCAGAATGTGCTCGAAACTGCCCTGCAGGCGTTCAACATGCTGACTGGCATGATGCTCCACTCCGCCCCGGGTCACGACGTCTATCTGGAACCCCGCCTCGAAATCGGCGAATCCTCCAGCAGGTAATCTTGTTTTCAGGGTTTGTCTTTAGACATAAAGGCCCCAGAGCGCTGTAATGGCGATTCTGGGGTTTGCTGTTGTGCAAGCATGTAGATTTACTGAAAATGACGTGCTGTGTGAATGGATTGCGGGCGCAAACGGGCCGGAGGTGCACACGGCGGGGGGCAAAAGAGCCGAATCCGCACACGTGAATCCAACGACGGGGGCAAAAACCCATGATTCGCCCCCGTGATGATCTATTTGAAGGACGACGGGGGCAAAAAGGCCGGAGG
>OLOU01001841.1_pt1 | contig 13421 bp, 11 predicted proteins | sample 1672101 | NCBI WGS metagenome assembly OLOU01 (sample SAMEA3136645, study PRJEB25190) | human gut metagenome | biome: human gut; feature: human-associated habitat; material: faeces | place: Austria | collected 2013
GCCTCTTGGAAGCCGTATAGTGGTTCACCATCGAGTCCATGGCCCCTGCATTGACACCGAAATAAAGACGCGGCGCACCCAACTTCTTGAAATCCCGCAGGTCGTCGCGCCAGTTCGGTTGAGGCACAACAGCAACGCGCCAGCCCCATTTCTGAAGCCAACGCGCTATACATGCAGTTCCGAAAGAAGGATGGTCCACGAAAGCGTCACCGGAAAACAAGATAACGTCAATGTAATCCCAGCCTAATGCCTCCACCTCTTTCACAGAGGTCGGAAACATATATGCTTCCTTCTGTTCAGCCATATTGTCAAATTACATTCTTTCAGGAAGTACGATACCGAGCAGTCCCATTGCCTTCGTCAGCACATCCGCCAAAGTCTGGATGAGGACCAGCCTGAAATTCTTCACGAGCACATCTTCTTCCTGGAGAATGCGGGTTTCGTGATAGTACTGGTTGAACTCCTTGGCAAGGTCATAAGCATAGTTCGCGATCACTGCCGGCGAATATTCAGCTCCGGCCTCTGACACCTTCGCAGGATACAGGTTCAACATCTTGACCAGACGGACCTCCTTCGCAGAAAGCGCAATGTCATTCTTGAGCGAAGCGGCATCGTGGCTGACACCCTGCTCATCAGCCTTTCTCAAAATGGATTTGATACGGGCATGAGTATATTGGATGAAAGGACCGGTATTACCGTTAAAGTCAATGGACTCCTTAGGATTGAAGAGCATCGTCTTCTTCGGATCAACCTTCATGATGAAGTATTTCAATGCTCCGAGACCGATGGAGTGATACAGTGCATCTCTCTCAGCCTCAGGCATATCCATAAGCTTTCCTGACTCTTCAGAAGTAGCTTTCGCCTCCTCGTACATCTTCTCTATAAGGTCATCGGCATCCACCACAGTTCCCTCTCTTGACTTCATTTTTCCTTCCGGCAGTTCTACCATACCATAGGAAAGGTGGAAAATGTCGTCCGCCCATTTGAAGCCGAGTTTCTTGAGAATAAGCTTGAGCACCTGGAAATGATAATTCTGCTCATTTCCTACCACATAGACATGCTCGTCGAGATTGTACTCTGAGAAACGTCTCTCTGCTGTTCCCAAGTCCTGGGTCATATACACTGATGTTCCGTCGCTACGGAGAAGAAGTTTTCTGTCAAGGCCGTCAGCAGTGAGGTCACACCAGACTGAACCGTCCGGGTCCTTCACGAAAACGCCCATATCCAGACCTTTCTGCACCAGTTCCTTACCGAGGAGATATGTATCTGACTCGAAATATGTCTTGTCGAAAGAAATGCCGAGTGCCTTGTAGGTCTCATCGAAACCTTCCATAACCCATCCGTTCATCTTCTTCCACAAATCACGCACTTCCTTGTCACCCTGCTCCCACTTCACAAGCATTTCGTGAGCCTCTTTCAGGCAAGGAGCCTCTTTCTCGGCTTCTTCCTTGCTCATTCCGCCGCTTACGAGAGCATCCACTTCTTTCTTGTAGATGTCATTGAACATCACATAGCAGTCGCCTACCAGATGGTCGCCCTTCTTGCCGGAAGACTGAGGTGTCTCGCCATTGCCGGCCTTCAGCCAGGCAAGCATAGACTTGCAGATATGGACGCCGCGGTCATTGACCAATGTCACCTTCATGACATTGTTTCCGCATGCCTTCAACAGTCTTGAAACGGAGTCTCCCAGAAGATTGTTCCTGATATGGCCGAGGTGAAGCGGCTTGTTGGTGTTAGGGGAAGAGAACTCCACCATAATGTTCTTTCCTGTGCTCGGCAGGGTTCCGAAATTCTCTGCTGTAGCTATTTCAGCAAAAAGCTCGTTCCAGTAAACCTGCGAGAAAAGGAGATTCAGATATCCCTTCACGCTGTTGTAGCCTGCAATCTCAGGAACATTGGTCTTGAGCCACTCTCCTATCGCATTTCCGGTATTGTCCGGTGAAGCATGTGTAATACGCAAAAGAGGGAAGACAACTAACGTGTAGTCGCCTTCGAACTCTTTTCTTGTAACCTGTATCTGGAGGGAAGATGCATCGACATCTGCTCCGTAAACGCTTTTTATGGCCTCAGCGGCCTTATTCTGAATAAATGATTCCGGTGTCATCTTAAAGCAAACCTAAAATTATCCAAGATACCCTTTGAGGAGTTTGCTTCTTGACGGACTCTTGAGCCTTCTGATAGCTTTCTCCTTGATTTGACGTACTCTCTCCCTTGTGAGGCCGAACCTCTCTCCGATTTCCTCGAGCGTCATTTCCTGACATCCGATTCCGAAGAAAGATTTGATGATCTCACGCTCCCTGCTGGACAATGTGGACAGAGCCCTCTCGATTTCAGTATTGAGAGACTCATTCACCAGTCCTCTGTCAGCACTTGGAGAATCTGTGTTAGGAAGCACATCCAGCAGACTGTTGTCTTCTCCCTCAACGAAAGGAGCATCCACCGAGACATGTCTTCCTGAAACTCTGAGCGTATCAGATATCTTGTCCTTAGGGACATCGATCATCTCTGAAAGCTCGTCGCTTGACGGCTGCCTTTCATTTTCCTGCTCGAATTTCGACAGTGCCTTGTTTATCTTGTTGAGCGAACCCACCTGGTTCAGAGGAAGTCTCACGATTCGGGACTGCTCAGCCAATGCCTGAAGAATCGACTGACGAATCCACCATACGGCGTAGGAGATGAATTTGAATCCCCTCGTCTCATCGAATTTTTCAGCAGCCTTGATAAGTCCCAGATTGCCCTCATTGATAAGGTCAGGGAGACTCAAGCCCTGATTCTGGTACTGTTTCGCAACAGAAACCACAAATCTCAAGTTCGCTCTTGTAAGTTTCTCCAATGCTCTCTGATCACCTTTTCTGATTCTCTGGGCAAGTTCCACCTCTTCTTCCGGCGAAACCAGCTCCTCTCTACCGATCTCCTGGAGATACTTGTCCAGGGAGGCACTCTCACGATTGGTGATCGACTTAGTAATTTTAAGTTGTCTCATATACGTTTTTTACTCTTTGCCGAACGCAAAGTAGGACGCCTTGCCGTTTCTGGTAACACCTTCGACATAGATAGCCCTCTTCGCCTTCTTTGCTATGTTGATTACATCTTCAGGGTCGCTGACAGGCTGATCATTGACATAAAGGATTACAAAGCCTTCCACAGCGCCTGCATCCTGGACCTTGCCCGGTCCTACAGACACTATTTCCACACCTCTCTTGAGTCCCAACTGGCTTCGCGTCTCATCGGACAGTTTCTTCAACTTGGCGCCATAGAATGCCACCGAGCCGTCAACGTCCTTGGAGCCGGTTTCCATAGATGTACCCTGGAATGTAACCTCTACCGTCTTCTCCTTACCGTCCCTGACAATGGTTATTTCAGCCTTGTCTCCCGGATGGTACGAGCTGACTTTTTCCTGCACAGAAGAAGGAGTGGTAATCTCTGTGGAATCCACTGCGATGATGACGTCACCCTTCTGAATTCCCGCCTTGTCAGCTGCTCCTCCTTTCACGACCTCCTCTATATATACACCTTTTGGAGAAAAAAGTTTCAAATCTTTAGCTCTTTTGTCGTCAATTTGTGACATTGACACTCCGAGCAACGCTCTCTTGACACTTCCGAAATCGATCAGGTCCTCAGCAATCCTCCTAACTATATTTGAAGGCACTGCGAAAGAATAGCCGGTGAAAGAGCCTGTCTGTGAGATAATTGCGGTATTCACGCCTACAAGTTCACCCTTCTGGTTCACAAGCGCACCGCCACTGTTTCCAGGATTTACGGCAGCATCTGTCTGAATGAATGACTCAATCTTGAACTCACCCTGCTGATGAGGCATCTGACGGCCCTTGGCGCTGACAATGCCGGCCGTAATGGTAGAACGCAAGTCATACGGACTGCCGATGGCGATTACCCACTGTCCAAGTCTCAACTTGTCAGAGTCGCCGAAAGGAATGACAGGCAGGCCTTCCGCATCTATCTTCAGGATTGCAACATCCGTAGCAGGGTCTGTACCAATGACTTTCGCAGGATAAGTCTTGTTGTTGTTCAATGTGACTTCCACTTTGGTAGCGCCGTCCACCACGTGATTGTTGGTCACGATATAACCGTCTGCACGGATGATCACACCTGAACCGCTCGCCTGCTGGTCTCTGGACTGCGGAGCCATCTGGTCACCGAAGAAGAACTTGAAGAACGGATCTGAAATCGCGGATGCCTGCTGGTGTATGGTCACTTTCACATAGACCACAGCATCTACGGCAGACTCGGCCGCATAAGTAAAATCAGGATATTCCGTCGCTGACAAATTGACAGTTCTGTATGCTGAGCCGTCTGCTGCCAATGCAGCGGTCTCACCTTCGGATACAAGTTTCGGTGTACAAGCCTTGACTACGCCGAATGCTGTCAGCGCGGCAACACCGACTGACGCCAGAAGATTTAGCAATGATTTGTTCATATTCATTGAATTTTAAAATTTCACATTCAAAGACACGCTGCAGAGAAAACCGCAACGATGTCCGTAACCGGGCAGATGAAAAATCAAAATATATGCCACAATTCCAGAAAATTACCTACCTTTGTAAGAAGCCTGTCCTTCTTCCTGAGAAGGAAGGTCAATGACGGCTGACACATATTAAAAGATAATTAAAATAGCACGTATATGAAATTTGTCACATCAAGCTCAGAACTGCTGAAAGGACTCATGTCCGTATCCAAGGCAATTCCTGCCAAGACCAATGAAGCAATACTTGAGAACTACCTTTTCGTACTGGGGAACAACAGCCTCGAAGTGACCGCCTCTGACAAGGAAATCACGATGAAGACTTCCATCACTGTGGAAACTTCAGGCGCAGAGGACGAAGGCAGAATCGCGGTGCCGGCAAGACAGTTGAATGACCTCCTGAGGGAACTTCCTGACCAGCCGCTCACCATCAGGACCATCAGCGACAACCAGTTCGAATGTATCTGGTCGAGCGGTTCATCCACATTGCCTTTCTTCAACCCGGACGACTATCCGGAATGCAAGAGCGTGGAAGAGGGCTTCAAGACTGTGGTATTCACAGGAGCAAGCCTCGTGGACGGCATCAGCAAGACCATCTATGCATCCTCAGACGAGGACAACCGTCCGGTGATGAACTCAATATTCTTCGACATCAAGCCGGAGGCAACTACTCTTGTAGCATCTGACCTTCAGAAACTTACATGCTATACGGCGGACGACGTGAAGGCAGCGGAGCCTTGCTCGTTCATACTGAACAAGAGACACGCGGCCATATTGAAATCAGTAATAGGCAGAGACGTGGAGGAGATTACCATAGAGTTCGACTCCAAGACAGTAATCTTCAGATTCGACAACACCACCGTCATCTGCAGCCTTGTTGTAGGCAAATATCCTGACTACAGGACCATCATTCCTCAGAACAACTCCAACATCCTCAGAATAAACAGGCTCGTGCTTCTGAACACGGTACGCCGTATCTCCGTATGTTCTCCGAAAGGCTCGAACCACATCAAGTTCGACCTGACGCCGGGCTCTCTGGAGATTTCCGCGCAGGATCCTGGATTTGAGATCGCAGCACACGAAAAGGTTTCCTGCCAATATGACGGAAGCGAGCTTACCATCGGCTTCAAGTCCACCCACATCATCGAGATGCTCTCCAACATGTCATGCGAGGAGGTTGTCGTGAAGTTTGTGGACAAGCGCAGATCTGCTCTTCTCCAGCCTTCTGAAGAGGAACTGAAGACCGAGAAAGTATTCGGTATCGTAATGCCTATAATGGTAAAGTAAAATGGAACTGAATCTTGAAAAACCGCTCCTGTTCTTCGACATTGAAAGTACAGGACTGAATATCGTGTCTGACGCCATCGTGGAACTCAGTTTCGTCAAGGTATTTCCGGACCATCATCATGAGGTAAAGACATGGCGGGTATGTCCGTGGGACTACTCTGCCGGAAAGCAGAAGAGCATCGATCCGGGTGCCAGCCAGGTGAACGGCATCAAGGACGAGGATGTCGCAGGTGAAAAGAAATTCATCGAGATAGCTCCGGAAGTAGTTTCTTGGCTGAAAGACAGCGACTTGGCAGGTTACAATTCCACCAAATTCGACCTCCCTATGCTGGCTGAGGAAATCGAAAGGGGAAGAGCATACTGCAACAGCAGGCTGAAAGACCCGAAATGTAGCGAGGAGAAAAAAGCCAAAGCCAGACAGACCCTGGAGGCAATCGACATTGACCTGCATTCGAAACTGATGGTGGACGTGCAGACGATCTATCACTATATGGAGCCGAGGAACTTGAAGGCAGCTTACCGCTTCTACTGCGGCGGAGAGGATTTCGAGAATGCCCATTCTGCGGAAGCAGACACATTGGCAACATATGAAGTTCTCAAAGGCGAACTGGAAAAGTACCAGGAGGCGGACAAATTCCATGAAGTTCCGCTCAAGAACAATGTGGACTTTCTTTCATCAGTAGGCGGACGCCCACGCACAGTGGACTATGCCGGAAGACTTGTGCTCGGAAAGGACAACGAGCCGGTCATCAGTTTCGGAAAACACCGCGGCAAGACTGCCAAAGAGGTGTTCGAGATGGAGCCGGCGTATTTCGCATGGATTGAAAACGGCGAGTTCACGATGGACACCAAGCGTCAGTTCGCACGCTTGAGAGAACGGTTCGAGCAGGAAAAGAAGGAGGCGATAAGCAAACCGCTTGAAGGTGAAGCTCTTAACGATGCGCTTAGCAAACTGAAGGGAAAATTTGAACAAGGCAAACTGTTCTAAGATTCGCGCTCAAAGGACATGAACATCATCGTAAAGACCGCTTCTGGCCATATCATTGTCAGGCCTGACACGACTTGGGAAAAGGACAACGAAGACGTTTTTCCTCAGGATTTCATTGACACCCTGACATTTGCTCCGGTAATGTTCGCAAGAGTGTGCAAGCCGGGAAAATGCATCGGGACAAGGTTCGCTGACCGGTATTACGACAGTGTGAACTTCGGCGTGCTGCTCTATCCTGAAAATCTGATAGGGACTGGCAGTGAAGACTTTGCTGCCGCATCCTGCATTGACCATACATCCTTCCTGCCGGCGCCTCTCTATCAGAAATGCGTTGCGCAGAACACCGAAAACGAGTTCGTGCTGATGCGGGAAGGAAGTGAGATCTTCAGGATCAATGCGGGCGGGACAGGCAGTTTGGAAGCGGCTCTTACGGAGGCTTCCGGCAGAATTTATCTCAGGACCGGCGACCTTGTGGCAGTAGAACTTTCGTCACGCAGCCATCTGTGGTCGAGAGAAGACGGTATTGTCAATGTCCAGGGCACATTCTGCGAAAACCAGATCATTGACTTCAACATCAGGTAGTTATGCATTACGACATCATCATTATCGGTGGCGGCGCGGCAGGTCTTATGGCCGCTTACGGGGCCAGAACCGCATCGAAAGAGCGCCCGTCTGTCCTGGTCCTCGAGAAAATGCCGAGGCCGGGCAGAAAGATAATGATTACCGGCAAGGGAAGATGCAATTTTACCAATGTAAAGGGCTGGAGCGATTTTTCCTCACACGTAAGGTCTAATTCCAATGTCCTGAGACCGGCATTCTACAGCCTCCCTCCCGATGCTCTGATAGATTTTTTCAATGCCAACGGAATGGAATCGGTGGTGGAACGTGGAGACAGGGCGTTTCCGGTTTCGCACAGGTCCATGGATGTGGTGGATGCGCTTTATAGTGCGGCACGTAATGCTGGCGCAAGAGTTATGACAGATGCGCAAGTCACCGGAGTACGCATGGAAGAGGAGTTCGGAAACCGCATCTTCGCAGTGGAAACCACTGACGGCCAGAGTTTTTCATCAGGCAGGCTTATTATCGCCACGGGTGGTCTCTCATATCCGAATACAGGTTCTACGGGCGATGGATATACATTCGCCAAGTCACTCGGCCACAGCATAAAACAGTGTTTCCCTTCATTGACGGCACTTGTTCCGAAAGAGTACAAGCTTCCGCTGGAGGAAAATAGTCCTGAACTTAAAGGGCACGTGGACAGGAGCTCCGCGCTTTCCGAAACCGGAACTGCCCTGTGCGGCAATTCATTGAAAAACATAGGGATAAGACTTTTCGTGAACGGAAGTGAGGTTCAGGAAATGGAGGGCGACATTGACTTTACGGACGGCGGTCTCGAGGGCCCGGCAGGGTTTGCGATAAGCCGTAACGCCGTGAAGGCGATTCTGAACGGCAGCAAGGTGAAAGTGGCACTGGACCTGAAGAGCGGAGTGCCTGCTGAGGAGTTCGAGAAAAGAGTCGCCGAACTGTGGAAAGAAGTGGGGGCGGACCCGAGAAGCAAGGGCAAAAGCGTACGGCAGATGGCCAAGGTGCTTCTGGGCAAACTGATGCCATGGGAAATAATTCCGGGCTTCATGAAGTGCCATCCCGAAATAATAAGCGGAAGCAAAGGAAAAGAAACACTCAAGATGCGTGCTCTTGTCAATGCTATCCGCAACTGGGAATTCGACATAGCCGGATATGTGGGCTATGAGCGCTGCGTCATCACGGCAGGCGGCGTTTCCTGCGATGAAATCGTGCCTAAGACGCTCAGTTCCAGAAAATGCCCCGGTTTGTATCTCTGCGGCGAAGTGCTTGACATTGACGCAGATACCGGCGGCTACAATCTTCAAATCGCTTTCTCCACCGGTTATCTTGCCGAAGGCTCTGATGAAAGCTTTGAAGAGATAAGAACAGCTTCTCAGTCGCTGCTCTTATCTCTTCAAAGCTTTCATCAGAGCCTTCACTACCCTCTGCGCCTTGCGGCTCGGAAGTATCCAGACATATGCTGTCAATGCAGCCAAAACCACTGCGCAGATGGTGTTCAGCACACCGTGCACGAATATTATATCCAGGACGAAGCCGACCAGGAGGACAGCCATCACCACTCCCCTGAGCATCGTGCTGCGGTTGCCTTCCTTGAATGTAGCCGCATAACGGTGAGGATCAGACTCACCACCGTCGGCGCTCTCCAGATGGCAGGAGATGTATCGCACCCGCCAAATGCTGGACCAGTCCAGAAACAGGTCGCACTCGCCTGTTGACTCCGGAAGTTCCGCTTCAGACAGATCAGCCGGCTTCAGTACCTTGCCATAGACTTCCATTTCAGCTTTCACCTGTCCTAAAGTGTCTCCAAAGTCGCTTTTGGTTTCAAACAATACCATTCCTGCATCCAGCATCTGGACTTTTCCGTCAAACTTTTTCATATCTCGTATCGTATCAATTCTGTTTAGCCAATTTCTTATAATAATGCAAAGGGGCATCCTGAATCAGTCCCGGATGCAGGATTCTTATCAAATCTGAAAGAATCAGATCAGGACGGACCGCTCCGCTTTCCCAGAAGTCGTTGCCGCCGCCCGGCGTAGTACGCAAAGTATTGTTATATACATTGTCAGCGCAGCCGAACTTTCCGAAAACCGGTGACGAGGCGTATAAGGCATCGAGAGAGTCGAACCATCCTGTATTCAGCCACACCTGAGCATCTTTCGACAGCAGATACGCCTGCTCCACGGAAACCGTTCCGGACTCGGATTGTCCAGCAGCAGCACCAAGCACCTCTCCCCCGGCATCACGTATAAGCCGGGACATATAATTGTCGCCTCCCGGGATGTACCAGACATCGGAATACGGGACATTGACAAGGACTTTCTTTCTCCCATTATCCTGATTTACAGCACCTTGTACTATAGCAGAGAGCGAATCATAATCTGCACGGACCACATCATACACAGAATCAGCCACAGCCGTCTTTCCTGTCAATGCACCGAAAAGTTTTATATACGAAGCCCGGCCGAGCGGATTGTTCTCCAGATAATCATTGAGCACCAGGACATTGACACCCAACGAGCGTAGCTTTTTCACGAAGTCGGAACCCGGCAGACTGTAGGCCGTCACGAGGTCGGGCGACATTGACAATATCCTTTCATAGTCAGCCGCCACATCCGAACCGACATCAGCAACTTTGCCTTCGGCGAAACGCCTCTGTATCAATGTATCAGAAATATATTTTATACCTGAGACACCGCATATCAGGCTGTCGCATCCGATTGCTGAAAGGCAGGCGATGTGACTGGAGGACATGCATACGAGCCTCTTAAGGTTTCTGTCCAATGTGATGCTGTCCTGAATGCTGCCGTCAGGATGGTACGTCCATATCCTGCACCCTGTTCCTGACGTGTCTATCCGATAGAGTACGCTGCCAGGCTTTTCCGTCTCCGTGCGGTGTGTGCACGAGGCGAAAGCGAGCAGCAGGACTGCAACAGACATGAACCGGAACAGTCTCATAAGGCCTAGAGTGAATCAGGATAGTTTATATCCATACAGAATTTAGGGACCTCAGGATTTGCATCACAATGGCTGTCCCTGACTGCGGACCACATTGACCTGACTATCTCAGGGTGCGAAGCAGCAACATCGTTCTGCTCCTGCGGGTCATCATTGAGATTGTACAGTTCCATTTCGGAATTGCCCTTCAGGACTTTGCGCACGATGCCTTTCCATTCTCCCATCCTGACTGCCACCCAGCCCTTGGATGCAGGAAATTCCCAGTAAAGGTATTCGTGGTCGCGCTGCGGTGCCAAGATCATGTCATTGGCCTTGGCATAACGCTGTCCGCCACGAGTTTCCGCCAGAACGGTCGGCGCGAAGGAAACGCCGTCATTCTCAGGGGCATTGACCCCGGCGATTTCAGCCAATGTCGGCATCAGGTCGGCGAAACTGGACATACGTGCTATACGTCCGCAATTCTTATTGTTGCCCCAGTGCAGGATGAACGGCATCCTGATTCCGCCTTCGTGCAATGATGATTTTCCCCAGCCTTTACCGCATTTGAACGGGCCGCCGCTCTGGAAATACTCCATCGGAGAGTTGCCGTTGCTTGCCGGGCCATTGTCTGAAGATACGATAAATATGGTGTTGTCCCAGACTCCGAGATCCTTGAGTTTCTTAACGAGTTTGCCGACTTGCGTGTCAATGTGGGTAACCATAGCAGCATAGGTCGCGTGAGGGTATCTGTTCGGAAGGTACATTCCAGGGTTTGTGCAAGGTTCCTCGTCTCCGAGTTTGTCCACATAGTACTTCACCTCATCGGCCGGTGCCTGGACTGCGCTGTGCGGGACAGTTGTAGTCCACATCAGGAAGAACGGTGATGAGGCATTGTCCTCCACAAACTTGACCATCTTGTCATACATCAGGTCACAGCTGTAATTCTTTCCTCCGTATATTTCGTAGTTGGCCGGATCATATCTGTCCAGCGAGTCAGGAAATCTGCAACCCTGCACGACGAGGTCATTGCCAGTCTCGACTTCCACTCCGTTCTCCCATAGTTTCACAGGGTAGTATGAATGCGCAAGTGCCTGACAATTAAATCCATAGAAATAGTCAAACCCCATTGTATTCGGCAGAGAAGCGCTTTTCGGAAAGCCAAGTCCCCACTTTCCCACCATTGCTGTCCTGTAACCGGCCGACTGCAGCATTGTAGCGATCGTCTGTGTACCTTCTTCAAGAGGGAATTGTCCTTGTTCTTCCGGATTCAGGAACACTCCGTTCCACCCGAGGCTGTCTTTAGGGACATAATGTTCTTCATTTGCGCGTATCTGGCTGTGGCCCATATGCTTGCCCGTAAGAAGACAGCATCTGGACGGAGATGAGAGCGGCGCTGCTGAATACATATCCGTGAACAGCAACCCCTGCGAGGCCAATGCATCTATGTTCGGCGTTTCGATTTTCTGCTGCCCGTAGCATCCCAAGTCGCCATATCCGAGGTCGTCGAAAAGCAGAAAAACGACATTGGGTTTCTTCACTTCCTGTTTCCCGCAGGCGCACAGGCTCAGTGCCGCCGTTGCCGCTGTTACAAGTTTTTTTCCGTTATTCATCAGTCTGTCAGTTTAGTGGTGTCATATTATCGTCGGGACATGTCCGCAGGCGGGCAGGAATTTGTCCAGCAGATCGGATTTGTCCAGTTTGATGAAGCAGGTGGCAGTGCCGTCCGTGCAGCAGAAGTGTCCGTTTTCGAGGACCTGCCTGTCAATGATGATGTGCACGTCTTTTGCAGATTCCAGACAGGCGCTCAGGACCGTAGTGGCACCATGCTCAGTCCCGGCTATCTCCATAAGCATTTCACCTGAGGCAAATGAGACTCTTGAGATTCCGAGAGCATGGCCAAAATCCTTGGTAATGAAAGGTTTGTCTGCAGGCATGGCATACAGATAGAAAACCGTCTGCTGACGGTTGCACAGAAACACGGTCTTGACTATCCTCTCCCCGATTGCCGCGTCGATATTTCGGCAATCCTCCATCGTTATTCCCGGATCGGTATCCACCCGTCCGAAAGGTATATTGTTCTGAGCCAATGTCTCATACACCTTCTTCTGCAACGGCGTCGCAAGCACTTCCGGCGCCTCTCTCTTTATTTCACTAACGTAAAACACAGCACATTCTCTAAAAAAACAACCTCTAAAGTTAATGAAATAATTTGAGAATTGCTCCAGCAGCACCGGTTTTTGCTGAGGGCGGTTTCCGGCGTGTCAGAATGTTATTGAGGGCATGGAACTTTTCCCTTGCCGGAAACGCACTTGAACTTGTAAGTGAGGGTTCCTGTTACAGGCTGGGTGGAGCGTTCGTCACGCAACACCGAATAACCCGAAAGATACAGGATATCATCCCCCTCCAGCCGGACATTCATCTTATAGAAATAGCCTTGGCAGCGACCGTCATCGGATATTTTCCCAGAATAAGGGTCAATGCCCAGATCATAATTCCCTGACGAGTCCACGGAGAATGTCGGCGTATAAACACGCTTGTTCCAAAACGCACTTGACGTGTTCAGGTAGATATCTTCTATCAACAGACTGATTCTCACGGTGGTACGATACGGCACCGTCATGTCTATCTCTATTCCGGTTTCATCTGTCAGGTCCGGCACCTCTTTCAATTCATCAAAAATCGAAGCGGAAGCCACGCCGTCACCATTCAGGTCCACCGGTGCCCCGTCCCATTCCGCGCCGACGAGCTCATACTCACCGACAAGCCTGTCCATCGCGACACGTGCCGCCTCGATTTGGTTGCTTGTAATCCACGCGGGTTCAACTGCTACAAGGCCGAAATCTCCGTATGTCAATGTATTTCCGCGTGTCGCCTTGCCTTTCATTCTGCCGCGGTGAACGCGTCTGTACTTAACTCTTTTAGGCATTAACATCAGTTTGCGCCCCCTTCTTTGTTGGATCTTCCTCCGGCGCCGCCTTTTCCTGCAAAATTACCACGGCCGCCTCCGGCACCGCCTCTTCCTGCAAAATTACCACGACCCCCGGCGCCGCCACGGCCTGCAAAGTTTCCTCGGCCACCGTTGCGTCCGCCGTTGTTTCTGCGGCCTCCGCTCCGTCCGTCACGCTGATCTGCCGGTTTGGAATCCGG
>OLOU01001850.1_pt1 | contig 13358 bp, 6 predicted proteins | sample 1672101 | NCBI WGS metagenome assembly OLOU01 (sample SAMEA3136645, study PRJEB25190) | human gut metagenome | biome: human gut; feature: human-associated habitat; material: faeces | place: Austria | collected 2013
GGCCGAGCCTGTGGCGCGGCCGCGCCGTCGCCGCCGTCACGACCTGCGGCTACCGCCCCGAGCGCGGCGCCGACCTCTGGGAGGAGGGCCTGCGGCGCTACTGCAAGCACTCGCAGCTGCGCTGGCTCGGGATGCTCAGCGCGCGCCACCTCGGCTACAGCGCGCCGTTCATGGACGGGGAGAAGGCCGCGCAGGCCCGTGCGTTTGCCGCCGAACTCCTCGCGGCGATGGAGGCGAATCCTGCATGACGAGCCTCTTTGTCTGTCCGCTCTGCGGCGCGGCGCTCACGCGCGATGAGCGCGCCTACCGCTGCCCCGCGGGGCACAGCTTCGACATCGCCCGCGAGGGGTACACCCACCTCCTCCCCGCCAACCGCAAGCACTCGAAGGCCCCCGGCGACGACAAGGCCATGGCCGCCGCGCGCAGCGCCTTCCTCGGCAAGGGCTACTACGCCCCGCTGCGGGACGCAATCTGCGAGCTGGGTGTGTCGCTCACCGGTGACCGCCCCGCCGTGCTCGACAGCGGCTGCGGCGAGGGATACTACACCGCGGGGCTATATCAGGCGCTGCTGGACGCGGGCAAGTCGCCCGTCATGGCGGGGATCGACATCTCGAAGTTCATCCTGCGCCTTGCGGCGAAGCGCGAAAAGCGCGTGGAATTCGCCGTCGCCTCGTCGTACCACCTCCCGGTGGCGGACGCGTCGATTGACCTGCTGCTCAACTGCTTCTCCCCACTCGCGCTCGACGAGTTCCGGCGCGTGCTGCGCCCGGGCGGGGCGTTCCTCTACGTCGTCCCCTCGGCGATGCACCTGTGGGAGATGAAGCAGGTGCTCTATGAGAAGCCCTATCCCAACGAGGTCAAGCAGACGCCGTATGAGGGCTTCCGCTACGTCACGATCCGCCATGTCGAGCAGACGATCCACCTTGACTGTCCCGCGGATATTCAGGCGCTCTTCGGCATGACACCCTACTGCTGGAAGACCCCGCGCGAGGGCGTCGAGCGCCTGCGCACGCTCGAGATGCTCGACTGCCGCATTTCCTTCGATATCCACGCATTTATACGCAAAGGCACGGATGCAGGCGATACGGAAGTATAAATCCATCCGGGTTCACTTGCCCCACTCGCCGTATAAACGGAAAGAAGGCAGAGAGTTTTACCTCTCTGCCTTCTTCTGTTCAGCAAAAATGAACGCCGCGATGGATCGTATTATGTAGCTTTATAGATATTAATCCCCGGCGTATCCTCTCCGTCGCCCCGGTAAGCACGCTGCGGCTCCGGGTCATCCGCCAATCGGATCACATACAGGGATCGTATTCCCACATTGTCTGCATCCGCAGTATCCTGCAGCATAAATTCCATCGCAAAGCGGTATTTGTCCTGCGTCGTCTCGACATCATACGTCGAATACAGCGCTGTCCAACGACGGCCCGTACCATCATCGTTCATTCCGCCAGCAAGATTAGCGCCGCCCCAATCATCGTAGGAGATCATCTCGCCCTGATAGTAATCAAACAACGCACGGACAGCTTCCTCCATATCCTGCGCTTCGCGCAGCGCATTCTCGGAAAATAACGATTGCACCGCCGCGACGTCCTGCTTTTGAACCGCCGCGATCAGTTCCTCAAAGCGATCATTTGCAGCCGCGGTGTAATCCACCCGCATATATGCGTATCTGTTTATGGGAAGGCCGCCTATTGTACACGATGTTAACAACACGGCCATCGCGATCAGCAAGAGCACACAGACTTTTTTCATACATTTTACCTCCCAGTATATCGCCGGCACCGATGCTTCCCGGTAGAGCACACATCCGTTCTCACACGGCAGAATGGTAAAATTCTTTTTCTCCCATATGGTTCTCAATGGAGCGCCACCGGAACCCTGCGGCACAGATCAAAGTCCCCTCATACGCGCCTAAATCCGCTTCTGACAAATCACCGCAGTCACACCAGTAAATATTTCCGTCTTTTATTATCATGGTCGAATCTAATATTTCACAGGTGTAATCTTCATCGGCAGGAGCCAATTTTAAGCACTTCAACCCTTGAAATTCCATCTCGATCATAGCGTTTTCTGCGCATTGCCGCTGTATGACCATGCGCAGAACCCTTCGATCGTTTAACGGATACATCGCAAAACCTTCGCCAACATATGCACCGCTTATATAATGCATTTCTTTGATACAGCTATCGTGAAAATAGCACATTTTTTCCATGAACCGCAAGATTTCGTCGCTTGTTCGGATTGTTTCCCACATAGGGCAAAGCAAAAGATTCACCACCCTCATAATTTTATACCACTTCATGTGATGCGGCGCATGTGTACGGCTTGACGAGTACAGACCCAGAACTTTTTATACAGCATATATTTCATGGATTACCATCAAATTATCGCACACGCAAATTGCATTCTCCTCTGCACCTGTCAGCAGGCGGCAGATTCTGCTAATATTATATGGTTTTCCTGTATTTTTGGCAAGCCAAAAGTCATTTTTCTGTTTTATAGGCAAAACGCTTTGTCTGTTTCGCATATTTTGCACAAAATTTCAAGCCCAGCAAGTTCTTTTTCTGAAGCAGTATCAAGTCTCCATATAAATCAAGACCTCCGGCTAAGCCGGAGGTCTTGATTTCAAATTATGAATCTTATTTCGCCACAGCCGTCAGCGAACGGTGTAGGCAATCTGGTTTGTCTTTGCCCACTGCTCGGCGTAGCTGCCAGAGCTCACCGTCAGTACCACCTGATTGCAGCCGCGCAGCACGTTGCCGCTCATATAGGTCAGACTGTCCGGCAGAGCGAGCGTCTGCAGATTCGCGCAGTCGCGGAACGCGTTGCCGTAGACGGTCTTGACATGACCCGGCAGGATCAGCGCGCGCAGGCTCGCGCAGCCGCTGAACGCCGAACCGCCGATGGTCGTAACCTGACTATCGTCTGCAAAGCGAACCTCTGTCAGGGAGCTGCACCGATAGAATGCGAAGTCGGGCAGATTGGTGATCCCCGCCGCAATATCCACCGAGCGGATAGACTCCCGATAGGCCGCCCAGGCCACCGCGCCGGCGCTCGAGGGATTGCTCAGCGCACCGGTTCCCTGAATACTCAGCGTTCCGTCGCTGTAGAGCACCCACGATGCGCTGCTGCCGCAGCTGCCGCCGGCCGTAATCTCCCGGCCGCGCTCGGTATAACGCAGGCTGTTATTGATGGCGTACTGCTTCGCGTAACTGTTATACGCCACGTTCAGAACCACCTGTCCGCAGCCCGCGAAGGTATTGCCCGCGATATAGGCGGTGCTGTCCGGCAGATAGATCTTCTCCAGAGAAGAGCAGCCGCGGAACGCGTTGCCGTAAATCGTCCTGACATAGCCCGGGAGCACCAGCTCACGCAGGCTTGTGCAGCCGTTGAACACGGAGCCGCCGATCGTCGTCAGGCGGCTGCCCTCTGCAAACTGCACACTCGTCAGGGCGCTGCAGCCAAAGAACGCGAAGTCGGACAGACTGGTAATCCCCGCATCCACATACACCGTTTTGATGACCGTCCGATAGCCGGACCAGCCGACCGCCGCCGCATAGGCCGCGTTCGTCATGCTGCCGCTGCCGCGGATATACAGGGAACCGTCACTGTACAGCTCCCACGAGGCATTTGCGCCGCAGGAGCCGCTGGCGATCACTGCGCAGGGGCGCTCCGTATAGGCCAGATTCTTCCGCACGGCGTACTGCTTGGCGTAGCTGTCGTACCCGACGCTGAGCGTCACGGCATCGCAGCCCGTGAACGCCGAATCGGCCAGATACGACACGCTGTCGGGCAGGTACACACTCGTCAGCGCCGCACAGTCGCGCCACGCATTGCCGTAAACCGTCTGCAGACGGTCGGGCAGTGTCAGTTCTGTCAGGCTCGTGCAGCCGCGCATCGCGGAGCCGCCGATCGTTGTCAGAAGGCTGCCCTCAGTGAAGCTGATCTCCGTCAGCGCCGAGCAGCCGTAAAACGCGTAGTCGGGCAGATTGGTGATGCCCGCATCCACACTGACCGTGCGGATTCTTCCGCGATAAGCATACCACGCGACGGAGGCGGCATTTTTCGGGTTGGTCAGGCTGCCGCTGCCGCGGATATACAGCGCGCCGTCGGCATACAGCTCCCACATGGCGCTTGCGCCGCAGGAGCCCTGCGCCACAAGCGCGGCTGCGCGTTCCACATAGGCGATATGGTTGCGCTCGGCATACTGCTTGGCATAGCTGTCATACCCGACACTGAGTACCACATTGCTGCAGCTTTCAAACGCGGAGGAGGGAATAAACCGGATGCCGTCCGGCAGATAGACGCTGCACAGACCCGTGCAGCGCGCAAACGCGCGGCCGTTGATCGTCTGCAGACCGTCCGGCAGTGTCAGCTCCGTCAGGCTGCGGCAATCGTAAAACGCGGAGCCGCCGATCAGATTCAGCTTTTCGCAGTTCTCCAGATTGATGCGCGCCAGATGCGAGCAGCCGTTGAACGCGGAGCCGGAAATCGTCGTCAGCTGGCTGCCGCTTTCAAATGTTACGTCCGTTATCAGCGAGCAGTAATAGAAGCACTGCGCGGAGAGCTCCGTGATCCCGGCTCCAACCGTGACGTGCCGGATCTTATCCTTAACCGTCTGCCAGGGAACTGTTGCGCGGCTGGTCGTAGAGAGTGCCCCGGAGCCGCCGATCACCATGCGGCCATCCTGATACAGCACGAACCACGCGTCCGCGCCGCACACGCCCGCCAGCGCAACCGCGTCATTCGGCACGAACTGTCCGTCGGCGAAGGTGCAGGTCTGGCCGTCCATGCTGTATTCGCCGTCATAGGCCAGTCCGTCAGTATCGAAGTTATAGTTGACGCCGTCGAGGAACAGGTACCCGGTCACGGCGCGTCCGGCGGTGAAGAACATCTTCCGGCCGCTGACGCTGTCAGTGGCCCAGCCGTTATACTGCACCTGCGCCGCATTTTCCGTGTGGCCGCAGACGGAGCACTCGAGCTCGCCGGAGGTGCGGTCATACACATAGGTATGCGCATCGTCCGCGCAGATGGGCGCCGTGCGCTTGGTATACTGGTCGAGGACGCTGACGGTACCGTCGGTGGCCACGTTGTAGGCCGTGACGGTCGCCTGATAGCGGTCGGCCGTGACGTCCACATAGACGCTCTCAAAGTCGAGCGTCGCGACGTCGAAGTGGAAATTGGGGTTATCCACGACGGAGTAGGACTTGCCGCCGGTGGAGCCGCAGATGTAGTACACCGTGCCGTTTTCGTTGACCTGACCGTCGGTCAGCGGCGCCGTGCGGGCATAGCTGTGGTCGTTGCCGGAGAAGTAGAAGTCGATTCCGGCCGCGTCGCACGCCGCGGGCAGGTACTGCTGGTAGATCTCACCGCCGCCGGTGGGATTGGTGTAGTAGGCGGGGACGTGTGTCACCAGCACCTTCCAAGTGCAGGTGCTCTTCGCCGCGTCCTCGACCAGCCAATCGGCAAAGCGCTGGAGACTGTCCTTGTCGGAGGTGTGGTTCAGGACGGCGATATACACATCGCCGCGCTCCACGGAGTACCAGTCGGCGGGAACGCCGAACACGCTCCTGGCAGCGATGGCACCGTTGCCGCTGTCGTCCGCCTCATGGTTGCCGATGACATGGAGCACGTCCGTGTCGCGGATGCCGTCGAGCGTGAACAGCTGCAGCGCGTCGTTCCACTGGTTATAGTAGCGGACGTTGTCCACCGCGTCGCCCAGCTGGACGCCGAAGTGATACTGCCCGGCCAGCTTTTCCGCGATGCGGCCCATGCCCTCGAGCGCGGCCTCCTCCTGAATGTCGGCCAGCAGGAAGAAGCGGGTCTGCTTCTCCGCGGTGGGCACCGTGAAGCTGCGGATATCCGACCAGACCGAGCCGTCGCCGACGCGGTAATAATACGTCGTCCCGGCGGTCAGACCCGTGAGGGAGACGCCGTTTACGCGGCTGATCTGATTGCTGGCGGAGTAGGAGATCAGGCGGCTCGTGCCCTCGATCCGCGCCGCGCCGCTCAGGTCGGCGCTCGTGGAGATCTCGGCCACGGCCTGACCGGCGCTCGCGGCGGGATTGCTCATCCAGGTGATGGTCTTGCTGTCCGCGCTCGCGGTGAGGTTATAGATGATGTTATAGGGCGCGCCGCTCTCATCGCCCACGGCATCGAAGCTGCTGAGGGTGATCTGGAAGGAGGTGTTGCCCGCGGCATCTGCCGCGCGCAGACGAACCGCCCCCTGCGTGGCCGTCAGGCTGCTGATGTCGATCTGTCCGTTTTCGTCGGTCGTGCCGAAGAGCGTATCATCCGCGTAGACGCTGACGCCCGCGGCGGCCTTGCCGTCGGCGATGGTCGTCACCGCGGCGGTCGTCTTACTGCCCGCCACGGCGGTATCCGCCGCGATGCGGTAGACCGCTTCCACCGGATAGGTGTTCATCGGGGTCGTAAAGCCCGCGGCGTACTGGTTCACGTCGCTGACGTCGAGGCTCTCGGTCTGCTTGCAGCCGTAAGAGCCCTTCGTCACCTGTACGTTGACGCTGCTGCCCTCGGTCGTCGCGACGGGCACGTTCACAGAGACGGCGGCCAGCCGGTCGGCGCTGAACGTCGCGTGGTCGATGGCGGTGATCTGCAGCGTCACAACGCCCTTGGCGCTGTCATAGCTCCATGTACCGGTAACGCCCGCGGGGAACGTCACATCCGTGACGGGATAGCTGCGGGAGACGGAAATGCTCGCGGAGAGCGAGGTGATGCTGGCGAGGTCGTCGCTCGTGACGGCCAGCTCCCAGGCCTTGCCCACCGTGGGTGCACCCTGCGGGGTGAGCGATACACCGGGCAGATCCGTCTGCTCGGCCTGCACGGTGAAGTAGCGCGTCTCACGCGTGACGTTGCCGTAGCCGTCCTTCAGGTAGAAGGTGATGGAGTGCAGACCGTTGCCGAAGTGCATCAGGCCGGAGGTGCTGCCGAGGTTATCCCGGTCATACCTTCCCCGGTAGGTGCCGTCGAAGTAGAAGTACGCCGACTCGACGCCCGTGGCATAGGGATCCGTCTCCTCGCTGTCGTCATAGGTGACGAAGAAGCGGAGGTTGCCGGAATCCAGCACCGCATTGTTCTCCAGTTCAGTCTTGGTGCCGTCGTTGTTCACGAGCTGAATGGAGTTCACCGTCGGCGCGGTGACATCCTGATTGTTAGCACCATAGACGACGCAGAGGTTATCGAGCAGGATATAGCCCTTCAGGTCGCTCTTGTCCAGCTTGACGCCGTCGGTGGTGTACCAGCCGATGCCGCCGGTCGTGACCATCGCGCGGAACAGCATGCCGCTGTTGACGCGGATCAGCGCGCCGGCATACTGGGTCAGATCGGCCTCCAGATACTGCCAGCCGGTCTTCAGGCCCTCGCCGCTTCCGGCGCTGCCGCTGCTGAAGTTGACGTAGGCGTTCGTCCAGCTCGCCCCGCCGTTGGTGCTGGTGGCGATCTGCGCACGCAGCCACGGGACGGGGACGCCCTCGGGGATGTAGACCCACACGCCGAGCGCGGTGGGCGTGCCGTCGATGGCCAGATTGTCGCCCAGGCCCAGGCAGGCGCCGTCGGTGCCGTTGATATTCGTCCAGTCATACTCCAGCTTCACGGCTTTGTGGCCGAAGCGGACGATATCGGCGTATGCCTCGTCGGTGTCGGACACCACGGAGCCCTTTACCACGCCGCCGCGTCCGGCAATTGCATAATGGCCAACGGCCACAGCGTTGGACGCTATGCCGCTGAATGTCTCATCCACGGTGGTGCCGATGGTGGAGTAATCCCAGGGATCCGCGTCGCCGCCGTCAATGATCATGGTGGGCTCCATGCCGATGTTCACGGTGACGGAGGCCGTCAGGTCGCCCCGCACGGCGGTGACGGTGGGGCTGCCGGAATACTTCACGTTGCCGGTAACGGTGAACAGGTTGCCGGTGAAGCTGCCGGCGTCCGGATCGGAGATGCTCCAGTCGATATCGCCGTCCTTGAGATGGACGGTTTCCGACTGATAGGTCGCCTTGAAGCCGAGGTCACTGCTCTCGCTGTAGTTCAGGTTGACCTCACCGGAGGTGAAGGCCATCTTGTCCGGGTTCTGGATATGAATCGTGGCGGTGCCGACCGTCTCGCCGCCGCTGAGGAGCTTCACCTGTACGTCGCCGGTCTTGCCGGAGGAGGTAAAGCTCGCCGCAGCCGCGCTGCCGCTCACCGTCGTCCCGGAAACCGTACCCATGGAGCTGTCCTCCACGGAGAAGGTGACATCCGCGGGCAGGCTGGCCGCCGGTGCGCCGGAATAGTCCATGGCGCTGGCCGTCAGGGCGATCTCGGAGCCGGGGGTGTAGTACTCGCCGTCGGGCGTGATGGCGGCGTGGTCAAACTCGCCGGAGGCCGCCACGGTGGAAGCGACCAGAATCGTACCGGAGACAACACGCTCACTGCCGCCGGCCGGGGTGTTGCGCATGGTCAGGTCGCTCTCGCCCTCCCGCTGGGAGATGTAGGTGGAGGAGCCGCCCTCGTCGAGCTGGATCGCTGCCACGCAGCCGAGGGCCACCATCATCTGCGCCTCTTCGGCCGCGGTATAGCCCACGGAGCGGGGAGCCATCGTGCCGTCGGCCTGGAACAGGACGACCGTGCCGTCGGCCTTCACGCCCACGCAGGTGCGGGGATAGTAGCCGCTGTTGCCGGACTCGGAGACGACGACCTTGCCGTCCCACACCATGGCGACCAGCGCGTCCACGGCCTCCAGGACCTTCACGGGCGTGCCCTGCTTTTCGCTCTGGCTGGCCTCGGCCTGCGCGAGGGTCGTACCCTCCTTGAAGACGTTGACCGAGCCGTCGTCAAACGCGGCGACGAAGGCGCGGCTGGAGTTGTCGTGGTGCACCACGCCGTTCATCACCAGATAGCCGGACGGTTCGCCGGTGTTGATGTTGAACCACGAAGCGTTGACGCCGCCCACCACGTTCAGGCCGCTCTCTTTTTCATAGATGTGCGCCTGATCGGTGGTGGTCTTGAGCGTCCAGCCCTCCTGGCTGGGGTTGCGGTTGCCGTAGCCGGCCACGATCTTGGCGCGGCCGCCGGAGGTGTTGACCTCCATGACGTTTGCAACCGTCTGCGAGTTGCCCGCATCATTGTTGGTGATGATGACCCGCTCAGAGATGTCGGGCGCGATGGAGTAGTTCTTCACCGATGTGACGTGGTAGCCGGTGCCGTCGATGCTGCTGCCCTTGCCCAGCTCCGCGCTCTGCGGCTGCAAACCGAGAGCTGTCACCGGAATCAGCGACACCAGCATGCAAAGCGCCATCAGCGCCGCAGTCACTTTGGTTCGTTTCCTGTGCTGCATGTTTTCCCTTCCTTTTTCTTCTGATTTATTTCACTGTACGCCGCGGGGCATACAGAAAAATACGTTTCTCAACGGTACCAAACCCGGAAATGGTGGTGCGAGACCTGCTTCTCCGGCGGCGGATCCGGTCGGTAGTTCCCATAAAGACTGCTCAGATACCGATCATATCCGACCGGCGCCGGGTAGCGCTCCCCCTCAAACATAACCTCCGTTTTATCGCGGAACACCTCTGCCGCAAGCAATTCCCTGCGGCCATACAGGCTCCACACGACGCAGCCCACATACACAGTCCTCTTCGCCCTCTGCCCGCGCCGCACCTCCGATGCAATGCGTTGGCAGAAGAATCCGCTCCCCAGACGGCGGCTGACGCACCAGAAGGCATGGAGCACCAGCCGCTTCCAGCCGGTCCGCGGCGTGGTGAATTTTTCTTCCACTGCCGCAGATACGCCGCGCCGCCACAGTCCGCAGCGCCGCGCCTGCCGCTCGCCTCCGCTCCAGACGTCAATCGGAAAAATATCAATGTCCAGCCCGGTAGGCAGGCCGAAATTGGCGCTCGTTTCACGCTTTTCCGTCCGCATATCGCAGAGCTTGGCAAACGGCAGCCGCCACGCAGGCATACGCTCCTGTGAAAAAAGCCGGTAACACGCCGTGTCAATATCAGACAAATGCATCAGACGGTCATAGTCCGCCCGCGGCATCAGAATATCCACATCGTCATCCCACGGGATGAATTTCTCATATTTCACCGCGCCGAGGAGCGTTCCGTTCGACAGGAAAAATCGGATGCCGTGCTTCCGGCAAATGTCCGCCAGATGCCGCAGGATACCCAGCTCCAGCAGCTGAATCTCCCGCAGATCCGTGATCTCCGTCATTTGTTCGCCCCCTTTATATCCGCAAACTCTCCTCTGTTCTTCCAGATATAGGCACCTCTGATACCGCAGAGGACAACCTCCGTTATACTGCGCAGGACGGCGACCGCCATCAGGGAATAGCGCCCGCTAAGCAGCAGTGCCAGCAGCCCCAGCAGCTGGAAGGACAGGGCATACACCGTGCTGCGGCTCGTTTCCGCGTTGCGGTCGATCGCTCCCAGCGCGGGCCAGCCGAGCAGCAGGGCAAAAAAGCTGAAAAACAGCACCGGTATCAGGCACCGGAACACCGGCACCGCTTCCGCGTAGCCATCCCCGCCGATCAGGCGAATGCCGAAATCCGCCAGGAACCACGCCGCGACGCAGCCTGCCGTGACTACCGGCAGAAACAGTCGGAGCATCTGCCGGATCCGCCCCAGCCGCCGCTCCCGCACCATCACCGGATACAAACTGTCGGTGATGGGCGTATAGAGTGCCTGCACCGCCGCGACGGCCTGGATACACACACCCCAATACGCAACCTCACGGGTTGTCAGAATCACACCGAGAATCAGCGTATTCAGCGCGCTGAAGGACGTAGAAGCCACGTTCGAGACGAAATAAACCGCGGAATCCCGCAGCATTCCCCACGCCGCCTGCCTGTCACGGGACAGGCGCACGCGGATTTCCAATCGCCGCAGCTGCGGAACAACCATCGCCACAGCCGCCAGCGTACCCAGCGTATCCAGCAGTGGAATCGAGAGGACATCCGCGTCGGAGCGGATGACCACGAACGTCAGCACCGCCGCGATCCCACGCATTACAACAAATCGCAGCGCGATGGCTTCCATTTTCTCCAATCCGCGAAACAGGAAATCCATCAGGAAAATCGTCAGAAAAACCGGCAGGAATGAGAGCAGTGTCAGCAGTACATGACTGCGCAGAATAGGCAGCGCCGCCGTGAGCAGCAGGAGCGCGGCGAAAGCCGCCCCCGCCAGCCACAGTCGCGCCAGCAGCACATCACTGACAACCTTCTCCTGCGCCGCCGTATCACCGCGGGTCTGCACGATGCTCTTCGTCGCAGAGAGTACAAACCCGAAATCCACCGCCAACTGCATATAGGTCATAACCGACTTGACATACACCACACTGCCATAGCAGTCCGTGGACAGTACGCGCGTCAGATACGGCAGCGTCATCAGTGGAAAGAGCATCTTTGCGATATTCATCGCCATCAGCATGGCGGAATTTTTGGCGATTGTCCCCCCGGGCGTATGTTTCATGCGGCAGATCTTCCCCTATGGTCTCAGTTGTTCCAGCAGAACACAAACGGATACGTGGTATACCACTCCGGGGTCCGGAGCAGATGAATCGTAAACGCGTATATAGCAAACGCCGCCATGCTGCATATCAGCAGCAGCTGCCAATTTCGCCCGGCTTTCCGGCTCAAGCGGTTGGCAAAATATACGCACAGGTAAACCTGGAAATATTGCAGGACGCGGCTGAAAATGGGCATGGCATAGCCCATCACACAGACCGGCAGCAGCAGAAACGACAGGCGGAAGTCCATCTCGTCCCGCGCGCTGCAATCCGGTGCGTCCGGCCGCTCACGGAGCAGTTCACCCGCCAGCAGCATCAGGGTATATACGAGAAAATAGAGAATCAGCGACAACTTTGCGCCGGATTGCAGATAGCTGCTGCCATAATACATCTGATAGCGCGAAAAAAGGGACGCGACGCCTCGCACGAGCCATCGGCTCCCCGCCAGACAGAGCAGGCTGGCCGCTCCCGTAACCCACACGAATGTCCGCCGCTTTTTTATCTTCAGCAGGATAAAAACCGGAAAGGCGACCCATGCCGTGCGGTGCAGCAGCCCGGACAGCAGAATCAGCAGCAGCGCCCGGATATTCCGCTTCCGGTCCACCGCCTCATAGGCCAGCAGCAAAACGGCAATCGCGAGCACCTGGCGCAGTCCGGAGATATAAAAATCAAATACCTGCAGCGTAAAAAACAGGTACATGCTCAGGCAGGGCTTCCGGGAATACCGCAGGAAAAAGCGCCCGGTCACGCCGAAGGAAAACAATGCCGTTACGATAAACAGCGGCTGTACGTTTCCGGTCAGGCGGGTGAGCAGAAAGACGAGCGCCGTAAACAGCGGCTCGAAGCTGGTGCAGCGGATGGCAGCGCGCAGAGTCGACTGCGTCTCGATTTTCCGAAAAAATTCGATGTAATCCGCCGTATCGTTTCCGCAGGCCGCGCCGCGGAACATCGCCAGAAAGCACAGATACGAAAGGCCGATCACCAAAAGCAGCTTTTTGCTTGCGCAGCGGCGGTCTGGCTGTGACGCAACCGGAATGAACTCCAGTGCCGCCAGCAGGCTCAAAAAGCCTGCATTTACAAAAAACAGTCCCATTACTCTATCCGTTCATAAAAATCCATCAGCCAGCCGGCCGCCGCGTCAATCGAGAGATTTCTCGCGCGGAAATCCACGGCGACCTCCTTCTTCCGCCCGGCGCGCAGCTGCTTTTGCAGGGCATCCGCCCAGCTCTGCGCCGCCCCGAGCGGCGCGAAAGCCATCCGGTGCGTCACATCGGACTCCCCGGACACCGTATCAGCCACCACGCATGGAAGGCCAGACGCCTGCGCTTCCAGCAGCGCCATGCTCAGTCCTTCCGCCAGCGACGGCATCGCAAACACATCCATCGCCGCGTACAGCCGCGGCATGTCCGCGCGGGCACCGGTCATACAGACCGCATCCGCAAGCCCCAGCGCGTCCGCCTGTCGGCGGATCTCCGGCTCCAGCGGCCCGTCACCTACCAGCAGCAGCCGCGCCGACGGCTCACGCCGCACAAGGGCGGCAAACGCCCGCAGGAGAAAGCCGTGGTTTTTCACCTCCACCATACGTCCCACATGGCCGACCACCGGCGCGTCCGCCGGGATGCCAAGCTCCCTTCGGCACGCCGCGCGCTCATCGGCGCGGAACGCATAGCACTCGATATCAATTGCATTTGGCAGTAAAATAATCTCTTTTGTAAAATTCTTTCTAAATATATCTAGTAATTTTATAACTGTGTTTCTATATTTTTTTGAACATCTATATAACTTTTTTCCAATCAATACATACTCATATCTTCTACCATCATACACCATGTAGTCATATACATCAGCATTTGTAG
>OLOU01001855.1_pt1 | contig 13341 bp, 13 predicted proteins | sample 1672101 | NCBI WGS metagenome assembly OLOU01 (sample SAMEA3136645, study PRJEB25190) | human gut metagenome | biome: human gut; feature: human-associated habitat; material: faeces | place: Austria | collected 2013
GAATTTCCGCTGTAAGCTGTTGGGTGCCGGTTTCGATATAACTGTATTTACGCTGCGTTATGCCGATTTTATCGGCAACAAATTGCTGGGTATAATCGTTGTCCTCCCGCAAGGCACGAATACGAGTATCCATGGGATTCTACCTACTTTCCTATTGATAAGAAAAGAATAGGCTAGACAGAATCTGTCTATTGACTTTTAGATAAATTTTATCTAAAATGAAATAAGAGACCCCACATTGGAAAATTCGACGTAAAAAGAGGAGGAAACTATGAACGAAACAAACGCAAATTCGAAAGTAGAAATGGACCAGGCACCTGAAAGCAGAGACAAATTGATTTGTCCTCGGTGCGGAAAGCCTATTGATCCCAAGGAAAAGAAATGCCCGCATTGCGGCATGAAGAATAATCTTATCCGTTGCAAAGCTTGCGGTGCAACTATGGCGAAATCTGCTAAAAGTTGTCCGAAGTGCGGTGCAAAAAACAAAAAGCCGTTCTATAAATGTGTTTCATTCTGGTTTGTGGTTGTTATTGTTTTGTTAATGGTATCCTGCTCTACATCCAAAGATGGAAATAGCAGCTCGACGGCGGAAACAAAGCAGGGTGTAGTATCTAGCAGCACAACAACCAGCAGCGAAGCAGCAACCAGCAGCACGGAGAGCACTGCGAGCGAGGTGGAAGAAGAACAGCCCGCAGAAGAATCGTCAGCATCCATCGGTCAAAAGAACGCGCTGCGTAAGGCACAACAGTATTTAAGCGCAATGCCGTTCTCTTATTCTGGCCTGATTAAGCAGCTTGAATTTGAAGGCTACAGCACCGAGGACGCAACGTATGCGGCAGATAACTGCGATGCAGACTGGAACGAGCAGGCGGTAAAAAAGGCTATCATTGTTGGCGATGCAGAACTTGAGTACCTATCACAGTTTGAATTCATCCATTCGGGATGCTTCGCTGGACTAGAAGGTGAGTTGCCAAAGCTAAAAGGTCTAAACGGAATTATTTCTTTTGACTTTGCAGAGGACGAAGAGTTCAAGGAAGATTCATATCTAGAAACTGTATGTCCATATATCGACATCGCACAGTTCTCAGCAGATGATTTCACAGAAGAAGAAATCGAAGCGTTTGCAAAGCACGTATGCTCATACGGAACAAAGTATGTACTTGTAACACAGGGGGCTAAGGGGCAGACATTCTACGATGGAACTAACTTCCATAAGGGTGTTGTACATCTTATCGAGCCGGTTGACACAATGGGCGCTGGAGACTCATTTATGACAGCGTTCACAATGTCAATGCTGGAGCGTGGATGGACTAAGAACTCTGTTCTATCAGCAGAAGCAATCAAAGAAAGCTTTGAAATTGCTGCCGAATTTTCCGCAAATAATTGCCTGCAGGAAGGCTCATTTGGATATAAGAAAGAATACTAGGAGGAAAAATGAAAAATTTTTTTAGTCACAAGAAAAGAACTGGTTATTTGATGGTTCTTATTTGCTTCATTCTTATTGGCCTCTTCACAAAAGCAGGACAGGAAACTTATGGAGCATGGAGTTTGCTACCACCAGCAATGCTATTCGCATTCGCTATTCTAACTAAGAGCGTAATCGAAGGTTTCATCTGGGCTGGTGTTCTAGCTACATTTATGGTTGAAAGAGGAAACTTCTTCACAGGCTATATGGGGCACATTCAGGAAACAATCATGAATGCTGATAATGTATATCTAATCATGATCTTCCTTGAAATCGGTATTTTTATCGCATTCTTAAAGAAGAGTGGTGCGGCAGGATACTTCGCTAATTTCCTAGCAAGCAAGACTAACAATTCTAAGATTCTTCTTCTAATTGATTGGGTACTAGGTATCGCACTATCAGTTGACGAGTTTATGGCTGGTTTCACAATTGGTGCAGCTATGACTCCTGTAAACGATGGAAGAAAGATTCCAAGAGAAATGACTGCATATACAGTTCGTTCAGTTAACGTTAACCCAGCTGTATGTAACCCACTTAACGCATGGGCAATCTTCATCGCTACAACAATGGAAAGTATCGGCTTCGCAGCTGAAGGTAAGGGAATTTCAGAATACATGCACGTAATCCCATTCCTATTCTTCCCAATCATCACTATGCTAATTTCACTACTTGTAATCCTAGGCGTTATTCCAAAACTAGGCGGAATCAAGAAGGCATATGCAAGAGTTGAAGCTGGCGGACCTATTGGACCAGAAGGCGGCGTTGTTGAAGAACTAGAAGAAACACTTGAAATCAAGAAGGGCGTTAACCTACTAAGCTTCATTGTTCCTATCGTAGCTCTAGTAGGAGCTGCATTCTACTTCGACTTTGATATGGTTAACGGCATCATGGCTGCTATCGTTATCGAAGTAATCTTATACGTAGTTCAGGGAATCATTAAGGTATCAGATATCGTTCCTTTCGCTCTAGAAGGTATCGTAGATTTAGTAGAACTAACAGCTTTTCTAGTAATCGGTATGACAATGTCAGGAATCGTTGGTACAACAGGATTCACAGAATTCGTCGTTGGTTCAATTGCTGGCTTCATGACACCATGGGCTCTTCCAGTAGCAATCTTCGTTGCTTTCTCAATCACTGAGTACCTAGTAACATTCAACTGGACTCTATACCTACTAGCAATGCCTTCAGTAGTAGGTCTTGCTGCAGTAGTGGGATGTAATCCATACCTAGCAATCGCAGCTCTAGTATGCGCAGGCGTATTCGGAAGTAACGCAAGCTTCTCATCAGATAACGGTGTACTTGTTGCGAGTGCTTGTAAGATTGACCTATATGAACAGAATATTTCACAGCTTCCATATATGGCAATTTCAGTTGTTCTATCAGCAGTTGCGTTCCTTGCAGCAGGAATTGTATGCGCATAAGATGGAGGTGCTAAATGCAGAAGGCAGATATTATTCTTAAATCAAATTGCATCTTTGATGCAGTAGAAAATAAGCCCTTCGCAGGATACATAGCAATACAGGCTAATAAGATTGTAGCAGTAGAAAAAACATCTGCTGCTACAGGCTCTATGCCTGAGGCGGCGAAGGTAATAGACCTTGGAAACCAGACAGTGTGTCCGGGTTTTCTAGATAATCACGTGTTCTTTACTGGATATGTATGGGGGGAAAGAGGAAACGACACTGAAGGCGCAGAATCTCAGAGCCCTCAGATGAAGAAGATGTTTCTTGAGCCGGAAGTTATGGAAGAAGAGTATATGTCTTTTTCCAAGTTATTGGCTAGTCGTGGAGTTACAGCAATCAAAGAAATCGGATTTGACGATTATTGCGGTTTCGCAGAGACACTTAAGAAGCTCGAGTCAGAAGGCAGCTTGATGCACAGAGTTAACCTCGTATCACAGCCTGTCGACGCTCCAATGGACTATGAATTTGGTGTAAAAAACAAAGCCGAGATGACAGGGGATTTCCTAAGATACATGGGATATAACCTGATGGTGGATGGCGTGATTGCTGATCATGATGGCGACATGCTATGTGAATATAAGGATAGGCCTGGTGTAAAGTGCGATATGGATATCGATTATGAAGGCCTTGAAAAGATGGTTCTTGAGGCTGACAGATTAGGTTTGAGATGTGCACTACACGCTGAGGGCGATGCTGCGGTTTCGAAAACTCTTGATATCTACGAGAAGTGCAGAGAGGTTAATGGACCAAGAGATGCACGTCACGTAATCACAGACCTAGAAATGGTTGCACCTGAAGATGTAAAGCGTATTGCGGCGCTAGGAGTATCAGCTAGCAACTATTTCCAGATTATGGAACTTACACCATCTATCGATGAGCTGTATGTAGAAGAGGTTTGTGGAGAAGATTATCTGGATAGAATTTGGAACTACAGAAGAATGGTTGATGAAGGCGTTAATGTATGTACAGGTACTGATATGCCTCTTGATATACCATGTGTTCCAACATCAATCTACTATGTTGCCGGAAGACGTTTCCCGGATGGAAGCACTGAAGGCGGATTCATGCCAGAGAATGGACTTACAATCGCTGAGGTTCTTAAGGCATGGACAATTAATGGTCAGTATGCAAACTTCAGAGAGAATGAATTAGGAACTCTTGAAGTAGGTAAGTTTGCAGATATCGCTGTTTTTGACCGCAATATTTTTGAAACATCTATGGATGAAATGCGTGATGTTGAAGTTGCTATGACAATTTGCGATGGACGCATTGTATATGAAAAATAAACAGGAGGTCACTATGAGAGTAGCAGCTTTAGGAGATAACTGCATTGATATGTATTCAAATCTTGATACATATTATTGCACAGGTAACGCAGTGGATTTTGGTGTTCATATGCAGAGATTAGGAATCCAGACATCAATTATCAGCGTTACAGGTAATGATAAATACGGCGAAGAAATGCGTCAGATTCTTGAAGCAGAGGGAATTGATCTAAGTCATTTTCACACTGTAGAGGGGCAGACTGCAATTTCATATATGGAATTGATCGACAAGGAAAGAACTTACGGCGATTACGTTGAAGGCGTAATGGAGAACGTAACTTTCACAGAGGACGATATCGAATTTGCAAAGCAGCATGATCTGGTTCATACAGCATTTTGGGGTAATGCACAGGGACATCTCAAGGAAATCCATGATGCAGGAACTGAAATCTGTTTCGACTACGCTACAGAAAAGGATGATCCACTTGTAGAGGAGACAATTGCAAACGTTGATTATGCATTCTTCTCATATGACCACGATGACGAGCATATCCGCGAGTTCCTAAAGGATATCGTTAGTAAGGGAACTAAGCTAGCCGTTGCTACTTTTGGCGAAGAAGGAAGCTTGGTGTGGGATGGCGCAGAGTTCCATAAATATGGTATTGTTGAGGCAAATCTTGTTAATACAATCGGCGCCGGAGACTCATTCATGGCTGGTTTTATGAATGGAATTCTCAAGGGTTGGAGCATCGAGGAGTGTCAGGCTCAGGGTGCAAGAATCGCAGCTGAAGTTGTTGGCGTGTTTGGCCCATGGGCAGATAAGGAGGCATAAATGAAATATCCAGTTATTGATATTCATGTGCACCCAGCTTTTTACGAGACAATATGTCATGACGAAGTTCAGGAAAAGTTTGCACAGGACATGTATGGACTGTATAAGACTGATATTTTCCCTGAAGAGGTTATGTTCCAGCAGATGGAGTGCGCTGGGATTGATAGAGCAGTTCTGCTTCCACTTGATTTGACTACAACTCACGGTGGAATGCTGGGTACTAATGAACAGGTCAAAACACTTGTGGATATGTATCCTGATAAGCTGATTGGATTTGCTAGTGTTGATCCTAAAAGAGAAGATGCAGCAGAGGTTCTTGAGGAAGCTTTTGTAAAATACAATTTGTCAGGACTCAAGCTTCATCCGGCTAAGCAGCAGTTCTATCCAATGGATGAATGCGCTCAGAAGGTATATGAAGTATGCGTTAAGTATAATAAGCCAATCATTTTCCATAGCGGAATGAGTGTTGAGCCAGATGCACTTTCAAAGTACTGCATGCCACATCTGTTCGAAGAGGTTGCGTACAAATACCCAACTCTCAAGATTTGCTTGGCTCACTTTGGATGGCCATGGATTCAGGAGACATGTATGCTGCTCCTTAAGTATCCTAATGTATATGCGGATACAGCGCTTCTATATTTCGATTCAGCTCCCGAGTTCTATCGCCAATCTTTCATGAAAGATATGGGAGAGCACTGGATTGACCGTAGTCTAAGACATCAGATTATGTTTGGCTCAGACGATCCTAGACTTGAAATGATTCGAATGAAGAAGGCTATCGAAGGACTTGATATGAGAAAATCTACTATTGAGTTGATTCTAGGAGGAAACGCAATGGAATTCCTCGGATTGGAGGAGTAGATGGTAGTTCATAAGAAAATATATGTATTAACAAGAGAATACAATACTATGATTAAGATTACCGATGAGGTAATCAAGGCTGTAGAAGAAAGCGGAGTAAAAGAAGGCATCGCATATGTCATTACGAGACATACAACAACGGGTATCGCGGTTAATGAAGGACTAGAATGCCTCGAAAGTGATATTCAGGATATGCTTTCAGAAATGGTGCCAGAGGATGGTGAATATGCTCACGGCAGATTCTTGCATTCATATGGAGCTATGGCCGGAAATCCAACAGGACACTTGAAGGCACATTTGACTGGAAATCACTGCGTATTTCCGGTTTCAAACGGAACAATTGCATTAGGTCGTGCGCAGGACGTGTACCTATGTGAATTTGACGGACCTCAGGAAAGAGGAATAAATATTACGGTAATGGGTGAATAGGAGGAAGAGATGTTTAATTTTGATAAAGAGAATTTTTTAAAGGTAATGAGAGGCGCTATTGGCGTTAAGGAAGAATCAGATAAGATTATTAAGGCTGTGACAGAGAAGGGATATAAGACATTATTCCTTGTTGGATCAGGTGGATCAATGGCTATCATGATGCCATTTGAATACTTTATAAAGGCTCATTCAACAATCGACGTACGTGTTGAAATCGCTGCAGAGCTAATGGTAAGAGGAAGCAAGTTTATGAACGAGGATGCTCTTGTTGTTCTTTCATCTCTATCAGGAACTACTAAGGAAACAGTAGCAGCAGCAAAGTGGTGCAAGGAGCACGGTGCAACAACTGTTGGTCTTGTTGGCGAACTTGGTACACCTCTTGCAGATACAGTAGATCACGTTCTTGTTAATTACAGTGAGAACAACTTTGCCGGAGATTCAATCTATCTACAGCTATACACATTGCTATTTGGTTTAATGGCAGCTAATGGCGAATTCCCTGAATACGAGGAGTTCATGGAAGAGTTCAAGAAGATGCCTGAAGCACTATATGGATTAAAGGAAGCTGTTGAGCCTAAGATGATGGAGTTCGCTAAGAAGTATAAGGATGAAACATACCATATGCTAGTTGGTTCAGGAAGCATCTGGGGCGAGACATATTCATACGCAATGTGCGTTCTAGAAGAGATGCAGTGGATTTCTGCACGTGCTATTCACGCTGCTGAGTTCTTCCACGGAACACTTGAACTAGTTGTTGATGATACATCTGTAATCCTAATGAAGGGTGAAGATGAGACAAGACCTCTAATGGACAGAGTAGAGAGATTTGCTGAGCAGTATACTAAGAAGCTATCGGTATTCGATACAGCGGATTACCCACTAGAGGGAATCAATCCTAAGTTCAACAAATATCTTTCAACAATTAAGATTTGTGCAATGTTTGAAGTACTAAGCACACATCTTGAAAAAGAGAGAAATCACTCACTAGATCTTAGAAGATATTACAGAGTAATTGAGTATTAGTAAAAGGGAAAATATATATTATGAATTATGGGATTTGGACTTTAGTTCCTCCCCTAGCAATAATTGTATTTGCGGTACTAACAAAAAGGTCTTTTGAATCATTGATATTTGGATCACTGGTTGCCTACATTATTATGTATGGTGTAGGCTTCCTGGTACCGTGGTGCAGCATGCTGCTGGAGGAGTGCAGCAATGCGGATAATGAGTACATTCTGTTGATATGTGGACTGTTCGGAAGCCTTGTAGCCATCTTAAGAGAGGCGAAAGGCCCCAAGGGCTTCTCCCGTCTAGTTGGGAAAATCTGCAAGACAGAGCGTAGTCTCTTATTAACATCCACATTGATGGGCGTAATTATTTTTATTGATGACTATTTGAATATTATGACAATCGGAACTTGTATGAAGGAAACTTGCGATAAGCACAAGGTTCCTCGTGAAGCGCTAGCATATGTCATTGATTCAACAGGTGCACCAGTATGTGCACTTCTGCCGTTTTCAACGTGGACAGTATTCTATTCAGGAATCTTCTACCAAGAGCAGAGTATAGCTGATCTTGGATATGGATCAAGCTTAAACACATATATTCATGCTATTCCATTTATGTTCTATCCAATTTTTGCACTGCTGGTAGTAGCGCTATTCTCCGCCGGAATTATTCCAAAGTTTGGCGCGATGAAGACAGCTTATGAAAGAAGTGCAAAAATGGATACTCTCATGGCAGAAGACGATGGGGATAAAGAAGGATCTCTTCTAGACTTTGTTTTGCCTATTGGAGTCTTAATTGGAGTAACAATTGTTACAGGAGATATGCTGGTTGCTGTTGTTGCAGCACTAGGAGTATGCCTTGTAATGTATTTAATAGAAAAGAGGATGACATTCAATAAATATGGAGAACTATTTTTGAATGGTTTTGCAGAAATGATTCCTGTCGATGCTATTCTGCTTTCATCGTTTGTTGTAAGAGGTGCATGTGGCAAAATGAACCTATCAGGTTATGTTATTTCACTTGTACAGCCAATCCTCAACGCACAAATTCTGCCGGTTGTTTTATTCATCCTTATTGCAGGACTAACTTTTATTACAAGTTCGTTCTGGGGAATCGAAGCAATAGCAGTACCAATCGTCGTACCTCTAGCAGTTGCGCTTAACAGCAATCTTTTATTGGTACTTGCAGCAGTTGTATCAGGCGGTGTATTCGGAAGCCACGCATGCTTCTTCTCAGATGCAACAGTGCTATCATCTGCTACATGCGAAATCGACAATTTGTCACACGCGGTAACTCAAATTCCGTATGCAATGATCAGTGCGGTTCTTGCTATTATCGGATTTGTAGTAGCTGGTTATGTAATGTGCTAGTAGCACTTTATTCTTAATCAAAACAGATGTGAAAAAACACTAAAAGGCATTTGATAAAATTAATTAAAATGCTATACTTTGTTTAGGCAAAAATATAATAATAAGTCCGTATGGATAGCGTGTAAAGCCAGCGTGTGCGAGACGCTGGCTTTTTCAAGTAGTAATACTCTTTTTTATTATGATAGGGCCATAAGCTGTGTTATATTATATACGAGAATAGTACTTGCTATTGAGCGTTTGCTTGCAGACAACAACTAAATTTTATGTTTTTAAACTTCATCTTTCCGTAACAATTCAATAATTGTTTCACTTTTGGATTCAGAAAAGACGAATAGCGATGTTACTACGCAAACTATGATAATCGTAATAAATAGAAGTAACGTCTTAATTACTGGGAAAACATATGGAATCCTAAAGTAATGATATTCAGACCTACAATACCTATACATGCAATAATATGAATATACATTTATACACTCTCCCATACATAACCTTTTCCGTAAACAGTTTTGATATAAATAGGATTCGAAGAATCATCTTCAAGTTTATCCCTTAATCGTCGTATTCCAACCGAAAGAGCATTATCTTCTACATATTCTGTTCCCTCTGGCCATAACCATTCAAGCAATCGTTCCCTTGTTAAAATTCTATTTGAATTTGAAGTCAATAAATACAAAATTCGCTGTTCTGTTTTACTCAATTCTATCTGTGTCCCATTTTTATAAAATTCCAATCCATTACCGTCTGGAAGATTGATGTCAAATATAAGCAAATCAAAAGAATAATGATCAAGGGCTATTCTTGCTTCTGCTATTGTTTCACATATTACAAAATTCAGTTCATCACTTTGTAAAGATAATTCTATTCCCTCTGCTAAATCTGTATCGTCTTCTAAGACCATAACCAATTTATTATTTTTAATCGCCATGTATCATATCGCTCCTTAAAGTGTAAATGTTTTGAAGATTATCTTTTCTCATTTACAAAATTTCTTGGTCTTTATGATATATCTGCTAAAAAAGAGTGTTAATAAATATTCATTATACAGAGTAGTGTTTAAAAACTGCATTGATGTCAATACAATATCCATGCAAAGAAAAAATTTTTCATAAACTCTTGACACGCAACTGCATATACTGTATATATAACATATAAACAGTTAAAAAACAGGTAGGTGATGTCTATGAAATTAATACAAAATTCAGGGATACCGATTTATCAACAGATTGCAGATGCATTTCGCCAGGATATTCTTGCTGGTAAGGTGAAACAGGGGGAATATTTGCCATCCATTCGCGGCTTGGCAAAAGAACTCAAAATCAGCGTTATTACGACAATGAAGGCAAACGAGCAGCTGGAAGAAGAAGGGCTTGTGACGGCGATTCAGGGCAAAGGCTTTTGCGTCAATGCACAGGACAGCCAAATGCTACAGGAGCAACATCTGCGTCGTGTGGAGGATAGTCTGACAGAGGCCATCAAGGCTGCACGGATGGCGGGAATTTCAAAAACAGAGGTAATGAAGACATTTGATTTGCTATGGAACATGCAGGAATAGGAGCAGGATATGGAACAGGTAAAAACAGCAGTAGCAATTAACAATCTTAGCAAAAAATTTAAGGGATTTACACTTGATATCCCATGTTTAAAGATTCCACAGGGATTTGCCACAGCTCTGATTGGAGAAAATGGTGCAGGAAAGACAACGCTTCTTAACGCATTGGCGGGCGTGCGACTCGATTATAAGGGTAACATGGATTTCTTTGGAAAGTGGGATGATAAGGAACGCGAAAATGCCGATTGTCCGGTGAAAGAAATGATAGGATATGTTGGAACGAATAATTATTACCTTCCACAGTGGACGGTGAAACAGGTCGAGGAAATTACAGATTTGTTATATGATAAATTTGACCGGGCGAAGTTTGAGCGATACCTGCAGCAATTACAGATTGTGACGACAGATCACAAAGGAGGCGGAAAAAAGGTCAACGATTTATCGGATGGAAATCGTATGAAGCTTATGCTTTCCGGCGTTTTTGCCAGAGAGACACAGATGCTCATCTTAGACGAACCGGCATCTCCGCTGGATCCATTGATGCGTGATGTATTATGCGATATGATTCGTGGCTATCTGGAGGAAGGTGCTGGAGAAAAGACGGTCCTTTTTTCCACACATAATATTGCTGATATGGAAAACGTAACAGACTATGCTATTATCGTGGAGCATGGACAGGTGGTAGAAAAAGGCTTTGTGGAAGACTTAAAAGAAAAATATGTCTATGTCAAGGGCGAACTGAAAGATATCTCTACGGCAGAGAAATTTATGTACAGCATGACAAAAAACAATTACGGCTACGAAGGTATTTGTCTGGCAGAGGATATGGATAAACTGGCCGGACTGGATATTGCGGTAGAGACACCGACACTATCCCAGATTAGTGTTGCTGTGATGAAAAAAAGCAGCAAAGTACAGTTAGCATAGAGGGGGCATGTACATGAAAGCATTAAAAATGTATTGGAATAATCTGACATTGCTTTACAAAATCATTGGTCTTTTTGCAGTTCCTTTGCTTATTGTGGTAAGCACGATTTTTTCGCAGGCATTATTCAATGAAATGGCTGATCCTGAGTTTAGTCTTGTGGGATATAGTTTACTCACGGTCTACATTTTATTAGAAGTCTTAATTGATGGATGGAATTTTGGCGGTATTTATGGGAAAAATTTTCAGGGTATAGCACTAGTAAAGGCATCGAACACAGGTATGAAATTATATGGTCAGATGATTGTTACAGACAGTCTGCGACGTATCGTATATTTTGGACTATTGGCAGGCATTTGTATGAAATCGGTTGCCTCAGGAGTCATTATGGGAGCTGTTGTAACCTTGGCGGTTATGGTGAGTCGTTTTTTCCCGGGCTATATGAGCAGTTTGTTGTTATCCTACATTGCGCCAATTGTTTCTGTATGTCTGGTGTTTATGTTATATGAAGTCAATCCGGTCGTACACTGGATGGCTGCGCTGGGAATAGCCGTATTTGCAACAATACTGACTGTAAAATTTGCAGTACGTAGTATGGAAAGGAGCTATTATGATCGAGAACGTTAAACTTATATTTGCTTTACAAAAATTTGGATTTCAAAGAAGACTGCAGTTGGGAAGCATGGTGATTTTTTATCTGATAGGAGTTGTGATAGAACTGGCTACCCGCGGTACTTTTTGGTTGGGTATGTTTTTTATGATGATGGCACCAATGTATATGATGCAGGTGATATATAGTATGTGTATGTCAACGCTTGTTACAGCAAGTCCATATGGAAAACGAATTCAGACTTCTATTGCATCTTGTGGTGATTTGATTTTTTCTCTTGTATCAACGACAATCATAGTCATTATGAAGGCAGTTGAGGTTGCGTTATACCCGCAGCAGAAAGATGCGTTGATTAGCGTATTTGTGATTCTTTCCGTTATGATGCTGGTGTTACATATGTATATAGCATTTGTATACAAATTTTATGTGTTGTCTATCGTTCTGTTGTTTGTGATCATCTGGCCGATTTCATTTTATATGGGATATAGTGTGTCGGGCACTAGCTCTTTCTCATTGCCGACCATTCCGGTATCTTTTGCCGGTGCTGTTTTGATTGCGTATGCAAGTACACTGATAGGTGTTGGTTTGCAGTGTGTTTTGGCAAAACTTATATACCGGGCGCCACTTTCAAAGTATGCGCAAGGTGCGGCAATGCGAAAATACTTAAAGAATTAATATTATAATACTGTTGTAAATTTATACGTTGTGGTTGTCTTCGTGAGTTCTCCTGCTTTTTGTATTGGCTGTGGGAATGAAGGGATATTGATAGCATTTGGGAAGTACTGTGTCTCAAATGCTACACCATGACGTTTGCCATATGTACAACCACCTTTTCCAATCAAACCATTGTTGATGTAGTTGCCGGCGTATAACTGCATACCTGGCAAATCGGTGTAAACTTCCATTTTACGGCCGGACGCAGGATCATAAAAAGAAGCTGCAATGCCGGTTTCACCGAGCGGTTTGTCGAGAACAAAATTGTGATCGTAACCACTGGCCCATGCAAGGAAGGAATAAGCATCATCTATTTCCGGAGCCATTGGTTTAGGAGTGGTAAAGTCCATTGGTGTTTCTTTGACGGAGATGATGTCACCCGTTGTCATGAAAGTACTGTCTACCGGAGTATAGTTGTCTGCATTGATGTATAAGATGTGGTCTGTTGCTGCCTTTGAAGGGTCACCTGATAAATTGAAATAAGAATGGTTAGTCATATTGATAACCGTCTTTTGGTCTGTTGTTGCACTGTATTTTATATCAATGGCATTGTCATCCGTTAACTTGAAAAGTACTTTTGCCGTAACATTACCCGGGAAATTCTCGTCTCCATCCGGTGAAATGCGGGTGAGCTCCAGAGTTGTGCTGTCAATGGGATTGGCACTGTATACTTGGTATTGCCATCCTTTGGGGCCACCGTGCAGGCAATGTCCGAAATTGTTCTGTGGTAACTGTATGGTATCTCCGTCAAGAACGATTTTCCCTTGGTTAATCCGGTTGGCGTAGCGTCCGATAGAAGCACCAAAGTCACTTGGAATGTTGATGTAATCGGCAATGCTGTCAAAGC
>OLOU01001862.1_pt1 | contig 13272 bp, 9 predicted proteins | sample 1672101 | NCBI WGS metagenome assembly OLOU01 (sample SAMEA3136645, study PRJEB25190) | human gut metagenome | biome: human gut; feature: human-associated habitat; material: faeces | place: Austria | collected 2013
GGCAGCGAAGCGTCCCTGCCAGTAACTTCGCGCGTCCTCAGACGCGCCCCCAAGCTGCTGATTCGACCAACTGTACTGTGTCGCGCCAAATGGGCGCGACCGTGTTGCTGGTCGGAAAGAGCAAGCTGGTCTTTATCGCAAGCAGGGGATTTCGCCTCTGCGGAGGCGAGTCGGGGGCTTTGCGGTCGCCCCCGACACCCCTTCGCAGTGCACACCTATGCGGCTTGATTTTCATCGTTGCAGGGGGAATCGCGCCTGCGGGCGCGACAAGGGGGCTTTCCGGTCGCCCCCTTGACCCCTTCGGTCGCCACTACCGGAACGAATTTTAGGCGTTAATGGGGGAAACGGAATTGTCGCCCATCTGCGCCACAATCCTTTCCACATGCCGACGCGCCTGATTCGCAAACTGCTCCGTCTGCTCCGGGGACTGCGGCGCGTCGCCCATCAGCCCGACAAATTGGCTGACCTTCAAGCCCAGCGCTTCCTGCATCACCGCGTCCGAACCCTGCGGCGCGACGAGGTAGTAGCACAAAAGCGAATCCTCCTGCCCCATGCGGTGCGCGCGGTCCTCCGCCTGTGAATGCACTGCCGGTGACCAGTCCAGCTCGCCGAAAACGACGCACGTCGCGCGCTGGAGATTGAGACCGCTTGCCGCGCGCAGGCTGATGCACAGCACGTCCGTCCGCCCGGATTGGAAGCGGTCAACCGCGTTCATCTTCGCCAGCGTCGTCTCCCGCCCGGTGATGAACCCCGGCGAAAACGCCTTCAATTCCTGCTTGTAGATGTCCATCACCTGATGGTGGTGTGCAAACAGCAGCACTTTTTCGCCGCCGTCCAGCAGCGCGCGCACAAATTGGCACACATACGGCGCTTTCGCCACGCCCGTGGCCTGCCGCGCGTGCTGGCTGATGGATTCCTCCAGCATCGCCCGCTCCTGCGCCGAAAGCTGGTCGTCCTGTTTCCAGCGCAGCACGTCGCGCATCACGGGCGCCATCAGCTGGGCGTATACCTTGTCGTTCCAGTCCAGCTCCTGCACCAAGCGGCGCTTCGGCGGCAGCTCGCGCAGCACCTCCTGCTTCGTCCGGCGGAGCATCAGCCCCTCCCGCCGCAGGTACGCGCCGAGCAAATCGGGCTTCAGCACAAGCTGATTGCCGTAGCCGCTGCACCATTCGCGCGAAAACGACTCCCAGTCGCCTAAGAAGTGGTAGTCGAGAATGTTGATGACGTTCCAGATTTCGCCGCCGCGGTTGTAAATCGGCGTGCCGGATAGCCCGATAACGCGCTCGCAGCTTTCCGACAGCAGCGACGCGGCGGAGTACTTTTCCGTCCCCGCGTGGCGAAGCTCCTGGATTTCGTCGAAGATGACCGAGCGAAAAGGCAGCGTCGGCAGCACGCTCTTCCATCCGCGCAAAAGCAGGTAGTGCATGATGTACACGTCCGCTTCCGGCAGGTCGTAGGGCTTCAGCCCACGGATCGTGTGCACGCGCGGCGCTTTGCCGTCCACCCGCAGGAAACGCAGCGTTTCCTCCTGCCAGTTGCGGGTCAGGTGCGCGGGCGGAATCACCAGCACGGGCAATGAACCGGTGGAGGATAGAAACGCCAGCGCCTGCACCGTCTTGCCTAAGCCCATTTCGTCCGCCAGCAGGCATCGATCGTGGCTGCACAGGTACGCCAGCCCTTCCTCCTGAAATGGGCGGAGCGTGCCCAGAAACGCACCGTCGGGCGGGGTCATGCGCACGGGCATCGTTGCCATTTTCGCCTGACGAACCGCATATTCCCGCGCGCCCGTGACGGCTTTTTCCCACAACGCGCGGTCACTTGCCTTGATTTCCAGCGGGAAGCGCATCATCAGCCAGCAGAGGTCGCCCACCGCCCGCCGATGCGCCGTGAACCGCGCTTCGCCGCGCCTGCTGCCCGCGCTGCCCGGAAACAGCCGCTTGCACACCTCCGTCACCGACGGGTCGCCCTTCACCACCCAGCATTTGCTGCGGCGGTTGTAGCTCAGCGTTCCCAGCGGTGCGCCGGAGGGCGGGTACGGGCGCAGGTACGGCGGAAGCAGTTCCGCTTCTTCTTCATTCATAGTGCAATTCCCCACAGCCGGTTCAGGCATACGCACGAAACCGGTTTTCCGTGAATGACATTGGGTACGGCGACTGTCCGCTCAGTCACAAGAATCAGGGCGCTGATTTGCCCGCACGCGGCATAGCGGGTCAGCTGCATCACAATGCGCTTGCGGTCAGGCTGCCCGCGCTTGATTTCGATGCCGATGCCGCCGGGGCACACAAGGTCGATGCGGCAGCGCGGCGCGAGCGGGACTTCGTGCGCGCAGGGGATTTCCGCCTCCGCAAGGGATGCCCGCACGAGGTCGTGCAGGTCGTATTCGCCTTGCTGGATGGGGGCGCGGATGCCGCGGAGGGCATGGAGGATTTCTGCGAGGGAATCCGCCGCCGTGTTTGTTTGTGTATCCATTAGTAGAGACCCGCCATCGCCTGCGTCAGCTGCCCCATCGCGGACGCAACTTCCGCCGTCGTCGGGGCGGGGAGGGAGATGACGTATTCCAGATTCGTGATGGCGGACTGAATCGCGGAGTAGCGCTGCGCGTCGTTTACAATGTCCATGCTCTGCAATTGCGCGTAGGCTTGCGAGAGCAGAATCTTCGCATCGGGAATCAGCGTGTTCTCCACCATCGTGTTGCTGCCGGAGCTGGATGCGCTCGTGTGGTACGGGCAGGTGCCGCTTGCGCCCAAGACCGCGTAGCTGCCGAGGTACTCAATCAGCACATCCTCATATTCCGTGCCGATGAAGGACGCCAGCGGGTGTCCCGACGGAATCGTCAGCACGCCGCGCGTGACCGTGTCCGGGCAGTAGGGGGAGGCGAGCAAGCCGCTGACGGAGCAAATCGTCTGCGTCGTGTGCATTTGGCAGGAAACCGTCGGTTCTGTGCCGGCTTTCCAGTAGTCCGTCACGACCCCGTAGCCCATCGCGTCGCTGCGGCAAGCGTCGGTGGCAAGCTGCCCCGATACCGCGCACGTCGTCACCTTCACCAAGCCGTAGTCGCTGGCGCTGCCCTCCAGAATGTCGCGGTTGGACAGCCCCTGATGAATTTTGCTCATGTAGCTCTGCCACAGCGGGGCGGCGGAGCGGGAGCCGGTGGATTTTGACGACAGCGCCTTGTAGTTGTCGTGCCCAACCCACAAGGCGGAGGAGTAGTAGCCCGTCATGCCAGCGAAGAAAACGCCCTTCTGGTCGGAGTTCGTGCCGGTTTTGCCCGCGACGGTCTGCCCCTTGATTTTCGCGTTTGTGCCCGTGCCGGAGGAAACCGCCTGCTTGAGCATGTCCACGACCATGTACGCCGTGGATTCGCTGAACACGCGGTGACGCTCCTGCTGCTGGTGGCCGTCCCAGATGACCTTGCCCGTGCTGTCGGAAATGCCGAGGACGGAGATGGGCTGCTGATACACGCCGCCGTTCGCCAGCACGCCGAAGGCAACCGCCATCTGCATGGGCGTAATGCCGCTGGAGCCGAGGGACAAGCCGAACGGCGTTGCGTCAATGTGCGCATCGTCAATGCCCATCGCGTGCAGGAAGGCAACGGAATTGTCCACGCCCACAAGGGTCATCAGCGCCTGCGCGGCGGCGGTGTTGTGGCTGTTGACGAGCGCCTTGCGCAGCGTCTCCGGGCCGGCGTAGGAGCTGCCGCCGTAGTTGCGCGGCCACGAATCCTGCCCGTTTGCCCCGCGCCAGCCGGAAATCGGCAGCGGCATGTTCATCACGATGCTCGCGGGGGATGCGCCAAGCTCAATCGCGGGGGCGTACACGGCAATCGGCTTGATGGACGAGCCGACGGGCATGGTCATATCCACCGCGCGGTTGAAGGTTTTCATGGCGGTCGGGCGCGTGCGGCTGCCGACGATGGCTTTGATTTCGCCCGTGTGGTAGTCCACGACGACGGCGGCGGCCTGCGGCTCAACCGTTTCGTCGTATGTGCCGTCGGAATTGCGCGTGCGGTAGACCTTGTCCGCCGGGTCGCGCAGGGAAGGGTAGTTCGTCCAGTTTTCCAGCGTATCCTCGACGGTGGACTGAATGGAGGTGTCGATGGCGAGCTGGACGTGGTAGCCGCCGGTGCGCAGCTTGTTTTCCATGGCGTTGCGGTTGGCGGAGGTGTCCTCAAGGTTGTTCAGCTGCAGCAGAATGTCGATGACCTCATCCACCGCGTATTCGACGTAGTGCGCGTAGGCGTACATGCCGGTAGCCGTGTTCGGGTCTTTCTCCAGCACATGCGCGGTCGTCGGGTCAAGCGCCTCCTGATACTGCTCATAGGTGATGTACTGGTTTTCGTACATGCAGCGCAGGACGTAGTTGGTGCGGTCGTTGGTGATGGCGGGGTAATCCACGCCTTCCTTCTGCCGCGTGTAGAAATTCCGACGCGGATTGTAGTAGTAGGGCGAGTTGCATGTGCCCGCCAGCATGGCGCATTCGCGGAGCGTCAGTTCGCCCAGCGATTTGCCGAAATACCCCTGCGCGGCGGTGTACACGCCGTAGTAGTTTTCGCCGAGGTAGATGGTGTTCAGGTAGCTTTCGAGAATCTGATCCTTTGTGTAGCGCGTTTCCAGCTGCATGGCGAGGTACGCTTCCTGAATTTTGCGCTTGTAGCTCTGCTCGGAGGAAAGGAGCGTATTCTTAATCAGCTGCTGGGTGATGGTCGAGCCGCCCTGCGTGGAGGAGGAGGAAAGGTTCGACACGAACGCGCCGATAATGCGCTTGATGTCCACGCCGTTGTGCGTGTAGAAGCGCGCGTCCTCCACGGCGATAAAAGCGTGCTGGAGGTATGTCGGCATGGCCTGAATCGACACCATGACGCGGTTCTCCGAGCCTTTGTATTCGGTGATGAGGTTGCCGTTGGCGTCGTAGATGAAGGAGGTCTGCGCCTGATCGTCAATCGCGGCGAGGTCAAGCGTCGGGGCAGTTTCCATGTACCCTTTCGCAATGCCGACCACCGCGCCGACTGCCGCCAGCCCTGCCACCAGCACCAGCACCGCGAAAATGCGGATGACGTTGACGGCGATCGACAGCACGAAGTTCGGCTTCTTCATCTCCGGCTTGAAAATGGAGTGCTTGTAGACCTTTTCCTCCTCCGGCAGCGCTTCGCTATCATCCGCCGAAGCGTTCCAGAAGTCCTCGTGCGCGAACATGTCCGCCTGCCCCGAAACTTCCACGGGGTCGCCGTCGTCCGCCCAGTTCGGGTCGTACTCGTCAGGATCATCGCCCTGCGGGTCGTCGGGATGACCGTCCTGATAGGCAAAATCGTCGTTTTCCGGCACAAAGTCCGGGAAATCGTTGCGTTTCTTCACTGCTTCAGCCCCTTTGCGCCGTCAGCGGCATGATGCGCGCCACGGCGGAATATGAAGGAATGCGGAATGCTATTTTCGGATTCGCCTGTGCCATCTGCTCGCGCCTTGGCGCATTTTCATCCGAAAATAGCATAACCCGCAGAGCATACAGAATTACATCCTATATTATAGCACATATTCGCGCATCCTGCAATGGCAGGCGACGAAAGGAGGATGCACCATGCCCCAGAGAAACAACGAATCAGAAGCGAAAATTCCTGCAAAGCGGCGAAAATCTCCCCGGCGGCGGTGGAAACGCGCGTTGCTGCTGCTTGTGCTGATGACGCTGCTGATTCTCCGCGTCGAGCGCAACGTGACTGACGTCGTGCTGACGCTCTCGCAGGCGACGGCGCGGTCGCTGGCGATTCAGGCGCTCAACGAGGCAGCGTCTGAGATGCTCGGACTCGGCGTGCATTACGCCGACCTGATGAGCGTCGAGAAGGACGAACAAGGGCAAGTGCGCCTGATTCAGGCGAATACCCCGGAGATGAACCGTCTGGCGGCGCAGGCGTCCCTGCTTGCGCAGGAGAGATTGACCGCCATGGGGCAGAAAACCGTCGTCGTGCCGCTGGGCAGTGCCATCGGGCTGACGCTGCTGGCGGGCGCTGGGCCGGGCATCGCCGTGCAGATTCTGCCCGTCGGCTCGGTGCAGGCGGCGTTCAGCACCGATTTCACCACCGCCGGCATCAACCAGACACGCCACCGCATTTCCCTCGTCCTGACTGCGAACGTGCAAATCGTCATTCCGACCGGCGCGAAAAACGTGCAGGCCAGCACGCAGATGGCGATGGCAGAAAGCATCATCGTCGGGCAAGTGCCGGATTCCTTCGCCGAGGGCGGCAGCGACAACAGCATCATCGACCTTGCGCCGTGAGGGGGAATGGGGTATAATAGAACGGAAATCCCGCTGATTTCAGCAGAAAGAAGCATTACCATGCGCGTTCTCGACATTGACCTCGACTTTTTCCTCGCTGATTGCTGCCCTCTTGCCGAATTAGGACACCGCCCGTCCCTCCCCGGACATGAGCCGTGGGAAGCATCCGCCGTCCGCGCGTTTCTGGAAAACCAGTGTGGTCTGTCCCGCACCGCCCCCAAGCCCGGCCGCATTTTCGAGACGCACGACGGCGCGCTCCGCTTCTGGGAGGAGCAAATCGCCGCCGGACGCCTGACCGCCCCCTTCGACGTCACCCACGTTGACGCGCACAGCGACCTCGGCATCGGCTATCCCGGCCCGAACTTCGTGCTGTTCAACGTCCTGTCCATGCCCGTCCCAAAGCGGCTGGATTACGCCGCCTTCTATACCCAGAAGAAGCTCGATGAGGCGAATTACCTGCTTTTCGCGCTGGCGATGCGGCGGATTTCGTCGCTGGATAACGTGCGCAATCCGCGTTCGCGGGCGGATATTCCGCAAGTGCTGCTTGACGCGGACGGCAACATCCATCTCAATTCGCTGACCGCGCAGATGTTCGCCGCGAAAAACGGCGCAGAGCCGACCGTGCCGTTCCGCGTGTACGACGACTACCGTGATTTCCGCGCGGCGGGGGCGTATGACTTCGTGACGCTCGCGATTTCGCCGAGGTACGCGCCGAAGGAGGCAGATGGGCTGGTGGAGGTCGTGGGGGAATATATTCGTCACATCTAATGCACTGCAAAAAAATGGCGACGTGACTTGACAAAACAAAAAGCACATGCTATATTACAAATGAAGATACTGGCATGAAAAACGAACGATACAGAAAGGCGTGAATCCCATGGGGCAGACAGCGCGGCAATCGTAATCCTACTGTGACAGATAAAGGAGAAGCGAATGAAAAAGTTTCTGTCGCTGATGCTCTGCGCCGCTCTGCCCCTGTGCGCTTTTGCCGCCCACGCGGAAAATGCAGAACTGAACATTGCCACCAATCAGTATTATGCCTTGATGGAACGCATGGAGCAGTTTGAACAGGAAAGCGGCATCAGCATCACCTGCGAAAAGTCCGTAGACATCATGGACACGATTTCGACCGCCTACGTTATCAAGAATCCCGACATTGATTTGTTTGTTTTCACTGCTTACGACGGCTTATATACCCTTAAAAACATGAAATACTACGCGCCGCTAACCGGCAGCGCGATTTTGCAGGACGCTTTCCAGCATGTCTATCCCGCTCTGCGCCCCGTCTGCACGGATGACGATACGCTGATGGGCTGGATAATAGATGCTTCCCCGATGGGCATGATGGTCTTGACGGAATATCTGGACGAATGGGGAATGAAGTCGCCCGAAACCTTCGACGAACTGCTGGATGTGTGCAACGAAATTCTGGAAGAAGGGCTTCTGCCGGAAGAGACAGGGCTTCTGATGCAGAAATACACCCAGTCGGGCATGATGGACTTGTTCATGAAGTATTACATCATGACCTCCCTGCAGGAGGGACGCAGGCTGGACTTTACGGACGAAACGTTTCTGCATTACGTCCAGCGCATCAAGGACGAACTGCCCGCGGAAGAAGAGCCGCGCATGGCATTTGAAAATATTTTCATGATTCCGGGTGCTTCGTCCGCCCCGTCGCAGATGATTCAATTCGTGCCGCGCATTTTCCCGGAGCAGAACAGCGCGGTTGAAACGTATGTGACCATTGCTGTGGTGAACCCCTACGGCAAGAATCAGGCTGCCGCGATTCAGTTCTTGGAGTACTGCGCGACGCATCTGACAGATGGAAGTTACTTTATCTATGACAACCTGACCGAGCCGATTGAAAATCCGTCGATGGTGGCGCAGCTGGATGAACTTGCGGAAAAAATCGCACTGCTGGAACAGAAAGCAGATAAAGAGCGCGCGGACGAGGACACCCTGCGCGACTTGCAGGAGCAGTACGCAAACATGGAGCAGTGGCGTTACTTCTCTTCGGCGGAGGATATTGCCTACTATCAGGAGATGGCGAAATCGCTGTATGTGTCCGAGGGTTCGCCGCTGACGTATGATGACGCGCTTCAGGTGTTGGTGCAGCGCTATCTGAACGGCGCGTTTGATGCGGCGACGTTCGCGAAGGAATGCCAGAATCATGTGGAAATGATTTACGCGGAAATCGGCGAATAATCAATAGAACCAAAAAACCTCGCGGCATCACCTGTCGCGAGGTTTTCATGTGCAAGCAATGTGGATAACTCAAATCCCCGTCGCGGATTTCGCGGACGTGGCGATATTCTCCGCGTGGTCGCCGATACGTTCGAGGTTCGTCAGCATGTCCAGATAAATCATGCCGTTCTTCGCGGAACACTTGTGGTTCTTCAAGCGATCCATGTGGTGGCTGCGGAGGGCTTCGGTCGTCGTGTCGATTTCGTCCTCCACGCCCTCCACTTCGCCCAGCAGCGTGTCGTCCGTTACCTGCGCCTTGAACATGTCCAGCGAGCGCTGCATCTGCGCGCGCACAAGGTTCGACAGGCTTTCCAGCTCCTGTACCGCCTTGGGCGAGAATTTCACCTCGTCCTGATTCTTCAGCTGCGCCGATTCCATAATGTTCTGGCTGTGGTCGCCAATGCGCTCCATGTCGTTGACGACGTGGAACATCGAGCCGACCAGCTTCGTGTCCTTCTCGGACAGGTCAAGCCCCTTCACTTCCACCAGCGAATCGGTGATTTCGCGGTTCAGGTAGTCCAGCACGTCCTCGTTCCGCGCCAGCTCTTCGGACTTCTTCGCGTCCCACTCGTTGAAGCACTCCATCGCGCGCTGGAAGTTGCCCATCGCAATGCCGCCCATGCGCTGCACTTCGTTGAACAGCTGCGCCACGGCAATCGGCGGCGTTTTGAGCATACGCGCGTCAAAGTAGCGCAGCTTCATTTCCTCGGCGGTCGAGCCGTCGCCCTTGATCAGCAGGCACGCCAGCTTCTCCAGCCAGCTTGCGGCGGGCAGCAGCAGCGCCGTCGTCGTGACGTTGAAGAGAATGTGGACGATGGCGATTTGCAGCTTGAGGTTGCCGGGGGAGAGCATCTCGACCCAGCTTGCCAGCGGCAGGCAGCAGGCGATGATGACGAAAATCACCGTGCCGATGACGTTGAAGAGCAGGTGCACCGTCGCCGCGCGCTTGGCGGTGGAGTTTGTGCCCGCGCACGCCAGCAGCGCCGTAACGCAAGTGCCGATATTCTGCCCGAAGAGGATGAAGATGGCGCCATCCAGCCCAATCAGCCCCTGCGCGACGAGCGTTTGCAGGATGCCGATGCTGGCGGCGGAGGATTGCAGGACGGCGGTGATGCCCGCGCCGATCAGCACGCCCAGAATCGGGTTGTTGATGGACGCCATCGCCTTCTGAAAACCCTCCCACGTCCGCAGCGGCTCCATCGCGCCGGACATGGTGTTCATGCCGATGAACAGGATGCCCAAGCCCATCGTGATGGTGCCGAACTGCTTGGCGGTTCTGTACTTGTCGGGAAGATTCGAGAGAATCAGCCCCAGAAACGTGAAGATGGCGGCGAAATCAATCTGCACAGACAGCAGCAGCGACGTGACCGTGGTGCCGATATTTGCACCCATAATCACGCCGACCGCCTGCGTCAGGGACATCAGCCCCGCGTTGACGAAACCGACGACCATGACCGTCGTCGCGGAGGAGGACTGCACCACCGCCGTGATGGTGATGCCCGCGAGCATGGCGAGGAAGCGGTTGCCCGTCACCATGCCCAGCAGCTTTTTCAGCCGTGTACCCGCCGCTTTTTCCAGCGCTTCGCCCATCAACTGCATTCCGAACAGGAACAGCCCCAGTCCGCCGAACAGGGATAAGACATTCATAATCGTCATGATGGTTCGTTTCCTCCGAGCGTGCCGCAATGCAGCAGAATTCCGCCTGTGCGGGGAAAAATCGCATACATACCTACTTTACCACACTTTGCGCTTGTTTTCAACTGAATTTTACAGATTCATAGAGATTTTAGGCGGCGTTCAGCGGGGGAACAAAAGGTTCTTCACGGAATCTTGGGGGGAAGAGCAGCTTGGAGGCGCGTCTGCGGACGCGCAGAGTTACTGGCAGGGACGCTTCGCTGCCTGCACCTTTGTTGACGGCTTCCTTAGGATTGGTCGGACGCGGAACAGTTGGGGCGTTGCCCCAAACCCCACAAGGGACGCTGTCCCTTGACCCTGCAAGGGGCAATTGCCCCTTGACCCCTTTTCGCGATTGGGTTGGTCGCACTTTCATGCTCCTTCCGCGTGCAGCTTTTGGGGGCTTCGCCTAAGCCCTTGTTTGCTTTCCCAACTTTCCGTGAAGAACCAAACAAAAAGCCGCCCCGAAAGGCGGCGAATGTCAAATTCGCAGCGGATGCCGCTTGGCAAATCAACATCTTGCGCGGAATGATCCCTGCGCCTGACGCACCATGTGGTAAAACGTCCCTTCTCCGCTGAGCGTCACCCGCTTCACCGGCTCGCCCACCACCCGGAATCCTGCCTTCTCGTAGCAGCGAACGGCGCGCGTGTTCCATGTCCGCACTTCCAGATACATCGGCTTGCCCGGATACAGCCGCTGGGATAAATCCCACGCCAGCGCCGTCATCTGCGTGCCGTACCCCTGTCCGCAGTGGTCGGGATGCGCCCCGATGCCGAAAAACACCTCGCTGCCCTCATCGGACAGGTTCACGAAGCCCACCAGCGTTTCGCCATCGTAAAAGGAATAGAAATTGTTTGCCGGATTCGCAAAACCGTATCCGTGCTTCTTCTGCTCGGCATACGGCGGATTGTTGTACATCGCGTATTCGCCGGGGTAGTGCCACGCGCAAATGGCTTCCTTCTCGGCTTCGGTGGTCGGATGATACGTCAGCATGGGCGTTTTCCTCCTTGGGGATATTTCTGATTATGCAAAAAACCGGAGGCAGCCTGCGCCGCCCCCGGTCAAAATCCTCGATTATTGCAGCACAATGCCTTCCGCTTCCAGCTCCGCGCGGGTGCAGAGCCGCAGCGTCACAAAGTTCTGCTGGCAGATGATATAGCTGCCGCCTTCGCGCGTGTCCTTGTTCTCCAGCGTCACGATGCCCTGCGCGATGCAGTCGTGGTCGGCGCAGCTGGCATCGGTCATTTCGATGCTCGTCTCCGTGACGTGGATGATGTTCACGCACACGCCGTGAATCAGCCGATAGTACCCGTCCTCCAGCAGCGGAATCGGCTCGTATGTCTTTGTGCCGACTGTCACAAGCAGGAAAGCGACGGCTTCCGACGGGTCGCGAACCGCGCTTGCCATCGGGGAGGGTGCGATGCCGGGGTCAGTGCCGCGCGTCGCCGGGTTCAGCTTCGCGAAGCTCAGCGATTCGTTCGATGCCGCCAGAATCGCCTGCGCGTCGGCGAGGGTTTCCTGCGTCGTCGTCAATTCCGCCTCTGTCGCGGCAAGGGTTGCCTTTGTGGCTTCCAGCTCCGTCGTGGCGGTGGTCAGGCTGTCCTTCGTCGCGGCGAGTTCGTTTTCCGCAGCGGTCAGGCTGTCCTTCGTTGCGGCGAGTTCGTTTTCCGCGGTGGTCAGGCTGTCTTTCGTCGCGGTGAGTTCGGCTTCCTTTGCGGTCAGGGTGTCCTTCGTCGCGGTGAGTTCGGCTTCCTTCGCGGTCAGGGTGTCCTTCGTCGCGGTGAGTTCGGCTTCCTTCGCGGTCAGGCTGTCCTTCGTCGTCGTGAGCTCGGCTTCCTTTGCGGTCAGGGTGTCTTTCGTCGTCGTGAGCTCGGCTTCGGTGGCGGTCAGCGCCGTCTTGGTGTCGGACAATTCCGTCGTGGCGGCGGCGAGGCTGTCCTTCGTCGTGGTCAGCTCGGTTTCAGTGGCGGACAGGCTGGTTTTTGTGTCGGACAGCTCCGTCTGCGCGGCAGTCAGCGTGTTCTGCGTCACCGCCAGTTCGGCTTCCGTCGCGGCGAGCGCTTCCTTCGTGTTCTCCAGTTCATATTCCTTCGCCGGCAGGGATGCTTTCAGCGTGTCCAGTTCGTTCTGCGTGGTGGACAGCGTGTCCTTCACTGCCGCCAGTTTGGTCTGGGTGATCATCAGCGTGTCCTTCGTGGATGCCAGCGTGGTGTCGCGGCTGTTCAGGGCAGTCTGCGTTTCGGCGAGGGTGGCTTCGGTGGACGCGAGGGTGTCCTTTGCCGCGGACAGCTCGGTTTCGCGGTCAGCAAGCGTACCCTGCGTTTCGGCGAGGGTAGCTTCGGTGGACGCGAGGGTGTCCTTCGTCGCGGACAGTTCGGTTTCGCGGTCAGCAAGCGTGCCCTGCGTTTCGGCGAGGGTGGCTTCGGTGGACGCGAGGGTGTCCTTCGTCGCGGACAGTTCAGTTTCGCGGTCAGCAAGCGTACCCTGCGTTTCGGCGAGGGTGGCTTCGGTGGATGCGAGGGTGGTCTGGGTATCCGTCAAGGCGGCGGCGGTCGTGTCCAGCGTGGTCTGCGTGTCCGCGAGGGTGGCTTCGGTGGATGCGAGGGTGTCCTTCGCGGCGGACAGGCTGTTTTCGGTGTCCGCCAAGGTGGATTGGGTGGAGGACAGCGCGCTCTGCGTGTCCGTCAGCTGATTCCGGGTGTCCGTCAGCGAATTGTGGCTGACGATGAGACCGGCACCAAGTGCGATGGAAGAGACTGCCAGCACGATGGCGGCAATCATCCAGATGATGGTCTTTTTCCGGGCGGCAATGGGGCTCATAGCAATCCTCCTAACAAACGACGAAAATGGGCAGAAACCTTCCGTTTTTTCCAGTTTACCACCATCGGGGGAAGTTGTCAATCTCGAATTTCGCGGAAGCACAAAAAACGCCCCTCCGCCGACAAAAGCAGAGGGGGCAGGGGAAGGAAGATTATTGGTTCTTCACGGAAAGTTGGGGGGCAAACAAGGACTTAGGCGAAGCCCCAAAAAGCTGCACGCGGAAGGAGCATGAAAGCGCGACCAACTCAATCGCGCGGAGGGGTCAAGGG
>OLOU01001863.1_pt1 | contig 13253 bp, 10 predicted proteins | sample 1672101 | NCBI WGS metagenome assembly OLOU01 (sample SAMEA3136645, study PRJEB25190) | human gut metagenome | biome: human gut; feature: human-associated habitat; material: faeces | place: Austria | collected 2013
AAATATAAAGGGGTGATCTGATGATTTTCTTATACTCCGGGACTCCCGGATCAGGTAAGAGCTTGCACGTAGCTGAAAGATTATATCATCTGCTTCGTGCTGGCCGTCCGACTGTGTGCAACTTTCCCATTAACTTAAACCGGATCCCTAAGAAGAAACGAGATCTGTTCTGTTACAAGAGTAACCTTGAAATAACACCGGACTTCTTGATCCAGTTCTCCCAGGAACATTTTAAGGGTAAGAAAGTAAAAGAGGGCTCCCTGCTCCTGGTCATTGATGAGTGTCAGCTGATGTTCAATGCCAGGGATTGGAGCAAATCCGGACGGGATAAGTGGCTGTCATTCTTTACGCTGCACAGGCATTATGGCTATGACATTATCCTGGTAGCCCAGTTTGACCGGATGATAGACCGCCAGATCCGGAGCTTGATCGAGTATGAATATATTCACAGGAAGGTAAGTAACTTTGGTCTGCGTGGAATGTTCCTCTGTGCGGTTATGCTGTCCCCCAAGCTTTTTGTCAGTGTAAAGGTCTGGTATCCCATGAAGGAGAAGGTAAGCAGTGAGTTTTTCAAGTGTAAGCGGAAATATTATTCCCTGTATGATACTTACCTGATGTTGGATGCCCCGGAGTGATGTATCTCATTTCCTCCGGATCTGCCAGGCTTACTGCAGAAATTTTGAGATACATTCAGGAAACGTACGGCATTCCCGGAGTTGGTGTCTGGCCGTAACCTCCGCTGTCTCTGCTGTGTGGGAAGACGGGGGTTGGGGGGACCCGTCTGACCGCGCGGCAGAGCCTCCGGAGGGCATGTCCTGACCCCTGCCACGTGCCTGTAATACGTGGTCTGAAAATACATACAAAATTCACGTGAAAGCCTTGTAAATACTGGGGAAAATGGCAATTTTAAAATTTCGGGAAACTACCTTTTCCCGAAAAACTTTAGCAAAGTAAAGTGAGGTGTAAAATTGATACAAAAACGAGAAATTCAACATACAAAAATATACCAGGAATTGGATGATGAAAACCAAAAATACTGGTTTGATTTCAAACAAAAGAAATTCCTGCATAACATTGATACCTTTTATTATTCCGTGAAATTAGTGGAGGATTTTACTGATGATTCCAATGATCCAAATGTGGCACAGTTTAGAAAGTATTTTGAGAAGAAAAAGTCTTTTCTTGCTTCCAGATACGGAGAATCCCTCCCGGTCTTCTTTGATGGTTTTGATCGTAGTCTTAACCTTTGCCCTGGCAGTTTTGCTGGTTTTTTCAACATCTGCTTACAGTGCCCGGAATGGTTTGACGTATTTATTGCTCCTGTTGTCCCTCATTCTTCTGATGGCGGGCTGTCTGTTACGTCTGAGATTGTGGTACAGATTAGATCTTATATGTTATGGATGTATGGAGTGCATGAAGCCTTTGAGAGGTCTTATCATTATGTGAAACTGATCTGTGATTATTTTGGTTTACATATTGCTTACTGCCAGGAAAACAGGATTGACTATTGCTGGCACAGCAACTACTTAAGTAATCCGGAAAAGTTCTTTTCTCCTGAGAACTTCTACAAAATGAGGGTTGACCGCTTCAAGGATGCCCTGATCCATACTGCCAAGGTAGGTTCGGATGGCTATGAGATTGATTATGTATCAATGGGAAAACGTTCGGATAAAGTATTTATCCGTATCTATCTGAAAAGCAAAGAAGTGATTGAGAAGAATTATAAACCATGGTTCTTCAAGGTCTGGCTGTTCAACGGTCTGATCAACCGTTATGATCTGTATTGTTATGAGGAATGCTATAAGCGGCACTCCTGGGAATACCTGGATACTGCCAGGCTGAAATATTACAGTGAATATGGTTTTGATCCGGAGCTGCGGAAGCAGTGCTGTCATGTTGTAGAAGGTAAAGTAACTATGTCCCCGGATACGCTGCATAAACTTGCAGATACATTAACACCTAAGATCAACCTGATCATGAACGTGGAATATCAGACTATGAGGAAACACACCAAGACTTATGAACTGGTACCTTTCCGGGATAACAGCTCCAAAGAAACGGCAAAGCGTATCTATGATTATTTTGATAACAGGAAGATCATTGCCGATTATCTGACATTCTTTGTTTTCCGGATGGTTCGCCCTGAGGGGGACAGCAACAAATCAAGACGGGAACTGTGTGCTTTCTGGTCTGCGCTCCGGAGCTGCAGGATGATTGATGTCAACGTTCGTCCAAAGGATGTGAAACTGATCCGGCAGTACTGCAGGCAGCTCAACAGCAATATTATGAAAAAGCGTGTGATCAATGCAGCTATTACTCTTGGAATTTATACCAGGGGAATCAACAAGGATAATGTGGTGCAGGATTGTGTGGAAGCACTTTGCCAGCTGAATGATAATGATATTCATGACGCATTACGCTACAAACAGAAAAAAGCCCGCCAATTCAATAGCAGTGAACTGGCGGACACTTATGTAAGTAGTGTTACTCATGAGTATCAGATAGTCAATATCAATACTGGTGAAGTATCTACTGACATAATACCATAAGCATCTGAAAAATACAATTACAATCATGTATCTCAAAAACCATGCTGCAGCGTTCGGATCCGCTGCACCGGCAGAGAGAAGTGAGATACAAAGGAGGACTTATGAGTATATCTTTAAAACAAGCTTATGATCTGTTTATTTTTGATCGTGCAACTTACTGTAAGCAAAAGACTATCCAGAATTACAAGAATACGCTTTCATACTTCTTTAAGTTTCTGGAAGGTGACCGGGGCTGTCCTATATCTGAGATCATGCTTGATTCTGTTACTACCATGGATTTAAAAAAATATGTTGCCTTTCTGCGTTCCAGGAATAAACTTGAATCCCATCCTTTAAAACCTACAGTAAATCAGCCTATAACCAAGAGATCTATCCGAACCTATTCTGTAGATCTTCGAACTTTCTTTCATTTTCTGTATTATGAGGAGTACATACCGATTGATATAACTAAGGGATTTAAGATCATTAAGTCTGAAACTAAATTAGTATTACCGCTGTTTGATGGTGAAGTAAAGAAAATTGACAGTTGCTTTAACCAGAAGACTTATACCGGACTTCGTAATTACTGCATTGTTCATTTAATGTTAGATGAGGGATTACGTTCAGGTGATGTTGTGAATTTAACTACCAGATCAATAAATTTTGATGAATCCTATATTATTGTACTGAATGGTAAAGGTGATAAAGACAGGATTGTTCCTCTGGCGAAAAGACTTCGACAGCCATTATATAGATATCTGACATTTTACAGGCCTCGTACTTTAGAACATGATTCCCTGTTCTGTTCTTTGCATAATCCGGAAGAACCATTCACACTGGATGCAATCAAGTCACTTTTCAGCCGGATCAGGAAGGAGACAGAGCTTTCCCGTCTGAAGCCGCATTTGCTCCGGCACACATTTGCAACATCTTTTATTCTTGGTGGTGGTGATCTGGAATCATTAAGACTTTATCTTGGACATAGCAGTTATGATACAACTCAGAATTATCTGCACCTTGCAAATACTTATGAGAGAATGGGATCAGATGTATATAAGTTAGATGGCATTTTCTTCCGTTCGTATTATTCTCGGGGCTATGCGATCGGAACTAACCAAAGGGTCAAGTAGCCTTGTCAAGTAAAAAAATAACCGCTAGAAACCTTGATTTCTAGCGGTTTTACGTGCGTTAGAGGATTCGAACCCCCGGCCTTTTGGTCCGTAGCCAAACGCTCTATCCAGCTGAGCTAAACGCACATCCTTGTGAAGTTCTTATCTCGTGTCCCTCACAACAATGAGTATTCTACTCTATACTGGAGCATTTGTCAACACTTTTTTTGAATTTTTTATTTTTTTCTTTTGATTCGCAAAATTATAACAATTTACAACTATTCTGTAATGATATCAGTACACAGGTACACCAAAATACTATCGCAGTCCTGTTTTCATTAATTCCACCGCAAAGCCTCGATCGGGCTCAGTTTTGCTGCTTTCTTCGCAGGATAAATTCCAAAGAATACTCCTACTGCACAGGAAAACAAAGTCGCCGCCATAATTGTACTCAGGCTGATTCCCGGAGTGATGGACATTCCCATACTGCTGCTTATGATTGAACAGATTACATATCCGCCGATCACACCCAGAACAATTCCTATCACCCCTCCAATCACCGTCAGAATTGCCGCCTCTGCCAGAAACTGCATCATAATAGAAGAGGTTTTCGCTCCCAGTGACTTACGGATACCAATCTCTCTGGTACGTTCTGTTACGGAAACCAGCATAATATTCATAACGCCGATACCGCCAACCAGAAGGGAAATTCCCGCCACAAAGGAGATAAAAGCAGTCACCATATCCAGCATCTGATTCATAGAGCTCATAATATCCTGAAAGCTCTGTACCTGAAAGTAATCTTTTCCTGCACACTGATGTCTTTTTTCCATCAGTTTTACCACTTTGTCAGCAACATCCTGACTGTTTAAGCTCTTATCTGTCTGCATTGTTACTGAGAAAAAGTAATCGGATACACCGGTGAATTCATTCATTGTAGTATAGGGAACATTAATAGTCACCGGCATTCCCTCATAAGTATAACTGACAAAGGTTCCATTTTCTTTCTGGGTTGTCACCCCGCAGATACGAAGACTTTTGGTCAGTCCATAACAATTGACATCTACAGTCATTCCAACCACATCATCTGTGCCAAAGAGTCTTTTTGCATCTGCATCGGAAAGCACACAGACATTTTTTGCTTCCTGAACTTCATTTTCCCCGAAATATACTCCATGCTTCATGGTGGCATTATTTAACAGCTTTGCATCCGGTCCCTCACCTGTTACCATAAGAGAAAAATTTCCCTTACCTGTGGTAGTTTCTCCACTGAATGAATCCGAAACATTTACTCCTTCTATACCGTCTACCGCCCGGATTGCTTCCACATCATCCGCAGTGATCCACTCCTCGTCTGTCTGTGCCTCGTCGCTGACACTGATGGCAATCTGCCCGCCGCCGATATCATCAATTTCACTGTTCATCTGGTTCTTGGTTCCTTCACCCACAGATACAATAGCAATTACAGAAGCAATGCCAATGATAATGCCAAGCATAGTCAGAAATGAACGTCCCTTATTTGCCATAATGTTATGGACTGCCATCTTGATATATTCATACAGCTTACTCATCAGCATCCTCTCCTGTCTGTTCAGGAACTGCCTGTACTTCCATTCCCTCTGTGTAATCACCCAGATCTGCGATTACTTCTTCGCCTTCTTTGATTCCCTTCGTAATTTCCACATAATCCTCTGAGCTGATTCCTGTAGTAATATTTCTCTTTGTCACCAGTCCATCTTCTATCACATAGCAGAAGGAGCCTTCTTTTCCGATATTGATCACTTCCACAGGAAGAGTCACCACATTTTTCGCAGAAGCCGCATGAATCTTAACCTTGGCATCTACTCCCAGGAAAATATCTTCATCCGGATCATCAATGCTTACTGTTGCTGAAATGACCGGCGTTCCTTTTTCATTCTGCACCGCAATATGGCTCATTTTTATTACAGTACCCTGATAAGTATTATCCCCTAAGGTAATCTCAACAGACTGCCCCTCTTTCACTGTATTATAATCATATTTAGAGAGAGTCACATCCACACTTGCCTTGTCTGTATTCTCAATAGTAAACAGTTCCATACCCTGAGTAACTGCTGCTCCCTGCTTAATATCTGCCTTGGATATGATTCCGTTAAATTCCGCGGTGATTCCTTTCTTTCCTTCCTTCACCAGCTCCTCGGCTGATTTTGCGTCCAGTTCGGAAAGATTATCTGTTACTTTCAGTTTCTCTTTTTCTTCTTTTGTCAGGCTTGTGGAATCTGCCTCTGCGACAGCTTTCTCAGAAGCCAGATCTGACTGAAGCTCTGCAAGTTCATCGCTTGCTGTCTCAAGCGCACTTTCCAGAGCAGAAGTATCCGCAGTTACTGTCCCGCCCTCACTTCCACTGTAATCATATCCGGAGGAGGAAGAATCTTCCCCATCACTGTCATCTGCATCTGAACCGTCTGAAATTCCCCATGAGTAATCTGGACTGCTTTCTGTGAAATCAGAAAGTACCGGCATTTTCGGTGTCTGCTGCTTAAGATCATTATAAGTCTGCTGTGCCTGCTGCATTGCGAGCTGTGCCTGTGTTCTTGCAGCCTCCGCATTATCCAGAGCCTGTGTATTCTCATCTGAAGGGTCTGCCTGCCATATTGCAAATGCCATCTGATATGTGGTGTCTGCCTGATTATAATCGCTTTGTGCCTGATTATACTGTGCATTCAGATCTGAGAGCTGCTGCTGGTACTGCGGAAGAGTCTCCGTCTTGTATGTATAAAGTGCGGCCTGATATTTACTCTGGATTTCCTCCTGTTTCTTTGCCTCTGCCTGGGCTTTTGCCTGAGCTTCCTGCTGCTGTGCCTGAGCCTGGGCTGCTGCCTGTGCGGATGCCTGAGCTGCCGCTTCACGCTGTGCCGCTGCTGTAGCCGCTGAGATCTGTGATTTCAGAGACGAGACATAAGCCTTTTTATCCTTTATTTTCTTCTCAAGCTCCTGAACATTCTTTTTGGCATCCTTCTGCTTCTTCTCTGCTTTGTCAGATTTATTTCTTGTATCCTTTGTATCATACTTTGTTGATTTCAGATTCAGTTCTGCTTTCCGGTTATCTTTTTCCAGATTCTCTGTATCAAACTCGATCAGTTTTGTTCCCTTTTTCACCACATCTCCCTGGGCAAAAGAAACCGTTTTCAGCTCTGCATTTACAGGAGAATAATAGGTCTTCTCCTCTTCACTTCCCACTGTTCCTGTAGCATCTACAATTTCCTCAACATCTCCTTTCTCTGCAGTTACTACCTGAACCTGCGGGATCTGATTTTCTGTTGAATTTCTCTGACCTGCTACTGTAACTCCGCCGGCAACAACAAGAACAGCTGCTGCTCCAATAATAATTTTCTTTTTACTTTTCTTTTTTTTCATAATATCTGTCTCCCTGTAACCGGATTTATGCATCCAGCTGGTTTTTTATATATTCTTCTTTCCCATAGTTTTTATTGATAAAATCTGATTCTATCTTTCCATCCATAATTCTGACTACACGCCTTGCCTGAGCAGCAATCCCATTATCATGTGTGATCAATATGACCGTTTTTCCCTGCTCGTGCATACTTTTAAGAATCTGAAGAATCTCCTTACTGGATGCAGAATCCAGATTTCCTGTAGGTTCATCTGCCAGGATCACCGGTGGCTGGGCCGCGATTGCTCTTGCAATAGCCACCCTCTGCTGCTGTCCTCCTGACATTTCATTTGGTCTGTGATCCATACGTTTCTCAAGCCCTACCATGGTCAGTGACTCTACTGCCAGCTTATGTCTCGTTTTTCTGTCTACCCCTCTGTAAACCAGCGGTAGTTCCACATTTTCAATTGCAGTCAGATTTGAGATCAGATTAAATCCCTGAAAAATAAATCCGATCTCCCGGTTTCTGACTTCTGAGAGTTCATTATCTTCCATTGTGGACACATCAGTTCCATTCAAAAAATATTCGCCGGATGTAGGCACATCCAGACAGCCCAACATATTCATAAATGTAGACTTTCCTGAACCTGACTGTCCGATAATAGCAACAAACTCACCCTTATTAATTTCCAGATTAATATGATCCAGCGCCCGTACTTCATTCTCGCCGGGATTATATATTTTACACAAATCTTTTACTCTGATCAGCGCTTTCTCCATCTTTCCCTCCCGTCTATTAAATATCCTGCTCCAATCCAGATCTTACAGAATCGCAACCTGTCTTTCGTAAGATATCAGAAATACCTTTTACAGTCATAACCTCACTTATATGTTAAAAGAGCAGCGCTTCAGTTTTCCAAAAGCTCTGCCCTTATCTGCGGAATCTGCAAGTCTCTGTTATCAGAAACGATACAGCTTCCACGATTTCTTCATATTTTTATTCCGTATCTGCCTGACTTTTTATGCTTCCAGCAGAAATGCCTTATATGCTTTCTTAGCTTCGTAAATATCTGCCTTACTTGTCACTTCCCATGGTGCATGCATACTGAGCACTGCCACACCGCTGTCAATGACTTCCATTCCATAAAGTGCTGCGATATAAGCGATTGTTCCGCCTCCGCCTATATCAACTTTACCAAGCTCAGCTGTCTGGAACGCAACTTCATGGCTGTCAAAAATATTTCTGACTCTTGCCACATATTCTGCATTTGCATCATTCGAGCCGGATTTACCTCTTGCTCCGGTAAATTTATTTAATACGATACCTCTTCCAAGATAAGCTGCATTCTTTTTCTCAAATGCCTCCCCATAAGCCGGATCGTAGCCTGCACTTACATCAGAGGAAAGCATACTGGAATTCTTCAGAGTTCTTCTCAATCTCAGATCACTGTAGCATCCCATTGCATCCAGAAGTTCAGCCACTGCGTTCTCAAAGAAACGTGACTGCATACCGGTTGCACCTACGCTTCCAATCTCTTCTTTATCAGTAAACAGACAGCAGGAAGTGTGTTTCGGGGTTTCCATCTCAAGCATTGCAAGCAGCGAAGTATATGCGCACACTCTGTCATCCTGTCCATAAGCAGCGATCATACTTCTGTCCAGACCACACTCTCTTGCCTTTCCTGCCGGTACGATCTCCAGCTCTGCGGAAAGAAAATCTTCCTCTTCCATATCATACTTCTCTTTAAGGATATTCAGTACATTCTGTTTTACTGCCTCTTTCTTCTTATCATCTTCCAGATCTTTCAGTGGTCTGCTTCCTATCAGGATGTCCAGATTCTCTCCCTCGATCACTTCTGTCGCTTTTTTCTGCATCTGCTTTCCTGCAAGATGGATCAGAAGGTCTGTGATATATACGATCGGATCATCCTCATCCTCACCGATATTTACTTCTGCTGTACTTCCGTCTTTCTTTACCACTACGCCATGGATTGCCAGAGGAAGAGTTACCCACTGGTATTTCTTAACACCGCCATAATAATGGGTATCCAGATATGCCAGATCCGTATCCTCATATAATGGATTCTGTTTAACATCAAGACGTGGAGAATCAATGTGTGCTCCCAGAATATTCATTCCCTCAGAAATATCATCCTGTCCGATATGAAACAGTGCAATAATCTTCTTCATTCCAACTGTATAAACTTTATCTCCTGCTTTCAGTTTCTCACCCTTCGCAGTCTTCTCTTCCAGAGATTCATAACCTGCTGCCCGTGCTTCTCTGATGATCTGCGTCACACATTCACGCTCTGTTTTTCCCACATTAAGGAAATTGCGATACGCTTTTGCAACCTGCTCCAGTTCTTTTTCTTCTGCTTCTGTATAAGAAAGCCATGCATTTCTACGTTCCATTTACTGTTCCGCCTTTCTTTATGACTGTCATTCATAGTATTGCTTTGATAACGGTAACTATTCATCAGTTCGCTATTATGTAATGGTATTGAACAATTACCTGTTTTTCATTATAAAACATCCTCTGGAAATTTTCCATATGATTAATATTTATTTGTCAGTAGACATTAGGATTCATTTCCGCTATAGTTGATGGCAGGTTAATATTTCTCCTCTCAAATTCATTATTTACGAGGATTGTTATAAAAATATCTGCAATACCAGGAGGTTCTGTCATGAAAAATTCAGAGGAACTGCGTCAGCAGCTTCGTTCCATAAACCGCAAAAGTTATCCGGCATATAAAGGGCTGAAGAGTCTGTATCATTTTGGAAATTATATTCTGTCCATCGACCATGTGCAGGGAGATCCTTTTGCTTCTCCCTCTCATGTCAGCATTCAGATTTCACACAGAGATGCCGGATTTCCCGTCGAATATTATAAAGATACGCTTACCGGGACTACTCTTTGCGACTATCTTACACGTCAGTTTGAAAAACAGGTCAGTCAGTACAGCTTTCGTGCAAAAGGCTCCGACAAAAGCGGCCTGCTCACTGTCAGTCATTGTGGTCAGGAGATTCTTTCCCGGACAGCCTGTGAAATAACAGAAAAAGGCATAACCGCCCGCTTTTTTGTGGGCTTCCCTGCTAATGGCCGCACGATCAATGCCACTGAACTGGAGAAAATCCTTTTTGATTTTCTGCCTGTATGCATTCAAAAATCCTTTTTCTATTCCAGCCTTAATGCAAAGGAATTACAGAATTATATAGAGCTTGCAGAGGATCAGGAATTTATCCGTCAGACGCTGCCCGCAAAAAATCTCTGCGCATTCATAGCCGACGGCTCCATCCTCCCAAGAGAAAGCGGTATTTCCTCACGCCCTATGAAAGCTTCCGTTCCCTTTACTTCTCCGGACAGTCTGCGCATTTCCATAAATCTTCCCCATAAAGGAAAAATCACAGGCATGGGGATTCCAAAGGGAATCACTCTGATCGTAGGTGGTGGATATCATGGCAAATCCACGCTTCTGAATGCACTTGAACTTGGTGTATACAATCATATCCCCGGAGATGGACGTGAATACGTGATCACAGATGCAACGGCTGTCAAACTGCGTTCAGAAGATGGCCGTTTTATCAAGGATGTGGATATTTCCATGTTTATAAATGATCTTCCAAACAAGAAAGATACCCGCTGTTTCTCTACACTGGATGCCAGTGGAAGCACTTCCCAGGCAGCCGGTATCGTAGAAAGCATGGAAGCCGGAAGCCACCTTTTTCTTCTTGACGAAGACACCTCCGCAACTAACTTCATGGTTCGTGATGCTTTCATGCAACAGGTTATTCAGCGTGAGAAAGAGCCGATCACTCCGTTTCTGGAGCGTGCAGAAGATCTTTATAAAAAAGCAGGGATTTCTACAATTCTTGTTGCCGGAAGTTCCGGGGCATTCTTTCATATTGCAGATACAATTATCCAGATGGACAATTACGTTCCAAAAGATATTACAGCTTCTGTCAAAAAATTATGCAGCCAATATCCTCTGCCTGCTGTTTCAGTTACTGATTTTCAGCTTCCGCACAGCCATCGCATTATGAGCAGACCTGCCGAATCTTCTAAGCGCCTCAGACATAACAGTCGTGGAAATCATTCCGATTCCGGTGCCGCAAAACCTGAGCGCCTGAAAACCAGAATCTCCGGAACAGATGGCTTCTCTCTCGGCAGACAGGAGATTGATCTCCGCTATACAGAACAGCTTATTGACGCAGAACAGACCGCTGCCTTAGGTCTCCTGCTGAAATATGCAGTTGAACATCTGGCAGACGGCAGACGTACCCTGCCTGAGATTGTGCAGTTTCTCTGGAAAAATCTCTCTTTACATGGTCTGTCCTTCTTTACGGAGAATCAAAAAATTTCCTGTGGTTACGCTACTCCCCGTATTCAGGAAATTTATGCCTGTCTTAATCGTTACAGAGGTTTATAAGAAAGAATCCTGCTTCAGTGACATAATAAAATCACCGCTTCTCCGTCGATCTTGTCGGCTAAGCGGTGATTCACGTTCATTTTACACTTTTTAGGGAAAGGAAAGATTTTCTCTTAAGGTACGTCATTTCCTTAAGATGTAAATATCATAACCTATAAATGTGAGAGAAATTTGTCTAATTTCTAATATAATTATAAAATTTATAAAAAAACTGCAAAAATTTGTTACTGTTCACTCCGTTCTCAGCAACACAAAAATTTTACACTTTTAGAAATTTTGTAGGAATCAGTTGCATCTCCCTTTCAATCCGTTATAATATTAGATGTATGTAACTATTTAATAATCAAAGAAATCTCTGCGGAACAGTTATCTGATATAGAGCTGCATAACACAACAAAGGTTAGTACACCGTTTTCGAAATAACTATACCACTCACTTGTCTGCAAATCCGATTGCACAGGTATAAAAGCCTCAGCGTAGCCCGTACGCCTGCGTTTTTATACCTGCACACTCGAATCCGCATCTTACGCGATAGGTATAGTTATTTACGAAACGATGTACCAGGAAAGAGGAAAATAAATGTTTAGAAAAATAGATAAAACCAGTACATTCAACGATGTTCTGAAACAAATTATCGAAAATATCCAAAACGGAGAATTACAACCCGGCGATGCACTTCCTGCTGAACGTATTCTGGCAGAAGAATTCGGAATCTCCAGACCAGCATTACGAGAAGTCCTAAAGGCTCTTTCCCTGCTCGGGATTACTGTCAGCGTACATGGCGGTGCCAATTATATTGCAACTGATCTTCACAGCTGTCTTACTGAACCTCTGTCTATCATATTTCAAATGTACAACAGCAAAATTCAGGATGCATTGCAGCTTCGAGGCGCACTGGAAAGCAAAGCTGCTTTTCTCGCTGCCCAAAACTGTACACCGCTGGATGCTGCTGAACTCCAGCTTATCATTGCCAGACTGGACAGCACTCAGGATGAAAAAATCCGCGGTGATCTGGATCGTGATCTGCATCTGAAAATTGCTCAGATTTCTGACAATCCATTAATACTGAGTGTCTTAAATGCCTCTGCACAGATTACCGAAAATATGATCGTTGGAATACGTTCCTATCTTATGCAGAAAAATAACGATGCACCGGAGATTGATTCCCAGCACACTCGGCTTGTTCAGGCAATAACCAATAATGATGCACCTCTTGCAGAAAAAGTTATGAACGAACATATGCATACTATAGAATATCTCCTGAATGAAATTACGTCTGACAACCTCACAATTTCTGATAACGTTCAACAACCATAAATTACCCTGATCATGTTATCAAAAATTATATGTCAGACCCACTTATCAAACCTATGGCAATCCTCTAAAATCATACTTTATCTGGAGAATTGCCATATCTGCTTTACAATCATTCTGTTTCTTCACTGAAAATCTCGCACATCAGCCTTGCCCCTGTTTTAAATCCCATGGCAAAACTTTCTTCCAGCTCTTGTGGATATATTTCCATATGTTTATTCATCAGTTCATCCAGTTCTTCAGCAAGCTCATCTGTCAGTTGAACTCTCAATTTCTGATAGCACTGGTATGCCTTCTCTTTTTTCTCTTTACATAAATCATCATGCATTACTGACATTTCATTTTTTTCTCTATTGTCATTATCCATATACATACCATACAATTTCCGAATCACATTTTCCATATATTTACCCAGTCTCTCTGAAAATATTTATTTACTGCATTCTAGAGCGTGTCTGAAAAAGGCTTTCTGCAAGATGTGCGTCACAATTTGTGGGAT
>OLOU01001868.1_pt1 | contig 13237 bp, 11 predicted proteins | sample 1672101 | NCBI WGS metagenome assembly OLOU01 (sample SAMEA3136645, study PRJEB25190) | human gut metagenome | biome: human gut; feature: human-associated habitat; material: faeces | place: Austria | collected 2013
GATTGCCGGGATTGCCTTGTGTCGCAATGCTTTTTGGGTTGGTCAGTAGACATTATCTACATTTCCAACCGTGAAGATTTGGTTTTCGATGCCCTACGCACCAATCCACGGGGATTCATCCGCAAAAATCGGTTGATTCAGGACGTGTCCGGCGTGATTGATACCTACATGGTCTATAAAAAGGCCAATGAACAGCCGAAGACCCTGATCGTGCGGGAACGGGATCAGGTGATGTACCTGGCTATTGACAAGCTGCAATATATCGAGGGCAGCGGCAAAACACAGATGGCCCATGTCTTGGGCAAGGACGCGCCCATGGAGCTGCATAAAAGCATGCAGGAGCTGGAAAAAGAACTGACGCCCCAGGGCTTTTTGCGGATTCACAAGGGATACCTGCTCAATTACCGCTTCATCCGGCGCATCGGAGATAATGAAGTCTCTCTGACCAGTGGGGAGATGCTGCCCATCAGCCGCAGAAAATATCAGGAGATCCGGGACGCGTATATGGAATTGATGCAGAACGACGGTGGCGTGATGCTGTAATTCTATTTTCAGTTTCAGTTCAAAGTTCTAAGCAGTCATCATATTTTCATGATTGGCTGAGCGATTGGTATTTAGAACTTGCCGCTTGATTATATTGCATGGAACGAATGGCAAATATCAGCCGATGATCCGGAATGAACGGCTAAGAAAAAGCCGTTCGTTCTTTTTTTCATACCGCTCGTTCCGGCATTCACGCCACTTTTTCCGGGAGAGAACCTCTTGCGCCGAAACAATAGCCCGCGAACGGAAAAGCCTTTATACTTGTATCATCCGGTGGGAAGAAATACCCGCCAAGAATGCAAGGAGGAAATGATATGAAGCTTGGCAAGAAAATCCTGTCTGCTGTGGTTGCCGTGATGATGCTGCTCAGCATCGCTCCGGCTGCCAGCGCCGCGACCTATGACGCGGATTACTGCTACTCTGAGGGCTATGACGTGGCCGTGCAGATCGGCGCGGAAGGCTCTGTACTCCTCAAGAATAAAGACAACCTGCTGCCCCTGGCAGAAGGCACCAAAGTGACTGTACTGGGCGCGATGAGCTACAACTACGTGGAAGGCGGCACCGGCTCCGCTGGCGGCGCGGACGACGAAAACACCGTGCTCATGCTGGACGCGCTGCTGGAAGCCGGCCTGGACGTGAATGAAGACGCCTGGGGCTGGCTGGAAGAAATCTGCGGCGGCGAACGCGGCGTGAACGCCAACGATCCTGCCCCCGCTTCCTCCGACGGCTGGGGTGGCGGCGGTTGGACCAGCTACACCAAAATCCATGAATTTGCCAAGGATGTATACGAGGGCGGCAAGGGCAGCATTCTGCAGGACGGCTACACCGATTACGCCATCGTCACCTTCGCCCGCTCCGGCGCGGAAGGCGCTTCTCCCTCCATGGACTATGACGGCGACGGCAGCACCCTGACCGGCTCCACCTACCTGGAACTGGATCAGAACGAAAAGGACCTGCTGGCCTTTGCAAAAGAAAACTTTGCCCACACCATTGTCCTCATCAACAGCGCGGCTCCCATGGAGCTGGGATTCATCGACAGCGAAGACTACAATGTGGATGCTTGCCTCTGGATCGGCCATCCCGGCGAAGCAGGCATCACGGGCGTTGCCACCCTGCTGTCCGGCCGTAATAATCCCTCCGGCCGCCTGGTGGACACCTTCGCCTATGACATGACCACCAATCCCACCTACTACAACACAGATGACAACCGTTATGTGAATGCCAACGGCCAGACCTTCTATCAGTACGAGGAAGGCATCTATGTGGGCTATCGCTACTACGAAACTGCCGATTCCGTTGGCTACTTCGATTCCGATGAATTCAAGGCGCTGACCTTCAAGAATGGCTCCGCCGCGGGCTATGATCAGGTGGTGCAGTTCCCCTTCGGCTTCGGCCTGTCCTATACCACCTTCACGGAAGAAATCACCGCCTCTGACGTGGCGCTGGCAGCCCATGGCCAGAACAGCATCACCGTGAAAGTCACCAACACTGGCGACGTGGCGGGCAAGAACGTGGTGGAGCTGTACATGGACGCTCCCTTTGCTACTGACACCGAAAACTTCGGCATCAAGGGCCGCGGTCTGGAAAAAGCCAAGGTGGTGCTGATCGGCTACGCCAAGACCGGCATCCTTGAGCCCGGCGCTTCCGAGGAAGTGACTATCTCCTTTGCTACCGATGATCTGGCTTCCTTTGACAACTTCGGCCAGGGATGTTATGTGCTGGAAAACGGCGAATACAGCTTCAACGTCCAGAAGGACGCCCATCAGTGGGGCGACCGGGCTTCCGACAGCCTGAAGGTGATCCTGGACAGCGCCATCATCTACAACGAAGCCGACGCTGGAAAGCGTGACCGGGATCAGATCGTGGCCGTGAACGCCCTGGACGACGTGACCGCGGGCGACGGAAACATGGTGGACGGCTATCTCTCCCGCAGCGACATCGCGGGCGGCATGAAGCAGATCATGGCCCACCAGAGCAACGAAACCCCTAACGAAAAGGTGACCGATGCTATCGAAGCCGTGCTGGCACTGACCGATGACAATGCCATCGAATACACCTTTGAAACCTACAAGAATGGCGTCAAGACCCAGATCACCGAAACCCTCTACGCTCATGGCAGCAACATGATGCCCTACGCCGAAAAGATCCCCGACGGCGTGGACGCAGCATCCTTTGCTGATCCCGATTGGGAAATGACTTACTATGTGGCGGAAGGCCAGACCACCGAAAACGGCAATCCCGTGGTGACCGCGGATAAGCCTGCCGGCGCTTCCCACATCCTGACCGTGCAGGATCTGGCGGGCGTGGACATCTACACCGAAGAAGGGTTGGAGCTCTTTGATAAGCTGGCCTCCATGACCACCATCGACGAAGCCATTGAAATCCAGGGTAACTCCGGTTGGAACGTCAGCGCTGTGGACAGCGTGGGCAAGCCTGCTCAGAAGGCTCAGGACGGCCCCGGCGAACCCGCCAACGGCACCTTCGCTGGCGCGACCTGGTTCCCCTGCGCTGTGACCATCGCCGCCACCTGGAACAACGGCCTGGCCCGCGCTGAGGGCGTGGCTTACGGACATCAGGCCATCCTGGCTGGGGTCGGCGTGGCGTATGCGCCTGCCATGAACATCCACCGCAGCCCCTTTGGCGGCCGGAACTTTGAATACTACTCCGAGGACGGCTTCATCTCCGGCCACATCGGCGGCAGCGCCATCGAAGGCATCCAGGCCACCGGCACCAATGTGACCGCGAAGCACGCGGCCCTGAACGACGGCGACACCAACCGCGGCGGCAACACCACCTGGGCCAACGAACAGGCCATCCGTGAAATTTACCTCAAGACCTATGAAATCGCCTGTGAGGACTACGGCTGCAACGGCATGATGGGTTCTCTGAACCGTATCGGCATGACCTGGTTCCACTATGGCATGTACAAAACCATCATGCGCGACGAATGGGGCTGGCAGGGCCTGCTGATCACTGATGGCGACGGTATGGGCGGCAACGCTTACAATACCCCCGTTGCGATGCTCTGTGTGAACGGCAACATGCTCTCCCGCAGCCTGTACATCGACGCCCGCGCCACCGTTGCTGCATATGGCGACGCCACCGATTATGTCTATGGCCGCTACATGCTGCACAACAACATCCGCAATGCCCTCTACCAGTACGCCAGCACCCTGAATAACGCTGAATAAGAACTGATACCTGCTGCGCGGCGAAACCCCGGCTTAAAACGCCGCGCAGCTTTTCAATCAATAGAAGGAGCAAATGAAAGATGAAAAAAATTCTATCCATCCTGCTGCTGGCAGCGCTGCTCCTCTCCTGTCTGCCCATGGCAGGGCTTGCGGACACGGCTGCCGCCCCCGAGGATTTTACCTTCGATACCGTCACCGGAGAATTTTCCTTTAACGCTGTGGACAAAAACATCGGCTACTACTTCGTCCGCATCTACTCTGCCTCCTCCGGCGTTGAAGCCAATGAATACACCGTGTCCTCCAAGCGCCTGAACGGCGGCAAAACCGGCGAAATCAAAGGCTCTGTGAAGATGGATAACATCGGCTGGGGTCCCTACCATGTGAAGCTGGTAGCCAATGCTGCTGCGGGCACTGGCATCGACAGCCCCGCCCCAGTGGTGCTCAACGCCTTCTACGGCGTGGGTGGCACGCTGGAACGCCCCGAAGCCATGGCCTTCTTTGGCAAGAACCGGGTGCAGATCATCCTGGACTGGTGGACGCTGTGCGATTACCTGGGACTCAACTACATGCCCAATATCAAAATCACTTTCTGGAAAAACGCGGAATGCACGGAGGAAGCCTTTTCCGATGTGATTGACACCTATGATCTGCTGGCTACCTTGGGCATGAACCCGCCCGGCATCGAATACATCTGGGGCTACAGCCAGATCCAGGGAACTGGCTGGATGTATAAGACCAATGTGAAGGAAGGCGAGGAAGAAACCCTGGAGGAGGCCGCGCCCGGCCCCATGTTTGGCGGCAGCGGCACCACCATGGCCTTCACCAACGGTATTTATACCTACACCACTTCCGAACAGCTGCCCGCCGGGACTTACTATGTCACAGTCCAGGCCCTGTCCAAGGATGAGCAGATCCTGGATTCCAAGGTATCCAGCGCTATGGAAATCGTGCTGACGGACGAGGAGGCTGCCCCGGATTTCTCCGACGAATACAGCGTGGCGAAAACCGAGCTGTGGAAAGACCCGCAGCAAATGGATATGCCTGGCGCCAATCCCTTTCAGGTGCCGGAGCGCGTGGATCTGTATTCCAATCAGGAAACTGCCTCCATCATTGAATAAGGAAAGGAGCGCAATCGCATGAAAAAAATCCTTGCTCTGCTGCTCATCGCTCTGTGCCTGGGCCTGTGCGCCGCGGCGTCGGCGGACGAGCTGAAAGCGCCTACGGACTTTGCCTTCGATACGGAAAGCGGCAAGCTGTCCTTCGTTTCCAATGATGAAAACGCCGGTTACTATTTCGTTCGGATCTATCCCGTGGTGAACGGCACCGAAGCCAACGCCTATGTGTCCTCCTCCAAGCGCATCAACGCCGGCAAGGTGGGCGAAAAGAGCGGCAAGGTAGACGTTTCCGCCATTGGCTGGGGCCTGTACAATGTGAAGCTGGTCACCTTCACGGCCTCCGGCACCGACTATACCGCGCCTGCACCTATCATTCTGAAAGCTTTCTACGGTGTAGGCGGCACCCTGGAACGCCCCGAAATGCTGGTGGTGGCTGACGGCAACACTGTGGAAATCACCCTCGACCGCTACACCCTTTCCAACTGGAAGAAATTCCAGTATATGCCTACCGTCCGTTTCAGCCTGTACGCTGATGAAGCCTGCACCGAGCTGGTGGCGTCCCAGGATGTGGCTACCAGCGAACTGGTGATTGACAATCATCCGGCAGGCGGCTACATCTGGCCTTACAGCCTGACCACTGGCCACATGAATTTTGAAGCGCCGATGATGGGCCCTCCCGGCGCGTCTGCCGAAGGCACCCAACCCTTTAACCTGACTGCCGAAGGCAGCCTGACCGTGGAAAAGGCGGGCACCTACTATGTGACCGCCCAGGCCATTTCAGACGATGAAGAAAAGATTGCTTCCTCTCAGGTCAGCGAAGCGGTGAAGGTGGAGCTGACGGAAGAAGCGCCTGACTTTGAAACCTTCGAGGTCGTCAAAACCTCCCTGTGGGCAGACCCCGCCGTCATGGGAATGCCCTCCGCTACCCCCGGCCAGGCGGAAGGACGTATCGACGCCGCCCAGGGGCAGACGACCACTGCGCTCATCGAATGATTTCTTTCTCCCGGGGCGGCGGGGCCGCCCCACTCCATGGCGGATTCCGGCGCGTGAACCGGAAGCCGCCCGCCACTCAAGAAAGACATTAGCCGGAGGGATACATCATGTCAGAAGCAAAATTGGAAGCCAAAGAAGCAAGAAAAGCGCTGAAAGCCCAGAAAGCGGAAAAGCGCCAGGCAAAACGGGAAAAATCATTCCTGAACAAATACTTCCATCATGTGGATCAAGGCTCCACCACGGGCCGGGAAATCATGGCCGGTCTGCTGATCTGCATCCTGTGCGTGTGCGACATCTTCATGAACATGCAGTTGATCACCTCCATGATGGTATCCGGCCCCGCGGCTTCGGCAACCACCGCCGATATTGCCGCCAACGGCGAAATCATCGCCCGGCAGTATTTTCTGTCCATGCTGATCGCCTTCGCGGGTTCTTTGGTCATTGGCCTGGTGGCCCGGCTGCCGCTGGCGCAGATTCCCTCCCTGGGGCTCTCCACTCTGATGATTTCCACCCTGGGCATCGGCACCAATTTAAGCTATCAAAACCTGCTGGCCATATGCTTCGTTTCCTCCGTCGTATATGCGGTTATCGCCGCTGTGCCCGCTGTGCGTAAAGCGGTGCTGAACGCCATTCCCGCTTCCGTTCGCAAAGCAGCGCCTGCCGCGCTGGGCCTGCTGGTGGTGTTTACCGCCATGCAGCTCACTGGCCTGGTATACACTGGCTCCTCCTCCGTTGTAAATTACGGCGTAGGCACGTCGCTCACCCGCATGGAGGGCTTCAATGAAACGGTTCAATCCTTCCGCCTCTTTGATATTGCTACCTACAACAGCCTGAAATACAAAGCAGACAGCTTCTTTCCGCTGATCCAGGCCTGCCTGCTGGGCGTACTGGCAGCCTTTGGCGCGTTCCTGTTGCTAAGAAAAACCAAGCGGCCTATGTTCCACTCCCTGATGATCGGTACGGCGGTATATTTCCTGCTGATGCTGTTTCAGGTCATTATTGAGCAAAAGCGCGGCAAGCTGAATTTCAACCTGGATCCGCTGTGGGGCCGCCTGTGGATGGTGGGCAGCGAGGATGCCCAGCACCTGCATCTGGAAACCATCCTGCGCAGCCTGAACATCGGCGAAGTATTCTCCAAGGGCTTTGATTTCTCCGCCTACACGGAGGCAGGTGGCAGCGTGGCGCTGCTGCTGGTTACCGGATGCCTGACCTTCCTGTTTGCCAACATCGCCACTGTGGACGCCATGACCCAGGGCGAGAATGAAAAGCAGGCTGGCCTGACCATGCTCTGCAACGCCGGGGCGAATTTGCTCGCTCCCATCGTGGGTGTTTCCGCTCTCAATGTGACGCCGCTGAACGCCGCCGCCAGGCGGGACGGAGCCAAGTCCGGGTTAGCGTCTGCGGTGGCTTCCCTGGGCTTCCTCCTCTCCGCCTTCGTGTGGCTGGTGCCCTTCATTTTCTCCACCACATCTTCCTATGATATTCAGTTTAACCTGTACGGGCATTACGGCACCTCCATGCAGTTGTTCACCGAATCCAGCTTCATTATCGCGGACGGGGTGATGGCGATTGCGGGACTGTGCCTGATTGCGGGTTCCCTGAAAGACGGCCTGGGCGACACGAAAATCGACGCCCCTTTCCTGGTGACGGTTGCCGCCGCTTTCTTCCTGAACAATCTGGCCCTGGGCTTCGCCGCCGGGATTGTGGCCCACACCCTTGCCAATATCTTTGATCGGCAGCGTTCCCTGACCCTTTCCAATATCATTGCCGCTGTTGTCAGCGTTGGCTTTATCGCTTTGACCGTGATTCTCTGATTTTTTCCCCGGCCCTTCGGCTGTCCTCCTTTGGCCGGAGGGCCGTTTTCTATCACCATTGAAGGAAGTGACTGAACATGACGCATCGGGAACTCATCGCAAAAATGACCCTGGCGGAAAAGTGTGCTTTGCTGTCCGGCAGGGATGTATGGCATACACGGCCAGTGACACGGCTGAGCATTCCGTCTATCACCCTCTCTGACGGCCCCAGCGGGCTGCGCAAGCAGGCGGCGGAGGGGGATCACCTGGGCTTGAATGCATCCACCAAAGCGACCAACATCCCATCTGCTGCCACCATTGCCAACAGCTGGAGCCCCGAAGTGGCAGAGACCATGGGCGCTGTCATTGGCGCGGACGCTGCTGCCCAGGATGTACAGGTGCTGTTGGGGCCAGGACTGAATACAAAGCGCAGCCCTTTATGCGGGCGATCCTTTGAGTATTATTCCGAAGATCCTTACTTGGCGGGCAAGCTGGCGGCTGGCTTCATCCGGGGCGTACAGAGTCAGGGCGTGTCCGCCTGCGCCAAGCACTTCGCCGTGAACAGCCAGGAATTACAGCGCATGGCCTCTGACAGCGTGCTGGACGAACGTACCCTGCGGGAACTATACTTGACGAATTTTGAAATCGCCGTCAAGGAAGGAAAGCCGAAAGCCATTATGACCTCCTACAACAAGGTCAACGGCACCTATGCCAATGAAAACGCTCATTTGTATGATATTCTCCGCAGGGAATGGGATTTTGACGGCATGGTGGTCACGGACTGGGGCGGCAGCAATGATTTTGTCGAGGGGGTTCGGGCAGGGATGAATCTGGAAATGCCCGCCGCCGGGGACGACAGCCCCTGCCAACTGTTGCGGGCTGTGAAGGATGGAAAAATCAACGAGAAAATCATCGACCAACGGGTGGAGGAACTGTTGAATGTGGTGCTGGCTGAAAAGCCAAAGGCAAAGCTCGTGGACGAAAAAGCTCAGCACGATGCCGCAAGGAAAGCCGCGGAGCAGTGCATCGTACTTCTCAAAAACGACCAGGATATTCTCCCTTTGCAACACAGCGCCAAGGTGGCGGTGATCGGTGATTTCGCCGCCCATCCCCGGTATCAGGGGGCGGGCAGCAGCATGGTCAATGCCCGGCAAGTGGACGAAACCCTGGAACTGCTGACCAACTATTTCCCTCACTCCGTGGGCTATGCCCAGGGCTTTGAACGGATGGATCATCGGAACGATGAATTGGCAGCTCAGGCTGTGGCTTTAGCAAAAGAAGCTGACTGCGTGCTTTTGTATCTGGGTCTGCCTGAAGGGTTTGAAACCGAAGGACTGGATCGGTCGCACATGCGTCTTCCCAACAATCAGGAAATCATGCTGAATAAGCTGGCGGAAATCAATCCCCATATCATCGTTGTGCTTTCCTGCGGTAGCGCAGTGGAAATGCCCTGGATCGATAAGTGCCAGGCATTGGTATACGGCTGCCTGGGCGGGGAAGCGGCAGCCAGCGCCATGCTGCAGGTACTGAGCGGCGAAGTAAACCCCAGCGGCAAGCTGGCGGAAACCTTTCCCATCGCCTGTGCCGACCTGCCAGTAAGCCAGTATTACCCCGGCAGGGAATATAGCAGCGAATACCGGGAAGGACTGTATGTGGGGTATCGTTATTTCGTTACAGCAAAAAAGCCCGTGCGTTTTCCCTTTGGTTTCGGCATGAGCTACACCACATTCCGCTATGAAAATCTGACCGTCGAGCCAAAAGGCGTTTCCTTCGACCTGACCAACTGCGGGAGCAGCGGTGGGGACGAGATCGTTCAAATGTATGTTTCATTGCCCAACGCCAAAGTGTTCCGTCCTGCACAGGAACTGAAGGGCTTTTGCCGGGTGTCCCTGAAAGCTGGGGAAACCCAGCGGGTCAGAATTTTTTTCGATGATTACACCTTCCGTTACTTCAACTTGAAAACAAATGCTTGGGAAACGGAAGAGGGGACCTATGAAATCCTGATTGGCGCTTCCTCGGAGGATATCCGGCTAAAGGGTCAGCGGATGGTGTTCGGCACCGCCGCCCCGAATCCGTATGAAGGAAAGAACCTGGCCTGCTATCAGGACTGTGATGTGGAAAACGTGCCGGACGCTGCCTTTGAAGCGCTGCTGGGTCATCCTATCCCGCAAAGAAATTGGGACCGGAGCAAGCCTCTGGAGTTAAACGACGCCTTGGCCCAGATGGAATACGCCAGGAACCCCATCGCCCGTTTTGCCGCCCGATTCTTGAAAAAAAAGATCAACCAAACGGTGGAAGCAGGGAAGCCCGATCTGAACCTGCTGTTCATTTACAATATGCCTTTCAGGGGCATGGCAAAAATGATGAACGGTATGGTGAGCATGGATATGGCCAAGGATATTCTGTTCATCGTCAACGGCCATTTCTTCCGTGGCGTCGGGCGGCTGACCCATCATTTCTTCCATCGTCCCAAACTGATTCTTACAGAGGAGGCGTAAACCCATGAACGCAATCATAAACGGCTGGAACAATTTTGTCGAAAAGCATCCTGCCGCGTCCAAATGGATTCGGGAGGGTGGCCTGTTCGTGATCGTCAGCAATGTGATCACGGTGTTTAAATATCTGATTCTACAATTCCTGCCCAAAATGCTGACCAACCTGCCGGAACGAGATTTTGGCTGACCAGGTATCAATATGACGCTGTTCGGTGAAACCTTCAAATGGAACATCTTGGGCTATGACCAAACTCATGGCGGGCTTCGCTACTTTGTGGCTTACATGATAGCTATGGTGATTGGAGAAGCCGTTAACTTTCCAATCCAGCGAAGTCTGGTGTTTCGTAGCAAGGGCAACATCTGGTATCAGGCCCTGTGGTATCTGTTGGCCTTTATTGTCATTACGTGCATCGTGAACTCCATCAACTGCATCTGGGTCGCTGCTGCCGGAAAGTTCGTGCCCGATCGGGTCTACAATATCGGAACCACAGTGCTCAACGGTGGCGTCAGCATGGTGATTTTCTTCTTTGTGAACAAGATCATCTTCCCCGAAACAAAGAAAGAAAGCACTTCTGCTTAAATACCTCAATATTATTATCACAGAGCAACCATTTTTCACCCCATTGCCGTGTTCATCGGCAATGGGGTGAACTGTTTTATACTGCTGTATCTATATTGCTTGTCTCATGGAGTGGCCGTAAATTGAAATGAATCTCGATAGTAATATGCCTCTCTCCATCATCGTTGATTTTCTCATGCACCACGATGCTTCTCACCAGCCGATTCAATGTGGCGGCATCCAGTTCCTGAATGTCAGCGTACTGAGAGATGGCTTCCTTCCATTGCTGGGCGTCATAAGCGATCTTCACTTCATCGGACAACTGTTTGCGGGTTGATTCGATACGGGCTTGGACTTCCGTCTGCTCCTGCTGCGTTTTTCCATCAGCATAGAGAAGTTTTCTTCGCTGATGTGTTTCAGCATCCGATCCTCGTACAATTGCAGGATCATTTTGTTCAGCGCATCCAGGCGTTCTTCATCCTTGGCGACGGCATGGGTCAGGGCTTCCTGCCGTTGGCGTTGCTCCGTTTCACAGGTTTCCTGAAGGCGCTTCGCCACATCGTTATCGTCCACCTGCGCGGCCTGGGCGCACTCCCTGATCTTGTTCAGCACGATTTCTTTCAGCATTGGTTCCGTGACACGGTGTTGAGTACAATGCGTTTTGCCAAAAGCGTTGTAGGTTTTGCAGCAGTATAGAGGTACATGGTCGTGAGAATACGCTACCCGATGCGTCAGCACTTTTCCGCATTCACCGCACTTGATCAGCCCGGCGAAGAGACTGAACTCTCCATTTTCCCGGGGACGCTGGCGGCTTTTCAGCGTCTCCTGCACGATCTTAAAGGTCGCCTTGTCGATGATCGGTTCGTGGCAGCCTTCTACCACAATCCAATCTTCCGGCTTCTTTTCGCTGATCGTTCCCAACTTGAAGCGGTAATTCCGTTTCTGAGCAGACACAGCACCAATGTATACCGGATTGATCAGCAGGTCTTTGATGACGCTGAAATCCCATACATATTTCCCATTTTCGGGGTCGAGCTTCTCCCAGCGGGTGAGGGGAAGGTTCCGCAATCCGCGCTCCCTGCTCCACCAGGCGGGTGTCGGGACCTTCGCTGCTTCCAGCTTTTTCGGATAAAGTTCGGCCCATGGCCCTCGGCTGCCAATTGAAACATATATTTTACTGCTGGCGCGGTTTCCTCGTCGATCAGCAGATGGCCGTGTTGATCAGGGCCCTTCTTATAGCCGAAGGGCGCGACCGTGTCAACAAATAAACCTTTTTTCGCTGATACCATATAGGACGAATGCACCTTTTCGGATATGTCTCGACTGTAAAACTCGTTGAGCACATTTTTGAAAGGGGCAATTTCATTGCTGTCCACCAGGGTGTCGATGTTGTCGTTCAGCGCGATATAGCGCACGCCATGGCGAGGAAAGAAGTCTTCAATCAGATGGCCCGTTTGCAGATAATTGCGGCCCAGTCGGCTCAGGTCTTTTGTGATGACCAGATTGATCTTTCCTTTTTTCGCGTCAGCCAAAAGGCTTTGCAGACCGAGCCTGTCCATATTCAAGCCGGTAAAGGCGTCATCTTGGTATACATCAACAACATCCCACCCCTGTGCTTTGCACACAGAGGTGAGCAGCTCGCGCTGATTGCTGATGCTGGCGGATTCTCCTTGCAGGTCGTCGTCCTTGGACAGCCTGCAATAAATGCCCGCTTTGAACAAGCCCATTCCAGAGAGAGAAGGGCTGCTGTTTGTCGTCGTTCCGTACATCATCCGTTTTCACCGCACAATCCAGACGAACCCTGATTCGGCGGAACGCTGTGATCATTATACAAGGTTCTTTCCCTTTTGGGAAGTGGTTTTTCGATACGGTTCTGTAAAAACTTTTCGATAATCAGGTCCGCGAAAATATACTTTGCTTGCAGCCCGCCGTCAAAAACCGTGGTGACGGTGATCTGCGGTTCTTTCTTTGCCATAAATTCCTCCGATCATTTATATCAAATGCGTGTTTGATTTGTTTTGTTCTTCCTTGTTCTGTTCGTACTGCCTGCGCTGATTTTCTTCCTGCCGGGCCTGACGCTGTGCTTCGTCCTGCTGCTTTACCGCTTCAAGCTGCGCCATAATGGACGGCGGCTGCTGGTCTTCTATCACCGCATCCACACAGCGCTTCACAAAATGTAGGGTGCCTAAAAGCGGCTTCATGGGCTCCAGCTTGTCTTGCAGCTTTGCCCGATGCGCGATGAGCCTTTCGCTTTCTACCTTTAGTGTGGCAGGATCAACGACAGTGCTGCCATGCACTTCCATCAGATAATGGTAGGCTATGTTGTACTGTTTCAGTTCCGCTTCATGCGCGGCATAGTAGGATTCTTTCTTCGTTTTGAAGGAGGTATGGGTGTATTGATCGTGGATTGGCCGAAGCTGCCGGAGTGTTTGGGCGGCACTCAGAATGCCGGTGATATTCTTTAGGCAATCCCGTACAAAGAAAGAACAGCCCAAATGTCGGGAAAGAGGTATAATAAAGAGGTGAAGAAGCAATTGACGATGAGCCT
>OLOU01001869.1_pt1 | contig 13235 bp, 10 predicted proteins | sample 1672101 | NCBI WGS metagenome assembly OLOU01 (sample SAMEA3136645, study PRJEB25190) | human gut metagenome | biome: human gut; feature: human-associated habitat; material: faeces | place: Austria | collected 2013
CTTCTTGCGGGCATCGGAAACGTCATGATGTTTTACATCATGGTGTACCTCAGAACGAATCCGGCAATGGAAAACCACGAATCTCTCGGAATTGTTCTCGGACTCGGAACGGTCGTTATAGCGATATTTTCATCGGTGTTCATTTTTTACACAAACAGCTTTCTCATGAAGCGCCGTAAAAAGGAGATCGGACTTTTCAATATTCTCGGAATGGAGAAAAAGCATATCGCGTGCGTCCTTTCCGCGGAAACTCTGTATACCGCGCTTATAAGTATCGGAGGCGGCATCGGACTCGGAATACTCTTCTCGAAGCTGTTTTTGCTCCTGATGACGAAAATAATGGGCTACAGCGTCGAATTCGGCTTTTCGGTGTCGGTGCTCGGGATCGCATCGACCGCCGCAGTCTTCTGCGCGATATTCTTCCTCGCGCTTCTCTACAACCTCGGCAGAATACATTTGTCGAAGCCCGTCGAGCTTCTTTCCTCCTCGTCCGTCGGTGAGAAGGAGCCGAAGGTAAAATGGCCGATCGCACTTCTCGGAGTTATCACTCTTGCGGCGGGCTATATTCTTGCACTGAAGATCGAAACTCCCACTACGGCTTTTCTTATGTTCTTTGCCGCCGTGATATTGGTTATAATCGGAACATACTGCCTTTTCTGCGCCTGCTCGATAGCCGTGCTCAAAATGCTCCGTAAAAATAAGGGCTTTTACTATAAGCTGAAGAATTTCACGACGGTTTCGGGAATGATGTACCGCATGAAGCAGAACGCTGTGGGGCTTGCCAACATATGCATACTGTCTACGATGCTTCTCGTCACCGTGTCAACAACCGTGTCGCTCTATATCGGCGCCGAGGATTCGCTCAGAAATGAATTTCCCCGCGACATAATAGTCCACTGCTCGGCGATCGAGGAAGAGGATTTCGACGGAATATGCGAAGAAATGAGACAGTCCGTTGTCTCCTGCGGAGGTGAAATGCTCGATACGATCGCCTACAGATTTGACGTGTATACGGTCGGACGTTCCGGCGGAGTGTTTGATATGTATGGCGGCGATGAAATGCGGGTGTGCAGGCTCGTGCTCGTCCCGCTTTCGGAGTACATCCGGAACGGCGGCGAGAATATCGGACTTGACGGAGGCGAAGTTCTTTACTATTCGCCTAACGTGCCGTGGACTTACAATGAATGTGAGTTCAGGGGCTACAGCGGCGAAGGCGTAAAGCTTACGGTGAAGAAAACGCTTGACGATCTGGTGTTCGCCGATGAGTATTACTACGACGATCCCGACATCTGCTATTTTATCGTAAAGGACGACAGCGTCCTTCGCTCGCTTGCCGAAGTCTTGGTCTATAAGGAAAACCGCGATATCGAAAGGTACTACATCGCTCCCGACGCACTTCTGGAGTTCGACGTTGACGGTCCGGACGGTATGCAGAATCGGATATTGACCGCATTCATTGACAGACTCGGCGAAACCTCGGATTACGAATATAACTACATCCTTCCGAGATGCGTCGATGACAGCCGTCAGGATTTCATGTCGATATTCGGAGGACTGTTCTTCATCGGAATTTTCCTCGGCTCGCTTTTTGCGGCGGCAGCCGTGCTGATCATCTACTATAAGCAGATATCCGAAGGCTATGAGGATAAAAAGCGCTTTGAAATTATGCAGAAGGTCGGAATGAGCCGCAGGGAAGTAAAGCGCTCGATAAGAGCACAGGTTCTTATGGTGTTCTTCCTTCCGCTTGTGACATCGTTCGTACATCTTGCGTTTTCCTTCAATATGATATCGCGCATGATCTCCATAGTCGGCTTTACAAACGTGCCGCTGTTCGTCTGCTGCACCGCGGCAACGGCTCTCGCATTCGCAATACTTTATGCCGTCGTGTATGCGCGGACCGCAAGGATCTACTATAAAATAGTTGAAAGTCCCGCATGAAAAAGGGAGATATAAAAAAACAGGCTCACCGTTCTTCGGTGAGCCTGTTTTTATAAGTGTTATAGCTAAAATTCCGGCTGAGCGGACGGAAACCTTGACTGAAAAACGCATCAGTTGATGCCGAGCACGCTTTCAATGTATTCCGCCTGGCGGATAACCTCGTTGGGGCATGTCCCGCCCGCGCTGTTTCTCTTCATGACGCACGCTTCGAGACTTATCTCGCCGTACAGATCGGAATCGAACACGTCCGAATATTCACGGTATGCCTCGAGCGGCAGCGTCTCGAGCACTTCGCCCTCCGCAATGCATTTTGCGACGAGCTGACCGACGATCTTGTAAGCCGTGCGGAACGCAACCCCGCGCTTCGTGAGATAGTCGGCGAGATCGGTCGCGTTTATGAATCCGCGCGCGGCGGCATTTTTCATGTTGTCGGGCAGCACCTTCATGGTCTCAAGCATCGGCGTCATGACCGAGAGACACATCTTTACCGTGTCCGCCGCATCAAAGATCGCCTCCTTGTCCTCCTGCATGTCCTTGTTGTACGCAAGCGGAATACCCTTGAGCATGACGAGGATCGTCGTCAGATCTCCGTACACGCGACCTGTCTTTCCGCGGATAAGCTCCGCCATGTCGGGGTTCTTCTTCTGAGGCATTATGCTTGATCCGGTGGAATAGCTGTCGTCAAGCTCGATGAATTTGAACTCCCACGACGACCACATGACGATCTCCTCGGAGAATCGTGACAGATGCATCATGAGTATGGAGAGCGCCGCGGCAATTTCCGCACAGAAATCGCGGTCGGAAACTCCGTCAAGGCTGTTTCTTGTTATTCCGTCGAAATTCAGCGCCTCGGCGACCGCAAAACGGTCGGTCGGATACGTCGTTCCCGCAAGAGCGCAGCATCCGAGAGGGGAATAATTCATCCTTTTCGCGCTGTCAGCAAGCCTTCCGAGATCGCGCTCAAACATCATCGCGTAAGCCATCATGTGATGACCGAAGGTTACGGGCTGAGCGCGCTGAAGGTGAGTGTACCCCGGCATTATTACGGACGCATTGGCGCGCGCGATTCGGCAGAGCAGGGACATGAGCGAGCGGAGCAGCTCGGATATTTCGCCGACCTCGCGGCGAAGGTAAAGACGGATGTCGAGCGCGACCTGATCGTTTCGGCTCCGCGCAGTGTGCAGCCGCTTTCCCGCGTCGCCGATGCGCTTTGTAAGCTCCGCTTCGACAAACATATGTATGTCCTCGCCGCCGCCCGAGAAATCAAGCTTTCCCGAATCAAGATCGTCGAGAATGTCCCCGAGGGCGGAAATGATTGCGTCTGCGTCCTCCTTTGATATAATGCCCTGCGCGCCGAGCATAGCGGCGTGAGCCATCGAGCCTTCGATATCTTCCCTGTACATGCGGCAGTCAACGCGCAGGGAGGAGTTGAAATCGTCGGCAGTGCTGTCAAGAGCTTTCGAGAATCTGCCCGCCCACATTTTTTCCATATTTTATAACCGTGCCTTTCCTTTTTATGAGCGGCTTTGAAACCGCCTTAATACCGATATGCGGGGGAACCCCGAAATGGATTCCCCCGTAATGGTGTACGTATTATTTGTCTTTGTTCATGCGAGCCTTCGCCGCGACCTTGATCGGAAGTCCGAACAGATTGATGAATCCCGCACTGTCCTTCTGATCGTAAACGTGATCTTCATCGAAGGTTGCGATCTCTTCGCTGTAGAGCGAATAGGGCGAAACCACACCCGCATTTATCATGTTGCCCTTGTAGAGCTTGAGCGTGACATCTCCGGTTACGTTTTCCTGAGTCTTGTCAACGAATGCGGAGAGCGCCTCGCGCAGGGGAGTGAACCACTGACCGAAGTATACGAGCTCGGCAAACTTTGAAGCTACAAGCTCCTTGTAATGCTGGGTGTCGCGGTCAAGCGTGATCGTTTCGAGCACCTGATGCGCACGGTAGAGGATCGTTCCGCCGGGAGTCTCGTAAACGCCGCGGGATTTCATTCCCACAAGGCGGTTTTCCACAAGATCGGCGATGCCGATCCCGTTCTCGCCGCCGAGCTTGTTCAGCGTCTTTACAATGTCAACCGCGCCCATCTTCTTGCCGTCGATTGCAACGGGAACGCCCTTCTCAAACGAGATCTTGACATACGTCGGCTTGTCGGGCGCCATCTCGGGGGATACGCCCATCTCAAGGAATCCGGGCTTGTTGTACTGAGGCTCGTTTGCGGGATCCTCGAGATCAAGTCCCTCATGAGAGAGATGCCACAGATTCTTATCCTTCGAGTAGTTGGTCTCGCGGTTTATTTTCAGAGGAATGTTGTGCGCTTCCGCGTATTCGATTTCTTCCTCACGGGATTTGATGTTCCACTCACGCCACGGAGCGATGATCGGCATATCGGGCGCAAATGCCTTGATCGTAAGCTCGAAACGAACCTGATCGTTTCCTTTGCCCGTGCAGCCGTGGCAGATTGCGTCGGCACCTTCGGCAAGAGCAATCTCAACGATACGCTTTGCAATGACCGGACGCGCAAACGACGTGCCGAGAAGGTAATCGCCTTCGTATACCGCACCCGCCTTGACGGTGGGGAATATGTAGTCCTCGACGAATTCCTTGTTTAGGTCCTCTATGTAGAGCTTTGAAGCTCCGGTTTTCTTTGCCTTTTCCTCAAGCCCGTCAAGCTCCGTGCCCTGACCGACATCGCCGGAAACCGCGATGACTTCGCAGTTGTTGTAGTTCTCCTTGAGCCACGGAATTATTATGGAAGTGTCGAGACCGCCTGAATACGCGAGCACGACTTTTTTGATTTTTGACTTGTCCATTTGTTCGCCCTCCCGAGCATATTCGATTTATGTGTATAATTATACACTCGGCTTGCAAATTTGTCAACCCCCGAAAATCAAATAATTTGCGATTTGTCACTGTTGAACACAAGGCTCGGTGAAGGGCACGTCAAAATATGCACAATGATGAATCACATACATAAATCATGCATATTTATAATATTCCTTCGAGGCTGAGTGTTTCAGAACGCGAAACCTCGTCAAGACGTTGCTTCAGCTTTCCGACAGCCGCGCGATACCCGGAAACATCGCCGGAACGCGCCCTCTGCGCTATTTCGTCGAGTGCGTCGTCGATTTCTCCGGCTTCCGTATGACTGACCGTGATGCACATGATCGGTCTGAGCTCATGCCATTTGTTATTCAACTCCGTGTATATTCTTTCATAATCGTTCGGCGAATCCGGAAGCTTGTCCGCACGCTCGGACAGCTCGCCTGCTTTTGACGTGATGTATGCGGAATTAAAAAAAACGAGCGCGCCGCACAGAATAAAAATACATACTGCGAATATAAATGTTTTCATTCCAAACCTACGCCTTTCTTTTTCCGGAATTCTTTTTCTTCTGTATCCGTACCTTTCCCGTGTCGTCAACCGTCATCAGAAGTATTTCCTCAGGTGTCGCACGGTGCTCTGCGAGCTCTCTTTCGAGCCATTCGGAATTCTTTTCCGCCTGAGAGAGAGAGCGGCGGCTTATTCTTGAATTAATTATAACGCTGTGTTCGATTCCTTTTTCCTTTACCTTTACGCTGATGTCCTCAGCGTTCGGCGGGGAGGCTGACGCTTTCGGAATGACGGACAGCTTTCCGTTGGCTTCGATTATCGCGTACTTGACCCCGTCGGGACCCGCACATCCGTTCTGCCGCAGCTCTGACATGAGCTCATCGACCCCGATCCTCGCGCGGCGAAGGGCTTTTTCGTCGATTTTACCGTCGCGTATGAGGATTGCCGGAGTGCCGCAGAAGATCCGTTTGGCTGCGGGCGAAACGGTGATTATCTGCGATAATATGACCTCCACGGAAAGAAGCACAAGAATCGGCACAATACCGTACAGCACGGGGATGCGCTTGTCCGAAATCGGAAGTACGGCAAGCTCCGATACCATAAGCGTGGTGATGAGCTCCGACAGTTCAAGCTCTCCGAGCTGCCGCTTTCCCATTATGCGCACCGATATGAGAAGTACGGCATATATGACTATCGTTCGGAAAAATACCGTTATCATTTGTCTGCTCCTTTCGTATTTACCGTCCGCGCTGACATAATGTCGGTTTGCCTCGGCGCATTCCCGCTTTGACAAAGAGAGGTTCGTACAACGTAAAACTGTGCAGCTTAACCGATCGAGAGAAATTGCGGAAAATCATACTTTGCGAATTCCGTCTCACCCGACCGCGTGCTTTCGCACGCGCAAAGCATCACTGCCTCAAATATTTTGTCCGCAGCGGCGCTCAATATACCTCATCTCAATTGACACGGCGCAAATTATGCGGTATAATATAATGTATAATGCATTTCTGCAGCAAAAAGCCGGAATCGAACGGAGAGCTTATGAAACTTAAACCGTCTGCAAAACACCTGACAGCGGCTGATATCGTGCTTTGCGTTATCGTCGCCGTGATATCTGTTTCGGTGCCGATTTTCAGAAATGCTTACCTCACGCAGGGAGAGAGCGTAAGCGTTTCCTGCGGAGGGGAACGCACGGTGTATCCGATTTCGGAAAACCGCGTGATAAACGTAGAGTCAAACGGCGAGAAGCTGAAGATCGTTATAGATTCCCGCGCCGTGTATGTGGAAGAGTCGACCTGCCGCGACGGCATCTGCATGAAGGCTGGCAGAATATCGCGCCCCGGTGACAGCTTGATCTGCGTGCCTGCCGGAGTTTCGGTTACCGTGAACGGCGAAACGGAGGCGGATTATGCATTCGGATAAGGCGAGGCGCATCGCGTTTGATGCGCTGTTTGCAGCCCTTGCGCTGATGTTCACCTTTGTTGAGATAAAGCTTCCTGTTTCCGCCGCGATCCCGATACCCGGATTCAGGCTCGGACTTGCCAACATAGCGGTTATGGCGGCGGCGTATTCGTTTTCATTTGCCGATGCCGCATTTACGGCGATTTTGAAGATCATGCTTTCGTCGCTGCTTTTTTCAAATCCGGTGTCGTTTCTGTTTTCGGCTGCGGGGACGCTTTTGTCTCTTGCCGTGCTTGCGCTTTTCTGTACGGGCATCGGAAAGCATTTCAGCCTTGTCGGAATATCGGCAGCCTGCGCTGTTTTTCACACCGCGGGCCAACTTGCCGTTTCCTTTGCATTTTTCGGCAGAGCGTCGCTTCTCTGCGCCGTATATCTGATTCCCGTTTCGCTTATAAGCGGAATTGCCACGGGTGCCGTAATGGAGCTTATGACGCCGATCTTTGATCGGCTGCATATAGAAAAAAACGAACGGACGTGATTGTTTTATGAAAACGAAACGCACGGCTGCGATTGTTTGCGCGGCGCTGATATCGCTTTCCGCTCTCACATCGTGCCGAGCCGGCAAAACCGAATACAGCGACAGCGACTATTTTGTCATGAACGCGAACATGAAGCTGCGGCTTGCAAGCTCCGGCGCTTCCGATGATGTGCTGAACAGCGCATCGGCGGCAGCGCAGAAGATCGCTTCGGATATCGAGAAGGAGCTTTCGGTGAATATCGCGGGAACACCGGCGGAGCTTTTTAACTCCTCCGACGGCGGAACGGAGGACCCGGACGGCGTATTTTCCGCAGTGCTGAAAACCGCGCTCGATATTGCCGCCGCGACCGACGGAGCATACGATCCGACGATCGGCGCACTTTCCTCTCTCTGGAACATAAACGGCGGCGGTCCCGTCCCGTCGGAGGACAGCATCGGCGACACGCTTTCGCATATCGGGTATGACAAAATCAGCCTTGAGAACGGAAAGGTCTATAAGGACGATTCCGCGCTTCGCGTCGATCTCGGCGGAATAGGGAAGGGATATGCGGTTCAGAAGATTGTGGAATATCTTCCGACTGCCGGAGTGAAGTACGGACTTTGCTCGTTCGGAAGCACGGTCGGCGTATTCGGAAGCAAGCCCGACGGAAAGAAATTCAGAATAACCGTGTGCGATCCCGACGACACCTCGAAAAACGTGATATCCCTCGAAATCGAAAGCGGGTTTGTCTCAAGCTCCGGAGATTATGAGAGATATTTCGAAGAGAACGGGAAGCGGTATCACCATATCTTCGATCCGTCCACGGGATATCCGGCGGATTCCGGCGTGCGCAGCGTCACGGTATGCGCGGCGGACGGAGCGCTTTCGGACGCGCTTGCAACCGCGCTTTTCGTTATGGGAGTCGAGCGCTCTCTTGAATTTTATAAAAGCTCGGGCATATCCTTCGAAGCGGTATTCATAACCGACGAAGGCGTGTACACGACCGACGGTCTCAAATCGGGAGATACATTTTCGCTTCTCTCGGAAAAATATAAAATACTTAATTGACGGAGTTAAAATTGGCAGAATCCAAAAGATCAAGAACCGTATCGGAAGCGGAGATGGCATATGAGCTTTCGGTATGCGACGAGGTAAAAAAGCTGAACGGCGGGGAAAAGTACTGCTACATCCGCACCTTCGGATGCCAGCAGAATGAGGCGGACAGCGAACGCATGGCGGGACTGTGCCGCAAAATGGGATATACCGTTTGCGACGAGCCCGAAAAGGCAAAGCTGATCCTCGTGAATACCTGCGCAGTGCGCGAGCACGCAGAGAAAAAGGCACTCTCCATAATCGGACAGTACAAGCATATAAAGGATGCCGATCCCGATGTCGTGATAGGCGTCGGCGGATGCATGGTAACGCAGGGACACAGAGCGGACAAGCTGAAATACAGCTATCCGTATGTCGGCTTTGTTTTCGATACCGGATCGCTTCATAAGCTTCCGGAGCTTGTGTATTCCGCGGTCAGCGGCGGCAGCCGCAGATTCGAATCCTGCGACGACGATTTCAGGATTCCCGAGGGAATCGACTCCGAGCGGAGCGTGAAGCACAGCGCATGGCTCAGCATAATGTACGGCTGTAATAATTTCTGTTCGTACTGCATTGTTCCTTATACGAGAGGGCGCGAGAGAAGCCGTACTCCCGATGCGGTGATAGATGAGGCGAAACGCCTCGTCGCCGACGGCGCAAAGGAGATAACCCTGCTCGGGCAGAACGTCAATTCCTACGGCAACGACACCGACTTTTCGTGCTCGTTCGCCGAGCTTGTCAGCCGCATATGCGCAATAGACGGAGATTTCCGCCTCCGCTTTATGACGAGCCATCCGAAAGACGTGACCGATGAGCTGATCGACGTTTTTTCCGCCGAGGATAAGGTCGTGAAGCATTTTCACCTGCCGCTTCAGTCCGGATCCGACCGAATCCTGAAAAGCATGAACCGCCATTACGATCTTGCGCATTATATGGATACGGTCGCAAAGCTGAAGGCGAAATGCCCCGACGTCAGCCTGACGAGCGATATAATCGTTTCGTTCCCCGGCGAGACCGAGGATGACTTTGAATGTACGCTGAAAGCGCTTGAAGCGGTACGTTACGACATGATCTTTTCGTTCATTTATTCGCCGCGCACCGGGACAAAGGCGGCTGAAATGCCCGGTCAGATACCGCATGAGGTATCAACGGAGCGTTTTGCGCGCATGATAGAGCTGCAGAATGAGATCTCACGCGAGAGAAACGAACGCTTCGTCGGCAGAACAATGAAGCTTCTTGCCACGGAGATAAGCAAAACCGACAGCGGAAATCTTACGGGCCGCGGAGATTCCCCGAGACCGATCCATTTCCCGGGCACGCCGGAGCTTATAGGCTCGTTTGTCAACGTCCGTGTCGATTCCGCCGATACGTTCTCGATAAACGGAACGCTTGTATGAAAATCAAAAGAAGAACAGGAGAAGATAAAATGAAAAATACGGTTATGAATGATGAAACGGCAGACGCCGTCCGTGAGCTCGGACGCCTTATCCGCACCGATGCGAGATACATCGCGCTGAACGAGGCGGAGGAAAAGTATAATAACGATCCCGAAATGACGAAGCTTATCACCGAGTACAACGTGCAGCAGAGTGCGCTTGCGTCACAGTATGCCGAAAAAGAGCGCGATAACGATATGATAAAGGCGATAGAGAAGCGCATCGGCGAGATATACGATGCCGTGACCAAGAACGATCTTTATGAGGAGTATCTCCGCGCAAAGGCGGATTACGATGAGCTTTACGGAGAGATCAGCGCGCTTCTCCAGACCGAGATAACCGGAAAGGCACCGTGTACACACGACTGCTCCACCTGCGGCGGCTGCCACTGAGATTACAGATGATATTATTTTGAAGCGGGGATAATGTATGACTCCGATGATGGAACAGTACTTCGAGGTCAAGGATAAATATAAGGATTATATCCTTTTTTACCGCCTCGGGGACTTTTATGAAATGTTTTTCGAGGATGCACAGGTCGCATCGCGCGAGCTTGAGCTTACTTTGACGGGACGCGACTGCGGCGAAGAGCAGCGCGCGCCGATGTGCGGCGTTCCGTATCATTCCGCCGAAGGATATATCGGAAAGCTTATCTCGGCGGGATATAAGGTCGCAATATGCGAGCAGACGGAGGATCCCGCACTTGCAAAAGGGCTTGTCAAGCGCGAGGTCATCCGCGTTGTGACCCCCGGCACGCTTATCGAATCGACGCTCCTTCCCGAAACGAGAAACAATTATCTTGCCGCTCTCTACAGCGATGACGGTTCCTTCGGAATCTGCTTTTGCGATATTTCAACCGCATATATGACCTCGACCGTGATAACCGGTGCGGATGCCGAAACGCTTCTTGCAAACGAGCTCTCGACGTATATGCCGAGGGAGATAATCTCGAATGTAGCGTTCGCGGATATCGAAGCCGTTTCAAAATGGCTTGCCGAGAAGGACGGCCGAGTGCTTTACTCTCCGCTTCCGGATAAATTCACAAGTGAAAACGCGGATAAAGCGCACGAGCGCTTCGGCGAATGCGACGAACGGGTTCTTTTTGCCGCGGGCGGCGCGCTTGCGTACATCGAAGAGACACAGAAAACGGACGCATCGTATATCCGTTCGATGTCTGTTTATTCGCGGTCGCAGTTTCTCGAGATGGATTCATCGACAAGGCGTAATCTCGAGCTTTGCGAGACGATTGTCGGCAAGGACAAACGCGGATCGCTCCTTTGGGTTCTCGATCGCACGAATACTGCGGCGGGAGCGAGAATGCTCCGTGAGCGGATAGAGCATCCCGTGACCTCGATCCCCGAAATACTCCGCCGTCAGAGCGCGGTAGGTGCGCTTGCCGAAAACCTCATGCTCCGCGAGGAGCTTTCGGAGAAGCTTTCGTCCGTGCTCGACCTCGAGCGGCTTATAACCAGAGTCATATACAAGACTGCGAGCGCACGCGAGCTTCGAGCGATATGTCAGACGGTTTCCGTGATCCCGGATATAAAGAGACTTCTCTGCTCGTCGGATCATGACGAACTCATATCCCTCGGCGCAAATGCGGACGAGCTTTCGGACGTACGCGAGCTTATCGACGATACGATAGTCGATACACCTCCTTTTCAGGTGCGCGAGGGCGGAATGATAAAGCCCGGATACAGTCCCGAGCTTGATGAGCTTCGCTCGATAGTCGATGACAGCAAAACGTATCTGACCGAGATCGAGAACGCCGAAAAAGAGAAGACCGGAATCCAAAAGCTGAAAATAGGCTATAACCGCGTGTTCGGTTATTATATCGAGATACCGCGTTCGTCCTCCGAGAATGTCCCCGAGGGGTACATAAGAAAGCAGACTCTCTCGAATTCGGAGCGCTTTATCACTGAAGAACTCAAAGAGCTTGAATCGAGAATACTCGGAGCTGGAGACAAAATAAAATCCATCGAATACGACTACTTCTGCGCGATCCGCGATAAGGTGGCGGAGAGCGCCGACAGGATCCGCGAGGGAGCGGCGCTCCTTGCCGAGGTTGATTTTTACTGCAGCCTTGCCGCCGCGGCATATTCCGGCGGATACGTCTGCCCGGAGATTTCGGCAGGGGATGAGCTTATTATAAAGGACGGACGGCATCCCGTCGTCGAACAGTTTGTATCGGACTCATACTTTGTGCCGAATGATACGGAGCTTGATTGCCGTGACAACCGCCTCGCGCTTATCACGGGCCCCAATATGGCGGGAAAAAGCACATATATGCGGCAGGTCGCACTGATCGTGCTGATGGCGCAGATCGGCTCGTTCGTTCCCGCAAAATATGCGAAGGTCGGCATAGTCGATAAGCTCTTTACCCGCGTCGGCGCGTCTGACGATCTTTCACGCGGACAGTCCACGTTCATGCTCGAAATGAGCGAGGTGTCCTACATACTTAAGAATGCCACGAAGAAAAGCCTCATCCTTTACGATGAAATAGGACGCGGTACAAGCACGTACGACGGAATGTCGATCGCGCGTGCGGTGGCGGAGTATACGGCGTCTAAAAAGCTCGGCGCAAAGACGCTTTTCGCCACGCATTATCATGAGCTTACCGCTCTCGAGGACGAGCTTCCCGGAATCGTGAATTACAATATCGCGGCGAAAAAGCGCGGCGAAAACATAACATTCCTGAGAAAGATCGTGCGCGGACCGACGGACGACAGCTACGGAATCGACGTCGCGCGCCTTGCGGGTGTGCCCGATTCCGTTATCAGACGCGCACGGGAGATACTCGCCTCTCTTGAATCGGGAGATGCTCCGCGCGCGGCGAAGGGCGGACGTGCGTCAAACGGCGCACGTGCATCAAACGGCGCACTGAAAGAACGCGGAGACGGCATTCCGCTATCCTTCGAGGATATGGCGAAGGACGAGATCGTGAACGCAATAGAAAATACCGATATAAATACTCTCACGCCGATCGAGGCGATGAATCTGATATTTGATTGGAAAAAGAAGCTTATGAAATGAGGGGAGGGACACGATGGGAAAGATAAACGTACTCGGCTTTGATATAGCGAACCTTATCGCCGCTGGGGAGGTCGTGGACCGTCCCGCCTCCGTCGTAAAGGAGCTTCTCGAAAATGCGATCGACGCGGGAGCGAAAAATATAACGGTGGAAATACGCTCCGGCGGGGTCTCGCGCATCCGCGTGACGGACGACGGAAGCGGAATCGAGTACGACGACCTTCCGCTCACGATACTGCGTCACGCGACGAGTAAAATCTCCGCCGCGTCAGACCTTGCGCAGATATTCACGCTCGGCTTCCGAGGAGAGGCGCTTGCGGCGACCGCGGCGGTTTCCAAGCTGACGATCGTGTCAAAGACGAAGGACGCTCCCCTCGGAGCAAGACTCGTGTCCGAAGCGGGAGAGATACTCAGCTTCGAGGAGACCGGATGCGCGGACGGAACGACGGTGATCGTCGATGAGCTTTTCGCAAATGT
>OLOU01001872.1_pt1 | contig 13207 bp, 8 predicted proteins | sample 1672101 | NCBI WGS metagenome assembly OLOU01 (sample SAMEA3136645, study PRJEB25190) | human gut metagenome | biome: human gut; feature: human-associated habitat; material: faeces | place: Austria | collected 2013
TTCCGATCTCGAGTTCGTTTTCAAAGACGAAATCGCAAACATCCAGACGGGTGTGAACGCGCTCAACAAACTGACTGACGGAGGAATCCACTTCTCTCTTTGCAGGGAGAACTACTCCGGAACTCCTCTTCACAAGGTAGAGAATGTAATCCAGCACGTTTTCACAGGCAAACACCCTGCAGGCAACGTAGGCGTACAGATCAGCCATATCTCACCTATCATGAAGGGAGACACCGTATGGACAGTTTCACTTCTTCTTCTTGCAGCCATCGGAAAGCTTTTCAACACAGGAAAGTACAACATGTCCAGAAAGATTGCCGTGACAGGTCCTAAGGCTATCGAGCCGGCTTATGTAGATGCCCTTCCAGGTATCAACATGGCAGATCTGAAAGATTTCTATGACAACTCCGGCAATGACCTGAGATTTGTCAGCGGTGACGTTCTCACCGGTGAGAATGTCGGCAAGAACGGTTCTCTCGGCTTCTTCGACAATCAGGTCACCCTTCTCCACGAAGGTACTGAAAGAGAAGTTCTCGGATGGGCAAAACCTTTCAGATTCGGCAAATTCAGTTCAAGCCATACATACTTCTCATGGCTCTGCCCTAAGAAGACATACGATATGGACACCAACACGAATGGCGGCCCTCGCGCATTCGTAATGTCAGACGTTTACAAGAAAGTGCTTCCTATGGACATTTTCCCTGTATTCTTGGTCAAGGCCTGCCTCGCCGGCGACATTGACAAGATGGAGAAATTCGGAATCTATGAGGTGCTTCCTGAGGATCTCGCTCTCTGCGAATACGTGGATCCTTCAAAGAATGACATTCAGGCCATCATTGAAAAAGGCATTGACCTTATGATTAAAGAAATGGCATAATCAGACGGAAGTTATGGAAGAATCAAAAAATACAACTCAGAAGCCGGGCCTTTTCGAAAGGGGCGGCAAATTTGGATTCCTTCACTCCAGCATTGACGCGTTCGATACTTTTCTCCGTGTTCCGGGAACGGTAACAAGCAAAGGTTCGCACGTCAGAGATGCCGTTGACCTGAAGAGAATCATGATCATCGTAGTAGTCGCATTGATTCCGGCAGCTCTTTTCGGCATGTGGAACGTCGGCTACCAGCACGGACTTGCGACAGGGCAGAGTTTCGGACTGTTCCAGAATTTCTGGTACGGCTTCCTCAAAGTGCTCCCTCTTTATCTTGTAGCGTACATCGTAGGACTCGGTATCGAGTTCGCATCTGCGCAGATCAGAAATGAGGAAGTCAATGAGGGATACCTCGTTTCAGGTATGCTCATTCCTCTCATTGTTCCAGTGGACGTGCCGCTTTGGACACTTGCCATCGCAGTTGCGTTCGCCGTATTGTTCGGCAAGGAAGTGTTCGGCGGAACCGGTATGAACTTCTTGAATCCGGCATTGCTCTGCCGTGCATTCCTGTTCTTCGCTTATCCGAGCAAGATGTCAGGCTCAAGCGTATGGGTATCATTGAAAGGCGGCGAAAGCCTCATTGACGGTGCGACAGGAGCCACTCCTCTCTCATTCGCTTCTGAAGGTCTCGACGCAATGAACAACGCCGGTGTACAGTACGGAATGTCAGCTTGGGATATGTTCGCAGGTCTTGTTCCGGGTTCTGTAGGTGAGACCTCAGTAATCGCCATCCTCATCGGTGCAGTCATTCTGCTCTGGACAGGTGTAGCAAGCTGGAAGATTATGGTTTCATCTGTAGCCGGAGCCCTCTTCGTGGGCTGGCTCGGAAACTTCTTCGGAGCTACTGACGTTCCTGCTTACTACCAGCTTCTCATGGGCGGATTCGCATTCGGTACAGTATTCATGGCAACAGACCCTGTAACGTCTGCACAGACTGAGTGCGGCAAGTGGATCTACGGATTCCTTATCGGTGCTCTCTGCGTTACCGTAAGACTGTTCAACCCTGGATATGCAGAAGGCATGATGCTCGCAATCCTGCTGATGAACACATTTGCACCGCTCATTGACCACTACGTCACCGACGCTGCGATCTCAAGAAGAGCCAAGAAAGTTAAAATCGCATAATATATATAATAGGTATGAATACTAACGGAAATATATATACAGTCATCTATACGACAGTAGTCGTTGTGGTGGTAGCTGCGGTTCTTGCGTTCGTCTCTGAGACTCTCAAGCCGAAGCAGGATGCCAACGTGAAAGCTGACGCCATCAGCCAGATGCTGACTGCCAGCAAGTTATACGAGAAGAGCGAGCTCGACGCGATGAGCAATGACCAGAAGATCGACGCCTACAAGGCTGTCGCAAAATCTTCTGTTCTTGTCAATGCAGAGGGCCAGGAGTGCGGAACACTTGATCTTGCAAAGCAGGAAATCTACACCACCAGCCAGCTCAAGGCTCAGGACAAACGTGTCAAGGACCTTCTCAAGAACGGCAAAGCAGACTTGAAACTGCCTGTTTTCGTTTTCGAGAAAGACGGACAGAAAGTCACCGTAATCCCTTGCTATGGCGCAGGTCTTTGGGGACCGATCTGGGGTTACATTGCCCTCAACGATGATTATCAGACGATTCGCGGAGCATATTTCGACCACGCGAGCGAGACTCCTGGTCTTGGTGCCAAGATCAAGGACGATCCTTCATTCAGAGCAGAATTCGAAGGCAAGAAAGTGGACTTCGAAGATGCAGAAGCATTCAGCGTAGTCAAGGGCGGCGCTCCTGAAGGAAAGGAAAACGCAGTAGATGCCATCACAGGCGCTTCCATCACCAGCCACGCACTTGGAGTTTCCATCGACAACTGGCTTCAGGCTTACAAGCCGTTCCTCAAAGCGGCTGCGGCCAAAGCAGTTCAGCCATCAGAGGTGGAGAATGCAGTTGATTCACTCTGTGTTTCAGCAGATTCACTTGCAATCGCCAAATAATGAGGAGGAAATAAAATGAACGCAAAACTTAAAGAAACAATATTGAATCCGATTTTCAAGGGCAATCCTATCACTGTCCTCGTACTCGGTATCTGTTCCTCATTGGCTGTGACCGTGCAGATGAAGGGAGCCTTCGTAATGGGTCTTTCCGTCATCGTCGTCACAGGACTTTCGAACTTCGTCGTATCTCTGATGAGGAATTCCATTCCTAACAGAGTCCGTATCATCGTTCAGCTCGTAGTTGTGTCGCTGATGGTAATCCTCGTGGACCAGTTCCTCAAGGCTTATGCCTACAGCATTGAGACTCAACTCTCTGTATATGTGGGACTTATCATCACCAACTGTATCGTCATGGGCCGTATCGAGGCTTTCGGTCTCGGCAACAAGCCTATCCCGTCACTCCTTGACGGTCTTGCAAACGGAGCCGGATACGCTATGATTCTTCTTATCGTGGCATTTTTCCGTGAACTGCTCGGTTCAGGAACCCTCTTCGGATTCCAGGTAATCCCGCAGTGCTTCTACGATGCAGGCTATATGAACAACGGACTTGTGATTCTTCCTCCTGTAGCACTCATCCTGCTCGGATGTATCGTATGGGTACAGAGAAGCATCCAGAAAGATCTTCAGGAGAAATAACAACTAACACGCAAGTAATATGGAATATATAAGCTTATTCGTAAAGTCAATTTTCGTTGACAATATGATTTTTGCATACTTCCTCGGTATGTGCTCATACCTGGCAGTATCTAAAAATGTGAAGACAGCTTCCGGACTTGGTGCGGCTGTTATCTTTGTGCTCCTGGTCACATTGCCTATCAACTACCTCCTGAACACTTATGTGCTCAGCCCTGGTGCATTGAGCTGGCTCAGTCCAAGTCTCGCAGGCGTTGACCTCAGCTTCTTGAGTTTCATCACATTCATCGCGGTCATCGCCGCTATCGTACAGCTCGTAGAGATGGTTGTCGAGAAATTCGCACCTACACTCTACTCAGAGCTCGGTATCTTCCTGCCTCTTATCGCAGTGAACTGCGCCATCCTCGGAGGTGCGCTCTTCATGCAGCAGAAAGATTTCGTCAATGTCGGTGAAGCTACCGTTTATGCTCTCGGCTCAGGTATCGGCTGGTTCCTCGCTATCGTGACACTCGCCGCCATCAGAGAGAAGATGTCATACTCGAATGTGCCTGCACCTCTCAAGGGTATCGGTATCACATTCATCACCGTAGGTCTTATGGCCATGGCATTCATGACATTTATGGGTATTTCACTTTAATAGGAGACTTGAAAGATGAATGAAATTACTCTTACAATTATAGCCTCAGTAGCAACTATCACAGTGGTTACGCTGATTCTGGTAGTCCTGCTGCTGTGGGTCAAGACAAAACTGACCCCAAGCGGTACAGTCAAGATTGACATCAACGGAGGTAACAAAGTGCTCGACGTCGCTCCAGGCAACTCGCTCATGGGCGCTCTTGCAGAAGAGAAGATTTTCCTCCCGTCAGCCTGCGGTGGCAAGGCCAACTGCGGACAGTGTAAAGTCAGAGTCCTCGAAGGCGGCGGAAACATCCTCCCTACCGAAACAGGATTCTTCAACAGAAAACAGATCAAGGACAACTGGAGACTCGGTTGCCAGGTCAAGGTCAAGGAAGACCTCAAGATCGAGGTTCCGGAGTCAGTGCTCAGTGTCAAGAAAGTGGAGTGCGAAGTCATTTCCAACCACAACGTGGCTACCTTCATCAAGGAATTCACTGTCAAGCTGCCTGAGGGTGTTCACCTCGATTTCAAATCAGGAGAGTACATCCAGATTGATATTCCTCAGGGAACATTCAATTTCAGCGACATTGACGTAGATCCTGAGTACAAGGCAGACTGGGAGCGCTACAAGTTCTTCGACCTGAAGTGCGTGAACCCTGAGCCGACCATGAGAGCATACTCTATGGCCTCTTATCCAGCTGAGGGGGACATCATCAAACTGAATGTCCGTATCGCAACTCCTCCATTTGACAGGACAGCACCTAAGGGAAGCAACAAGCTCCTCCCTGTAAACCCAGGTATCGGTTCTTCATATATCTACACACGTCACCCTGGTGACAAGGTTATGATTTCCGGTCCGTTCGGAGAGTTCCTTCTTCCTAAGGATGATCCTGATTCACAGGAATACATATTTGTCGGCGGTGGCGCAGGTATGGCTCCTCTCAGAAGCCACATCATGCACCTGTTCAAGACTCTCAAGACCAAGAAGCAGGTCAACTTCTTCTACGGTGCGCGTAGCCTGAAAGAGGCCTTCTACCTCGAGGACTATGCTGAAATCGAGAAAGAGTTCCCTAACTTCCACTTCCATCTGGCTCTCGACCGTCCGGATCCGGCAGCTGATGAAGCAGGAGTAAAATATGTTGCAGGTTTCGTACACAATGTGATGTACGAGACATACCTCAAGGAGCATGACACACCGGAAGACATCAAATACTTCATGTGCGGACCTCCTATGATGGTCAAATCTGTCAACACATTGCTCGACAGTCTCGGAGTACCTCCTGAGAATGTCCTTTATGACAATTTCGGCGGTTAACAGCCTGAAAATATTTTTTTTGAAAGCGACTGGCGTCTGTCCAGCCGCTTTTTTGTGTTTTTATGTCACAAATTTGCAATCGAAAAAAGGCATTTAAAACAAATTTTAAAGTTTAAGAATCGTAAAAATCTGCATTGGAGACGCATGAAATGGTGATTTTTTAAAAAACATCCTAATATATTTGCAGCCGGAAACGATAACAACTGCAACTCATGAAAATGAAAAATCACATAAAAAAAGACCGGCTGCATATTCATAATATTGTCGCCTTCAACTTGACCATCTACTATATTTCGGCCGTTCTGGCCGTAACCTTGCTTTTGTTGCCGGTCTTTTATTCTTGCACATCGACTGCACCTGAAACTGCCGTGACTGAGAGGAATGACAGAGAGGAAAAAACCGAACTGACATTCAAGACAGACAAGGCAGTCAAAGGGTACATTGACATACTGTACTTCAACGATGACAGACTCCGGAAGCTTGATTCCTATATGCGGGCGGAACTTGACGGAAGCGGGAGGACAGAATCCGCCTCGAGAGCAGGGAAGAAGATACTGGTAACGATTGCCAATTCCCCGCTGAACGCGGAGGAATATCGTAAAGTGCTCGCCTATGACGACCTGCAGAATCTGTATGCCGAACTGAAGTCAGAAAATCCTGACGCACCAGTGATGTATGCTGAAAACAGGATCAATGCTGGATATGAAAGGGAATGTGAGATAACACTCACTCCCCTGCTCGCCCGGATAACGCTGAACAGCATCAGCTGCGATTTTCACGGAAGGCCGTATGAGGGAAAGTCTCTCGAAGAGGTATGTGTCTATCTTACTGATGCCTGCGGGCGGTTTCCGGTGAGCGGGAAAGCCACGACCATACCCGAGAGCATATTGAACGCAGGAAAACTGGAACCGTCTGACACGGCCGGATTCGCTTTCGGAAATCTTATATGCAGCAGAAGAATGGGAAACATAGGCGAGACAGTACGGTTCCCGGAGACGGAACTGTTCTGCTACCAAAATGAAATCATTCAGGAGGGGCTCGGTGCAGGTTTCACCAAGCTTGTGATAGAAGGGACATTGGACGGAGAACGGACTTGGTATCCGATAGAAATCAACAGGGGGCAATGGTGCAACACACCTGACAGTGCCGGCGTCCAGGCAGGGAAAGACTACATATTCGACATAACATTGACACGACGGGGTGTGAGTTCACCTGATATTGCGATAAACCTCTCTACAGTGAATTGCAAGTTCAGCGTCAAGCCTTGGACAATAAAGGATGAAAAGACCATAACATATTGACAGTCATGCGATACGCGAAGATATTATCAGTTCTGATATTGGCACTGCTCTGCGGATGCCGTAAAGAAACATCCCCAGCATCGACAGTGGTGTCGGTGAACATAGCCGTTACGCCTGCGACAAGGACGGACGACCCGGATGAAGTCAAGATTTCCGACCTCAACATCTTCATTTTCGATGCGGGAGGCCATCTTGAAGAATCAGCCTATATCGATTCGCATATGAACGGAGGTGAGGCCAGATACAGTTTTTCATGGATCGGGCAAACCGACTGCCGGGTATTTGCCTGCGCTAATCTGGGGTTCAGGATTACCGGCATCCGCTCGGTCGAAGACTTGAAGCAATACCGTTACCACCTGTCCTACCCGGACGAATACAGCAGAGGACTGCCGATGACGGGAGAAAGCGGCATTGTGCACATTGACGACAAGATCAATGACATAGATATAAATCTCGTGAGCATGATGGCGAAAGTATCCATCTGCATTGACCGCACCAGACTTGGAAAGAACGTCAAGTTCAATGTCAAAAGCGTACAAGTGGGCGGCTGCCCCAAATCTGCCTGTCTGTTTTCGCAAAGCAAGGTGAGCGGGGGCAATGATGTGTTCGCATCAGGATATTGCAAAAGCTATGGTGAGGCAGATGACTTGAACATTGACAGGAGCGGTGGTGTAAGCCGTGAGGTAAGCGTGTATATGCTTGAAAACATGCAGGGCAGATTGCTTCCGGAGGCCAAGACGGAGAAGGACAAGGTTCTGGATATGGCAGATGCTGTGGCAGGACTATGCTCATATATCGAGATTCAGGCAGAATACCGTTCAGACTCGTTGTACACCGGTCCCGGAGAATATCTTAAATACAGGTTTTATTTGGGAGACACCCCGTCTGATTTCGATGTCCAGCGGAACTGTCATTACCATATACGGGTAAGCCCTTCAGGGAGCGGTCTCGAGGAGGACAGCTGGAGAATAGACAAGAGCAGTCTTTTACCATACGGAAAAGCATCCATACGTCTCCATCCTGGCAATTATGTAGAAGGAAAAGTCGGCTCTGACCTGCATATATGGGCAGAGATAGAGCCGAAAGAGTCAAGGCTGTCATTTGGAGAAGAAGAGCTGGAATATGACAAAAGCCGTGGCATCTATGACTACACTATGGACAAAGACGGACACGGAGTAACCCTGCACTTGAAAAAACCTGGAAGCGGCATCCTGTATATTGAAGGCGGCGCACCTGCGAGCGCTGCCGAAATGGTAGTTGTCACTGTCCTGGACAGCCTCCGGACAGAGAACAATCAGGTACTGTTCAGTGCCTCCGTCGTCAAATCCCCGTCACCGTCCGGGAATGCTGCAAGTCCTGCCGACTTCAGTCTTTCCGCATGTCTCGGAACAGAAGGCGCAGCACATACCGACTATATGTGGAACATGAAAGTAGTGAAAAGCGATGGAGGATGGAGCAGTTCTACGCCCCTCTACTGGATGAATGACACAGACATACGGTTCTATGCGTTTTCGCCATACCCTTCATCCGACAATGGGATCTGTCCGTTCCCGGCATGCGGGGCGCCTTCGCTGCAATTCTCAGCCAAAACCAGGGCAGAGGAACAGATTGACCTTTTTGCGGCAAGTGATGTGCGGAGGGAAGGAACAGTACAACTCGCTTTCAACCACACACTTACCGCCATACGATTCCGGAAGGGAGAAACATTCAGCGAAGATGCTGCGATTACTGGAATATCCCTGTCCGGCATCCGAGGAGACGGTATATACAATATTGAAAATGGGGAATGGTCAGGCCTTTCTTCTGAAAAGACATTTACGATGTCAGATCCCTCATTTGCTTTCCTGCTGCCGCCTCAGGAGTTCGGACGCGGTTCCAAAGCCTGTCTGAACATAACAGTCACGGAAAACGGAGATTCTGAAACAGGGAGCATTCCGCTTGAAGGCCACAAGTGGGAAAAAGGCAAACTGACAACATACTCCATATCCTACAGCGGAGGACATTTTTCAGTAAACTCTACTGAGAATCTGTTCACTTCTGGGGATATCACCATCAATGAAACAAATGAAGACAATACCATCAATGAATTCTGATACTATGAAGACTATTGACCGCTATCCGATTATTCTATTGTTCTCAGCCGCCGCCTTGTGCTGCGCCTGCAATAAAGAGGCCGGAGAACTTAATGTATCCGATGATCTGGAGTTTATCGCCAGGCACATGGAACACGCTGAATGCAAGACACTTATGGGAGACAGGACTGAAGATGGACAATATCCGCTGCTTTGGTCAAGAGGAGACAGAATCGTCATTTCCTCTTCATCTTCAGTCCCTGCCTCATCTTACTTCGTCACGGAAGACGAGGGGGCAGGAAGCGCCAAATTCGTGTATGACAAGAGCGTCTCCGGAAACACCAGACCGAAGAAAGCAGATGAATGGCAGGCATTCTACCCTGCCTCAGGATATTCCTTTGCCGCCGGAAAGCACGTCCTGTCGCTTGAATCCACTCAGGAATATTCCGAATCAGGATTCGGAAACGGATCAATGCCGATGGCAGCATCTTCCACCACGAAAGAGCTGTCGTTCAAGAACTTGTGCGGAATCTGCAGGCTCAGGATAAGCTCGTTGAAAAAAGACACTTTTGTCAATGAAATAAAACTGAAAGCCGACAAGAACCTGTACGGCAGCCTGTCCTGCACATCTGCATCCGGCACCTGGATGATGGGGAAAGATGGAGGCAATGTGCTGACACTCAACTGCGGAAGCGGTGTAAAAATCAGTTCAGAGCCTAAAGATTTCTGCATTGTGCTTCCTCCTGAAAGCATAGGCGGACTGAAAATACAGCTGTCTCTTGTTTCCGATGGAACAGATGCGGGCAAAAAGATATATTCACTTCCGGGCAGCATAGACATTGAACGGTCAGGTATCCTGAACATTGACCTGGACCTTGCACAGTTCAGATCAGCCGGCATTGACGACATCATCCGCGAGAATGACGAGTCTGCGATAACAGGTCTTGAGTACAGATTCGAGACGGACAGAAGCAGAGTGGAATCATTCAGAGACGGGGGTAACGGGAGGATAAACATCACCAGCCTTTCTTCAAGTACATTCAGCGACGGGTCGGGCAAAGACCGGAACGTGTCATGGAAAATGGACTTCAGCATTGACAAGGGCGCGACCTGGAATGCGGAAACGCCTGAAATGTTCGATTCGTTCGTTCAGTCCAGCGATGGCAATTCGGTAGAATACTATATTCCGGAATTCGATACAGACCGGGAGTGTCTGGTGAGATTCACACAGGAAGAGTCAGGAAAGACACAGACTGTAAGGGTAATGCAGCTCAGCAATGCCATTGTTGCGGAGTATCTTGTTGTTGATCCGAGCCTGGAAGTACCGATATGTACCTCACATCTGGACAACCTCAAGGGTATCCTATATGATGACGGTACTGAAATCAGTTTTGAGTATGATAAATATTCAAGTCCCTATAAGCGCTTTTATCACAGATTCCAAACGGAGGGCAAGCACAAAGCGATTCTATGGCTGAACCATGATGCCAAGACACTGGACCGTCTGATGCAGGACAACAGGTATATGGAAACCCACAAATACCTTATAGGAATAGACCTTTCGCATCTGAATCCGCTTCCGTTTACAAGTATGGACTGCACATTCGACAATTGCTGGAAACTCGCATATGTAATTTTTCCGGAGAAGAAACTGAACACTGTCAATCTGGTCAACATCCATAAGATGTTCTATGACTGCTCTTCTCTCATCCATCTGGATATAAACAAACTGGAGACTTCGGCAGTAAAGGACATGTCCTATCTGTTCGGATGGGACACAAACCTGACCACAATAGCCCTTGACGGTTTCCGAACGGATTCCGCCGAGAACATGGAGTCCATGTTCAGCTTCTGCAGAAATCTGGAAGCACTGGACGTGACAGGATTTGACACGCGCAATGTCAAGGACATGAACAACATGTTTGGCGGATGTGAGACTATCACGTCGCTGGATGTTTCCGGATTCAAGACGGACAATGTCACCAGTATGGGAGCGATGTTCAATGGCTGCAAACAGCTAAGGTCACTTGACGTCTCGAATTTCTCGACAGAAAAAGTCACAAACTTGAGCTACATGTTCTCAAGTTGCAAAGAACTTACACAGCTTGATTTGAGAAACTTCAACACCGATGCTTCCCTCTATTTTTCCGGCATGTTCAATGACTGCATCAAGCTTGAATCACTGGACATAAGCAGTTTCCGTACAGACAAGGCGACTACCATGAGCTACATGTTCTACAACTGCAAGAAGCTGAACTCTTTGGATATTTCCAGATTCAGGACGCCACTTGTCAAGAGTATGGATTTCATGTTTGCCCGTTGTGGAGCCGAGGTTCTGGACTTGTCCGGATTTGATTTTTCAAATCTTGAAAACGGACGTGAGATGTTCCACAACTGCTTCAACGTAAGAGAACTTGCAATCGAAAACATGATATCACCGAAACTCAAGAGCTGTTACTATATGTTCGCGAATTGCGACGCGCTCAAATCTCTGACTATCAGAAAATTCAAATGCGGACCTGACTGCATGCTGCATTCAATGTTTGAACGCTGTTATTCTCTCGAGTCCTTTGTCTCGGAAGATTTCGACGCAAGCGTGGCAAAAGACATAAGCTATCTGTTTCTCGAATGCTCAAAGCTGAAGACTCTGGATCTGAGCGGATTCCATACGGAAAGCGCTACTGATATGCAGATGATGTTCCAAGGATGCACTTCACTGGAAAGTATAGACGTGTCATCTTTCTGCACCACGAATGTAGAAAAAATATACTCCATGTTCAGCAATACCCGTGTGGTGGATCTTGATTTGAGCAGTTTCAACTTCAGCAAGGTGACGGACATGATCTTTATGTTCGCCAGCTGCTTAAATCTGAAAACTCTCCGGATGGATATGACCGGCATCCAGGACGGTACCTCAATGGACAAGATGTTCTACAGTGTACCGGCAGGCCTTACGCTATATGCGAAAGACAATGTCATCCCCGCGGACATCCAGTCACAACTTCCTTCATACACTAATATCATAAGCTACTGATGAAGAGACTATTATCACAATTTGCCCTAGTTCTGCTCCTGCCCGGATGCAGACAAATGGAAACAGGAACCGCACCCGTGGAGGCATCAATGATGTTTTCTGCAGGAATCTGTCTCCCCGCAAGCACGACTAAAGTCTGTCCGGATATGAACTCAGCCGGTGATATTCCAGTATATTGGGAAACAGGTGACAGAATCAGGATTATGGATGACAGAGGCGAAAGCATCTATATCACAGAGGATTCCGGAACCGCTTCAGCACGGTTTGCTTTCGACAAGTCTTTAGAAGAGAACCGTCGCTTGAATGCGTCTGACAGTTATCTTGGTTTCTATCCTGACAGGAATTGGCTTCAAGGTGTGTTCACCATGCCGGAAGAGCAGCGCAACGACAGGCTGCTGTATCCGATGGCCGCACATTCTATAGGCAACTCATTGGAGTTTTCCGGTATCTGCAGTATCGTGAGACTGAGGTTGCACTGCATTGACAAGACTGGCAAGCCTGCGGCCATAAGAAATATAACTGCCGGAGCCTATAGGGATATAGGCGGGATTACCGGACAGATGGGCGCTGACGGTGCCATAACTTGGGAAAGCACAAAAAGTGACGGATTCAAGATTGGCCGGACTCTGAAGTTGGAGTGTGCGTATGACAGTGCAGATGAGAGAACCAGCACGGAAGAGAGCAGAGACTACGCGGCTACTGGCGCACCGGTGGTCTGGAGCGGGACGGATGAGGAAGAAGACTATTATATGGTGATGCCGCCGCTTGATTATGAAGGACTTGCATTTCAGATAGAGTCCGGCTCAGGGTGGTACGTTTACGCCGTTCCGGGGAACACTACCCTGCTGCCGAACCGGATATACACATGGAATCTCCCGATGGAGGCATTTGACAGATACGATGAGCCAGTGCTTGCGGAAGGAAAGGTCTTGCCACCTCTGACGGATATCAGTTACAGGTTGGCATGTGCGCAAGACAGCATTGCCATAACCTCGTCAAACCAGTCTGGTGATATTGACGTCTCGAGCATAAAATACAGGAAATACTCTGACGGACAAGAGTTTACCTCAACAATAGGGTTCACCGTAGATATCAGTTCCGATGACGGAGCCACATACCATAAAGAAGCGACAGGGATTGCGGTCATAACGGACAGCACATTCCAGAACATTCGCTATGAGATCAGCAGCGCCAAGCGCAGTTACATTGTAAGACTCACGCAGTTCATAAGCGGCAAACGCCTGTATCTCAGGTTCTCAAGCGGTTAGCCCTTCATTTTCTTGAGATACTTGGCCGTGTAGGTGCGGCCTTTGGCGGCAAGGTCTTCCG
>OLOU01001881.1_pt1 | contig 13167 bp, 9 predicted proteins | sample 1672101 | NCBI WGS metagenome assembly OLOU01 (sample SAMEA3136645, study PRJEB25190) | human gut metagenome | biome: human gut; feature: human-associated habitat; material: faeces | place: Austria | collected 2013
GCAGCGCTGATGGACGAAAACGCGCCTCGTGCGGCGCTGCTGTTCGGCGTGACCGGCAGCGGCAAGACGCAGGTGTACCTGCAGCTGATCGCGCACGCGCTCGAGCAGGGAAAGAGCGCCATTGTGCTCGTGCCCGAAATTGGACTGACACCGCAGCTTCTGCGGCAGTTTGCGGCTCGATTTGGCGAAGAAGTCGCGGTTCTGCACTCGGCGCTGTCCGCCGGTGAGCGGTACGACAGCTTCAAGAAGATAAAAACCGGCAGAGCAAGGGTGGTCATCGGCACACGCTCGGCGGTGTTCGCGCCCGCGAAAAACCTTGGCGTTATCATCATCGACGAGGAGCAGGACGCGGCGTACCGCTCGGAGCAGTCGCCGCGCTACCATGCGCGGGATGTGGCAAAGTACCGGGCGGCGCAGACGAACGCGCTGCTCGTGCTCGGCTCGGCAACGCCGTCGGTCGAGACGTATTACGGCGCAAAACAGGGAAAATACCCGGTTTTCACGCTCACCGAGCGGTTTCTCGGTGCCGGACTGCCCGAGGTCATCATCTCGGACATGCGCGGTCTGGCCCGCGAGGGACGGAGCGGCATCATCGGGCCTGACCTCGAGCGCGAACTGATCAGCACGCTCGAAAAGGGAAAGCAGGCCATCCTGTTCCTCAACCGGCGCGGCAACAGCCGCGTGATCGGCTGCGGCGTGTGCGGCTGGGTGCCCGAGTGCCCGTCCTGCTCGACCACCATGACCTACCATTCGGTGTCCGGCCGCGCGATGTGCCACTACTGCGGCGCATCCATCAAGATAACCGGCAAGTGCCCGCAGTGCGGCAGCACGAGCCTGTTCACCGAAACGCCCGGCACGCAGAAGCTGGAGGAGGAGCTGCACGAGCGGTTCCCATCCGCACGGGTGCTCCGCATGGACGCGGACACCATGACCGCCAAGGGCGCACACGAACGCCTGCTGAATAAATTCGGCAAAGGCGAAGCCGATATCCTTATCGGCACCCAGATGGTGACCAAGGGACTGGATTTCGAGAACGTCACGCTGGTCGGCGTGCTCGATGCGGACCAGAGCCTGTACGCGCAGGACTACCGCGCACATGAGCGCACGTTTTCGCTCATCACGCAGGTGGTCGGCCGCGCCGGACGGCGATTTGACACCGGACGCGCCGTGATCCAGACGTACAGCCCGCTGCATCCGGTCATCCTGACCGCCGCGCGGCAGGACTACGAGGCGTTCTACGAGAGCGAAATGCAGACGCGCGAAGCGCTTCGGTGCCCGCCCGTGTGCGACATCACCATGATAACCGCCGTCGGTGAACTGGAGCAGCAGGTGCTCAGCAGTCTGCTCGCGCTCAAAACACGCCTGCAGAGCCTGATGGAAGGGCAGTTTGCCGATGTGAAAGCACCCGTGATCGGCCCCGCCGCGGCGCAGATGGTCAAGGTGATGGGACGGTATCGCTACCATCTCACCATCCGCGCAAGGGACTGTGCAAGATGGCGCAGGCTCATCTCGGGCGTGCTGCGGGAGTTTATGCAGGACGGTAAAAACCGGGGCGTTACTGTGTTCGCGGATTCCAATAATGAAATGTAGCAGTAATTGAGACCCCGGCAAAGAAGGTTAATTCAATGAGCAAATTTGTAATTCGCAAGGCAACAGAAAACGATGCAGAATCGCTTTTGAAGATTTACGAGCCTTACATAACGAATACAACCATCACGTTTGAATATGATGTGCCGACGGCTGAGGCGTTTGCGGACCGTATCCGCGAAACGGCGGCTGCGTTTCCGTATCTCGTCTGCGAGCAGGACGGCATGATCATGGGTTACGCCTACGCGCACCGCATTCGTGAGCGCGCGGCCTACGACTGGGATGCGGAGCTGTCCATCTATCTGGCACAGGGCACCCACGGACATGGTGTGGGCACGACCGTGCTGGCGTGCCTGATCGACCTGCTCGAGCTGCAGGGGCTGCGCCATCTGTACAGCTGCGTGACCCTGCCGAACGAAAAGAGCATCCGTATGCAGCGCAGACTGGGCTTTGCGGACGCAGGCGTGTGGCACGACTCCGGCTGGAAGTTTGACGGCTGGCACGATGTGGCATGGCTGGAAAAGCATATCGGCAGCGGAAAACCGCAGCCGGTGACGCCGTTTCCGGCGCTCGATGAGAAAAATATACAGGAATGTTTACAAAAATACATGGATAAGCTGAATCAAGTGGAGGAATAAAACAATGGCACTGAGAAAGATTTTGACCGAGGGCGACGAGCAGCTGCTCAAGCACAGCCGCAAGGTAGAGAAGTTTGACGACCGTCTGCATACGCTGATCGACGATATGCGTGAGACGCTCGAGAACTCCGGCGGCGTTGGTCTGGCAGCACCGCAGGTGGGAATCCTGCGCCGCGTTGTTGTGCTGCTGGATGTGAACAAGGAGCCGGAGGAGATGGTCGAGCTGGTAAATCCGGAAGTCATCGAGCAGAAAGGTTCCGAGCGCGTTGTCGAGGGCTGCCTGTCCGTGCCGGGCGTTTACGGTTATGTGACCCGTCCGACCTGGGCGAAGATTCGCGCACAGGACCGCAATGGCAACTGGTTCGAGCGTGAGGGCGAGGGCATTGTAGCGCAGTGCTTCTGCCACGAGACCGAGCATCTGGACGGTCATCTGTTCACCGAGAAGGTCGAGGAGTATATCGACCCGGAGGCAATGCAGGGTGGTGACGAGGAATAATGCGTATCGTATTCATGGGCACGCCGGACTTCGCCGTGCCGAGCCTGCAGGCGCTCATCGACGCCGGACATGATGTCTGCGCGGTATACACGCAGCCGGATAAGCCGCAGGGCCGCAAGCAGATTCTCACTGCACCGCCGGTGAAAACGCTCGCACTCGAGCATGATATTCCTGTTTTCCAGCCGAATACCCTCAAAAATGAGGACGAGCAGGCGCGTCTGCGCGAGCTGGCACCCGAGGTTATCATCGTAGTGGCATACGGCAAGCTGCTGCCCAAGGCGGTGCTCGATATCCCGCCGCACGGCTGCATCAACGTGCACGGTTCGCTGCTGCCGCGCTGGCGCGGCGCCGCTCCGATCCAGTGGGCGGTCATCGCGGGCGATGAAATGGCAGGCGTTACCACCATGAAGATGGCGGAAGGTCTGGACACCGGCGATATGCTGCTCACCTATGAGACCAAGGTCGGTGAGAAGGAGACCGCAGGCGAACTTTTTGACCGTCTGGCACAGTCCGGTGCGGAACTTTTGACCCAAACGCTCGTCAAATTAGATGAGATCACGCCGCGCCCGCAGGACGATGCGCAGAGCTGCTACGCCCATATGCTGGATAAGCAGATGGCGGTGATCGACTGGAGCAAGTCCGCACATGAAATCGACTGCCTGATTCGCGGCCTGAATCCGTGGCCGATCGCGCTGACCACGCTTTCCGGTGAGCGCCTGAAGGTGTTTGCCGCCGAAAAGGCAGCCGGCAATGGCGAGCCGGGCACGGTGCTCGAAGCCGACCCGAAAAAGGGTCTGACCGTGGCGTGCGGAGAGGGTGCGCTCAAACTGATCGAGATTCAGCTGGTCGGCGGTAAGAGAATGAAGGCGACGGACTTTCTGCGTGGGCACGTAATCGAAGTCGGCACTAAGCTGAATTGAGAATTGAGAATGGAGAATGACGCTATCCTTGCGCGAGTTCCGTCCGCGCTGCGTCTGTGCGGCGCATGCGCCGTTATTAAATCATCGTCCGTAGGACGATACCGCAATTCTCAATTCTCCATTTTCAATTTTCCATTAAAAGCATCCGGAGGGATTTATTATGCCTTACTATGGTTATTACGGCATTGACATGTACTACATCGTACTGGTTCTGCCGTGCGTTTTATTTGCATTCTGGGCGCAGAACAAGGTAAACAGCACGTTTAACCGCTACTCGCGGGTGCAAAATCTGCGGGGACTGACCGGCGCACAGGCGGCGGAGGCTGTCCTGCGGTACAACGGCGTTTCCGGTGTGCGGATCGAGTACGTTTCCGTCAAGCTGACCGACCATTTTGACCCGAGAAGCAACGTCATTCGGCTGTCGAGTGCGGTGTACTCGTCCACGTCGGTGGCGTCCATCGGCGTTGCCGCGCACGAGGCAGGGCATGCGGTGCAGTACGCCATCGGCTATGCGCCGATCAAGCTGCGCGCGGCAATCATCCCGCTGACGCAGTTCGGCTCGATGGCGGCGATGCCGCTGCTGATCCTCGGCCTGATCCTTAACACGAGCACGCTCGTCACGATCGGCATTGCGGCGTTCGGTCTTTCCACGTTGTTCCAGCTGGTGACCCTGCCGGTGGAGCTGGACGCATCCCGCCGCGCTTTGCAGACCATTCAGCAGAACGGCCTGCTGACCGCAGACGAGTACCCGATGGCGAAAAAGACGCTCACGGCGGCGGCGCTGACCTATGTTGCCGCGCTGGCGACCTCGCTGGCACAGCTGCTGCGTCTGGTGCTGATTTTTGGAGGAAGAGACCGTAATGATAGATAAACGCCCCAAAACACCGCGTGAGGTGGCGGCGTTCTCGCTGTTCTCGATGGCAGAGGAGGCCGCCTGGTCGGACGGTGCGCTGCACCACTATTTATCCCGCGCGGGACTGGACAGCCGCGATGCGGCGCTGGCCTCGCGGCTGACCTACGGCACGGTGCAGAACCAAATTTTACTGGACTGGTACCTGCGGCACTTCTCGAGCGTGCGGCTGAAAAAGATCGCGCCGCGTGTGCTGGCGTGCCTGCGGATGGGTCTGTATCAGCTGATCCTGATGGACAAGATACCCGCGCATGCGGCGGTTGCCGAGACGGTCGCGCTGGTCAAGCACTACGGCCACGCAAATGACCGCACGGTCGCCTTTGCCAATGCGGTGCTGAGAAATGCCGCAAATGCGGCGCAAAACGGCTCTTTGCCGCGCCTGAACTGCCCGGATAAGGAAAGCTACTACGCGCTGCAGTACAGCCACCCGGAGTGGCTCGTGCGCCTGCTTTCCGAGCAGTACGGCCAGAAGCTGACGCAGAAAATCTGTCAGGCGGATAACGCGGACGCGCCGATTTCGGTGCGAGTGAACACGATGAAATGCACGCCTGCCGAGGCTCAGGCAGAGCTGGAGGCCGCCGGACTGACCGTGCAGCCGCACGAGGCATTCCCGGAAATTCTGCTGTGCAGCGGCGGAGACGCAGCCGCGCTTCCGGCGTTTATCGAGGGCCGCGTGACCGTGCAGGACGCGGCAAGCGCACTCGCGGCGGCAGTCGCTGACCCGAAACCGGGCAGCACCGTGCTCGACTGCTGCGCGGCGCCCGGCGGCAAGAGCTTTGCCATGGCTGAAAAAATGCAGGGGAAAGGCAGCGTCACCTCGTGCGATATTTACGAGCACAAGCTGAAGCGCATCCGCGACGGCGCAGCCCGCCTCGGACTGCCGAATATCCGCACCGAGCTGCAGGACGCATCGGTCTGCCGTGAGGAGTGGAAGGACAGCGCGGACGTTGTGCTGTGCGATGTGCCCTGCTCGGGACTGGGCATTATCCGCAAGAAACCCGAAATCCGGTTCAAGAATCCGGACGAAATCCGGACTTTGCCGGAGATTCAGGCGAGAATCCTTGCAAACTGTGCACAGTATGTAAAGAAGGGCGGCACGCTCGTCTACTCGACCTGTACCATCCTGCAGCGGGAAAACGAGGACGTTGTCCGCGCGTTTCTCACCGAAAACCCGGAGTTTGAAGCGGTTTCGTGGACGCATCCGGTCTGCGGAGAGAGGGCAGACGGTATGGTGACGCTGCTGCCGCCCGTTCACAATACGGATGGATTCTTTATTGCGAAAATGCACCGGAAGGTTTAATAATGGAAAATTGAGAATGGAAAATGGAAAATGAATGTGCGGCGCAATGCGCCGTTATTCAATCATCGCGCACAGCGCGATACCGCAATTCTCAATTCTCCATTCTCCATTCTCAATTCAAAGGTGAAAATAATGACTGAAATTAAATCATTATCAATAGAAGAATTAAAGGCTGCCCTGAAAGAGATGGGCGAAAAGCCGTTCCGTGCGGGACAGATCTTCAAATGGCTTCACGAGGGTGTGGAGTCCTTTGAAGAGATGTCCAACTTATCCAAGGACTTACGGGCGCGTTTAGCGGAAAATTTCCTGCTGACCGTACCGGAGGTCGCCCGCAAGCAGGTGAGCCGCGTTGACGGCACGGTGAAATACTTATGGCGTCTGCGGGACGGCAACTGCGTGGAGTCCGTACTGATGCACTACGAGCACGGCGTGTCCGTCTGCGTTTCGACGCAGGTCGGCTGCCGGATGGGCTGCAAGTTCTGCGCGTCGGGACTCAACGGACGCACGCGCAGTCTGTCCGCAGGCGAGATTCTGGACGAAATCCTGTTCATGCAGAAGGACAGCGGCGAAAAGGTCTCCAACATTGTGCTGATGGGCACCGGCGAGCCGCTCGATAACTACGACAACGTGCTCAAATTCCTGCATCTGGTGAGCTGCCCGGAGGGAATCAACATCGGACAGCGCCATATCTCCTTGTCAACCAGCGGAATTGCTGATAGAATAGAGATGTTAGCACGGGAAAAGCTGCAGATCACGCTGTCCGTATCGCTGCACGCGCCGGATGACGAAACACGCTCGTCCATCATGCCGGTGAACGACGCGTATCCGGTCGAGCGCCTGATGAAGGCGTGCCGGTACTATTTCGACACCACCGGACGGCGCATTTCCTACGAGTACATGATGGCGCGCGACAAGACCGACCGCCCGTGGCAGGCCGACCTTCTGGCCAAGCTGCTGAAAGGAAGACCGGCGCACGTCAACCTCATTCCGCTGAATGAGGTGGCGGAAAGTCCGCTGAAGCCGTCCAGGCCGGAAACCGTCCGCAGGTTCCAGCAGGCGCTCGAGAAGCGCGGCGTTACCGCGACCGTGCGGCGCAAGCTGGGTCCGGATATTGATGCGGCCTGCGGTCAGCTCCGTCAGCGGCAGCTGAAGGAGGACGGAAAGAGCAGTTCTCGTGATTAACTTGAATATTCTCACATATAAACACAATCGAAGGAGGTTGTGAAATGGAATATTTCGGCTTGACCGATAAGGGACGGGTGCGCCCGACCAATCAGGATATTTTTCAGATCGAAGCGCGGGAGGACAACCAGACCGCGCTCCTCGTCGTGTGCGACGGCATGGGCGGTGCCAATGCGGGCAACGTAGCCAGCCGCTTTGCCGCGCAGAGCTTTATCGAGTCCGCGGGTGACGCTTTAAGCGGCACGCTGGACGAAACGGCTCGGCAGAACCTGCTGACGCAGGCGCTCAAGCAGGCGAACGAGACGGTTTTCTCTCTGGCGGGCAGACAGCCGGAGTTCCGCGGCATGGGCACGACCCTGGTTGCCGCGCTTATTCAGGGCGACTGCGCGACCGTTATCAACGTGGGCGACAGCCGCGCGTACCGCTTTGACGGCGAAGCCATGCACCAGATTAGCGAGGACCACTCCTATGTGGAGGAAATGCGCCGCCGCGGCAAGATCACCGAGGCGGATGCGCGTACCCATCCGCAGAAAAACCTCATCACCCGTGCGGTAGGCGTGGAGCCGTGTGTCGAAGGCGACCTGTTTGAAGTACGCCTGAACGAAAAGGACATGCTGCTGCTCTGCTCGGACGGTCTGACCGGCATGGCGGAGGACAGCCGGATCGCGGAGGTGCTGGCAAACGCGCCGACGCTCGAGCTGGCCGGTGACGCGCTGCTGCAGCTGGCGCTTGACGGCGGCGGCCGCGACAACATCACCGTTGCGCTGTTCACCCTCGGTAAAAAGCAGGGAGCGTGACGGACTATGGATAAATATATCGGCAGTATGCTCGGCGGACGCTATCAGATTGAGGAAATCGTCGGCGTCGGCGGCATGGCGGTCGTTTACCGGGCGCGGGATACCATTCTCGGGCGTGATGTGGCACTCAAGGTGCTCAAAAAAGAGTTCGCGGAGGACCCGGATATCCGCAAGCGGTTCTCCATTGAGTCGCGCGCCGTTGCCAAGCTGAGCCACCACAATATTGTTTCCGTGTTCGACGTCGGCAGCGAGGACGGCACGGATTATATCGTTATGGAGCTGATTGAGGGCATCACCCTCAAGCAGTATCTGCAGCGCAAGGGCCATCTGTCGTGGGAGGAGACCATTTTCTTCGCTGAGCAGGTTGCCCGCGCGCTCATGCACGCACACTCGCGCGGCATCATCCATCAGGACGTTAAGCCGCAGAATGTTATCATTCTGCGGGACGGCACGGCAAAGCTGACCGATTTCGGCATTGCCTCGTTCGCTGCCGCGCAGGAGACCCGCGTGGTGCAGGAGGCCATCGGCTCGGTGCACTATATCTCGCCGGAGCAGGCCAAGGGCAGCAAGATCGACTACCGCACCGACCTGTACTCGCTCGGCGTGATGATGTACGAAATGCTGACCGGCAAGCTGCCGTTTGAGGGCGAAACCGCGCTCCAGATCGTCATGCAGCACATCAATGAGGTGCCGATCATCCCGAGTGCGTTTGTGCCGGGCATCCCCAAGGGCATGGACGATATTGTCATGCACGCCATGAGTGCGCACATCAGCCGCCGGTACGAATCCGCGGAAAAGATGTACGAGGACATGGAGGTGCTCCGCTCGGACCCGAACGCACGCTTCCACTATGTGGCAAGCGAGGACAACTCGGGCGAGACGCAGATCATCGGCGCGGACATTCAGCGCGCGGCGCGCCGCAGTGCGGCAGAGCATGAAGCCGCTTCCGTTGAGGGCGCAGCTGCGCCGCGCACCCGCACGCGCACGCAGACCCGGACCCGCACCCGTACCGGTTTCCGCAGGAAGGAGCAGGATGAGCCGGACGGCTTTTTTGAAAAGCTGGCCGAGCGGCCCGGCATGGCGGTCGGCATGGCGGTCGGCGTGATTGCGGTGATCAGTCTGCTGCTGGTCGGCATTCTGGTGATCACCGGCGGCGGCGACAAGTCGGAAAAGATTATCGTGCCCGACCTCATCGGGCGCAATATCGACGAAGTGATGGCCGACCCGGATATAACCGACAACTTCACGGTAAAGGAAGCGACCGAACGGCAGGAATCCGACCGTCCGGTCGGTGAGATACTCGAGCAGGACCCAGACGGCGACGGCAAGAAAAAGGCAACCAAGGGTACGATCATCACGGTAACGGTATCCTCGGGCGGCGAAAACGTCAAGGATACCTACAAGGTGATCGACTTTACCGGCAAGACGCTCGATTATGTGCAGGCGGCGCTGGCGTCGCACGATATCAAGTGCGAGGTCGTTGAGGAATACAGCGACGACGTGGAGGAAGGCAAGGTCATCCGCACCGACCCGGAGGCGGGCGCCGAGCTGGAAAAGGGCGCGACGCTGACCGTCTATATCAGCAAGGGCAAGCAGAAGGACGATAACGAAAACGTTGCTGTGCCCGGTCTGCTCGGCATGACCGAGGACGGAGCACGCGCGGCGCTGGAGGCAAAGGGCCTGAAGATCGGCTCGGTAGACCCGGTGGACAGCTCTGCGGAAGCGGGGTCGGTCGTATGGCAGTCGCAGGATGCCGGTGCTGAGGTCGCAAAGGGCACTGTCGTCAACATCCAGATCTCCAAGGGCAAGAGCACATCGAACAATAATTCGCCGGATAATAACAGCGGCGGCAATTCCGGCGGTCAGGACAACGGTGATGGCGACTACGACGATACGCCGAGCCTCGGCAGTGCGACCATTCCGGTTTCGCTGCCGGACAACACGGATACCGCGCATGTTATCATCTATGTGGACGGCGTGATCCAGTATGACGACACCTGCAGCACGAGCGGCGGCAGCACGTCCATCTCGGTGAGCGGCTCGGTGGGCGACCATGATGTTACGGTCAGCGTGGACGGTTCGACTACCTCGCAGACGTACACATTCAGTTAAGGCAACACCGCACAATTAAAGCTGCGGCTCCTTGTGCAGGCTCCGGTCGCACTGCCGCGGCGCTTTGTGAAAATTTTACGCCCTGACTTTGTTGCAATTTCACGGTAATACAGCAAGTATTACCGCAAAATCGCGTCTCATCAGTACGCAAAATTTATGCACAAATCGCTCTTGTTCAATTATGCGGTATTACCTTAAAAACGGAGGGATTAAGTTTGATCGAAGGGATCATTCTGAAGGGCATCGGCGGTTTCTACTATGTGGATACCGCCGAGGGTCTCATTGAATGCAAAGCACGCGGACGGTTCCGCAAGACCGTGGGCAAGCCTATCGTCGGGGACCGGGTAACGCTGGAAATCCAACCGGAGGACGGCACCGGCTATCTGCAGACGATCGCGCCGCGCAAGAACAGCCTGATCCGGCCGGCTGTGGCGAATCTGGATCTGGTGGTTGCCGTGGCGAGCGCGGCACCGCCGGTGACCGACCCGTTCCTGATCGACAAGGTAACGGCGATCGCGGTGCACAAGAACATGGACGCACTGGTCGTCATCAACAAGACGGACGTGAATCCGGGTGACGAGCTGTATGAAACCTACCGCAGGAGCGGCATCGAGGTGCTGCGCGTGAGCGCGCACACCGGCGAGGGCATTGACGCACTGCGCGAACGCATCCGCGGTAGGGTGAGCGCGTTTGCGGGCAACTCGGGTGTCGGCAAGTCGAGCGTGCTCAACCGTCTGGACAGCTCGTTCGGCGCTGAGGTCGGTGCGATTTCGGACAAGATCGGCCGCGGCAAGCACACCACCCGTCATGTGGAGCTGCACCCGATCGAAGGCGGCGGCTACATCGCGGACACGCCCGGCTTCTCCTCGTTTGAGACTGAGCAGATGGATTTGGTTCTTGCCGAGGATCTGCAGTATGCGTTTCCGGAGTTTGAGCCGTACATCGGGCAGTGCAGATTCACCGGCTGCGCGCATGTCAAGGAGAAGGGCTGCGCCGTTCTCGCGGCGGTCGAGAACGGAGAAATTGCGAAAACCCGTCACGAAAGCTATGTAAAGCTGTATGAAAGTGTAAAGGATCTGAAGGAATGGGAACTTACCAAGGGCGGCACGCGCTGATTTTTGCGGCTGCACCGGAAACCGATTACGGTTACATCCGCGCGTTTCTGCGCGAGCATCCGGACGCGCTCGTTGCGTGTGCGGACGGCGGCCTGCGGCATGCGCGGGCGCTCGGTCTGCACCCGGATTTCATGATTTCCGACCGGGATTCCATGACCGAGGTAGAGGGCGACGATGTGATCCTGCTGAGACCTGAGAAGGACGACACGGATTCGCAGAGCTGTCTGCGGGAGGTGTTCCGCCGCGGCTGCCGCGAGGCGACGCTCGTGTGTGCGACCGGCGGGCGCATCGACCATATGCTGGCAAATCTCTCGCTGCTTGAGGAAGCAAAGACGCTCGGCGGTCACCTGACCATCCTCGATCCGTACAACCGCGTTGAGCTGCATCAGGGCGGACGGCAGGAATTCATCATGCCGGAGACGTTTACCTACTTCTCGGTCGTGCCGATGGATGCGGTGCTCGAGGGCGTGACCATCGAGAATGCAAAATATGAATTAACGAACGGCACGGTTACCCGTGTCGGCATGATCTCCACCTCGAACGAGGCAAAACCGAACAGCCGCTTTGCCGTCACGATTGAACGGGGAACGGCTCTGATTATCTTCTCACGCGACCGTGTTTTGTGAAAATTCCACACCTGACCCGCCAATATCGGCGGGGTTTTCTATTGTGTCGATTTTGCAATTTGTTAAGTCAGGACTTGCAAAAATAAATTCGCAGGCATATAATAAAAGCACATGATAACTGATGAGAGATATAAGGGAGTGCTGAGCATGGCATTGAAGCCGATTTCCAAGATTGCAGCAGGTGTGCAGGCGTCCACGACGCTGGCCATTGATTCGCTGTTCAAGCAGATGAAGGCAGAGGGCAAGGACGTTGTCGGCTTTGGTGCCGGTGAGCCGGATTTTCCGACGCCGGAGCACATCAAGCAGGCCGGTATCGAGGCCATTGAGAACAACCAGACCAAGTACACGCCGGCAGCCGGTCTGATGGACCTGCGCAAGGCAGCCTGCTACCGTCTGAAGGAGGACTGCGGTCTGGACTACGAGCCGACGCAGATCGTTGTGGCTTCGGGTGCAAAGCACTCGGTTTATATCGCGCTGATGACGCTGTGCAACCCGGGCGATGAGGTCGTTATCGCGGCTCCGTACTGGGTAAGCTACTCCGAGATGGTAAAGCAGGCAGGTGCAATCCCGGTCATCGTAGCCGCAACCGAGGAGGCGGACTTCAAGATCACCGCAGAGCAGCTGGACGCCGCCATCACCGACAAGACCAAGGTGTTCATGCTGAACTCTCCATCCAACCCGACCGGCATGGTATACACCAAGGCCGAGCTGGAGGCGATTGCTGAGGTTTGCTGCCGCCATAACATCTACGTTATCGCGGATGAGATTTACTGCAACCTTGTATATGATAACAATGAGTTCGTTTCGTTCGCTTCTCTGGGCGAGGACGTGAAGGAGCGCACCATTCTGGTCAACGGCGTGTCCAAGAGCTACGCGATGACCGGCTGGCGTATCGGTTACAGCGCGTCCAATCCGCAGCTGGCCAAGGTGATGGCGAACTACCTGAGCCACTCCACCTCTGCACCGTCCACCATTTCCCAGCAGGCGGCTATCACTGCACTGACCGGCCCGCAGGAGGATATGCAGGTGATGAAGCAGGCGTTCGAGCAGCGCCGCGACCATCTGGTAGAGCGCATGAACCAGATCGAGGGCGTTTCCTGCATCAAGCCGGAGGGCGCGTTCTATGTTATGATGAACATGAAGGGCTTCCTCGGCAAGACCATGTACGGCAAGGTCATCGAGAGCGCCGAGGACTTCGCGCAGCTGTTCCTTGAGAAGGGTCTGGTTGCGACCGTTCCGTGCACCGCATTTGCCGCGCCGGGCTTCGTCCGCTGGAGCTATGCGACCTCGCTCACCGAGATTGACAAGGGTCTCGACCGCCTTGAGGCGTTTATTAAGAACGCGTAAGCATGCGTAATTCTGAGCAGCACTCTGAAAAGGGTGCTGCTTTTTGGTTTCTGCACCGACCCTCTGGGGCACTTGAACCGCGCAGGCGGTTCGCCCTGTCCGGGCGGCAGCCTTTTCGGCACCGGCTGAGCGGGGTA